>Ga0206117_100850_pt1 | contig 21759 bp, 19 predicted proteins | sample 3A5Ametagenome_FD_177997 | JGI IMG/M metagenome (GOLD analysis project Ga0206117, IMG submission 177997) | Enriched microbial communities from leaf-cutter ant dump, University of Wisconsin, Madison, United States - 3A5A | ecosystem: Environmental > Terrestrial > Nest > Insects nest > Nest dump... | reverse complement strand
AGAAGCCGCCTCCAGCATGTATATGGCACAATCGAGGGAGACAAGTAATCTTATGTTGGATTTAAATACACGATTATCAATGGCTCGCTATATGCGCAACCATTTGATGACTTCTACAAATAACAACCAATTGATTCCTGCAAATTCAGGTATCGAGAGTGCTAGCGTTGAAAATCAAATAACGGAATACAATACCATTCAATTGCAGCGGAACAATTTGGTCTCTAATAGCAGCGAACAGAATCCTTTAGTCGTGGATTTAGATCAGTCTCTTCAATCTATGCGTAAAGCAATTGTTTCATCGATAGATAATCTGATTGTAACCTTAAATACTCAAACAAAGAATTTACAGAGCAACGAACAAGAAACAACAGCTCAAATAGCAGCCAACCCTGATCAAGCAAAATATTTGCTTTCTGTAGGACGACAACAGAAAGTAAAAGAAGCTCTTTATTTATTTTTATTACAGAAACGCGAAGAAAATGAATTATCTCAGGCCTTTATTGCATACAATACACGTATGATAACTTCTCCTTATGGTAATTTGAACTCGATAGCACCACAGAAAAGAAATATATTATTGGTTGCCTTTGTATTAGGTCTCCTTATTCCGGTAGTGATAATATTTATTCGAGAGAATACGAATTCTACAATACGGGGACGGAAAGATTTGGATAATCTGATCTTGCCTTTTATCGGAGAAATTCCTCTTTTCTATCCACAGAAACGTGGCTGGCGATTCTGGAAAAAACAACCTGAAGAGAGTAACGTGGTTGTAAAAGAAGAAAATAAAGATGTCATCAATGAAGCATTTCGTGTTTTACGTACAAACCTTGAGTTTATGACAGCTAAGAAAGATAATTTGAATGTAATTATCTTGACATCGTTTAATCCCGGGAGTGGTAAAACATTCCTGACAATAAATATGGCTATCAGTTTGGCTATAAAAGGTAAAAAAGTATTGGTTATCGATGGTGATTTGCGCTATGCTTCTACTTCCTCTTTTGTTAATTCACCGAAGCAGGGTTTGAGTGACTATCTGGGGAAACAAATCGATAATATATATGATACAATTATTGTCGACGAAAAATATACGAATCTTAGTATTTTACCGGTGGGCACCATTCCTCCGAATCCTACAGAATTACTATTTGACGAACGTTTAGAAACATTGATAAACGATATGCGTAGTAAATATGATTATATCTTTATTGACTGTCCACCAATAGATATTGTAGCAGATACCCAAATTATTGAAAGGCTTGCAGATAGAACTCTTTTTGTTGTTCGTGCAGGATTGTTAGAACGAAGCATGCTCTCCGATTTGAATAACATCTATAAGGAAGAACGTTTCAAGAATATGGCTTTGATCCTGAATGGTACGACCAGTGGTATCGGATACCATAAATATGGCTATCGTTATGGCTATCAATATGGTTATTACGGATCCAATAATCAAACAAAGAAAAGAGATAAATAACGACCTGACTTATATATATACACATAATAGAAAATTAATAAAAAAAACTTTAAGATGAAAGGAATAGTATTGGCTGGTGGCTCGGGTACAAGATTATATCCGATAACGAAGGGTGTAAGCAAACAACTCCTTCCCATTTATGATAAGCCCATGATTTATTATCCCATATCGGTATTGATGCTTGCCGGAATACGAGAAATATTAATCATATCAACCCCTGTCGATTTACCCGGATTTAAACGCTTATTGGGCGATGGGTCAGATTATGGTGTGCATTTTGAATATGCAGAACAGCCTTCACCTGACGGGTTGGCACAAGCCTTTATTATCGGTGAAGAATTTATCGGAAATGATGCAGCTTGTCTGGTACTGGGAGATAATATTTTTCATGGAACAGGTTTCTCCGCATCACTCAAAGAAGCTGTACGAGACGCAGAGGATGAAGGTATTGCTACAGTATTTGGATATCGGGTTGATGATCCCGAACGATACGGTGTTGCCGAATTTGATTCAGAGGGAAATTGCCTCTCTATTGAAGAAAAACCTCAGAAGCCTAAATCTAATTATGCGGTTGTAGGACTCTACTTTTATCCAAATAAAGTGGTAGACGTCGCAAAAAACATTAAGCCATCTGCTCGTGGAGAGTTGGAGATCACGACTGTTAATCAAAAGTTCCTTCAAGATAAAAGCCTTAAAGTAAAGACTCTGGGACGTGGTTTCGCTTGGTTCGATACCGGTACTCACGATTCATTAGCAGAAGCATCTATTTTCGTTGAGGTTATAGAAAAACGACAAGGCTTGAAAATTGCTTGCCTTGAGAGTATTGCTTTGCAAAAAGGGTGGATTGACCAGGAACAGATGTGTACTTTGGCTGTACCAATGATCAAAAATCAATACGGGCAATATCTACTGAAAATGATAGAAGAAATAGAACAATAAGCAATGGTGAATATTATAACAACTCAAATAAAAGATGTAGTGATCCTAGAACCGAAGATATTCGGAGATGACAGGGGATACTTTTTTGAAAGCTACAATCAGACTGAATTTAATACATCAATTCGCACAGTGCGTTTTGTACAGGACAATGAGTCTAAATCGTGTTACGGAGTTTTAAGGGGATTGCATTTTCAAAAACCGCCCTTTGCACAGAGTAAGTTGGTACGTGTCATCGAAGGAGAAGTATTGGATGTGGCGGTAGATATACGCCGAAATTCACCTACATTCGGTAAACATGTTGCTGTGAAACTATCGGGAGAGAACCACCGTCAGCTATTTATTCCTCGTGGTTTTGCTCATGGTTTTGTCGTACTCAGCAATGAAGCTGTATTTCAGTATAAATGTGATAATTCTTATTCACCGCAATCGGAGGGGGCTATTGCATGGAATGACCCGGAGATTGGTATTGATTGGATTGTAGCTCCTGAAGATATAATTCTTTCTGAAAAGGATACTCGGCACCCATTTCTCAAGGATGCAACCGAACTATTTGATTACAACATCGATTACTATATCGAAACATTCGTAAGTATATAAATATACCTATCCTGATAGTATATTATTTTAACAAACAATCAATTGATTATAAAAATGAAAAATATTATAATTACCGGAGGGGCTGGTTTTATAGGTTCACACGTTGTTCGTCTGTTTGTGAACAAATATCCCGAATACCATATTATCAATCTCGATAACCTCACTTATGCCGGCAATTTGTCTAACCTCAAGGATATAGAAAATAAATCCAACTATACGTTCATAAAAGGAGATATTTGCAACTTCGATCTCGTTATGCAACTATTAAAGCAATATAACGTAGATGGTATTATTCATTTGGCTGCTGAAAGTCATGTTGATCGTTCAATCAAAGATCCATTTACTTTTGCTCGTACTAATGTGATGGGTACTCTTACCCTGCTGCAAGCGGCAAAATTATATTGGGAAACATTGCCCGAAGGTTATGAAGGTAAGCAATTTTATCATATCTCTACCGACGAAGTATATGGTGCTCTGATGTTTGACGATACACTGTTTACAGAAGAAACCAAGTATGATCCTCATAGTCCATATTCAGCATCCAAAGCTAGTAGCGATCATTTTGTACGTGCATTTCACGATACTTATGGCATGCCCGTAATAGTAACAAACTGCTCTAACAATTACGGTCCTTATCAATTTCCGGAAAAGTTAATTCCTTTATTTATCAATAATATTATTCACCGGAAGCCACTACCTGTATACGGAAAAGGCGAGAATGTACGTGACTGGCTCTATGTTGTGGATCATGCCCGTGCGATTGATGTTATATTCCATCATGGAAAAAATGCTGAAACCTATAATATCGGAGGTTTTAATGAATGGAAAAATATAGATATAATCAAGGTTATTATTAAGACTGTCGATCGTTTATTGGGTAATGCCGAAGATCATTCTCTGGATCTGATTACATACGTAACCGATCGTAAAGGACATGATTTACGTTATGCTATTGATTCAAGTAAGCTCAAGCGCGAACTCGGGTGGGAGCCTAGTCTCCAATTTGAAGAAGGCATAGAGATTACAGTGCGTTGGTATCTTGATAATAAGGAATGGATGGATAATGTCACTTCCGGAGAATATCAAAAATATTATGAAAGCATGTATAATGAAAAATAAAATTCAAATACATATTTACAACTCAACATATTTATGACAACGAATTTATTTGATATATATCATTTTGGAATTATAAAGATTAATAGTTTTATATATAGAACTATTTGGCGACCTTTTTTCGGATCGTTAGGTAAAGGTACAACTATAACTAAACCTCGGATTATGAATCCGGCTCGTATTTATATCAATCAGAGATGTTCTATCGAGTCTTTTGTTTGGTTAGGAGTCATAAAAGAATCTCACTCAAAGGCTAAGAATCCTCATTTGGTACTTAAAGATGAAGTCAAAATCGGGCGTTTGTCAGAGATATTTGCACACACTTCTATCATATTACACAAAGGCGTTCGAGTTGCAGATAATGTATACATTTCTGATAACACTCATACCTATGATGATATAAATACTCCATTTATCAAACAAGAGATCAAACTTGTAAATCCTGTTGAGATAGGTGAATACTGTTGGATTGGAAGGAATGTTTGTATTATTGGTTCAACAATAGGGAAACACTCTATTATTGCTGCCGGAGCATTTGTTAGCAGAATGAATATTCCTGATTATTCAGTCGTTGTAGGTAATCCTGCTTATATAGTAAAACGCTACAATACCGAGACCGAAAAATGGGCAAAGACCGATAAAAGCGGAAATTTTATCTGAAGATATTATGTTACACGAAAAATTACGGAAGTTAAGATGTAAGATATTCATCTTGCTTAATAAACATAATTTCGCGCAATTTGGGAAAAACGTTTTTATCTTTGATCCTCAAGTTTGGAATCCTCAGCACATATATCTCGGTAGCAATTTATGGATAGGGGATAAGGTGTGGCTTGCAGTATCTTCAAATTGGTCTGATTCAAAACTTGTTATTAAAGATAAGGTTCGTATTGGTCGATTTTCCGAGATATATGCTCTACAAAGTATTATTCTCGAAGATGGAGTTGTGGCTGCTGAGAATGTGTATATTTCAGATAATACCCATGCATATAATGATATAAACAGGTTTATTCGCGATCAAGAAGTAGAATATACAGGAGAGGTTGTTATCGGTAGCGGAACCTGGATTGGTCGTAATGTGTGTATTATAAGCTGCACAATTGGAAAAAACTGTATTATCGGTGCATATTCATTTGTTAAACAGGATATTCCAGACTATTGCGTTGTTGTAGGTAATCCTGCCCGCATCGTAAAACGTTATAACCCCGATACTCAGAATTGGGAAAAAACGGACAGAGACGGTAATTTTATTTAATATACTTTCTTCTCTGTCTTTCTACACATATAATATTCCTAGAATCACAAAATCGTTTTAATATGAAAATCTTAGTTACCGGAGCCAATGGTTACATTGGTCGTCACGTCGTGTGCAAATTATTGGATCAAGGACATGAAGTTACGGCTTGCGATGTTCGATTGACAGAAGTGGACAAGCGTGCCACTTTGCTAGAATATAATATTTTATCAGGTTCATATATTAATGCTTATGAGGAGCTTGGAAGCCCCGACGTTTGTTTACATATGGCATGGCGCGATGGGTTTGTACATAATTCATCTAATCATATGGGAGATGTGTCAAACCATTACAAATTTATGTGTTCGTTGATTGATGGTGGATTGAAACAGCTTGCTGTAATGGGTACGATGCATGAAGTAGGTTATTATGAAGGTGCTATTGAAGAGGACACACCTTGTTATCCAATATCGCCGTATGGAATAGCAAAAGATGCTTTACGCCGTAGCATACAATTATATGCCAAATCTCATGACTGTATTTTGCAATGGATCAGGGCATACTATATTGTTGGCGATGATTTGAAGAGTAATTCTATATTCGCTAAAATCAGAACAGCCGTCCTCGAAGGAAAGAAAAGTTTTCCTTTTACATCGGGTAAAAACAAATATGATTTTATCGAAATTGAAGGGTTAGCATTACAGATTTCAGCCGTAATTACTCAGAAAGATGTTTTAGGTATAATTAATTGCTGTTCAGGCAAACCTATGAGTTTAGGCGAGCGCGTGGAAGCCTTTATTAAAGAAAACAACTTGGATATCAGTCTAGAATATGGTGTGTTTCCCGATAGAGACTATGATTCTCCATGTGTTTATGGCAACGATAGCAAAATCAGAATGATATTATCTAATAAATAAATATGACTTCTAGTCCACTTGTTATAGAGAGAAGAGATTGGTTTGGAGTCATCCTGTTATTTTTAGTGATGATGATCAGTGGCGGTAACCATTTGTTTCCTCGAAATCCTATATGTTTGTTGATAATAGCCGGATATGGTCTGAAAATTTACAGATTGAATAATGGTATAACATTAAAATATGTTTCCTCAAAATTATGGCTATTCATAACAACATTTCTTGTAATAATAGTATCACAAACTATACTGGGGGGGGATCTTGATAGTGCCGCATTAGCCGCATTATCTAGCGTTATTGCAGGTCTGTTTGTCTATACTTATTATAAGTATGAAGGAATAAATGCATTGATTAACGATGTTACTATTTTATTAAAGATTTTCATCGTTTTGGGATTGATTTCTTTTTTACTTTATACTTTTACCCCTGATCTTTTTTCAAAGTATACATTTATAGATAGTTATGGGGATAAAAGGTCAGTAAGTCATATCGCTTTTCTATTTTATAAAGGACTGGATATCCAAGGTTTATCTTCGAGGCTTTATGGCTTTTTCTGGGAACCCGGAATTTTTCAAATATATCTTAATATCTTTTTATTAATCCAGATCTTCTATTTCAGACAGAAATTGTGGATTGTAGCAACATTATTGGCTATTTATTTGACAAAATCTACTACAGGATATCTTATCGCCATTATAATTCTGGGATATATTTCGGCTCGATTCTTTTATAAAGAACGAAACCTGTACAGCTCTGTATCTATCCTTTGTACAACCATTATTGCGCTTTTTTTTGTGTGGAATAATATTGTGTCTGTAAATGTTGAAGAAAAAGTCGCCGGAGCTCAGTCCGGATCTTTTTTTGTTCGTCAGGCCGATGTAATTGCCGGTTTGAGTATTGCAGCCGAGAATCCTGTGATTGGGATTGGTGCGAATACCGATCGATTTAAGCAAATGAGGAGTAAAATTGCTTGGCAAGGTAAACTGAGCGGTTCAAAAACGAAAGATAGCGGAACAACAAATGGCATAATAAGTCTAATGTACATATGGGGAATCCCGTTTTCTTTGTGGTACTTATGGGCATTAATAAGGCAGAATATCTTATACAAGAATCGCTGGCTAATGGCTATTCTACTGATTTTATCTCTAAGCTCTGAGCCTTTGGCTATGACTCCGTTTTTTTTACTTTTCGTTTATTCGGGACTGGATGCAAAGACAATAAATAATTAATTGTTATGAAAAAACTATTGTTCATCGGTTGGGACTATCAAATATATACGCGAGAAATGATAGAAGAGTTTCAGTTATCCGGATATGATGTCACATTTTATAATGTTGTATCATTTTCTGCGGCTACGAAACTAAGAAATCTGATTTCTAAGAAATGGGACAAGGAAGTGCAGCATTCGAGACATCAGGAAATTGTTGTAAAAGAAAAAGACAATAAATATGACATTGTATTTTTGTTATTACCATTTTTCTCTTTCGATTGCTTACAAAACTTAAGAAATGATCATCCGCAGGCAAAATTTATATTGTATTTATGGGATGCAGCCAATGGATATATAAGAAAGGGGATCAATATATCTGATTACTTGGGATGTTTTGATAAAGCATACACTTTCGATAGACAAGATGCGATACAATATGGAATAAACTATTTACCACTCTTTTGCGTACGGAAGTTTCAGAATCTAAAGCAAAACGAAGTTGAATGGAATAATGTATATATGGTCGGGAACCTAGCTAATTTCAGACGGTATGATGCAATTAAGCAATTTGAAGAATATTGCAAAAAAGAACAAATCAGTTTCAACTGGTATCTAAAAGGAACGCTGCGTAAAAATATAAAAGTTTTGCTGCAAGGGAAGTCTCTCAAGTATCTTCATACATCATCAATTAGCAATAATACATTTATCGACATGATGCAACGCTCATCAACCGTATTTGATTTTGCAAACCACGTACAAGATGGCTACACGATGAGAGTGATGGAGAATTTGTGTGCCGGAAAGAAAATCATCACGAACAATCGGAATGTTTTAAATGAGTCTTTTTACTCTCCTGACAGATTTTTTGTCTACGATGATTTAGATTTTAATGGTGTAAAAGAATTTCTGAGGACACCATTATCTGATCCGTCTGCCAAATTTGAAGAATTTTACTTAAGCTCTTTTATAAAAAAGCTTGTTTCGGAATGATTCGTTTAATTATACTGAAACTAAAAGCACCTATTTAGATCAAAATGTCAATAAATATCAAAGCAATAAAGCGGATTATATTTAGTTCAAGTTCCTTATTTATTCTAATAAATTTATTTACTTCTGCCATCAACTTTATCCGTTCTATGGTATTTATGCGTGTTATGGATATGAGAGAACTGGGTATAATCAGCCTCATTCAAACATGTATAATGTTTATTGGACTCTTACAGTTTGGGTTCCTAAACGGTGGATATAGGGTTTTTGCTTATAAGAAGACCAGTGATCAAACGAAGGTTAATAATATTCTCTTTAGCCTTTTTGGTGTCATAGCATTAGCCTTATTGCTTATATGGATTATATTAAGCGTATTAGATATTGAATTACTGATCAGCCCCCGGTATCTGATTTTAACGTTCATTGCAGGCCTATTTTCTTTGATATCTACTTGGCTGACAAATACTATGACGGTGAAAAAGATGATTAAAGATATTAATATCAGAAATCTCATCTCAGGTATTATATCTATAGCCTTAATTCCTCTTGTCTATCTTTATGGCATTATGGGAGGTATCATTAGTATTATGATGCAACCTATAGTTTTTGTTGTCCTGGCATTATTAATGCATAAAAGCTTAAGACCGGATAAAATATGTTTTGACAGAAAGGAAATTAAATATATTCTATCGTTAGGATTTGTCCCATTTATGATTGGAATATTTACAATTGTCAATATTCAGATCGAACGTTGGTCTATAGCATATATACTGAATGTGGAAGAATTAGGTAATTTTTATCTTGTTTTTATATTCTCTTCTTTATTTGTTTTAGTCCCAACGTCCATTAATTACCTTTTCCTTCCCAATATCATTTATTCATATGAAAATGGATTAATGGCAGAATTCAGGCGGCATGTACGTAATTATACATTAGTCCTGATGGGATATGGTATATGTGTAGTTCTTGCCGTACTTACTGCACTTCAACCATTGGTAGATATATTATTTCCAAGTCACTCGGGCAATACTCACTATGTGTTTTTGTTGATTCCGGGTTTAATGTCACAATTATTATACTACTCGGTATCTGCTACTTTAAATGCATGGAAAAACTTCACTCCATTGCTAATATCTGGACTTGTAGGAGTATTTTCTGCTATAGCAATAATCGCTATAACAGGTTCTATGAAGCTTTTCGACTTGACGGTTATGGTTTACATAAAGAATATCTCATATTTTTTACCAACTCTTTTCGGTGGAACTTATATCTATTTACATCGTCAAAAATTTAAAAATAAATTATGAGCAAAATACTTTTCATCGGGCTACCTTATCATAATTACATAAAGGCACTTACAGATGAGATGGAGTTTCAAGGGCATACGGTTACTTTCTATCCTGTAGAATTACGTAAAACAAAAGACAAGATTCTTCGTACGCTCTCGCCTTCGTCATACATAGACAAACTTGATCGGTATCATTCTCTAATGATAAGACAGGAAAAAAAAGAAAAATATGATTATATTATTTTTTTGCAAGTACACACGATCTCTATGTCTAACTTCTTAGAACTTAAAGATGATCATCCGGAGTCGAAATTTATATTATACACATGGGATGCTTTATCGCCTCTTGTAAACTATGTTCCTTACATTCCGTATTTTGATAAGGTTTACACCTTCGATCCGACAGATGCTGAAAACTACGGACTGAACTATCTGCCATTGTTTTCTGTAAGAGACTTTCAGAATCTCCCTATTGTAGAGCCGGATACCGATGTATATATGGTCGGGAATTTGGTTAAACCAGATCGGTATAGGGCTATTCAGGCATTCGAAAGATATTGTAAAGAAAACGATATTCGCTTCAAGAAGTATATTAAGTGTACACCTGTTGTAATAATTCAATTATTGATTAAAGGTTTTCTCCCTAGAGGACTTAAGCTAAGAAGCATTTCTCGATCTCATTTTATTCATTTACTACAATATTCAATAGCGACATTCGACTTTGCCAATCATAAACAGTCTGGATACACAATGAGATTCATCGAAAATATGTGCGCAGGGAAAAAGATCATAACGAATAACAAGCGTGCTATTGGTGAGTCATTTTATTCTTCCAACCGCTTTTTTGTTTTTGACGAATTGAATTTTGATGGTATCAAAGAATTCATACAAGAACCTATAAAAGATAGCGACGTTCGTTTCGATGAATTTTCTATACAATCCTTTATCAGCACCTTACTAACAATATAAATAAAATGAAAAAGAGGTGTTTACTCATCATGCCATTGAGTTTTTATTCGATGGGCAATCAGATAATATCCGGATTGAACGAATGTGGTTATGATGTAAGAATTTGCAATGATCGTTATCCGGATAATTTATTCACAAAAGTTCTGTGGAAAATAGGCATAACTAAAACGTTATATAGAAAAACATACAATCATATAACTCGCCACTTCCTTCAAGACGAAAGATATGATATTTGTATCATTATGAAAGGATACGGAATAGATAAAAAACTGATAGATGAAATATATAATAAGTGTTCATGTATAGTTGGTTATAATTTCGATTCTTTTGCCTTTCATCCTTTATCACTTTCTTGGTATCGCTTGGTCGATAATTTTTATACGTTTGATTATCATGATGCAAAGAACTATGATGTCAAAATAATAGAATTGTTTTCGGCAATAGAAAAGCAGGAGAAAAATGTAGAAAGAGTATATGATATATCTGTAATACAAAAGATACATTCCGAACGCTTGTCATATACCAATAAAATATTGCATCTGTTCCAGCCCGCGAATTCATACGTATATCTACATGAAAGTAATTATGTAACAATGGCTCTGAATTTTATCAGAAATCCGTTTACGTACATTAAACTACGACGATATATACATCTTAAAACATTGTCGTATGACCAATATGTAGATGTATTACATAAATCAAAGTACACGCTTGATTTTGCTCATCCCAAACAAAGTGGTATTACTATGAGATGCTTTGAGGCTGTGAGCTGTGGAACAAAAATAATAACGAATAACAGGAATATATTTAAAAGCGGATATTTCAATCAAGAGAATACAATCGTATGCGATAACTCGTCTGTAGTCGATAATGAAATAATCGAAAAATACAAGCAGATGTTGCCTTCAGATGTAATACCTCGTAGGCGGAATATTATAGATTTCGTAAAAGAAATAATCCAATAAATAATTCTGTGTTTTTAATAAATTCACAATGAAAGAAATAAAATTATCTATTATCGGAATGGGGCGAATGGGTATTACCCATTTCTCTATTATCAATTCACACCCTAATGTAAATATTGTATCAGTTTCCGATACTTCAAAAATTACATTGGACTTATTGAAAAAATACATACCATCGCTTCAAGTATTTACAGACTACAAGGAGTTGATTGATAAAACAATGCCGGATGCTATTATCGTCTGTACCCCACCTAATTATCACTATGCAATATGTAAATATGCTTGTGAGAAGGGGATTAATGTTTTTTGCGAAAAACCCTTTACTCTTTCCACCCAAGAGGCAGATGAACTACAAGAAATGTTCAACAAAAAAGGCTTAATTAATCAAGTTGGGTATGTAAACCGCTTTAATGATATGTTCACAACTGCCCGAGAATATATAAAAGAAGGCTTACTCGGTGATATTGTGAGGTTTAAATCGGAAATGTTCAGTTGCACTATTTCAAAACCCGAAACTGGTGAGAGCTGGCGTGGTAAAAGAGAGAGTGGGGGCGGAGCTGTTTATGAAATGGCTGTCCACGTATTAGACCTTATTAATTATATAATAGGCGTTCCAAATAAAGTTATTGGAACTAGCATGAACCAAATATATTCGAAGAATGTGGAGGATATGGTTTCAAGTACTTTAATATACGATAACGGGTGTGTTGGGACATTATACGTGAATTGGAGTGATTCTAGTTATAGAAAACCTAGTAACAAAATAGAAATATTTGGTACAAATGGAAAATTACTGGTAGACCAGTACGAAATGAAGATATTTTTAAATGAACCTGTCTCAGGTCATAATTATAGAAAAGGTTGGAATACTATATACATCACAGATATCTTTAAACCTGTTCCTTTCTACGTTCGAGGGAATGAATTTACTAGACAATTATATCATTTTGCTGACAGTGTTTTAGATGGTAAGATTGTTGGAGCTACCCAATGTACATTTGAAGACGGATATAATACGCAACGTTTGGTGCACGACATGTTCAATGACTATGATAATAAAAATAAACAAGATTAAATATGGAAAGAATAGATAAAGTCATCTTTGGGGATAATCAGTTTTTCGGGATTAATCACATGTCACAAGAGAAAGCTCAGCAACTTTCCGAAAAATTTCATGATATAAAAAATATCTACAAAGTATATGATCTTGCTTTCAAAAATGGCATTGGAGCTGTTATGCTTAATAGTAATGATCGCGCAAAAGATATATGCGAATATTTTCGTCAAAATAAATCAAAATATAATGATATTGTATGGTATCCTTCAATTCCTTATCCGCACAAATATGCAAATCTGGTCGCTGAGAAAGGAATATTTCCTGCAATCAATGAAGTAATATTTTCTAATAACTCAGCAGTAGGAGCATTGTCTATGATTGCCAAAGGAGGAATGGCTGTATTAGGAAAAGATCCTATAAAGATGATGCAGATGTTGATAGATGCCGAAGTAAAAATGTTTAAGGGGTTAAATGTTAAAGTGTTATTCCTGCAAAACATCATAACAGATCTTCTTCTTGGATATGGAACAAAAGATATATTTGAAGCATATTGCGACTATGTTCGTAAGAAATATAAATTGATTCCGGGGCTTATTACTCAAAATATGCCTTATTTGAAGCAAAAACTATCTGAGTGGGGAATAGAGGAGGTTGTTATATGCAGCTCTATTAATAAGATAGGTTACCTTATGTCCCCTTCGGTAGAAGCGTATGTTGATACAATTCAAAATAATGATTCTTCAAAATATCAACTTATGGCAATGAGTACACTTGCTTCCGGAGCAATTAGTGCCCCTGAAGCTTATGAATTTATTAATGCTCTGAATATACAATCCGTTGTTTTTGGTGCTTCTTCAGAAAGAAACATCAGAGAAACCGTGAGTTTAATAAAGTAATATTGTTCCGATTATCATTAGTTTACTGTTTGATCTCTGTTTGTCTGAATAGAAATTGCTTACGATTAAAAACGAAATAAGCAAGAATTACACTGAAATATGAATTATGCAAATTTAGACCGCCTCAAGATTCTGGACTATCTCGAGAAGTGCGGTAATGAGGCTTCTGTTGTTGATATAATAGCATATTCAGGAGCAGAAAAATTGAGGGTATACAGCTTGATAACTAAAATGGAACTGAATGGGGAAATCAAAATTTTGGAAAGAACCTCTTTTGGTGCTCCTATGTATATTAAAATAGTCTAAAATATATTGTCTATTCCATTATTATACATTTATATATAACCGATCAATTAAATAATTAATCAGATCTCGTGTAGAATCAAAATAGTCTCCAATCCAAGAAATACAGAAGTTCGACTATATTTTCTTACGCAAATTTGAATTTAAATTATTCTAGCCGTCTTGCTTGTGATAAGTAGGGCGGTTTTTTTATTTTAAGGGTTACTATATAACGTTCGATATATTTTATTGAAAATCTTAATTCTTCTTATATTGTAAAGGTGTAAGGCCCGTTCTCTTTTTGAAGTAGGTGCCAAAAAAGGAAGAATTTGGAAAATTCATCTCCTCCGATATCTGTAAGATAGTCATATTTGAGCTCTTTAGTAAAGCTTTAATTGCCATAATAACCATATCGTCTATCCATTGTTGGATATGTATACCACTAGCATCCTTCACTATTTGAGATAAATATTTGGGCGTAATAAACATTCTATCTGCATAGAAGCGAACACTACGTTCTTTCATATGATATTCAAATAACAAGCTGATGAAACTTTGTAAGTATTTTTCTTTGCGGGTCAATACCTTATGGTCAATCTTCTTGTCCTGATAAAGCTGCAAAACTTCATAAATTAATGTCTGCAATAAACTTCTAGCAATTTCTTCTTTGTAAAGAAAATTTGTTCTTTTGTAACGCTTTACAATAAAGGCATGCAATTCCAATAAATCATTCGTTTCTTCTTCACTTATCTTTAAACAAGCCATCTGATCTATTTTTTTAGGAATATCAATATCTATAATTAACTTGATATCGGAAATAAAGTCAAAAGAAAATAATAAGAACTCTACAACTAAATCTTCACTTTGCTCTATCAATTCTAAAATATAATTAGGCAGAACAACAATAATAGTACAAGGCTCAATTTTGTACTCGCGTAAGTTAATTTTGATTCGTCCGGTACCTTTCACACAAATAGCAAAAGCTATTCCTTCCATAATTTGCGGATATCTGAAATCAAAAGCATAATCATCAATATTAGCACCATCATCGGATATAACAAAGTTCTTTATTCCGTGATTTGAGGTTTGATCTTTAAAGTCATCCAGCGATATTTTAGCATAATTTTCCTTATTCATGATCTTATATGTTTCATTTTGGTCCTAAAAATATAAATAAATGTTGAAAACTGCATAAAAAACGAAGTTTTGAACATTTTTGGCGTAGTATTGATTTAGACAGAACCATATTATAAAGAGATCTTTGCGACAGAAATAAATAGTTGTAAAATTACTTTTTAATGAAAGTTATGGATAAATTGAAATTATTTTTTAGTAGATCGGTATTGTGTCTTCTATTTTTAGGAATGGTTTCCTGTTCCGCAAAAAAGAGTGAAGAAGCCAATTCAAGACCTGTTCCGGTAAAAATACAAACAATAAAGTATAGTGATGATATATACCAACAAGAGTATATAGGAACAGTAGAAGGTGAGAATGCGGTTGATGTTAGTTTTCAAGTAAATGGAAATATTGAACAAGTATATGTACAGGAAGGGCAAAATGTTCGAAAAGGACAATTGTTAGCCCGATTGAATACAAGTTCTATTGAAAGTATGCACAATGCAGCAAAATCGACTCTTAATCAGGCACAAGATGCATATAATCGCTTGTCTATTCTCTATAAGAATAACAGCCTTCCCGAAATAAAATATATAGAGGCGAAGACTCAGTTAGAGCAGGCGCAAGCTAATGAGCAAATTACCCGTAAGAATTTACAAGACTGTAATTTGTATGCTCCCATATCTGGTGTAGTAAGTCAACGCTATCAAGAAGCAGGTGCTAATGTCGCTCCTGGTACTCCAATTTATAATTTGGTAACTATAAATTCGGTGAAAATAAAAATAGCTATTCCCGAGAACGAAATTTCAGCAATAAAGATTGGTGAATCTTCCCGGATAAAAATATCTGCGTTGAATGATGCTGAGTTTGAAGGTAAGATTCAGGAGAAAGGAGTATCTGCAAATCCTTTATCACATACCTACGATATTAAGGTACAGGTAAATAATCCCAACTCACAGATAATGCCGGGGATGGTGTGTAAAGCTTATCTAAAAAATCCATCAGAAGCTTCAGGTCAAAAGAATATTATAGTTCCGTTAAAAGCCATACAGGTAGACTTTTCCGGTAAACAATTTGTTTGGTTAAAAGACGACCAAAATAAGGCCGTATATAGAGAAATAACTCAAGGTAAACTGATCAGTAATGGAGTTGTAATAGAGGAGGGACTGCAAGATGGGGATAACCTAATCATTGAAGGCTATCAGAATGTAAGTCCGGGTGTAACAGTCGAAATAGCTAAATAAGAAGAAGATATGAAATCAGAATCTGGTATTATCGGCTGGGCAATGAAGTATAATAAGATTATATTGCTCATTGTAATAGTGTTAAGTCTATTTGGAATTTATGCCCTTAATGTGATGCCCAAACAGGAATTTCCTGTATTTACAATCCGTCAGGGTGTTGTAGTGGGAGTGTATCCGGGAGCCACTTCTGCCGAAGTGGAAGAGCAATTGGCTAAACCTCTTGAGAATTTCTTGTTTACATACAAGGAAGTAAAGAAATCGAAGACATATTCACATTCCAAAGATGGGATTGTCTATGTATATGTTGAGCTGAATGATGATGTAAATAACAAAGACGAGGTATGGTCAAAAATAAAACATGGATTGATGTTTTTCAAAATGCAATTACCTTCAGGAGTTTTGGCTCTTATTGCTAATGATGATTTTGGCGATACTTCGGCATTACTAATAACGCTTGAATCGGAGACCAAAACTTATCGTCAATTGGAAACTTATTTAGAAAATCTCGAAGACCGTTTACGAACTATCGAATCTGTTTCCAATCTGCGCCGTTATGGTGAACAGAATGAACAGATAAGTATATATGTTGAAAAAGAAAAGCTGGCAGCGTATGGTATTAATATATTGAACCTGTATCAGACACTCATCACAAAGGGATTTATTACTACTGCAGGTAAGATTGATAATCGTGATATGGATGTGCCAATACATATCGAGAGACCCTATCAATCTGAGAAGGATTTGGAAGAACAAATCATCTATTCAGATGCTAAGGGAAATCATATTCGCTTGAAAAATATAGCGAAAGTCGTTCGGGAATATCCTAAGCCTACCAGCTATACTACCAACAATGGTAAAAAGTGCCTCGTTTTATCTACTGAAATGCGTGAAGGCTATAACGTTATTCAATATGGAAAAGATGTCGAAAAGGTTCTCGAACAATTCCAGAATGATATTCCTAGTGATATTCATATCTATCGTGTAGCCGATCAACCTCAAGTTGTGGCTCATTCTATCACAACTTTCCTAAAAGAGTTAATGATTGCTATTGTAGCTGTTATACTCGTAACAATGATATTATTACCCTTACGGGTTGCCGGCGTTGCGGCATCTTCCATTCCTATATCTATCTTTATCTCTTTAGGACTGATGCTTGCTTTTGGCATGGAGCTTAATACGGTGACATTGGCTGCCCTAATCGTGGTATTGGGTATGATTGTAGATAATTCGATCGTAGTTGTAGACAGCTATCTTGAAAAATTGGATCATGGTATTCCTCGTTGGCAGGCATCGATAGAAAGTGCCAAAGAATATGCTAAAGCAATCATCTCGGCAACACTGGCAATCAGTCTAACTTTCTTTCCATTCTTGGTGATGCTTACAGGACAGTTTCTCGACTTTGTAAAGCTCTTCCCTTGGACTGTACTTATTACGTTGGGTGTATCTTTGGCTGTGGCTGTTCTTTTTATACCATTCCTACAATATTTCTTTATACGTAATGGATTACATCAGCCCGGCAAGAAGCAGAAAGAAACATTCTTAGATAAATTACAAAACGGATATAATTGGCTATTGGAAAAAGTATTTCAATACCCGAAGATATCTCTTACGATAGGTATCATTTCTATCATATCGGGTATTTACATGTTTGCCAATGTTCCACAGAAGCTCATGCCTATAGCTGAAAGGAACCAGTTTGCAGTTGAAATATATTTACCGAACGGCAGCTCTCTGGAACAGACAGAAGTAATAGCTCAGGATCTTGAAAAGATTTTGAGGAAGGAGAAGACTGTTGTTTCTGTAACGTCTTTTATCGGAACGGGATCTCCTCGTTTTCAGACAGCTTATGCACCAAAAGTGGGAGGACCTAATTTTGCTCAGTTTATTGTAAATACAACATCGAATGAAGATACAGAATTGTTGTTGGATAAGTATTCCACTCAATATGCCTATCATTATCCGAATGCCTTTGTAAAATTCAAACAATTAGAGTACGAATCAGTAGATGCTGACATTGATGTTCGTATATCGGGAGAGAATATAGCCGATCTGAAGAAAGTGGCAGACACTTTAATGACCAAATTAAAGAAACTGGATGAACCGATCAGAATTTATACAAATTATGAGGAGCCGTTGCCCGGTATAAAGATAACACTAGACCCTGTAGAATCCAATCGGTTGGGCGTAAATGAAGGAACTTTGGCGTTAGGTTTGGCTTCCCGTTTCGGGGGAACACCAATCACTAATATTTGGGAAAATGATTATTCATTGCCTGTTGTATTGAAATCGAAATGGGAGAATAAAGATCCTGTGGCCGAGGATGTATCGAATGAGTATGTTGCAGGTTTATTATCACCAAGTGTCCCTTTACGCCAGATAGCTGATGTTTCAGCAAACTGGACTGAAGGTCAAATCAACCGAAGGAACGGAGTACGCACCCTATCCGTTTTCGTTGATCTAAAGAGAGGCGAAAGATCGGGACTGGTTCAACCAAAGGTAGAGGAGATTGTGAATGCAGTCACTGCCAAATCGTTACCTAAAGGTGTTTCTATTTCATATGGAGGAGTGAAGGAATCTGATGGCGAGACAATGCCAAAACTGATTAAAGCTCTTTCTATCTCAATCGTTATCATCTTTTTCATACTTGTGTTTCACTTCAAAAAGATAAGTTTAGCTACACTCGTTTTGGCTTCTACCTCTTTGAGCATTTTTGGCGCGGCTATTGGTTTAAAGGTGATGAATGTGGATTTTAGTATAACGGCTGTGTTGGGAATTGTGAGCCTAATTGGTATTATCGTTCGTAATGGGATTATTATGTACGATTACACTGAGGAGTTAAGGCATAAACACGGTAAAACAGTATTTGAAGCATCTTTGGAGGCCGGAAAACGACGGATGCGCCCTATATTCCTTACATCAGCTGCCGCATCTATGGGAGTTATTCCTATGATTATAAGTAAGAGCCCGCTTTGGTGCCCGATGGGAACAGTTATCAGTTTTGGAACTATTTTCTCCATGATATTCATCCTTACATTATTACCCCTTGCTTATTGGCTTATTTACAAGCATGAAGATAAAAATATATCTAAAGACGAAACCGAACAATTATGATCAAAAAATATATAACAATAGTAACAATGTGTATGATAACTGTATTTATATCTGCACAGACGAAGTATAGTCTCGAAGACTGCAAGCAATTGACTATCGAGAACAATCGAAAAATTAAAAATAGTCGGTTGGAAATCGAATCATCCCAGGAAACGAAAAAGGATGCATTTACTAATTATTTTCCATCGGTCAGTGCTTCAGCATTTGGATTCTCGGCTAAAGATCCTTTGGTTACGATGAACATGGGAGGAGCCCCGATCGGATTTCTTAAAAATGGTATGAGTGCTGGTATTACAGCGACGCAACCGATCTTTGCCGGAGGCAAAATAATCAATGGCAATAAATTGGCTGACTTAGGAATTCAGGTAAGCCAATATCAGGCTAAACTATCCGAAAATGATATGTTGCTGAATACAGAGAATCTTTACTGGCAATTGGTTTCTTTGTATGAAAAAAGAAAAACTTTGGATGTTATAGACAGTCAGATAGATCAGTTACTGAAAGATGTAGAGTTGTCTTATCAGACAGGAATGATTACCAATAACGATGTTTTGAAGGTAAAATTAAAAAAGAATGAAGTCGTAAGTAATCGTATTAATCTAGATAATAATATCAAACTCGTGAAAATGTCTTTGTGTCAGCAAATGGCTATGGATTTGAGTTCAGCAGATTCTTTAGATATACAGGTTCCTAATATTGAAGACGTAGAATCGCCTATAAAATATTATGTGGATCATAAAAATGTTTTACCCAATAGAGCAGAAGCAAAGCTCCTTGATAAAAATGTAGAAGCCTCGAAGCTCCAGACTAAAATAAAAAGAGCTGATTATTTACCCACAGTGGCTGTTGGTGCAACATATTCCAGAGATAACTTTATGGATAAATGTAATACAAATGGGGCCGTTTTTGTTTCTGTCAATATTCCAATTTCCGGATGGTGGGGTGGTTCTCATGCTATCAAGCAGCAGAAAATACAAGAAAAGATAGCATTAAACAATAAGATAGATGTCGAAGGGCAACTGTTGTTACAAATGCAGAATGTAAAAAATGAATTGGATAATACTTATAAGCAAATATTGTTGGCAAAAGATGGTGTTGAGCAATCTACAGAAAACTTGCGTCTTAATAATCAGTATTATAAAGCCGGTACAGTAACTCTTACGGATGTATTAGATGCCCAGACATTATTACAACAGAATCGAGATAAGTATGTTGAATCGTATGCTAATTATCAAAAGAAACGGATTGAGTATTTGCAAGTAACCGGGCGCTAATTTTTTTTATTTAATACCTGTTTTTGATAGGGCTGTATGATCTTATATAATAATTCATTTCGTTGATAATGAATTAAAATATCTAGATTGTTACAAAATCCCTTGATGGTAAAAGGACATTTTTTATTAAATGTCCTTTTATTTATAATATTTCCCTGTGATTTCAATTGGATTTATCTCTATAATACCCGTTGCTTTCAGCATTTTTTCAGGAAAGCTCAAATGAGATAATTGAGGGGTATATTTTGAAACAACAGCATGTAGCACATTTTCTTTGAGCGATTTATCTTCTACCATTTTGGCTGTACCCAAGATAATTACACTTCTGAATGCAGTATTTGTATCACAAACATTTTCGTTATCAGCAATGATTGCACCCATTTCATCCACTTCAAATCCAACCTTATCATTTTTAGTCAAGTTTGAAATCTTTTGTCCTTTGATCAGTCCGTGGATATATATTTTTTCATCATAGACGATGAAATGTACAGGGACAACATATGGATACCCATTTTCATTGTGTGTACCTATGCGTCCAACTTCTGCTTTTTTCAATACATCATCTATCTCTATCTTCGATAACTGATGATGCTTCATTCTTCCTTGCATGATAATAGTTTTTTATATTAGTATATTACAAAAATATTTATTTTTAGGATTGTCTTTATGGTGCAGATATAATAAAAAATGATAGGCCAGATGTTGCGATCTCAGGATATAACTTGAAAAAAGGAATAAAAACCTTAAGTAAATATTTATAACTGTCTAAGAGCGTTTATATCCTTACAATTTTATCCGATACATATTCAAAATCTTTTAGGTGAGTCGCCATTAAAATTGTAATGTCGGGATATTCACGTTTTATATTCTGAAATATAGCAATAGCATTTTCGGAGCTAATACCGGCTGTTGGTTCATCCACAACTAATAGTTGCGGCTTTTTAAGCAAGGCTTGTGCCAGAAGTAATTTCTTACGCTGCCCACCACTCAGAATTTCGCCGTTCTCTCCCAACCAGCTATCTAGTCCATCGGGAAGCGATAAACGCCAGCTAGTAAGATCTACTGTATCTAGTACGTGTT
>Ga0206117_100849_pt1 | contig 21789 bp, 19 predicted proteins | sample 3A5Ametagenome_FD_177997 | JGI IMG/M metagenome (GOLD analysis project Ga0206117, IMG submission 177997) | Enriched microbial communities from leaf-cutter ant dump, University of Wisconsin, Madison, United States - 3A5A | ecosystem: Environmental > Terrestrial > Nest > Insects nest > Nest dump... | reverse complement strand
GTCTACGGCGATTCCGTCTTCGTCGCGACCCAGCAGAAGACCCAGGACGGCAAGGAGCAGCTGGTGGTGGAGCGCAAGCCGGTCAAGGTCGGCGACCGCCTCGCCAACCGCGTGGAGATCCGCAGCGGCCTGAACCCCGGCGACCGCGTCGTCGTGTCGGGCCAGCTGAAGCTCGCCAACGGCGCGGCCGTGGTCCCGGCGGAGAAGAATCCGCTGACCCCGCCGCAGACCCTGCCGCAGAACTGAGGCCGACGCCATGGGCAGTTTCACCGACATCTTCATCCGCCGGCCGGTCCTGTCGCTCGTGGTCAGCCTGTTGATCCTGCTGGTCGGGGCGCGCGCGCTGCTGGAGCTGCCGATCCGGCAGTATCCCCAGCTGCAGAACACGGTCATCACCGTGACCACCAGCTATCCCGGCGCCTCGCCGGAGCTGATGCAGGGCTTCATCGCCACGCCGATCGAACAGGCGGTCTCCTCGGCCGAGGGCCTCGACTATCTGACCTCCTCCTCGACCCAGGGGCAGAGCGTCGTCACCGCCTATGTCCGGCTGAACTTCGACCCCAACGTCGCGATGACCGACGTGATGGCAAAGGTGCAGCAGGTCAAATACCAGCTGCCGCGCGAGGCCAACGACCCGGTCATCCTGAAATCGACCGGCGAGACCACCTCGATCCTCTATATGGGCTTCTCCAGCCCCGAATTGTCGGGAGCGGCGATCTCCGACTACCTGACGCGCGTGGTTCAGCCGGTGCTGTCCACGGTGGAGGGCGTCGCCCGCGCCCAGATCCTGGGCGGCCAGACCTTCGCCATGCGGCTGTGGCTCGACCCGGTCAAGATGGCGGCGCGCAACATCTCGCCGGCCGACGTGTCGGCGGCCGTCGCCGCCAACAACTACCAGTCGGCCCCCGGCCAGACCAAGGGCGTCTTCGTCATCTCCAACGTCACCGCCAACACCGGTCTGACCGACGTCGAGCAGTTCCGCGACATGGTGGTGAAGGCCAAGGACGGGGCGCTGGTGCGCATGCGCGACATCGCCACGGTCGAACTCAGCTCCAAGAGCTTCGACGCCAGCGTGGCGATGAACGGGCAGCAGGCGATCTTCATCGGCGTCGACGCCACCCCCACCGGCAACCCGCTGAACATCGTCGCCGACATCCGCAAGATGGAGCCCGACCTGCGGCGCAACCTGCCGCCCAACATGAACATGGAGATCGTCTACGACAGCACCCGCTTCATCCAGGCCTCCATCGACGAGGTGGTGAAGACGCTGCTGGAGGCGGTCGCCATCGTCATCGTCGTCATCTTCCTGTTCCTCGGCAGCCTGCGCTCGGTTCTGATCCCGGTGGTGACGATTCCGCTGTCCATCGTCGGAGCGGCCACCTTCATGCTGGCATTGGGCTTCTCGCTGAACCTGCTGACGCTGCTGGCGATGGTGCTCGCCATCGGCCTCGTGGTCGACGACGCCATCGTGGTGGTGGAGAACATCCACCGGCATATCGAGCACGGCAAGTCGAGGGTCGCCGCGTCGCTGATCGGCGCCCGCGAGATCATCGGGCCGGTCATCTCCATGACCATCACGCTGGCGGCGGTCTACGCCCCCATCGGCCTGCTGGGCGGCCTGACCGGCGCGCTGTTCCGCGAATTCGCCTTCACGCTGGCCGCGTCGGTGATCGTGTCGGGCGTGGTGGCGCTGACGCTGTCGCCGATGATGTGCTCCGTCATCCTGAAGGAGGGGGAGCCGGGCCGCTTCGCCGCCTTCCTCGACCGTCAGTTCGAGCGGCTGGCGGGCTGGTACGAGCGGCGGCTGCACGGCATGCTCGACTATCGCGCCGCGACCCTGCTGTTCGCGGTCGGCATCCTGCTGTCGGTCGGCTACCTGTTCGCCAACACCATGTCGGAACTGGCGCCGGAAGAGGACCAGGGCATCCTGTTCGGCATCTCCAAGGGGCCGCAATACGCCAACCTCGACTACATCGACAGCTTCGGCAAGCAGATCGACGAGACCTTCGCCGCCTTCCCCGAGACCGACACCCGCTTCATCCTGACCGGCCTGCCCACCCTCAACCAGGGCTTCGCCGGCATGATCCTGAAGCCGTGGGACGAGCGCAAGCGGTCGGCCAAGGAACTGCAGCCGCTGGCCCAGGCCGAGCTGGGCAAGGTGACGGGCATCAACGTGTTCCTGGTGTCGCCGCCGGCCCTGCCGGGATCCACCGGCGGCCTGCCGGTGCAGATGGTGATCTCCAGCCCCGGCGACTACCGCACCATCTTCGACGCCATCGAGCGGATCAAGGACGCCGCCACCAAGAGCGGCATGTTCATCGTCACCGACAGCGACCTGCAATATGACAGCCCGGTCGTCCGGCTGAAGATCGACCGCGCCAAGGCCGCCGATCTCGGACTGACCATGCAGTCGGTGTCGAGCACGCTGTCGGTGCTGGTCGGCGGCAACTACGTCAACCGCTTCAACCTGAACGGCCGCTCCTACGAGGTCATCCCCCAGGTGCCGCGGGCCGACCGCCTGACTCCTGAGTCGCTGACCAACTATTATGTCACCTCCGGTTCGGGTGCCCAGATCCCGCTGTCCACCGTGGTGTCGGTCGAAACCGCGGTGGAGCCCAACGCGCTGAACAAATACAACCAGTTGCCGTCGGCCACCTTCTCGGCCGTGCCGATGCCGGGCGTCTCGATGGGTCAGGTCGTCGACTTCCTGGAGGAGCAGGCGCGCACCCAGCTGCCGGCCGGCTTCAACCACGCCTACCTGTCGGAATCGCGCCAGTTCGTGACGGAGGGCAGCCAGCTGATGATCACCTTCGCCTTCGCGCTGATCGTGATCTATCTGGTGCTGGCCGCACAGTTCGAATCGCTGCGCGACCCGCTGGTGATCCTGGTGTCGGTGCCGATGTCGATCTGCGGCGCGCTGCTGCCGCTGTTCTTCGGCGTCGCCACCATGAACATCTACACCCAGGTCGGCTTGGTGACCTTGATCGGCCTGATCTCCAAGCACGGCATCCTGCTGGTGGAGTTCGCCCGCGAGATGCAGCTCAACGAGGGCGTAGACCGCCGCACCGCCATCGAGCATGCCGCCCGCGTCCGCCTGCGCCCGATCCTGATGACCACCGCGGCGATGGTGGTCGGCCTGCTGCCTCTGCTGACCGCGGCCGGTGCCGGTGCGGCCAGCCGCTTCTCCATCGGTCTGGTCATCGTGTCGGGCATGCTGATCGGCACGCTGTTCACCCTGTTCGTCCTGCCGGCGGTCTACACCCTGCTGGCCAAGGACCACTATGCCGCCTCGCGCTCCAGCCGGGCGGAGCAGCTGCGCAGCACGACCTGACGCGCCGTCGCGCATCCCTCGACGAAACAGGCCCCTTCCCACCGGGAGGGGCCTGTTTTCGTTCGGGACATCTCACCCCGCCAGTTCCGCCGGCACCGGCAGATCCTCCCCTTCTTCGCGGCGGAGCATCCAGATCATCCAGCGTTCCGTGTGGATCAGCAGGCGCCGGGTCTCGACGCTGTCGCAGCCGCGGCTGTGGCTGCGCAGGAGGCGGATGGCACGGCAGATGGCGGACTGCGGGTCCTGGGCTCGTTCCGGCACGGGCGTGGTCCTTGGTGGCGACGGGATCTGGCGATGAAGGGGCGGCCATGGGCGCTCCCCGACACATAGCGGACCGGTCCGCAACCAAAGCGTGATCTTTCTTGGCTTCGGGCAGAATCCTGCCCGGTCGCCGTTTCAAAGTTGCGCACCTCCGCCGGAATGATGCGAAGGTGATGATCAAAGTTCGAAGGGCGCCTCCAGTCACGGGTGCTTGGACGTGCCATGCCCGGCGAAGGCCGCCCTGTGCGCTCTTGTCCCTACCTGCGGCATTTATCGAATGTTATATCTTTCGCCCTAGACCACCGCTCGGGCCGTCGCCGTCACGAATGCTGTCCCTCCATGCGCCGGCATTTCACACCTGCAGTCCGTAGGGATCCCAAAGCCATGACCAAGCGACTGTTCGCCCGCCTCGCCGCCCTCTGTTCCACGATCCTGTGCGGCTTTTCGGCCACCGCGCCGTCTCCGGCGCTGGCGGAGGAGCAGGCGTTCCGCATCGGCATCGCCCCGCACACCAGCGCCCGCGTCATCATCGAGCAGTACCAGCCCGTCCGCCGCGCGGTGGAGGCGGCGCTGGGCCGGCCGGTGGAGATCGTGACGGCGCCCGACTTCACCGCCTTCGCCCGCCGCGCGGTCGAACAGGAATACGACATCGCCGTGACCACCGGCCATCAGGCGGAGATGCTGCGCAAGGATGCCGGCTACCTGCCGCTGCTGACCTACAAGTCGGATTTCCGCGCCGTGCTGGTGACGGCGGCCAAGGGGCCTTATTCGACGGTCCAGTCGCTGGCCGGCACCACCGTGCTGGGGCTCAGCCCGTCGTCGCTGGTCACCCTGTGGGGCCAGCACTGGCTGGCCGACCGGAAGCTGCCGAACATCCAGCTGCGCTATGTCAGTGCCGCCGACAGCGTGGCCCAGCTGATCCTGGCCGGCGACGCGTCGGCCGGCTTCATGTCGCTGGCCAACCGCGCCAAGCTGGCGCCGGAGGTGCAGGCGCAGCTGTCCACCATCGCCGAAAGCCGGTCGATGGCCGGGCGCGTCTACATGCTGAACGGCAAGCAGGCGACGGTTCTGGAACCGCTGCGCAAGGCGCTGTTTGCCTTCGGCGAAACCGCGGAGGGCCGGACCTATTTCGACGCCAACCAGCTGGGCGGCTACCGCCCGGTCACCGACGAGGAGCTGGAGGCGATGGAACCGCTGGCCGACGAGGTCCGGAGCGTCCTGAAGGCCGGGAAATGATCCTGTCCCGTCTGGCGCCCTGGAAGACGCTGCGCGGGCGCATGCTGGCCGCCGCCATGGTGGTCGAGGCGATCATGCTCACCCTGCTGGTCGCCAACAGCGTGCGCCTGCTCTACGGCAGCCTCGCCGAACAGGCCAAGCTGCATGCCGAACAGGTGGCGCCGGTGCTGAACGCCGCCCTGGTGGCGCCGCTGGCCCAGCGCGACTATGCGACCTTGCAGGCGGTGCTGGACGAAAGCCGCTCCACCGGCGGGGTGCTCTATCTCGCCGTCGCCGACAGCAAGGGCAAGCTGGTGGCGACCAGCGGGTGGCCGCAGGACCGCAGCCTGCCCGCTCCCGACCCGGCGTTGACGCTGGACGCCAAGGACGGCGTCGCCCGCTATGACGTGACCGTGCCGGTGTCGCTCGCCGGGCAGAAGCTGGGGGTGGTGCAGTTCGGCCTCGATCTGGCCCACATCGTCCAGGCGCGGCGCGACCTGCTCACCCAGGGCATCGCCATCGCCCTGTCGGAGATCCTGCTGTCGGCCGGGCTCCTGACCCTGCTCGGCCTGTGGCTGACCCGCCATCTGGCGGCGCTGGCGCGGGCCAGCGAACGGGTGGCCGCCGGCGATTACAGCCCGCCGGCGCTGGCGGAGGGCGATGACGACATCGGCCGGCTTGGGGCCGCCTTCAACACCATGTCCCACGCTATCAAGGAGCGTGTTGACCAGCTGACCGTGGCGCTGGACGAGCAGGAGGCGCTCGCCCGCGACGTGGAGCAGGAACGCGCCCGCCTGTCGGCCCTGCTGTCGGCGATGGATTTCGGCGTGCTGTTCGTCGGCGGCGACGGGCGCATCGCCTATGCCAACCCGGCCTTCTCCGCCCTGTTCGCCCTTGCCGAAGCGCCGGTCGGCCACCGGCTGGACGAGACGCTGGCCAATGCCGGCAACGCTCCGGGCGACACCGACCACACGCTGCTGTCGGCGGTGGACGGCGACGAGCGGCGCGAGATGACGCTGACCGACGGGCGCATCGTCAGCTGGCACAATGTGCCGGTGCGCAACGCTGCGGGAACCGCCATCGGCAAGCTGTGGCTGTGCATCGACGTGACCGAGCCGCGCCGCGCTGCCGAACAGCTGCTCCAGGCCAAGGAAAAGGCGGAGGCCGCCAGCCGGTCGAAGACCGAATTCCTGGCGACCGTCAGCCACGAGCTGCGCACCCCGATGAACGGCGTGCTGGGCAATCTGACCTTGCTGGCCGATGCGTCCCTGCCGGCGGAGGAGAAGCGGCTGGCCGACGTCGCCCGCCGGTCGGCCGAAACGCTGCTGCGGTTGCTGGACGACATTCTGGACCTGTCGAAGCTGGAGGCCCGCCGCATCGACCTGGAGGAGGCGGACTGCGCCCTGCCCCAACTGATCGACGGCGTGCTGGAGGTGCTGCGTCCCAACGCCACCGACAAGGGCCTGGATCTGTCGGCCCGGCTGATGCCGTCGGTGCCCGAGGTGATCGTCACCGACCCGGCCCGGCTGCGCCAGATTCTGTTCAATCTGGTCGGCAACGCGGTGAAATTCACCGAAGAGGGCCATATCGCCGTGCGGGTGCGCCGGCTGGACCGCGACCCTGCCGAATTCGTTCCCTACGGACGTCCGGGCTCCTTCCTGCTGGAGTTCGAGGTCGAGGACACCGGCATCGGCATCGCGCCCGACTCGGTGCCGACCCTGTTCGACCGCTTCACCCAGGCCGACAGCTCGATCACCCGGCGCTATGGCGGCACCGGGCTGGGGCTGGCGATCTGCCGCGACCTCTGCCTGCTGATGGGCGGCAGCATCGCGGTCGACACCGCTCCCGGCCGCGGCAGCGTCTTCCGCTTCACCATCGTCGCCGGTCCCGGCGATCCGTCGGCGCTGCGCCGCACCGACGCCAGCCACGGAACCAGCCTGGGCGAGGCTGCGCGCATCGCCGCCTTGCCGCCGCTGCGCGTGCTGGCGGTCGACGACATCGAGGTGAACCGCGACATCGTCCGCGGCATCCTGGAGCGCGCCGGCCACAGCGTGGCGCTGGCCGCCAGCGGCGGCGAGGCGGTGCGCATGGTGCGTGACCAGCCCTTCGACCTCGTGCTGATGGACATCCAGATGCCGGGCATGGACGGGCTGACGGCGACCCGCCACGTGCGCGAACTCCCGGGGGACAAGGGCCGCGTGCCGATCCTGGCGCTGACCGCGCACGCATCGGGCAGCTCGCGGCCGGAATGCCTGTCGGCCGGAATGAACGGCTTCGTCACCAAGCCCTTGCGTCCCGCCCTGCTCTTCGCCGAAATGGCTTCGGTGCTGGGCAACGGTCACGGCGGCCCCGGCCTGCTTCCCGCTCCAGAACTGGCCACGCCCAAGCCGGCCGCTCCCGAATCCAAGTCTCCGGAGGCTGACATGACCGATATCCCGGACGCCGATCTCCTGGACGAGGAGCAGGTTTCGCTGCTGCTGGAAGTGCTGACGGCCGACGACTGGAAAGCCTCCATCGCCGGCTTCACCGACAATGGCCGCAAAACTGTCGATGGCCTCATCGCCCAGGCCCGCGCCGGAGAGCCGCACAACCGCACCGCCCACACGCTGAAGGGCACCTCGCTCAATCTCGGCGCCGCCGCCCTCGGCCGGCTGGCAAAGGAGTTGGAACACGCGCCCGCCACCGCGGTTCTGGACCAGGAGAAGAGACTCCACGACCTGCTCGACCGCTCGCTGGCCGCCCTGGCTGCGCGCACGCCGATCGCCACTTGAACGGATAAGCCAACGGTTGGCCAGTACCCAACAGGCAATGGCGGCTTCCACATTCGGACAGGTGGCCGCGGCACAAAAGCTTCCCTGAAGCGTTGTTCCATCAAGACAACGACCAGAGAGGCACCATGAGCGAGCTTGCGGACGATCTCGACCAGTGGACCGGCACGCGGTCCGGGGTGAGGGTTGACCGGGTGCGGCCGGCGGTTCGCCAGGCGATGACCGCGGCCGGCTTCGCACCGATGGATTTGGGCGACGGCAGTCATGCCTGGTATCGCCGGGCTGATGACGGCACCCATGCGATGATTTCGCACAATAACGCACTGGACGGCGACCCGGCGGTCAAGGACTGGATCGTCGGCCAGTATGGCGAGCGCGGCGGCTTCGTCGAGGTCGGCGGTCTGCCCCTGGCACGCGCGCTGCAAGGGGCCGACGTCCTGCCCTCGCCGGTGAGGCCGGACGGATCGCTGGTTGAGGCGCTCTATCCCTCTCTCCAACAGGCACTTGATGATCTGGGGTGATAGTCCAGCCCGAGCTTGCGAATGGCCCAATGGGCGATGACCAAGGTCGTGCTGGACAAGCGGACGGTTGAACGGAAAAGCTCACGCCGGTTGCCGGATGGGATTACGACCCCCATCTGTCCGCCGACCACCGCTTTGACCAGCAGCGAGCCGCCTGTCCATGGAAGCCGACCGATCCAAGCCCTTGCGCATCCTGCTCGTCGAAGACGAACCGCTGGTGGCGATGGCCATCGAGGATTCGCTGGAAGTTCAGAATGTCGTCGTCGTCGGCCCCGCCGGCACGGTGGCGGAGGCGTTGGACCTGATCGCCAAGGGCGGCATCGACGCCGCCCTGCTCGATGTCACCCTGCGCGGTGAGCGTGTCGACAGCGTCGCCGACGCTCTGGGCGCCAAGGGAATTCCCTTCGTCTTCACCACCGGTCATGGCGCGGCCGGCCTGCCGAAGAGCCACCAGACCCGCCCGGTCCTGACCAAGCCCTTCCGCGAGGTCGAGATGACCGACGCCATCGACCGCCATTTCCGCGGCGGGGCATAACGCCCCGCCCCACCGCACCTTTCCGTCCTGCTTAGCCCGGCCGCCCATCGACCCGTGGCGACAGCAGGACCGGGGCGTAGGCGACGAGATACAGGGCGAAGGCCGCGACCCAGGCGTATCCCGACCATTGCAACGCCGCCCACACCCAGTCCACCGGCAGCAGCGGCGAGGCGGTGCGGCCGACCGCGGCGACCGTCAGAAGCACATAGGCGGCGACGGTTACCCGCGACACCGCCAGCGGCCGCCCGGTGTGGCCGAGCGAGGCGCGGCTCATCACCGCCAGGATCAGCGTGGCGAAGGCGCCGACCGTCATCGCGTGGGTTGCCGCGGCCGCCGGCAGCCCGGCCAGGGCATGTAGCCCGCGCAAGGTCAACGCCACCGGCACCCACAGATAGCCGACATGCAGGATCCACAGGATCGGCGAGCGCCAGGCCTTCCAGCCCTGCCAGCCGGCCAGCCGCACGGCATGGGCCGCCGCCGCGGCGAGCGCGATCGATCCGGTGACCACCGAGTCCGGGCCAACCATCGCCGCCGGGATCAGCGCCAGCGTCAGAACCAGCGTCGGCCGCTCCACCATCGGCCAGGACCGCACGCTCGACACCTCCTTGTTTGAGCCCGCCTTGCCGAGCCCGTTGCGGGTGAAAGCCGGCAGGATGCGCCCGCCGATCACCGTCACCATCATCAGGACGATGCCGAGCCCCAGCGTGAAGCCGGCATCCGCCCCGCCGTCCAGCATCTCCAGCCAATCCAGATGGATCAGCAGGTTGGCGGCGGTCAGCAGCCCGATCAGGATCAGGAACGCGCTGTTCCGCCATTTGCCCGCCTTCACCAGCGGCCGGGCAAGCGCGATGCCTAGCCCCGGCAGGAAGGCGATGTCGATCACCGCCGCCACTGCTTCCGGCATGCCCGTCCACGGGAAGACGGCAACGCGGCCGGCGATCCACAGTGCTGCGAGCGCCATCAGCGGCACTCCGGCAACCGCCCTGGTCCCCGTCCAGCTCGGCACCGCGGTCAGCAGGAAGCCGGCGACGGCGGCAATGACCATGCCGAACAGCATCTCATGCGCATGCCAGGCGCTGGCGCCCACCGCATGGTCCGGCCATTCCCCGGTCACCAGCACGCCCAGCCAGGCGGCCAGCAGCCCGACCGCAGCCACGCCGCTGAACAGGAAGAAGAAGCGGAAGCCATACTGGAACAGGATCGGGATGGCGGGGCCGTCGTCACGACCGGCAAGACTGGGGGAGGACATAGACAGGAACTCCGCAGGACGGGTGCTGCAATGCAGGATGACCGTCAGCCTGCGCGCTGCACCTCCACGCCGCCTTGACGAAAATCAAACGCATTCTCAAGCTGGCGTCCCATCCAACCTCACTCAGAACCCATGCCCCGTCCCGACAGCCTGTCCCTGCGCGAGGCGCGCCGCGTCGCCATCGCCGCCCAGGGTTTCGCCAGCAGTGCCGCCACCGCTGATGCCGACACCACCGCCGACACGGTCGAAGCCCGTCATGCCCGGCGCCTGATCGGGCGGCTGGGGCTGGTGCAGATCGATTCCGTCAATGTGCTGGTGCGCTCCCATTACCTGCCGCTCTTCTCGCGGCTGGGGCCATACGAGCCGGCTCTGCTCGACCGGCTGGCCTATGGCGGCAGGCGGCGGGCGCTGTTCGAATATTGGGGCCACGAGGCGTCCCTGATTCCGGTGGAGCAGCAGCCGCTGTTCCGCTGGCGCATGGCGCGCGCCGAACGCGGCGAGGGCACCTATGGCGAACTGGCGCGCTTCGCCGTCGAACGCCGTCCCTACATCGAGTCGGTTCTGGCGGAGGTGGCGTCACGCGGGCCGATGGGAGCGTCCGAACTCAGCGAGGCCGGGCGCGGCGCCGGCGGCTGGTGGGGGTGGAGCGACGGAAAGCGGGCGCTGGAGTATCTGTTCTGGGCCGGCTTCGTCACCACCGCCGGCCGGCGCGGGTTCGAGCGGCTCTACGACCTGCCGGAACGGGTGCTGCCCGCCGCCGTGCTCGACACCCCGACCCCGGAAGAAGCGGAGGCCCAGCGCGCCCTGCTGCGCATCGCCGCCCGCGCCCATGGCGTGGCGACCGAGCGCGACCTGCGCGACTATCACCGGCTGGACGTCGCCGACGCCCGACTGCGCATCGCCGAACTGGTGGAGGCCGGCGACCTGCTGCCGGTGACGGTGGAGGGCTGGGACCGCATCGCCTACGTCACCCCCGACCTGCGCATCCCGCGCAAGGCGGCGTCCCGCGCCCTGCTCTCCCCCTTCGATTCGCTGATCTGGGAGCGGCAGCGCACCGAGCGGCTGTTCGGCGCCCGCATCCGGCTGGAGATCTACACCCCCGCCCACAAGCGCGAGCATGGCTATTACGTCCTGCCCTTCCTGATGGACGAGCGCATCGCGGCCCGCGTCGATCTGAAATCCGACCGCAAGGCCGGCACCCTGCTGGTCCAGGCCGCCCATGCCGAACCGCAAGCCAAGGTCGATGCCGTCGCCCCGGCGCTGGCGGCGGAGCTGCGCCGGCTGGCCGGCTGGCTCGGTCTGGAGCGGGTGACGGTGGTCGGCGCCGGCGATCTGGCTCCGGCCCTGCTGGGGGTCCTGGGTGTTCTGAACTAAACTGCACCGATCCCCCTCTCCCCCGGGGAGAGGGTCGGGGTGAGGGAGATGCACAAGGTGGATTCTCGGGACTCCTCGCCGCGCTCCCCCCTCACCCTAACCCTCTCCCCCGGAGGGAGAGGGGGATCTTGCTCCGCTCCGGCGGAAAGCGCAGCCGCACCGTCGTCCCGCACCCTGGTGCGCTGTCGACGGCGATGCCGCCGCCATGCAGTTCCACCAGCGCGGCGGTCAGCGGCAGGCCGAGGCCGGACCCGTGTTGGGCCACCGTCATCGGATCATAGGCGGGATCGTGCAGCCGGGCGAAGGCGGTCAGCGCCTGCGGAATGCGGTCGGGCGGCATGCCACGGCCGGTGTCGGCGACCGCCAGAACCAGACAGCCATCCACGTCACGCTCCGCCGACACCGTCACATGCCCGCCGGCACCGGTGAATTTCAGTGCGTTGCCGACGAGGTTGGTCAGCATCTGCCGGACCAGCGACGGGTCGGCCCACAGCGCCGGCAGATCGTCAGGCAGACGGGCGGACAAGGTCACGCCCGACCGCTCCGCCCGGTCGGCCATCATCGACAGGGTGGCGTCGACGATCAGGGCGGGCGGGCAATCCTCCTCATGCAGGTCCAGCCGCCCGGCTTCAATGCGGGCAAGGTCGAGCAGGTTGTTGATCAGCTCCAGCATATAACCGCCGGCGGCGACGATCTGGGCCGCTGCCTCGCCATAGCGCGGGCTGTCGGGCGGTCCCAGCAGCCGGTCGCGCAGGATCTCGGCGAAGCCGATGATGGCGGTCAGCGGCGTGCGCAGCTCGTGGCTCAGATGGTGGACATAGTCGGACTTGCGTTGGTTGGCTGCAGCCAGCTCCACCGCCTGGGCCTTCAGATCGGCAATGTCGGCCGTCGCATCTACCAGGGCCTCCACCAGGATCAGGTCGCGGTCCGGCACGGGCCCGATGCGGGCGGTCAGCGCGAGAGGTGGGCAGTCGGCTCCGCGGATGGTCACCGCTGCCTCGGTGGCCGTCGCCGGCACCGGTCCGGCCGGCTCGATCCGCAGGCCGCCGCCCACCGCTTCCGGGTCTCGCAGCGCGCGGGCCGTCCCGTTCAGCCAGACCACGCCGCCATCCTCCGCCCGCGCCAGCCACAGCGGCGTGGCGAGCCCGGCCAGCAGATCCAGTGCCGGTAGACGGTTCAGGTCGGACATGGCGGCAGACAGGGACGGCATCGGCTCCCCGGCGGCAGGCGTTCAGGATGAGGAAACTTGCGTCCTGAAAGGATAACACGATGGCATGAAAACAGCCAGTCGTTGAGTCAATCCTGCTCACCCGTCCGCCGGCGTGTCCCAGTAATGGCAGGCCACATGGTGGCCGGGCGCCACCTGCTCCAGCGTGGGAGCGGCTTGGGCGCAGAACTCCCGCGCCAGCGGGCAGCGGCGGCGCAGCGGACAGCCTGCCGGCTGGGCGAAGGCCGACGGCGCATCGCCCTCCAGCGCCGGGCGTTCGCCGTGCGCCGCCGCCAGCATCGCCCGGCTGTAGGGGTGCAGCGGCGCCGTCCGCAGCGTTCCGGCGTCGGCACTCTCCACCACCCGGCCGGCCAGCATCACGACGCCGCGATGGGCATCGCGCAGCCCCTCGTCATACCGCTCGGTCGCCAGGACCAGCGACAGCCGGCGGCGGTCGCGCACCGCCATCAGCGTGTCGAGGAAGGTTTCACGCTCCTCCGCCGACAGGCTGGATGCCGGCTCGTCGGCGACCAGCACCCGCGGCTCCGACAGGATGGCGCGGGCGAGGCCGGCATGGGCGGCCTCCGCGACGCTCAGCGCCGACGGCCAGCGGAGCGCCGCCTCCGGACGCAGGCCGGCCTCCTCCAGCGCCTCGTCGATGCGGTGGTCGCGGCGGTCGGCGGCGATGTCCGGACGCAGGCTCTCCAGCACGAGGGCGAACTGGGCGCCGATCGTCATCGCCGGGTCGAAGGAGGCGGCCGGGTCGGGGAACAGCGGTTGCAGGTCGCGCCGGGCGCGGCGCACTCCACCACGGTCGGCATCGTCCCCACGGGCGTCACCGGCAGCGGGCGGCGTGGCGGTCGCAGTCAGGTCGCGGCCCATCCAGACCACCGCCCCCGCCGTCGGCGGCGGCAGGCACAGCAGCGAGCGGGCGAGCGTCGCCTTGGCGCTGCCGGTCTCGCCCAGCAGGGCCAGCGTTTCCCCCGTCCGCAAATCCAGGTTGATGCCATGCAGCACTGCCAGCGACCGCGCCTTCCCTCCTGGGCCGGGGGCGAGCGGATAGGACATGCCGACGCCGCGGGCGTGCAGGCGGGCGGTGCCGGGCGGCTCCAGCGGCGTCAGCGGTTCGGTCCGTGCCGGAATGGGCGGCAGCAGGCGGGCGCGGCGCAGCGCCAGGACCCGGTCGGCCGGACCGGCCAGCCCATCCTCCGGCCGGCCGGCCAAGACCAGCGCCACTCCGTCGGCCCGTGCCCAGTCGGCCAGCCGGTGGAGAAGCCGCAGCCGCACCGTCGGGTCCAGCCCGGCGGCCGGCGCGTCAGCCAGCAGCACCGACGGCCCCACCGCGACCGCCATGGCGAACAGGCAGGCCCAGCGCAGCTGTTCCGGCAGCTGTTCCGGTGGCAGGTCGAAGCGCCGGGCGGCGGCGGGAACGCCCATGCGGTCCAGCCCGTCGGCCATGCGGCGCAGCGACGACCGCAGGTCGAGCCCCAGATGGTGGCCGACCACCTCCGCCACCTGCAGGGCCAGCGGCCGGCGCGGCGCCAGCCGGCCGCCCTGGGCGATCAGCAGATGCCCGTCGGCGCGGGCGCTCCCCGCCATGTCGACACCGGCCGGCAACCGGCCGGCGAGCGCGCCCAGCAGGGCGGTCTTGCCGCTGCCGGCCCCGCCGGTGATGGCCAGAACCTGCCCGCGCTCCACCCGCAGAGTGGCGCGGTCGAGCAGGACGCGGTCGCCCAGCATGAGGGTCAGCGCCTCGGTCTCGACCGGCGCGGGCTTCGCTGCCCCAAGGACGGATGCATCGGTCATGGTTTGCGGTGTCCGGCCGCCATGCCCTCGGCGATGGCGCAGGCGGCCCAGAGGGCGAGCGCCAGCAGCAGGGCCGGCGGGGCGAAGGCCACCGGGTCGCCCAGCCGCGCCGCCAGCCCGACCGAGGCGCCCCAGCTGCCCAGGGCCGGCGGCAGGCCGAGCCCGAGCAGGCTGGCGAAACTCTCCGCCGCCAGGACGCGCGGCAGGGCCAGCACCCCGGCAGCCAGCAGCGGGCGCGTCAGGTTGGGGATCAGGTGCCGGCGCACCACCTCGCCTTCCGGCAGGCCGGCGGCGCGGGCGGCGGTCAGGAACTCCGCCCGCATCAAGCTCGACAACTCGGCATGGGCGAGCGCAGCAACCGCCGGTGCCGCGGTCAGCGCGGTGACCAGCGCCAGCAGCCAGACCGGCCCCATCAGCCCGCCGGCGAGCGGCACCAGCAGCGCGAGCGGCCAACCGGCCATCCGCTGGGCGGCGGCGATGGTGCGCCGCTCCGCCCGGTTGCCGGCCAGCGTGCCGAGAATCCCGGCCAGCAGCGCCCAGCCGATGCCCAGCAACCCGCCCAGCACCGCGGCCAGCAGGGCGAAGGACAGGCTGCCCCGCCCGTCGAGCAGCGCGGCGGCGACCGGGTCGGCGTCCAGCCGGTGCACCGCGCTGCCGTCGGCCATCAGCGGTGCTGCGGCGCAGGCGAGCGCCAGGGCGGCGAGGATGGCGGCACCCGACAGCCCGCGGGCGAAGCCGGGACGCGGCGTCTCCGGCGGAACCGGATGGGAAAGCGGCGGTTGGTCGTACTCGGCCATCGGGGTCCTTCTCGGGTCACGCCCCGTCGTAGGGCGTGGAGCTGTGGTTGGCCGGGTCGATCCAGTCGCGCACCCCGAGGCCCAGCGCGTTCAACAGGGCGGTAAGCCCGCCCAGCGCCACCAGGACCGGCACCGCCCCGGCGGCCGATCCGGCGCGGGCGGCATCGACCATCAGGGCCCCCGCCCCCGGCAGGTCCAGCAGGCTTTCCAGTGCCACCGCGCCGACCATCGCCGCCAGCACCGCGGCACGCAAGCCCCCCATCACCGGGGCGACCGCCTGCGGCAGGGCGTGGTGGCGCAGCACGGTGCGCTCGTCCAGCCCCAGCCCGCGGGCCATCCGCACAGCCCCGCCCTCCGGCCCCGGACCCAGGGCGCGGCCCATCGCCGGGCGCGCCAGCCGGGCGGCCTGGCAGGCGGCGGGAATCGACAGGGCGGTCCAGCCCAGCGGCGCCGCCGACGCCCCGGCCCGCACCGCAAGCGCCGCGACCGCCGCCAGCAAGAAGCCCGGCAGCAGCGGCCCGGCGCCGGCCAGCAGCCGGCCGACCAGCCCGCCGGCCGACCGCGGCGCCACCGCGGCCCAGGACCCGGCCAGCGTGCCCAGTGCGGTTCCGACCGCCAGCGAGGGCAGCGTCAGCAGGAGCGTGACCACCAGCCCGCGCAGCAGCGACATGGCGGCATCCGGCTGCGGCGCCACCAGCGCCGACAGCCCCACCCCCGCCACCATCGGCAGGACGGCGGTCGGCACGGCATCGATCAGGCGGCGGATCACGGAACGCGGCATCTGGGCAGGGGGACCGGTGGGGGAAGGACCATATGTGGGACGACATGCGACCGTAAGCGCCCCTCCCCCGCCGGGCAACAGAATTAGCGTCGGGCGGCGGCTGCGTCCGATCGGACCGAACCGGTTTCGAGGATGGCGACGAGTTCGCCTTCGACAGGGGGCGGCAAGCCCAGGCTCTTGAGCTTCGCAATCGTCGCCTCGACCGGATAGCGGAAGGATTTGAGTTCGAAACGACCGTCCTGGCAGACGGCGTAGCTTGCCAGCGTCGTTCCGTTGCGGGGCTGGCCGAGGCTACCCGGATTCACCACCACCCTGTCGCCGATCCTGCGCAGCATCGGTACATGGGTGTGCCCGACGAGCAGTACATCGGCCTGCAATCCTGCCAGTTCGGCCTCCCACCCGGCTGCATCGCCGGGGTGCCGGCCATAGAGCGGATCCGACGGCATCGCGTGCGTCAGATGGAACCGGAGGCCGTCGCGCTCGGCCCGCGCCTGCTGCGGAAGCCCGCGCAGATAGGCCCTCTGCGCGTCGCCGAGGGCGGACGACGTGTAGCGCCGGGTCGCTTCGGCCATCGGACGATAGCGCGCGCTCCAGCGCCGGTCGTCGTCGTGCGCCACCGCATGGTCGTGGTTCCCTTGAATCGCCAAGGACGCCTTGTCCATGATGTCGGTGACGACCTCGTTCGGCTGCGGCCCGTAATTGACGAGGTCGCCCAGCACCCAGAGTTCGTCATACTCCTCCGGCAGGGCGCGCAAGGCGTCGTGATTGCCGTGGATGTCGGAGATGATGACCAGCTTCACCATACCATGGCCTCCCGGTTCAGACGCGGATCAGGACGACGCCCAGCAGCAGGGACGCCGCACCGGCCAGCCGGGTGAGGCTCACCGGATGGTGGGGAAGCCCGAACAGTCCGAAATGGTCGAAGGCAAGCGAGCCGAGCATCTGGCCGACGACGATCAGGGCGAGCACGGTCGCGGCCCCGAGGCGGGGAACCATCAGGATGGCGGTCCCGATGAACAGCGCGCCGAAAAGGCCCCCCGTCCATGACAGCCACGACGTCGGTCCGGCCAGCTGGTCGGTGAGCCGGGGACCGGAGGAGGTCAGCGCCACCGCCAGCATCGCCAGCATGCCGACGAGGTAGCTGACGAAGCCCGCCCACCAGGGCGACCCGAGCTCGGCCCGAAGGTTCGCATTCAGGACCTGCTGCAAGGCGACGCTCACGCCGGCACCGATGACGAGAAGATAGGAAAGGGCGGACAAGGCGGCGGTCATGCCAGACTCCCCGAAAACAGGCCTGCCGGCATGGAGGGTTTTCCATGCGGGCGTTTACCGAAGGATGGATAGCAGCGCCGGGCCTCCGCCGTCTGGAACGCATGTGACCGGGCGGCGGCCTTGCCCATGCAACCAGGGCTTGATTACAATCGTGCAAACGGTGATTTTCCGGAAGGGCTGTGGCCGGAAGCGGGGTGGTTCGTCATGGCGGCATCGTTTCAGTTCCCCAACGGCATGGGTATCGGCGCCATGGGCAACGGCGGCGCCTGGACCTATTGGCGGCCGCTCAGCCGCGGCATCGTCGAACTCGGCGTCGTGTGTGGACAGGACGTCTCGCTGCCGGTGCATTTCCATGACGAGGACCAGCTGACTTTCGTCCTGTCGGGCCGCCGGCGCTTCCTAATCGGGGACATGCCGGTCGAAGTCGCACCGGGCCGGGGGGTGAGAATTCCGGCCGGAACGCCGCACAGCTCCCTGTCCGAACCGGCCGATGTCTTCTGCATCAACATCTACACCCCGCCCGCGGCCTGCAACGCCGCGGCCCTGTTTGCCGGGATGGCCCTGCGATGGCGGCAGGGGAGCGTCGGCTGGCCCGATCTGGCGGCGATGATCGAGACACATCGGCAAAATCACCGGTGCGAGGACGGTATGCCGGCGCAACGGGTGGAAACCATGCCCCCCTCCTGGGAAACGGTCGGCGAGGGTGCCCGCCTCGCCGGGATGAGCCGCGAAGGCTTCTCGCGCAGGTTCCGCAGGCAGCATGGTGTCGCGCCACAGCTCTTCCGGCTGTCCGAACGATTGAACGAGGCGCGGCGCCTGCTGCGCGCCGGAGAACCGGTCGCCGCCGTGGCGGCCGAAGCCGGCTTTTCCGATCAGAGCCATCTCGGCCGCTGTTTCCGGCGCGCCTTCGGCGTCACGCCGGGCCACTACCGCCGAAACCTGCCGCCCGCTCCCTGAGCCCCCTATACCCGACCGCCGCGCTTGACTTACAGCACCAGTTTTGTACTATATGGAGGCCTGCTCCGCCGGAGAGGCCTGGGCCCGCCGATAGGGGGTCCTGCACCCGTCATATCGCTTTGCACGAGGATGTGACATGAGCACCGCCATCGCCCTCCGTTCGCCCGATTCCGGCGAATCGCTGTCCCGCTACATCAACGACACGCACCGTTACCCGGTCCTGACGGCCGAGGACGAATACATGCTGGCCAAGGCCTGGACCGAGCATGGCGATGTCGATGCGGCGCACAAGCTGGTCACCAGCCACCTCCGTCTCGTCGTCAAGATCGCCGGCGGTTACCGCGGCTACGGCCTGCCGCTGTCCGACCTGATCGCCGAGGGCAATCTCGGCCTGATGACCGCCGTCAAGAAATTCGAACCCGAGCGCGGCTTCCGCCTGTCCACCTACGCGATGTGGTGGATCAAGGCCTCGATCCAGGATTACATCCTACGGTCCTGGAGCCTCGTGAAGATCGGCACCACCGCCGCGCAGAAGAAGCTGTTCTTCAGCCTGGGCCGCCTGAAGCGGAAGCTGGGCGAATATGGCAGCGGCGACCTGCAGCCCGACAGCGTCACCAGCATCGCCAACGACCTGTCGGTGCCCGAGGATGACGTGGTCGCCATGAACCGCCGCATGTCGGCGCCGGTGGCCTCGCTGAACGCGCCGATGAGCGCCGAGGGCGATTCGGGCGAATGGCAGGATCTGCTGGCCGACGAGCGTCCGTCGGTGGAGGAGTCGCTGGTCGAACGCGGCGAAGCCCGTCAGCGCAGCGCCCTGCTGCACGAGGCGATGGCCGTGCTGAACGACCGCGAGCGCGACATCCTGACCAGCCGCCGCCTGTCCGACAGCCCGCTGACCCTGGAAGACCTGTCGGTTCGCTACGGCGTCAGCCGCGAGCGCATCCGCCAGATCGAGGAAAAGGCCTTCGAGAAGGTCGCCCGCCAGACCCGTGTCCTGGCGGCGGCCGTCGCGGCCTGATCCGGAGAAGGCTGCGTCCGGAGAATCCGCGCCAGCTTCGGCGGGCAGCGCCGTGTAACCCCTCCATCAGCGCCGGCGGCATCCGCCGGCCTCGTGGGGGCGGCCCATGTCGAAACCCAACTCTTCGAAACCCAACTCTTCGAAAACCAATTCCCGGACACCCATCCTCCGAACCTCGGCGATCGAGGTCATCAAGGAAGCGCTGGCCCTGTATGAGAGCAACAGGATCGGCCGCTGGCAGGTCATCAACCGCCTGATCCATCTCGGCCTGTCGGCGGACGACGCCAACGTCATCGCCGATCATGGCAGCATCCCGCCGCATATCCTGGGCGCTCTCGGCGTTCCGCGCCGATGAGTCCCGCCGGAACCGCCGCCGGAACAACCTTCGAAGCCGGCTTCGCCACGGCGCTGCGCTTGCATCGGGCGGGATGCTGGGCGCAGGCGGTGGCGGAATATGACCGGCTGCTGGGCGACCCGCGTCTGCCGCCCCCGCAGGCGGCGCACGCCTACGCCAACCGTGGCGCGGCCCTGCGCCGGCTCGGCCGGGCGGACGAAGCCGTGTCCTCCTGCATCGAGGCGCTGGTCCGCTGCCCCGACATGGCCGAGGCCTACGCCAACCTCGGCGCGATCCTGCAGGAGGCCGACCATCCGCTGGCCGCCATCGACGCCTGCCGACGGGCCATCGCGCTGGCCCCCAGCCTCCATGCGCCCTATCTGGCGATGGCCCATGCCTGTCAGGATTGCGGCGATCCTGCCGGCGCGCTGGCCCTGCTGCGTCGGGCGTCGACCCTCGCCCCGGCTCTGCCCAGCGTGCGCTACAATCTGGCGGAAGCACTGCTCCAGCACGGGCTGTTCGACGAGGGCTGGCAGGCGTACGAGGCACGCTGGCAGGCGCGGGAGCTGGCGCTGACCCGGCCCGCCTGCACCAATCCCGAATGGACAGGGCAGGACATCACCGGCAGGACCCTGCTGGTGGTGGAGGAACAGGGCTTCGGCGACACCCTGCACTTCATCCGCCTGATCCCGCTGGTGAAGGCGCGCGGCGCGCGGCGGATCGTCCTGCAGTGCCGGGCTCCGCTGGTCCGGCTGCTCGCCGGCATGGAGGGGGTCGATGCGGTGACCGCCACGCTGCCCGATCCCGGCGCCTACGATCTCTGGGTGCCGCTGCTGTCGCTGATGCAGCGGCTGGCGGTGTCACCCGACCGCATTCCGGCGGCGGTGCCCTATCTGGCTGCCCCGCCGGATGCCATCCGGCATTGGACCGGGGCGCTGCCGGAGACGAAGGATTTGCGGGTCGGGCTGGTCTGGGCCGGCGACCCGCGGCTGGGCCATGCTGCCGCCAGCCGGACCGACGCCCGCCGCAGCCTCGCCCTTGCCCAGCTTGCGCCGCTGCTGACGGTGCCGGGCGTCTCCTGGGTCAGCCTGCAAAAGGGACCGGCGGCGGCTCAGCTGGACAGTCCCGCGGTCTTCGACCCGATGCCCGGCGCCACCGACTTCGCCGACACCGCCGCCATCGTCCGGCAGCTCGACCTCGTGATCGGGGTGGACACCGCCGTCATCCATCTCGCCGGCGCGCTGGGCGTGCCGGTGTGGGTGCTGTCGCGCTTCAGCGGCTGCTGGCGCTGGCTGCTCGACCGCGACGACAGCCCCTGGTATCCGACGCTCCGCCTGTTCCGCCAGCAGCGCCCCGGCGAATGGGCGCCGGTGGTGGCGCAGATGCGCGAAGAGCTGTTGCGCGCGGCGCGGTTCCACCTGCATCATCGCCGCCAGGCTTGACCACAGTGAAATTCCTCACGGACTCTGCGATGCCGACCGTCCTTCTGACCGGCTTCGAGCCGTTCGGCGGCGAACCCGTCAACCCGTCCTGGGAAGCGGTGCGGCAGCTGGACGGCTGGGACTGCCGGGGCCACCGTGTGGCATCTCGGCTGATGCCCTGCGTGTTCGGCGCGGCGCTCGATGCACTGGAGCGCGCGGTGGCGGAAACCGACCCGGTGGCACTGCTCGCCGTCGGGCAGGCGCAGAGCCGGGCGGAGCTGTCGCTGGAGCGGGTGGCGGTCAATCTGGACGACGCCCGCATCCCCGACAATGACGGCAACAAGCCGGTCGATACGCCGGTGGTGGCGGACGGCCCCGCCGCCTATTTCACCAGCCTGCCGGTCAAGGCGATGGCAGCCGCCCTGCGCGACGCCGGCATCCCCGCCGACCTGTCGCACAGCGCCGGCAGCTTCGTCTGCAACCACCTGTTCTATGGCGCCTGCCATCTGCGGGCGGTGCGGCGGCCGGGCTTGCGCGTCGGCTTTCTGCACATCCCGCTCGCGCCGGAGCAGGCGGTGCGCCACCCCGGCATGCCGTCGATGGCAATCGACCGGGTGGTCGCCGGACTGCGCATCGCCGTGGACACCCTGCTGGCGACCGCCGAAGACCGGCATGAGCCGGCCGGCACGCTGGAGTAGCCACGGCCTACGCCACCTCGGTCAGCAGCCACTCCTTGAAGCGGCGCACCCGGCGCGCCCGCTCGGCCCCCGGCGCATGGGCGATCAGGTAGCGGCCGCGCGGCCGCAACGTCTCGGTGAAGGGCTGGACCAGCCGCCCCGACGCCACATCGTCCCCGACCAGGAAGACCGGCAGCAGGGCCACCCCCATGCCCGCCGACGCCGCTTCGATGATCATGAAGAAATGCTCGAAGGCCAGCGACAG
>Ga0206117_100848_pt1 | contig 21864 bp, 19 predicted proteins | sample 3A5Ametagenome_FD_177997 | JGI IMG/M metagenome (GOLD analysis project Ga0206117, IMG submission 177997) | Enriched microbial communities from leaf-cutter ant dump, University of Wisconsin, Madison, United States - 3A5A | ecosystem: Environmental > Terrestrial > Nest > Insects nest > Nest dump... | reverse complement strand
CTATGTGTATCAGAGAGAGAAAGCTTTTCACTCGCCTTACTCGAGTCGATGGCACTAAAAACACCTGTGATAACAACTAACTGCGGAGGCCCCGGCGACATTGTAGACGGAGGCAAATACGGCATTCTTGTAGACAATAGCACCGAGGGGGTTTATCAGGGCATGAAGATGGTTTTGGACACCCCTAACCTATCCGTTAAATACAGTGCAGATCTCGACAAGGCTGTTGCCCGATTCGACTATCAGAGCTGGCTGAAAAGCGTCGAAAAAACTATTGGCTGTTAATTCATAGCTTTTGGTGTACAAGCAGATAAATGCGCTCGGCTTTTATTAACAATCTGCCTGACTTTTCAACAAAAAATATCTTGTTACACATATTTAACTTCTAAATCCTATTTTTATTTATTTAATTTGTCCTCGGAAATTTTATTATTAACTTTCTCTATGGGTAAAATTATAGCATTAGCTAATCAAAAGGGTGGCGTAGGAAAAACCACCACCACAATCAACTTGGCGGCATCGTTGGCAGCACTCGAAAAAAAGGTACTGGTAGTAGACGCCGACCCTCAAGCAAATGCATCTTCCGGACTTGGGGTAGACATAAAGAAAGTAAACAAAACGATCTATGAATGCCTTATCGGTACAGCATTGCCCAAAGATGCAATCGTAAAGACCGATATAGAACGCCTTGATGTACTGCCTTCGCACATCAATCTGGTAGGAGCCGAACTGGAAATGCTGAATATAGAAAACAGGGAAAAACAACTGGCGGCAGTGTTAGTTCCCATGAAGACCGATTATGATTTTATACTCATCGACTGCTCTCCGTCATTGGGGCTGATTACAGTAAATGCGCTTACAGCGGCAGACTCTATCATCATACCCGTGCAGTGCGAATATTTCGCCCTCGAAGGAATCAGCAAATTACTGAATACAATAAAGATAATAAAGAACAAGCTAAACCCGGCATTAGAAATAGAAGGATTCCTTCTCACGATGTACGATGCCCGTTTGCGTTTGGCAAACCAAATATATGAAGAGGTGAAAAACCACTTCCAAGACTTGGTATTTACTACCGTTATACAGCGAAATATCAAGCTAAGTGAATCGCAAAGTTTCGCTCAGCCGGTATTGGTATATGATGCAGCATCCAAAGGAGCGATCAATCATATGCAGCTGGCGCAAGAGCTTATTGAGAAAAATTCTTAACTTTGTTTTTCTGTAGAATATATAACTAACAATTATGGCTAAAAAAATGGTTTTAGGAAGAGGACTCGATGCACTGATTGCCATTGACGAAGTAAAGACCGAAGGCTCTTCCTCTATCAACGAAATAGAATTGTCGAAAATACAGGCTAATCCCGATCAGCCAAGACGTATTTTTGATGACGAAGCATTACAAGAGCTTGCATCTTCTATTCGGCAGATAGGTGTTATACAGCCAATTACTTTACGAAAAATAAACGAAGATTCATATCAGATCATAGCCGGAGAGCGTCGCTACAGAGCTTCACTCATGGCCTCCCTGACTACAATCCCTGCATATATAAAAACGGCAGAGGACGAAAATGTGATGGAGATGGCCCTTGTGGAAAATATCCAGCGTGAAGACCTCAACTCGATAGAAATAGCTTTGGCATATCAGAATCTGATAGAAACATATGATCTTACACAGGAACGACTGAGCGAACGTGTGGGAAAGAAAAGGACAACAATAGCCAACTATCTGCGCTTGTTGAAGCTTCCGGCTGAAATACAAATGGGCATCAGAGACAAGAAGATAGATATGGCACACGCCCGTACACTTGTCACTCTCGAAGACCCTGCGGCTCAGCTCGAAGTATACGAACTGATACTTGAAGAAGGACTGTCGGTGCGCAAAGTAGAAGAATACGTAAGAGCTATCAGCAAGGGAGAAAAGCTTGAAGACCTGCTTAAAGAAGAGAAAGCAGTAGAAACCGTAAAAAAAGCGGGGATAAAAAAGGCGACACCCGAAGAATTTGAATTGTTGAAAGACCATTTATCAAAATTCTTTTCTACAAAGGTTCAACTGACTTGCAACGAAAAAGGAAAAGGGAAAATAAGCATCCCTTTCAAGTCGGAAGAAGATCTGGAAAAAATTATAGCTATTTTTGACCAATTAAAAAAATAAAACGAAGTATTCTCCGTAATATCTATATGAGAAAGGGGTTAATAATTGGTTTGTGTTGCGTTTTAGGGAACTTTTGTCTGAGTAGTAATGCTCAGGAGGCACTTCCAAACGATTCTACCATTCTCAAAAATGCACGGCGGGAAGCAAAAGAAAACGCTATCAAGAGTGATACCGTATCTCCGCTGATAAGCGAAAAACCTGTAGTGGTATTAGCCGATTCTATAATTACGATTGGCAAACCTGAGTTTAAACCTGACTCTAAAAAGGCAGTCTTATACTCGGCTATCTTCCCCGGAGCAGGGCAAATTTATAACCGCAAATACTGGAAACTACCCATTATCTATGGAGGCGCATTAGGGCTTACCTATGCCATAACATGGAATGGAGCACGGTACAACGAGTATTCGCAGGCTTATAAAGACCTGGTATTGGGAACAGGAACCAGCTATCTGAACTTTATCAGTAACAAAGATGTACAAGCAAATAAGCAAGTTTGGATCGATAGATTTAAGCGTCAGAAAGACTTTTTCAGGAGAAATCGCGACTTGGCTATTATTGCTTCGGTTGGAGTATATGCACTATGTATGATCGACGCGTATGTCGATGCTCAATTATATGATTTTGATATGTCTCCGGATCTATCCATGCGGATTGAACCCATGATCTGGATACCGACACCCTATTCTAAAGCCGCTTTCGGGCTTCAATGTATTATAAATTTTTAAACTAAGCAGGGTTCCTATCCCTTGCTATGTATCATAAAAAAACACTTATGCTGAGAAAAATTATATTTACCGGATTTCTTATTGGCTGCTCACTCGCAGTCGTCGGGCAAAGTAATCGCAAATCTCTCGCATTACGCGACACAATCACAGACAATTCGATTGTTTTCCCTGCAGACATGGAGCAAAATTACGACCAGTTGTTGTCTACATGGAGTAAAAATGTTAAATATGGAGACGATTGCAAATCGCTAAGCGACCTGCCAATCGTTTTTGACGATTCAATCTACATACGCCGCTTGTATAGCCTGCCCACCAAGATGGAAATGGTATTCAATCCCGTAGTCAGAAGCTATATAGAAATGTATGCCGGACGTAGAAAAAATCAGGTAAGCTACATGCTGGGTGAAGGAAAGTTTTATTTCCCTCTATTCGAAGAAGCTCTCGACCGTGAAGGATTACCTCTCGAACTAAAATATCTGCCCGTTATAGAATCAGCACTCAATCCTATTGCCCGCTCAAGAGTAGGAGCAACAGGACTTTGGCAATTCATGGCAAGTACCGGAAAGATGTACGATCTGGAGATAAACAGTTTGGTAGACGAACGCCGCGACCCGATGAAGTCGACAAATGCCGCAGCCAAATACCTAAAAGATTTATACTCTATCTATGGCGACTGGAATCTTGTAATTGCTGCATACAACTGCGGACCCGGAAATGTAAACAAAGCCATACGACGCAGTGGCGGACAAACCGATTATTGGGCTATCTACCCTTATCTGCCTCGCGAAACCAGAGGATATGTACCTGCATTTATTGCTGCCACGTATATAATGAATTATTACAACGATCATAATATCTGTCCTATAGAGTGCAGCAATCCAGCATCGATGGACTCGTTGATGATTAATAAAAACGTGCACTTCCAGCAAATTGCCGATATAATAAATGTATCTGTTGACGACTTGCGCCAGTTCAACCCTCAGTTTAAGAGCGATATAATACCCGGCGAATACAAAGGATATGCACTGAACCTGCCAATACAAAAGGTATCTGCATTTATAGAAAACAAGGATACAATATACGCTCATAAGTTTGAAGAGCTGATGCCGCACCGCAAAGTTGCAGGATTAGACGTAGTTGGCGGAGGCACATCCGGCTCCAAAACAATTACTTATCGGGTAAAAAGAGGAGATACACTATCTAAGCTTGCAAGCAAATACGGAGTAACATCCAATCAGATAAAACAATGGAATAGCCTATCGTCTAACAAACTGACAGTAGGCAGACGCCTGAAGATATATCGTGAAGTTCCGCAAAAGGCAGAACAACAATCAGGCGAAGCAGTATTGGCATCCAATACCCAAAGCTCGGACAACACTAGCAATAAGTCGGTAAATACCGTTAAAAAAACCGAAGCCAAAACAGTAACCTCATACTACAAAGTTCGCAGAGGTGATACTTGGGCAGGGATAGCAAAAAAGAACGGAACAACAGTGGCTCAGCTAAAGAAATGGAACAATATAAAAAGCAATAGCCTGATAGCCGGTAAGCAACTGAAGATTCAGAAAACGAAATATATTGAGGTAGAAGAAGAAGTAGCTGTGCAAAACAAACTGAGTGAGCCAATATTGCCAACAGTAGAGATCGATACAGCCTTTACAGCATCACTCTTCGATACCTACCTGAAAAAAGTAGGAACAGAACGAGATGAATCTCAGCTTCCTCGTGTACGCATAGCTTCAGACGATGAAGATGACAACTCTACTGCTAAAGAAACCCGATCGGCAGGCGAATCCAAAATTATATACCACAAAGTAAGAATTGGAGAAACCATTACACAGATAGCTTCACGCTATAATGTAACAAAAAAGGAGATCATAACTTGGAATAAGCTGTCATCGAATGTAGCAAAGGTTGGACAACGATTATTGATCATTCTTCCCGACAGCAGAACCGAAGGTGCATCTAATATCAAAGCCCAACAGCCAACAAAAGACGAAACGCTTACAGCCGGCAACTAATAAGGAAATAAAACATTATTGTTAAAACCACTTTATTGCAACACTCTTGCTGTTAATTATCGTTGAATTTATTATTTTTGTATCCTTACTGAATATTTATGGGTAAAGAGGATACACATACGAATGATGATTTTGCCATCGAGTCGGAATTTAACGGTCTGATCGATGATTATCTTAAGACGAACCACAGGCGCAAGGTAGAAATTATAACCAAAGCTTTCCTTCTGGCAAAGGAGGCTCACAAAGGAGCCCGTCGCCGTTCGGGAGAGCCATATATTATGCACCCGATAGCCGTCGCACGCATTGTCTGCGGTGAGATAGGGCTGGGTTCCACATCCATCTGTGCGGCATTGCTGCACGACGTGGTAGAAGATACCGAATATACAGTAGAAGATATAAAAGTTCTCTTTGGTGAGAAAATAGCTCAGATTGTAGACGGGCTGACAAAAATATCGAGTGGCATGTTTGGAGAGAATGTTTCGGCACAGGCCGAGAATTTCAGGAAACTGCTCCTTACCATGTCGGACGATATCCGTGTTATTCTGGTCAAGATAGCCGACCGCCTGCACAACATGCGCACATTGGGGTCTATGGCGCCGGCCAAGCAATACAAGATAGCCGGAGAAACCATGTTTATCTATGCACCCCTCGCCCATCGCTTAGGACTATTTGCCATAAAAACAGAACTTGAAGAACTCAGCTTCAAATGGGAAAACCCACAAATATATCAGGAAATATCATCCAAACTTCAAGAAACACACCTCTCCAGAAAAGACCTCTACGAGCATTTTGCACAACCGGTTATAGAAAAACTGAATGAGCTTGGATTCAAATACGAAATCAGGGCTCGAGACAAATCGGTGTATTCTATCTGGAATAAGATGCAAGCCAAAGGTGTGCCATTCGAAGAGATATACGATATATTCGCTGTCCGCATCATTTTTGAAAACGAACTCGGTGTAGACGAGAAAAAGCGATGTTGGGATATATATTCCGTCATAACAGATATTTACAAGCTTCGCCCCGATCGTATCCGAGACTGGGTAAGCCGCCCTAAAGCCAACGGTTATCAGGCGCTGCACCTCACCGTAATGGGACCCGACGGACAGTGGGTAGAAATACAAATCCGCAGCCGTCGCATGGACGATGTAGCCGAAAAAGGATTTGCGGCACATTGGAAATACAAAGAAGGCAAAATAGAAGAAGATACCGAGCTAGACAAATGGCTCAAAACAATTCAGGAAATACTGGAAAGCCCAAGTCCCAATGCTTTGGACTTTCTGGATACAATAAAACTTAATCTTTTTTCGCAAGAAATATTCGTGTTCACCCCAAAAGGTGAAATCAGGACATTGGCGCAGGGAGCCACAGCTTTAGACTTTGCTTACGATCTGCACTCCGATATCGGAGACCATTGCATCGGCGCCAAAGTAAATCATAAGCTCGTTCCGCTGAGTGAAAAGCTAAAAAGTGGAGATCAGGTAGAAATACTTACATCGAAATCGCAGATACCAAAACTAGAATGGCTGAGCATCGTTACTACTGCCAAAGCCCGCACAAAGGTAGAATATGCTCTGCGAAAACTGAAAAGGGACATCGCCAAGCAAGGAGAGGAAATGCTTTACAAAAGCACAGAAGGCTCAACGATAGAAATTACGCAGCCCATCCTCGACAAAATGATGGACTACTATCAGAAAACGAATAAAGAAGACCTTTTCTATGCTATCGGCAACCAAGAAATAGCACTGCCGCAGAAAATAGAAAAGCTGCTAACCCTAAAAAGGCAAAACCCTAACAATGGTATATTCAGCTACATGAAACAAGCATTGCATGTAGGCAAAAAGATAGGGAAAGCAGAAACAAAAATATCGGAGAACGAACCGATTGATCCTAAAAAAACATATATCCTCGAAGAAGATTCTTTCAACAAGAATTTCATAATGCCAACCTGCTGCAACCCCATTCCGGGCGACAAGGTAATCGGATATATTACAGACAACAACGAAGTAGAAGTACACAGCATAAACTGCCCCGTAGCACTAAAACTAAAAGCCAGCCACGGCAACAGGATTGTAAACCTCGAATGGGGTAGCTATACACAATTTCCGTTCATTTCGGCAATCACCATAAACGGTATCGACCGCATAGGAATGCTCAACGACATCACGAAAGTAATTACTGCCGGATCGCTGAATATCAAGAATATGAGCATAGAATCCAACGATGGTGTATTTGAAGGGCGAATCGTGGTAAACGTTCACGATGTGAACGACTTGCAGGCATTATGCGCACGCTTAGCCAAAATAAAGGGAGTAAAAGCCGTTAACAGGAAGCAAATCGGTGGGGAATATACTCAACCTGTATAAATAAAAAATCTTAAGATCAAGATATTCGCTTCCAAAATTTGGAAAAAAAAATAAAATTCCCTAATTTTGTATCCGAAATACAAAAGGGAGAGAAGGAGGCTATGGCTTCCTTTTTTTATTACTTGGTAAAAAGATGATAGAAAAAGAACTCATTAAAGATATCACAGAGAAATATCTGGAAGGAACAACAATGTTTCTTGTAGATGTAGTGGTAAAGCCCGGCAATGCTATCGTTGTAGAAGTAGACAGCGACGAAGGTGTAAGCATTGACGACTGCATAGCATTGAGCCGTAATATAGAATCGCATCTGGACAGGGATGCCGAAGATTTTGAGCTCGAAGTAGGATCGGCAGGTATTACTTCTCCTCTGAAAATACCACGCCAGTACAAGAAAAATATTGGTAACGAAGTGGAAGTGCTGACGAAGAAAGGACAAAAACTTTCGGGTGTACTGAAATCGTGCGACGATAATTCTTTTGTAATTACCGTTACCAAGATGGTGAAACCCGATGGAGGGAAAAAGAAAGTTGCAGTAGACGAAGATTTCTCTTTTGTTTATCAAGACGTAAAACATACAAAATATTTAATAAGATTTAAATAACAACCATGGCTAAGAAAGAAACTATCAATCTAATTGATACATTTTCAGAATTTAAAGAACTGAAGAGCATAGACAGAATGACTATGATCAGTGTGCTCGAAGACTCTTTCCGCAATGTAATAGCAAAACTGTTTGGGTCGAATGATAATTATGACGTAATCATCAACCCCGACAAAGGAGACCTTGAGATATGGCGCAACCGTGTCATCGTAGAAGACGATCAATTAGAGGATGATAATACAGAAATTGCACTTTCGGAAGCCAAAAAGATAGACGAAGACTTTGAGGTAGGAGAAGAAGTGACAGACGAAGTATTTTTCGAAGACTTCGGACGTCGTGCCATCCTCAACCTTCGCCAGACGTTGACATCCAAAATACTTGAGCTGCAAAAAGAAAGCTTATATAACCGTTACAAAGAGAAGATAGGCGAAATCGTATCGGGTGAAGTCTACCAGATATGGAAAAAAGAAATCTTGTTGCTCGATGACGAAAAAGAAGAACTTCTTTTACCTAAAACAGAGCAGATCCCTAGCGACTTTTTCCGCAAAGGCGAGCATGTTCGTGCAGTAGTAGAAAGAGTTGACAATAAGAACAACAATCCGAAGATTATTTTATCAAGAACTTCACCGACATTCCTCGAAAGATTGCTCGAGCTCGAAGTTCCTGAAATAAACGACGGACTGATCACAATAAAAAACATAGCCCGCATACCGGGAGAAAGAGCCAAAGTAGCCGTAGAATCGTACGATGAGCGCATCGACCCTGTGGGTGCCTGCGTGGGTATGAAAGGATCGCGTATACATGGAATCGTGAGAGAGTTGCGTAACGAAAACATCGACATTATCAACTATACGTCGAATATGAACCTGTATATACAACGTGCTCTTAGCCCTGCCAAAATAACTTCGGTAAAGATCAACGAAGAAGAAAAACGTGCAGAAGTATTGTTGCGTCCCGAAGAAGTATCACTTGCTATCGGTAAGGGCGGTTTCAATATCAAGCTGGCCAGTATGCTTACCGGATACACGATAGATGTGTACCGCGACATCGACGACTTCGACGAAGAAGATATCTACTTGGACGAGTTCCGCGACGAAATCGACGGATGGGTTATCGATCAATTGAAAAAAATTGGTTGTGTTACAGCTAAAAACGTGTTGGCTACCGACAGAGACAAACTCATACAGGAAGCCGACCTTGAAGAAAACACTGTAGACGAAGTACTCAATATTTTACGTGCCGAATTTGATGATGAAGCTTAAGCTTTATTTGGTGATTAGCTGATTTCTTAATACTTTTGTATTTGGAGAAAGCCAACCTCATCTGTTTTCAGAAGCATTTATTGGGTTCACTGTCTATTTTTAGAATTAAAAAAAATATATGTCGATAAGATTAATAAAAATATCCAAAGATTTGAATGTAGGAATCAGCAGCCTTGTTGAATTCCTACATAAGAAAGGCTTTGATGTAGAATCAAACCCGAATACTAAAATTGGCAGTGAACAATACGAATTGCTGGTAAAAGAATTCGGACGAGACTCCGACATCGATGCACTATTAAGCAGACGAGAAGAAAAGAAAGAGCTTGTCAAAGCTCAGGCTAAGAAAGAAGAGGAAGAAGCCAAAGCTCAAAGTGAACCGGAAGTGATCAGAACAGAGATACCCGAATCCATTAAGCCGCATGTGCAGATTGTGGATAAGATTGATCTCGATGCTCTGAACAGACCAAAAAGAGTAGAAGTGAAACAAGAAGAGCAAGCCCCTGAGGTGGAGGCTCCGGTTGTTGAAGCACCAAAGGTTGAGGTTCCTGAAGTAAAAGCCCCAGAAATAGAAGTAGCAGAAGCCCCGGCTCCTATTGTAGAAAAAGTAGAAGAAGAGCCTAAGGCCGAAGAAGAAATAAAGCAACCGGCTATAGAAAAAACACCAAAAGAAGAACCTGTGTTTATACAAAAAGAAGAAAAAGCCATTATTGAGAAAGACGAAGAAAAAGAGGATAAACCTCAACCAACGTCTACAGCTCCCGCAAATGAAGAAACAGAAGAAAAGGGAGATAAGATATTCAGGCTGAATAAGGCAACAATAAAATCAAACATTGTTGTAAAAGGCTCTATCGACCTAAGTTCGATAAACGACAAAACCCGTCCTGCAAAGAAAACCAAAGCCGAAAAGAAAAAAGAACGCTTGGAAAAAGAAATGCAAGATCAGAAAAGGGTGAAAGAAAACACTGTTCGCCTGTTGAAAAAAGAAACAGACGAAGAGAAGAAACGAAAAGCAATCAACGATGACAATGATGACGCATCGAAGAAAAAACGCAATCGTATCAAAAAAGGAAAAGTCGATATCGAGAAAGGAGCTATACCTCAAGGTGGCGGTGGCGGACAACAACAGCCAAATGCCGGAGGCGACAGATCGAAACGCAGCGTACGCAAGCCTATCATCAAGCATGCCGTAAACGAAGAAGACGTACAAAAGCAAATAAAAGAAACCTTGGCGCGTTTGACTAGCAAAGGCGGAAAAAACAAAGGGGCTAAATATAGAAGAGAGAAGCGTGAAGCTGTATCTCAAAGACAACAGGAGGAACTCGAACAACAGATGCACGAAAGCAAGGTGTTGAAGATTACAGAATTTGTAACCGCCAACGACCTCGCCAACATGATGAATGTACCTGTTATAAAAGTTATCTCTACTTGTATGAGTATCGGTATCATGGTGTCTATCAACCAACGACTAGATGCTGAAACGATCAATATCGTTGCCGAAGAATTCGGATTCGAAACCGAATACGTAAGCGCCGAAGTAGTGGAAGCTATAAACGAGGAAGAAGACAATCCGGAAGATATGGAACCTCGTGCTCCTATCGTTACCGTAATGGGACACGTAGACCACGGTAAAACTTCGCTACTGGATACCATACGCCAAACAAATGTGATTGCCGGCGAAGCAGGGGGAATCACCCAGCACATCGGGGCATACAACGTTAAACTGAAATCGGGAAGACGTATCACATTCCTCGATACTCCGGGCCACGAAGCCTTTACGGCGATGCGTGCACGTGGTGCAAAAGTAACAGATATAGCAATTATCATTGTAGCAGCCGACGACAGCGTCATGCCTCAAACCGTGGAAGCAATAAACCACGCAGCAGCGGCAGGCGTACCAATCGTGTTTGCTATCAACAAAATAGATAAGCCAAGCGCCAATCCTGAAAAAATAAAGGAAACACTGGCAGGAATGAACTATCTTGTAGAAGACTGGGGTGGAAAATACCAGTCGCAAGATATCTCGGCAAAACAAGGTCTCGGCGTAGATGAACTACTCGAAAAAGTACTATTGGAAGCCGAACTCCTAGATCTGAAAGCAAACCCTAACAGAAGAGCTACCGGATCGGTTATCGAGTCGTCTCTCGACAAAGGTAGAGGGTACCTGTCTACTGTACTTGTAGAAAACGGTACACTCAAAAAAGGAGATATCGTATTGGCAGGAACATATTACGGTCGTGTAAAAGCAATGTTTAACGAGCGTAACCAACCTACAGATGCAGCTGCGCCAGCCGCTCCTGCACTCATACTAGGTCTTAATGGCGCTCCACAGGCCGGTGATATATTCCATGTGCTGGAAACAGAACAGGAAGCCCGCGAAATAGCCACAAAACGTGAACAGCTACAACGCGAACAAGGTCTGCGTACACAGAAAATACTTACTCTCGATGATATAGGTCGCCGTATTGCTATCGGTAACTTCCAACAGCTCAACGTGATTGTGAAAGGTGACGTGGATGGTTCGGTAGAAGCTCTTGCAGACTCGCTGATCAGGCTGTCGACAGAAGAGATACAGGTGAATGTAATACACAAAGCCGTAGGTCAGATATCGGAATCAGACATCACGCTGGCTGCCGCATCAGACGCTATCGTTATCGGATTCCAGGTGCGTCCGTCACAGGCTGCACGCAGATCCGCAGACAAGGATGGTGTTGAAATCCGCTTATATTCTATCATCTACGATGCTATAGAAGAAGTGAAGTCGGCGATGGAAGGTATGTTATCTCCTGAAATCAAAGAAGTACAAACCGGATATGTGGAAGTACGCGAAGTGTTCAAGATCACGAAGGTGGGAACAGTTGCCGGTTGTATGGTGAAAGAAGGAAAACTGAAACGTGCAAACAAGATTCGCCTTATCCGCGACGGTATCGTGATCTATTCGGGAGAGCTGGGATCGCTCAAACGCTTCAAAGACGATGTGAAAGAAGTTGCATCGGGATATGAGTGCGGTTTGAACATCCACAACTACAATGATATAAAAGTTGGCGACATTATTGAGCCATTTGAAGAAATAGAAGTGAAGAAAACTTTGTAATATTAAATTATTGTATACCTTTGTATCCAATATAATAAAGATTTAACCTAAGAAACCAATTGATAGTTGTTACAAGCAAATCTTGCCTTGAAGGTCGGTGGTACTAACCATGCCACCGAAACACACAACTATCAATCAGTTTTGCGGTTGATTACAAAAATTTCTTCGTCAGATTTTGAAAATTGTCACACACAGAAACGACAAATCATCATGATGAAAAAAATTATTCTTATATCTACCCTTATAATTCTTCCTTTATTTTTTGCGAAAGATCTGGCAGCTCAAACTGCTCAGCAGATTGCGTTTATTAATTCGAACGAGTTGCTCGAAGCTATGCCCGAAAAGGTGAAAGCATCGAATCAGTTGATCGACCTGAATAACAAGTATAAGGAAGAGATGAAGGTTATGCAGAATGATTATAATAAAAAATATTCTGACTTCATATCATATCAGACATCTATGGCGGAAAATATCCGTTTGCGCCGTATGCAAGAACTTTACGAGCTTGAGCGTCAAATCAATGATTTTATGAAAGTGGCACAGGAGGATATCCAAAATCAGGAGAAAGCCCTGATAGAACCTCTACGCCAGAGACTAAAGGATGCTATCTATCAGGTAGGTATCGAAAACGGATTCGTATGTATTTACGATCTTGCCAATCCGTCTATAGCATTCGTTACTCCGGATGCTACTAATGCTACATTGTTAGTAAAACAGAAATTAGGAATCAGGTAAGATTTATCAAATAATTGTATAATGAATGCTTCTGATTATCGGAAGCATTTTGTTTTTAGGCAACACCGTATATGTCACAAAAAGCAAAACTTTGGTCGTTAAGCTATCTCAATGTATGTTTGGCTAACTTCCTGATGGCATGCTCATTTAATCTGCTAATGCCATCCATACCTCTATATATTACCGAACAGATGGGCGTTCCCCAATCTCAAACGGGTATTGTGCTGGCATCGTATGCCATTGCGCTGATGTTTGTTCGTCCTTTTTCGGGATTTATCGTAGACTTATATTCCCGCAAGAAGATACTGCTGATTGCTTTTTCGTGCTATGTACTTATATTCTTTGGCTATTTTTGGGCAACAACCGTCTTGCTGTTCATTGTTGTTCGTTTCATACATGGCATCACTTGGGGATTGTCTACCGTATCGTCGAGCACGCTGGCGATAGATGTTGTTCCTTCCGAGCGGCGAGCAGAGGGTATTGGCTACTATGGTACATTTATGAATGTAGCGATGGCCATCGGTCCTTTTATAGCCATCCATATATACAATCATTATGGGTTTGATGTATTGTTATGGTGCGCCATTGCAATGGGAGCACTGGGTATTATCACCGTATCGCTTATAAAAGCACCGATAAAGACAAAAGTAGAAAGACAGAAAATTTCGTTCGACCGCTTTTTCCTCATCAAGGGCTGGCCTATATTCCTCAACCAACTCCTACCCTGCTTTGCATGGGGTACGATAGGGCCATTCGTTGCGCAGTATGGCAAGGGAATAGGTATTCCTAATGCGGGGATTTTCTTCCTGTTCTGGGCGGGCGGTATTATTGCTTCGCGCGTCTTTGCGGGAAAACTGGTTGATAAAGGCAAGATACATGAGGTAAATGTATCGGCAATGGCTATCGTTGCTATTGCTTTCCTTGTATTTGCTCTGGTTCATAATATTTATGCCTTCTGCATATCGGGACTGTTTATCGGTGTGGGATTCGGGATGATGTTTCCGGCACTGCAAACACTATATATCAATCTTGCAGAGAATAATCAGCGAGGGACAGCCAATTCAACTTACCTCATTGGGTTCGATCTGGGTCTGGCACTGGGTATGCTGGTAGGTGGTTACCTCACAGGATATTTCTCTTTCGAAACACTATATATAGTTGCTTCGGGACTGTGCGCAGTAAGTGTAGTTGTATACTGGGCTTGCTCGCGGGTCATCTTTGAGAGAAAGCGGCTCAGATAAATCGCTGCAATTTATATCTTCCCTATTATCATATCCATCACCTTTGCCGTCCTCAATGCGGTCTCTCCGGTAGATGGGCACGTACAAGATCCTCTGAGTTCATCTACTATCGTCTGAATGAGAGGTTGTTGAATATGATCGGGTTGAGCCGGCATAAAGAACTGCTCTCTATCGGTTGATGATAAGAGAATGGGCGTAAACTGGAAAGTGCTGAAACGAATAGAACCTTCTGTTCCCATAATGGTTATCGTGTCTTCTCTCGTCTTTTCGGACGATATAAAACACCATTCGGCAACACCTTGCGCCCCCGACTTGAATTGTAAAATTGCGGACAGGGTGTCTGCAACGTCATAATATCCCCCCAGATTACTATAATACCCTTTGGCATCGGTGATCTCACCTAGAAGAAAATCGAGTATATCGAGCGTATGTGGAGCGAGGTCGAAAAAATAACCTTCGCCTGCTATCTCACGTTTTAGCCGCCACGTCTGCTGCTGCTTATCCATATCGGAAGCACTGGCAGGACGGAAGAGACGAACATTAACTGTTAAAATCTTACCAATAGCCTGACTGTCGATCAGATCTTTTACTTTCAGGAAATAAGGCAGTGCTCTGCGATAATGTGCTACAAATAACTTCTGATTGGCCTGCTTCGCCGCTTCTACTATTTCGAGACATTCGGCGTAACTCATGGCCATTGGTTTCTCTACATAAACAGGCTTACCTGCCTGCAACACCCTTATTGCATATTCTTTATGCAAGTGTGGCGGAGTAGCTATATATACAATATTTACTTCCGGATCGTTGATCAATTGGTCGGCATCGGTATAATATCTTCTTACACCGTGACGCTTGGCAAAATCCGCTGCTTTTTCTGCATCACGGCGCATAATAGCCCGCAACCATGAATGCTCTATCTCATAAAATGCAGGTCCGCTTTTTCTTTCACATACGGCTCCTGCGCCTATTATACCCCATTTTACACTTTTCATATCGCCTTTATATTTTACACATATACACTTCCGGCTCTTTTCGTGCAGCCATAAGCGGTGCAAATTTCGCTTTTACCGTTTCGTATAATTCGCCTCTAAACGCACGCGAATGCTCAGGACATAGAGTAATACAACGTGCGCAACGGATGCATAAATCCATATTCGTCACTTTGGGATTACTCCTCGGTATGGCACTTGTGGGACATTGACTTACACATGTTCCGCAATCGTCGCACCTATCATCACCAGTAGGGACATATCCTCCCTGTGTTGGTTCAAGATAGGGATAATTACCTTTAACGTCTGGCAAGCTATATTGTTTGTTTTTGTCGTAAGATTGATATAATCGGAAACATTCTTGTGCAAATTTTTGAATCTCCTGCTTATCTTCCTTATCGGGACGCCCCACAGCAACATCGGAGAAGATAGAATGGCGTGCAATAAAAGCACCTGCTGCTATGGGCACAAAGCCATTTGCCTCAGATATATCTTTGAGTTCAAGAAGGGCATCATCATAGTTTCTGTTGCCATACACGCATACCAACACGGCGGGAGTCTTATCGCCTTTTATCTTCTCAAATGCGTCAACTGCCAATTGAGGTACACGTCCTGCATAAACAGGAATACCAAATATGACAAGATCATGACTCTCGATGTTCAATGTATCGGGAAATCCCATTGTAACGTCATGTTCTTTAATGGTTGCACCCATCTCTTTGCCGATCTTGCGGATTATCTTGCGGGTAGACAGGGAAGGACTAAAATAGATAAGATGTATATTTTTCATATCGGTAGTTTTATAATCGGTATTAAAGTTACAAATAAATACAAAACCCACCTTTATGAGATGGGTCTTATTTTATTATATGATTATACGACTCTCAATTGCTTCTGGGTTCGGCATAAATATAATATGCTTGATAGTCTCCCCAGTCTACGTATTTTGAAACTAAGGCAATATTGGTTGTTTTTGTTTCCCAAACATATCTAGGAGTGTAAGTATCTTCTTCTTGTTTAAATATCTTATGATATGATTCTACAAGTTTATCCGCATCTTTTTCGAAACTGAACTTCGGATCGCCATATAGCTTCGAAATATAGTTTCGTATCAAGGTCTCTTGCTTCTGAGTATAGAAATTCTCTGATAATTTTTCATCTCTACCAACTTCCCAAGCAGGCTCAAAATAGACATACAACGAAGGTAATCCATCGATATATCTTTCTATAAAAGAAATTTCCAATTCAGGTTTCAATATGTTTGCTATTCCTGTACGAGGTGTTGAAGAAGTAATATCTTTCCAATTGTATCCAAGAAAATCACGTTTATTGTATACATCAATTTTCACCGAATCGGATAATACTACTTTACCATCCTTAAAACCCTCAAGGATAACATTTCCGTGGCTCTCTTCATAAAAAGAGTGTACCCATTTATTCGTTAAAGACATCCAATTATCGCCATGAGACAGCAAATTGAGACGTCCCTTTTCTCCCTCTATACGCCAAACCAAAGAGTCGTAGCTCTCCATTATATCGAGCATTGTACAGTCTTCACCGGGCACTAAGTAAAATTCCATCATAGTATGGATATTAGCCTCTTGCGCCTTTGCCTTTAAAGAGATTTTTACCGAAGAAGAATTATTACCGTTGCCGGAATCATCACCATCATCTTTACCAAGATCATTGCCATCGGAACACGAATAAAGGAATAGGAATGTAAGCAGAATGAATACTATTTTTCTCATAATTTATGATATCTAGGCGTTTGTTACTTTTATCTTCAAAGTTAACATTTTTTATTTTTCAGATAAAGTAAAGTAAGCCTTTTTGATTATCATTTACCATAAATATGGTATTGTATTGAGCAGAAACACAATATATCTTTGTACTGTGTTTTTCATGGTATTAGATTTATGGTTAAAAAGTTGAGATTGGTTGTCGAGATGACAGCCTTTTTTATTTCCTTTTTTGATCGTCTTCTTTACTATCTTTTATGGTAATATCTCCGCGGAACGCATGAAGATGTTCCGATTCAGCCTTTTTCATGTCACTACTCAATCCTTCTACTTTTTTCATAGGGGCTCCCAGCCTGCTATCGAGCATAGACTTATTTTTCAATTTATCGTCATCGTTAAGCATGGTAGTATTTATTAGATTAGCAATTAAAACTGTATTATCTTAGAACAGCCCTTAACATCAAATTGTTTCTTGATAGTACGTGAAAATAAGAATCTTAACACCTTTAGCCGCCTTTTTTGATCAATTATCGCAGAAAAGCCAGATTACTTCTTATCAATAACTTAACAATTTACCATAAATATGGTATTGCTATTATATCGAAGACGATTTATCTTTGTAATGTATTTTTCATGGTATTAGACTTTAGGTTATAAAATTGAAGATTGGTTGTCGTGATGACAGCCTTTTTGTTTTTATACAGATAGATAATAAACGAACCGAGAACATTATTCCGATTCGTTTTGTTTAGTCTATGTATGTCGAACATTAAATTTATTGAACCATGAAAGAAGATATATCAAAGACACAATCCAAAGAACATAAATTTGAGGGATACGAACATGCCCGAAAAGTAAAAAACATCAAAAATCCTGTACCTAGCTCCGAAAAATCGGTAAAGGCTGCCACAAACAGAATTAATCCGGATGAGAACTCTAATGATAGAGGGTAGGTGCGGGTAAAATAAGACTCCACTATTATTTATAAAGCTCCTTTGGTTAAGGGGCTTTTTTCGTTGGTATAATCACAACCTATTAAAATATAAAGGCATAAAAAAGAACAACAAATGTTGTTCTTTTTTATTTAATTAAAAGCAGGGTATCTAAAGTTATCTTATAAGAAAATTAGGTAGGTAGATCTTGGTGTTGCTTTAATTATGCTTTTTTCATTATCATTAATATTCCACTTGACTTTGTAAAGCCTACTCGTAGAAGTGAGACTTCCATCCTTATATTCAATATCAACCTTTACACTTACAAATGTTTCTGGATAATGATTTTTAAATGATAAGTATAGTTCAGCACGATCTGCAAAGCGAGGCAGATCAACTCCTTCTAAATCATAATATTCAATATATTTAATAACTCCTCCAGGCAGTTTTGTTGAGTACCAATCCTCTGCAAACTTTACATAATTTTCACACTGCGGAAGTTTTTTATTTTTACTATCAGTTGTATAAATTGTATCAATAACTGACACTGTATATTCTTTTATTAATGGAAGTAACTTAGGGTTAATTACCACGGATTCTTTTTTTAACATAGGTGTCAAAATGAAATTATGATAGTAATAGTTTTCATTTCTGTCTTTATAAGCCAATTCATACTTATTTAGATTTATTACAGGTGATTCGGTAATTCCCCAAACCCCTAAAGGTTCATTATTATTAAGCCTATTTATCTCTATTTCATTCGATGAAAAGAATAGACCTCCTAATTTACTGGTCGCCTCACCTGTCATTTCTATATTACCATTAAAATGATATCTATGTGTTACATTCTTTGTTTTAGATGTAAAAATAGATGCACCACCAATTATACTAGATACGGCAGATGCTGCAGCACTAATTATACCAATCGTACCAATGATACTCTTCCTTTCTCTATCAACCGTTGAAGTCTTAGAAGATGCATTATCCTTTTTAAATATCCCGGCTACACTGTTTGCTGCTCCGGTAAAACTAGATATTGCACTAAAATGGTTTTTCCATGAGTCTAGACTATTCGATGTTGATGATGAAGGGACTATTAATTGTCCTGATAAAGTTCCTTGAGCATTTATCTCAAAACTGTGTACATTGTAACCTAAAATATCAACAACTAAGTTTTGATTATTGACAGCACCATAAGGCAATTCAAATGTAAAACAATTCCAACCATGATTAAGAGCCCCAATCGCAGATACAGCACTGGATTTAACCACATTAGATGTGACCCCATGTGTGACAGCATCATTACTAAGCCTGTATACCTTCGAACTGGAAGGTATAACAGAAGAAGGTGTTTTTGTTTCTATTACCCATTTTGCATTTTCATTCGGAGCAAATGCATTAGAAAAATAAAATCCTTTTAAAACACCACTTTTTTTATGGTAAAATAATATATAATCTGGCTCTGCTAGATTTACTTTTTCGAGTGTATGCCCTAGCATAATCCATCCATCTTCTCTTTTTATATCTGTTCTAATTTGATAAGGAATATTCATTGAATTCCCACTTACATACACCCATGGAGCAGAGACTTCTCTTCCATCGTTTAAAAGTAATATTTCCACGTTTTCCCAGTTATCAAATAATGTTGGATTACTGGTAGAGTTGCGCCCTAACGTAGGACTAACTATTCCCTTGGTATTTAAAGTAGGTTCTTGTTTATCTTCTAGAATTATGCCATCTTCATGTTCGATGTTGTTACACCCCGGAAAGACACTGATTAATAGTAATAATAAATAATAATTCAGATTTTTCATGTCAGTTTAGTTTAAGTTAAACAATAGTCAGTCATATTCATAATAAATCATAAATTTACTAAATAAGACACCAATAGATAGTTACAATTAAAACCATATGACATTTTAAACTAATAAAAAGAACGTATATAGCTTATTCTAAATTACATACACAGCCCCCACTACCTCTTCGATATGACTTTTAGTTAAAATTCACATATTAATATTTTATATTTCTCATATTAATTAAACTCAAATAAAGAATTAAAGACTGAAAAACAATGGTCAAGATTTACTTTTTGCAATTCATAAGTGGTAAATTGAATTATTATCTAATACTGCTTATTTCTTACCCAAAGCATATTCTACATTGTCTCTAAATTTCATAGTTGACATTTGTTATAAACTCAGAGAATGAAGAGAGTGAAGCAAAGTTCCTATAAACCTTTTTTACTTATTCAGCTTTCTATACCTATCCTTTATAGCTAAGCAAACTGTATCCATATCATCAAATAAACTCTCTTCATTTATATCTATTTTTGATAAGTCTTCTTTTATTGACGTTATGATCTTTTTATCAATTAATATTTTGGTAGTCCTGATATCGTCCTCCAGTTTAATCTTAGCATGTGGAAATATTAAAAAAGCGCCGTTCTGTTTTATTATCCTAGGGTTATCTAACCTCGGTTTTACACAATATATCGTATTAAATGTATCTATATGCATTTTATCAAGAAAATAGGGTTTATCTTGCTTAACCTCATGCAATAGTCTTGGATCTTCAATATGAGACAAATATTTATTAAGAGCCGACTTTATTTGGAATATTAAAGCTCCTTGATTGCTCCTCAGATAATCAGGTATAATAGCTAAATGAATAAAAATTTCTTTTATTATAGTCTTAATTCTTTCATCTGTAAAATAACTAGGATATTTTTGATTCGCAGAATAAGAATAAGGGTACTTTAACAAAGCACTTTTAATACTTTCGAATATATCAGAAGATTTAGCATTAGCATCCGAATCTTCTAATGCTGAAAAAAGCATACAATAGCCTTCTACTACTTTTAAGTCTAAGCTTGATATATCTTCAACAAATGCACCTCTTATAAAATTCAAATCATAAATATTAGTTAAAAGCAAGTCTTTACTATATTTATCATACCTAGCTAAAGATGATAATATTGTAACACTATCACTAGTATAATTTTTTATTCTATCGAAGGGTATATCTATGCAATAGACAGTTGGAACGTGTTCTTCTGGCTCTCCGCAGCAAGCAAAGTATAAAGCGACCAATGGGTTTGTTGTTATATCCAGCAGTCTTGTCGGTATATTATAATGTTGCATTTTTACCAGATAATCAAAAGTGCATTTGCAGTTAGTAAATTCTCCGGGCTTCTTATTTACTATTTCATTATAAATATCACTTTCATTATCAATAAAGCATCGTTCTCTAAAGGCATTCGGTATAAGCGGTTTATCTACCGGCTGTCCTCTATAAAATCGAACATACCCATCTTCACATTGATCTATTGTTTTTATTTGATAAATAAATTCTTCCAGATTTCCTGTCTCCATTCTTATACTATTTTTTTGATACTAATTTAAGGAAAAAAGTAAATACTATAGTAGCTACCTAATCAATTCTTTAGGATCTTATTTACAATTAATTATTATACAATCCAATATTGATTAATATATACTTTGAATACAAAAGATACCTGACAAGAATCCCTCGTCTCTTCGGATTTGCAATCCGAAGATTAATAAAGAAAGGCTTTCTAACAACAAAAGCCGCTTCACCAGCGACTTCTCCTGTAGCACAGCCGGGAATCGAACCCGAATCTAAAGTTTAGGAAACTTCTATTCTATCCATTGAACTACTGCGCCATACATCTTATCGTCACTATTGTTTCCGATAAAATCACTGCAAAAATAAGAGAATTTCCGACATTAGGCAAATACATTCTCCGATTTAATCAAATAGTGTTAAAGAAACCCTGTTTTTTCAGGAAATAGGACTTTTGCCAATTGTGTGCTGCTATAAAAACATCTATATTTGCTAAATATTTTTTAAAAACATAACAATAAATAAATGTTTCAAATTGGCGATGCAATAGTCGCATCAGATATAATCGAAGAAAATTTTCTATGCGACCTCTCTGCCTGTATGGGCGAATGCTGCGTAGAAGGCGATGCCGGTGCACCTCTCGA
>Ga0206117_100847_pt1 | contig 21874 bp, 22 predicted proteins | sample 3A5Ametagenome_FD_177997 | JGI IMG/M metagenome (GOLD analysis project Ga0206117, IMG submission 177997) | Enriched microbial communities from leaf-cutter ant dump, University of Wisconsin, Madison, United States - 3A5A | ecosystem: Environmental > Terrestrial > Nest > Insects nest > Nest dump... | reverse complement strand
CGGCGCAAACAACGTCATGCACTCATGGGGCTCGACGACCATCTGCTGAAGGACATCGGAATCAGCCGGTCCGAGGCGGAGCAGGAGGTGTCGAAGCCGTTCTGGCGGGGATGAGACGATGGCCGACCAATCCATTCAGGGCGACAGTGTTCAAATCGACTATGCGGTCGAACCGGAGCTGAGCGCGGATGCGTTCATCGACGTTCTGGAACGCTCCGGGCTGGCGGAACGCCGGCCCGTGGGCGACCGTCCCCGGGTGGAGGCGATGCTGCGCAACGCCGGCCTGATCATCACCGCAAGGCACGAAGGCCGGCTGGTCGGCGTTGCCCGCTCGATCACCGACTTCGTTTATTGCTGCTACCTGTCCGACCTCGCCGTCGACCGCGCCCTGCAGGGGCACGGCATCGGCAAGGAACTGATGCGCCGCACCCGCGACGCGGTGGGGCCGGGCACCATGTGCCTGCTGCTGTCCGCACCCAAGGCCATCAGCTTCTACGAGCAGGCCGGGCTGAAGCGGCACGAGCAGGCCTTCCTGTTCACCGATCTGGAATAAGGCTCCGGACCAAGACACCGGGGCGAGGGGGAGCACCGCCGCCATGCCCGACACGATCACCAGCACCGTGGCCGATACGACTGGCCTCGCCATCTCCTATGCCGACGTGGCGGGGGCGGCGGAGCGGATCGCCGGCGTCGCCCACCGCACGCCGGTGCTGACCAGCCGCACCGCCGACACGCTGACCGGCGGCGAGCTGCTGTTCAAGTGCGAGAATTTCCAGCGCACCGGCGCCTTCAAGATCCGCGGCGCCTACAACGCGGTGTCGCGCTTCACCCCGGTTCAGCGCGCGTTGGGCGTCGTCGCCTATTCGTCGGGCAACCATGCCCAGGCACTGGCGCTGGCGGCGTCGATGCTGAAGGTGAAGTCCACCATCGTCATGCCGCAGGATGCTCCGGCGGCCAAGCTGGCGGCGACGCGCGGCTATGGCGCCGACGTGGTGCTGTACGACCGCTATGCCGAGCCGCCGGACGCCGCCGTCGCCCGCGTGCTGGAGGAACGGGGCGGCGTGCTGATCCCGCCCTTCGACCATCCGCATGTGATGGCCGGGCAGGGCACCGTCGCCAAGGAACTGATCGAGGAGGCCGGCGGGCCGCTCGACCTGCTGGTGGTGCCGACCGGCGGCGGCGGGCTGCTGTCCGGCTGCGTCATCGCCGCCAAGACGCTGAACCCCGGCTGCCGCGTCGTCGGGGTCGAGCCGGAGGCCGGCAACGACGCCCAGCAGAGCCTGCGCAGCGGCACCATCGTCCGCATCGACGCGCCCAAGACCATCGCCGACGGCGCCCAGAGCCGCGCGGTCGGCCAGCTGACCTTTCCGGTGATCCAGCGGCTGGTCGACGACATCGTGACCGTCACCGACGACCAGTTGGTCGACGCCATGCGCTTCTTCGCCAGCCGGATGAAGATGATCGTCGAGCCGACCGGCTGCCTCGCCGCCGCTGCGGTGATGTCCGGCAGGTTCGACGTGCGGGGCAAGCGGGTCGGCATCGTCGTCACCGGCGGCAACGTCGACCTCATCCGCTTCGCCTCGCTGGTGCAGTAGACTCCCTCTCCCTCTCCCTCTCCCGCCCCGGGAGAGGGAAGGGGCCCATGCGCAGCATGGGAAGGGTGAGGGGTGATCCAAGGATCAAGAATCCATGTCCGGATTGCCCCTCACCCTCCCCACGCCTGACGGCGCGGGTCCCCTCCCTCTCCCGGGGCGGGAGAGGGAAACAACGCTGCATCATCAAAACTCCCCCAAGACGTAAGGGATCCCTCTCATGACCGGGAAAGCCATGCGCCTGCCCATTTATCAGGTCGATGCCTTCACCGACCGCGTCTTCGCCGGCAACCCGGCGGCGGTCGTGCCGCTGGAGTCCTGGCTGCCCGACGCGCAGCTCCAAGCCATCGCGGCGGAGAACAATCTGGCGGAAACCGCCTTCTTCATCCGCTCTGGCGAGGGCTTCGAGCTGCGCTGGTTCACCCCGGCGGTGGAGGTCGAGCTGTGCGGCCATGCCACGCTGGCGACCGCCTTCGTCATCTCCACCATCCTGGAGCCGGGCCGCGCGCGCATGGACTTCGCCACCCGGCAGGCCGGCACGCTGACGGTCACCCGCGACGGCGACCGCTACACGCTGGACTTCCCCAACCGGCCGCCCCAGCCGGCGGAGAGCCCCGACCCGACCCTGCTGGCGGCCCTGGGCGGGCCGGCGCCGGCCGCGATCCTGAGCGGGCGCGACTATCTGGTGGTCTACGACTCGGCCGAGGCGGTGCGGGCGCTGACGCCTGACATGGCGCTGCTGTCGAAGCTGGATATGTGGGCGGTCTGCGTCACTGCGCCGGGAGAGGACGGGGTCGATTTCGTGTCGCGCCTGTTCGCCCCGGCCCAGGGCATTCCGGAGGATCCGGTCACCGGCTCCACCCACTGCATGCTGACCCCCTATTGGGCGGAGCGGCTGGGCAAGACCGTGCTGAAGGCCCGTCAGGTCTCGGCCCGCGGCGGCGAGCTGCTGTGCGAACTGGCCGGCGACCGGGTGAGGATCGGCGGGCAGGCGGTGCTGTATCTCGAAGGCTCGATCCTGGTGTGAGGGTAAGATGACCGTCCAGTTCAAGCGGGTGGCGCCGATCCTGCCGGTGCGGGACGTGCGCACGGCGCTCGCCCATTACTGGAGCCTCGGCTTCACGGTGACCGCCTATGACGAGGCCGCCGCGGATCCCGTCTATGGCTTTCTCGATTGGAGCGGGGTCAGCCTGCATCTGACCCGCGTTCCCGACCTCGATCCGGAACGCTCGGTCGTCGCCTGCTACCTCTATGTCAGCGACGCTGACGCCCTGCACGCGGCCTGGACGGCGGCGAAGGCGGCCGGCCGGCTGACGGCGGTGTCCGACACGCCCTATGGTCTGCGCGAGTTCGCCCACATCGATCCCGACGGCAACCTGCTGCGGGTCGGTTCGGAAGCGGGGAGGGGCGTCGATGGCTGACGATACGGTCCTGCTGTTCTCCTACGGCACCCTGCAACAGGAGAACGTGCAGCTGGCGTCCTTCGGCCGGCTGCTCACCGGCCGGGCGGACGCCATGCCGGGCTATCGCTGCGACATGCTGGAGATCACCGATCCCGAGGTGATCCGCACCAGCGGCAAGCGTTTCCACCCCGTGGTCAGCGAAAGCGGCGATCCGGCCGACGAGGTCGCCGGGACCCTGTTCGAGATCACCCCGGAAGAGCTGGCCGCCGCCGATTCCTACGAGGTCGCGGATTACAGGCGGGTCATGGTCCGGCTGCGGTCGGGGGCCGATGCCTGGGTCTATGTGAAGGCGTAAGGAGCCGTCAGGACCGGCGGGGTTGGACGAAGGGCCTGATGAAGGACTGCTCGGTCACCTCGGTTCCCCACTGGCAGCCCGCCGATTCGGCGGCAAGGACGAAGCCGGCGGCTTCATAGAGGCGCCGGGCGGCGTCCAGCCCGCGGAAGGTCCAGAGCCGGGTTTCGGCGAAGCCGGCGCGGTCGGCGAAGGCCAGCGCTTCGTCGAGCAGCCGGCGGCCCAGCCCGCCGCCGCGCCGTCCATCCTCGACGATGAACCAGCGCAGATGAGCAATACGGAGACCGTCGCCGGACAGGTCCTCGCCGTCGATGGCGATGGTGCCGACGATGCGGTCGCCGTCCAGCGCCGTCCACACGGCGTTGCAGGGGCGGTCGAGCCGCGGCAGGAACTCCGCCAGCCCGGCGGCGACCCTGCTCTCGAAGACGGCGCCGAAGCCATGGGCGCGGGCATAGAACCGCGCATGCATCTCCACGGCGCGGCCGATCAGTCCGGGCCGGTAGCCGGGTTCGATGCGCAAAGCCGGGGGAGCCGCTGTCTTCGATTCGGCGCCCGGTGCGGCCCGTCGGGCTTGCAGGGCATCCGCATACAGCCGCAGCCCTTCAACCACCATGGCATGGTCGGCGGCAGGCAGGCAGGCCAGGGCGCCGCCGACCTGTTCATGGGCGAAGGCGTCGATGGCGGCCAGCGTCCGCTTCCCCTGGACGGTCAGGGTGAGACGCTTCGACCGTCCGTCCGTATCGCTGCTCACCTCGGCCAGATCCCCGCCGTCGACGAGCTTGCGCAGCATCCGGCTGACGCTCGATTTCTCCAGATTGAGCCGGTCGCACAGGTCCGTCGCGGTCAGGCCGCCGCAGGCGCCGATCTCGATCAGCGCATGCACCGCCGAGGCCGGCAGCTCCGTTCCCGCAAGGGTCGGCTTCATGAAGCCGAGTTCGCGCACGATCCGGCGCGATGCGTCGCGGATCGGCAGCACGGCATCCTTGTTGGCGAGAGGGGCTGGGACGGAAGGCTGGGCAGTCATGGCGGTTCCGGACATAGTTGTATCATGCAACTATGTCCGGGCAGGTGGCGGCTGTAAAGACCTCAGGCCGGTTTCACATGATCTTTTCGAATCGGAACATCTCGCCGCCGCCGGGCAGGCCGGAGGGCCCTGGCCACTGCGGGTCCGGGTGGCGGGCGCCGAAGAACTCGACGATCCTGAAACCGCACTTGTTGACATAGAAGTGGATGTTGCGCTTCTCGAAATAGGGCGTGTGGGTCTCCCAGACCTGTGTCCGGGGATAGCGCCGCTCGATCGCCATCCAGGCCTTGAAGCCCAATCCCCGGCCATGCTGTGCCGGAGACAGGAAGAAGAGGTCCAGCGAATTGCGCTGCGTCGCCTCGTCGATCACGACGACGGCGCCGCCGACCCGTTCCTCCCCGCACAGGATGTGCAGAAGCTCGGTGCCCGGCGCGCCCATCGACAAGTCGAGATCGCTGCCGCGCGGGATCGAATCGTCGGGGAGGCACCCGAACGCCTCGATGACGGCAACCGCGAAGGACGCCTCCATGACGGCCTTGAAGGCCGGCAGATCGCGTGGCTCGACAACCGTGAGCGTGACCTGGATATCCTGCATGTCCGATCTCTCGAAGCGTCTGCGGTGCCGGCCCGCCTTACGCCTCGGTCTCCATCTTCTGCTCGACCGCGGCGGCCTTGATCGCCTTCTGCAGCTTCTCGAAGGCGCGGACCTCGATCTGGCGGACGCGCTCGCGGCTGATGCCGTATTTCTGCGACAGATCCTCCAGCGTCGTCGGCGCCTCGCGCAGGCGGCGTTCGGTCAGGATGTCGCGCTCGCGGTCGTTCAGCGCGGTCATGGCGTTCGCCAGCAGCGTGCGGCGCTTGCCCAGCTCCTCGCGGTCGGCCAGCGTGATTTCCTGACTGGCGGTCTCGTCCACCAGGAAATCCTGCCATTCGCCCTCGCTCTCCGCCCGCAGCGGCGCGTTCAGCGAATGGTCGGGGCTGGCCAGCCGCCGGTTCATGTTGACGACGTCCTGTTCCGGCACGTCCAACTTGGTGGCGATGGCCTGGACCTGCTCGGGCGACAGGTCGCCCTCCTCGATGGCCTGCATCTGGCCCTTCAGCCGGCGCAGGTTGAAGAACAGCTTCTTCTGCGCGGCGGTGGTGCCCATCTTCACCAGCGACCAGCTGTGCAGGATGTATTCCTGGATCGCCGCGCGAATCCACCACATCGCGTAGGTCGCCAGCCGGAAGCCGCGGTCGGGATCGAAGCGCTTGACCGCCTGCATCATGCCGACATTGCCTTCGGAGATCAGCTCCGACAAGGGCAGGCCGTAGCCGCGGTAGCCCATGGCGATCTTGGCCACCAGCCGCAGATGGCTGGTGACGAGCTGGTGGGCGGCGCCGGAATCCTCATGCTGCTGCCAGCTCTTGGCGAGCATGTATTCCCGCTCCGGCTCCAGCATCGGGAACTTGCGGATCTCCTGGAGATAGCGGGACAGATTGCTCTCGGACCCGATCGCCGGAAGGTTGGATGCCGTCGCCATGGTAAAACCCCTCTCCTGACAGCCGGCGTTCCCATCCGAAGGATTTCAGGGGCCGCCGCCTTTCTTCAGCGCGGGTTCCATAGGCCCCTCGCAATGAGCGGGCGAAGGAACCTCGCCATTGACGCCGAGTCTAACCAAGAAACATTTCCCGGTGTACCGTTTTAAACCGACTCCAGGGTGACAATTAGTTCATGAATGTCCGCCGGAATTGAGGAGCGGAATGCCACAATTTCGCCACTAACCGGATGCCGGAAGGTCAGGGCCACGGCGTGCAGCGCCTGACGCGGAAACCCAACAAGGCTGGACCGCACGGGTTCCGGCAGAAGCGAGGCGAATTTGCCGCCCGGCCGTCCCGACCGCCCGCGGCCATAGAGCGGATCGCCGACCAGCGGATGGCCGATGTGGGTCAGGTGGACGCGGATCTGGTGGGTGCGCCCGGTCTCCAGCACGCATTCGACCAGCGAGGCCGCCATGCCGAAGCTCTTGACCACCCGGTACTTGGTGCCGGCCGGCTTCCCGCCGCCGGTGACCACCGCCATCTTCTTGCGGTCGGCGCTGCTGCGGCCGATGTTGCCCTCGATCCGGCCCTGGGTCGGGTTGGGCACGCCCCAGACCAGCGCCAGATAAGTCCGGCTGAGCGTGCGGTCGGCGAACTGGTCGCTGAGGCCATGATGGGCGCGGTCGTTCTTGGCGACGACCATCAGGCCGCTGGTGTCCTTGTCGAGCCGGTGGACGATGCCCGGCCGCCGCACCCCGCCGATGCCGGACAGGCTGTCGCCGCAATGGGCGAGCAGGGCGTTGACCAGCGTGCCGTCGGGGTTGCCGGCGGCGGGATGCACGACGAGGCCGGCCGGCTTGTCGACCACCAGCACGTCGGCGTCCTCATAGACCACGTCGAGCGGGATGTCCTGCGCCAGCGGTTCGGCGGCCTGCGAGCCCGGAACCTGGACTTCGAAGGTCTGGCCGGGTTTGACCCTCAGGGACGCGTCCGTTATCGTCCGGCCGTCGCCGCGCACGCAGCCCTGTTCCAGCAGGGCCTGCACGCGCGACCGCGACAAGTCCGGCAGGCCCGCCGCCAATGCCTTGTCCAGCCGCTGGCCCGCCGCCTCGTCGGGGATGGTGTAGGCGAGGGTGCTGGCCGGCGAGCCGGCGTCGTCGTCCGCATCGAGGAAATCGTCGGGCAGATCGTCCGGCATCTGGTCGTCAGGCATATCGGCTGGCATCGGCTTCGCGTATCGCGTCCTGTTTCAATCGTCCGGGAGTGGACCCCAAACCGTGCAGATCCTCAAGGTACTCGTCGTCATCATGGGCGTTCTCATTCTCGCCGGCTTCACCTTTCTGGGGGTGGAGCTGTACAAGCGGATGTCGGATCCCACCCGCGCCTCCCTGACGGCCACCGCCCCGGCGCCGGTTCCGGCCGAACGCCCGGCCGAGGTGACGCTGGACGTTCCGGCCGGCGCCCGCATCGGCGAGATGCTGGCGGTCGGCAACCGCGTCCTGTTCAAGGTGACCGTGCCGCAGGGGCCGGACCGCCTGTATCTGATCGACCCGCGCAACGGCGCCGTCACCGCGACGGTGACCGCCGGCAAGTGACCGTCTTTCCCTATCCGGACACAGATGATGCATGATTTCCGCAGCGACAACGTCGCCGGTGCCGCCCCGCAGGTGATGACGGCGCTGGCCGCCGCGTCCTCCGGCACCGCGTCGCCCTATGGCAACGATCCCTGGACCGCGCGGGTGACCGAGCGGCTGTGCGCGATCTTCGAGACCGAGGTCGCGGTCTTCCCGGTCGCCACCGGCACGGCGGCCAACTCGCTGGCGCTGTCGGCGCTGGTGCCGCCCTTTGGCGCGGTGCTGTGCCACGACGAGGCGCACATCACCATCGACGAATGCGGCGCGCCGGAGTTCTTCACCGGCGGCGCCAAGTTGGTCCCGCTGGCCGGCGCGCATGGCAAGCTGACGCCCGAAGCGGTGCAGCGCCACATCGCGAAGGCCGGCGTCGGCGTCGTCCACCGCGTCCAGCCCGCCGCCCTCAGCCTGACCCAGGCGACGGAGGCCGGCACCGTCTACAGCCCGGCGGAGGTCGAGGCGCTGGTCGAGGTCGCCCATGCCAACGGCATGGCCGTGCATATGGACGGCGCCCGCTTCGCCAACGCCATCGCCCGGCTGGGCTGCAAGCCGGCGGACGTGACGTGGCGCGCCGGGGTCGACGTGCTGACGCTGGGTGGCACCAAGGGCGGCTGCCTCGCCGCCGAGGCGGTGGTGTTCTTCAACCCGGCGATGGCAGAGGATTTCGGCTTCGGCCGCAAGCGCGGCGGCCATCTGGTGTCGAAGATGCGCTTCCTGTCGGCGCAGCTCGACGCCTGGCTGGAGGACGGGCTGTGGCTGCGGCTGGCGGCGCATGCCAACGCCATGGCCGACCGCCTGGCCGCCGGGCTGACGGCGCTGCCCGGCGTCGAGCTGGCCCATCCGGTGGAGGCCAACGAGCTGTTCGTCCGCCTGCCGGGCGCTTACGCCGAGGCGCTGGAGGCGGCCGGCTACGGCTTCTACCGCTGGGACGACGGTACGGCGCGCTTCGTCACGGCCTTCGACACGCCGGCGGCGGCGGTGGACGGATTGCTGGGTATTTTGCGCAGCCTGTAAGAAAAGGCTTGATCGGCGGGGCTGGCTTGGTTAGAAAGCCGCCCACGCCGATGACGTCCCCATCGTCTAGAGGCCTAGGACACCGCCCTCTCACGGCGGTAACAGGGGTTCGACTCCCCTTGGGGACGCCAACCTTCCAAGGTTGGATCGCGCGGCCGGTGGCAGCCTCCACCGCCGCGACACGCATCGGGACCAGACGTCCCCATCGTCTAGAGGCCTAGGACACCGCCCTCTCACGGCGGTAACAGGGGTTCGACTCCCCTTGGGGACGCCATCCACGCGCTGCCATCCAAGCAGTCGGGTGAGTTTGTTGAGCGCGGGCTTGAAGGTACAACGTCCCCGTCGTCTAGAGGCCTAGGACACCGCCCTTTCACGGCGGCGACACGGGTTCGACTCCCGTCGGGGACGCCACTTCGCGGTTTTTCTTTTACATCAACGGGTTAGCGGCTCCTGCGGCACCTGTGGTATCACAGCGAAGTATCACAGTAGGTAGCACAGAAGTGACACAGCCTCAGTCTGGCTGTAAGTGCATGCGCCGCCGAAGCGGCGCTATCCTGTCCTTCCCCGAGTTCTTCGAGTTGCCGTCGCCAGATTGCCCGGCCTCACTTCCCTTTATATCGGCTGGCTATAACAAAGCTGACCGCTGCATTAAGAAGCAAGATGTAAATCGCGAAGTCCAAGTCCTCAAAGCGATGATAGTCTAGATTGATGATGCCCATCAGGATTATCGTGAATATGCCGGATATGAAGTTTAATGCTAAGGAAGCCTCTTTAGACATTTGATCGTCCTTTGTATATTTGTTTGGGCCGTTAAGTTAGTGTACGAAATTACTAACACGCCTGCGGATCATTCAACAAGCGGTAGACGCTGGCCCTGCCGATACCAAGCTTACGAGCAATCTCCGCCGCTCCAAGCCCTTCAGACTTGAGCTTGCGCACTTGGTCAGCGTCAATCTGCGGCTTCCTGCCTTGGTAGACGCCTGCCGCCTTCGCCTTGGCTATACCCTCCATCTGCCGTTCCCGACGCAAGTTCGTCTCGAACTCGGCAAACACGCCCAGCATGTCGAGGAAGGCTTTACCGGCTGCGCTGCTGGTATCAATGGGCTGTTCGGTAGCCTTCAACGATGCACCCTTCTCCCGTAGCTCCCGCACGATGTCCTGAAGATCGCCAATGGACCGGGCAAGCCGGTCAATGCGCGTGACCATGAGAACGTCGCCAGCGCGAAGGAACTGCATGAGGGTGTCCAACTCAGCCCGGCCGTTACGGCTGGTGCCGCTGACCTTCTCCGCCCGGATCACGTCACAGCCTGCCTTGCGCAAGGCTTCTTCCTGCAACGCCAAGTTCTGTTCATGGGTGCTGACTCGGGCATATCCGTAAACGGCCATGGCGCTGGCTCCCTGTCTTGTTTGGGTCTAGACCCTTTCCTTGTATCGTCTCGCAATACCGATGGCAACCCAAATGAGACAGACAAAGCTTGGGCCTTGCTGTCTCGACCAACTGCCTTGTTTGGGTATACGTCAACAAGACACAGTATGCGGCGGATGGTTTACAGTTCTTGGGCAAAACAGTATCGTCTTGAGAAAAAGACGCATTCCGAGAATGCGCCAGCATGCCAGAATAAGTTCTAAGGGCGCGGGCAGCGGCAACGGCGAAGATGGCAGCATGGGCTTTACCATATGTTCGCCGACACATAGCCGATTAGAGATGAAATCCTGGAAAGAAAAATCGATCCAGAACATAATAGTTTGAGTAGTTCGTAATTTATAATTTCTTTATGAAAAGGAGATGTCGATGTTCGGGTTCTTTAAGTCTTATCAGATAGAAGAGGCAAGAAAGCCACGGATACTTGGTGCCGTCGGAATGAAGATGGGTGAGATATTATTTAATAGTGTAAAAATCCATGGGCGCCCTGGCGCAATGGATATGAATAAAATGTTCTCATCTGCTGTCTCCAAATGTATAAACGGGGCATCTAGTGAACTTGATGCCGAGGACCGCTACCAACTTCTGAAGTGGTCCGAAAAGCCAAGCCGCAGCGACATTCAGAAAGTGTATGATCTTGCTGAGTTCTGGACTCAGAAGCACATTAATGAACTGATGCGATAGGCCCGGTATCGGATACGCGGAAGGCCAACGATCCAGTGCGTTAGAACGGCTACGCATAATCGAAGGGTCCAAGACTTGAACGGGTCGAATATGGCCCGCTTTATAGTAGGCATGACTAATAAGTAGGAGCTTGATCCAGTTGCATCTTGTCCAGTCTGCAAGCAAGCGAGCACTGGCCGGTTGCAGTTTGTCGCACGCTGGTTTCCCGAGTCGGCTACAAAGCTGCTCAAGCACCGGCTTTCTCGGGATGTAGCGGGGGGAGTGCCAGGGCCACCCACCCCTTCCCGTACTCGATATACGGGCATGGCCTAGGTTCATCCGACCTATTGTTACCACGTTCGTTACCGGCCTTCTAACGGCTATCGGAACATGCCAATGCCGAGGTAACTGGCTGAATTTATTGCACAATCCTGTGTGCCTACCGCAAGGCGTGAGCCGTTCTTGCGCGTTTTCCCACACGTGCCCTCGGGCGGTGGTCATCCTGCCTGTTCTGTTACCTCCCGGCAGTCGCGGAATTTTTTTGAAAAAAGCCCTTGTGCTTCGTTCGGCGATGTGCATTATGCTTCCCCGCTACCCGAAACTTTGCTAATTCTCAACCCGTCGGACCATCCGTCGGGCAAGGCTTTGCAATGGGTTCAGCACGGTTCGCGCTGCGATCCAGTATTAGAATATCCCGTATTAGTGTTTAACCCCATGCTCTGGCTGGCGCGAAGCGCCATTGCCCAGACCCACAGCTATAGGATCATCATTGTCGAATAACGTAACCGACTGTATCAGTCGGCATGGTATCGATCAGCTTATTAATGCATTCGCGTACTCAGAGCACATTAGGCAACCGTTCACCGCGTTCCTCTTTATCGCTTGGAACAAGACAGAAGACTGGAAACCTGACCTTCTACCCGCTCGCCAAGAAGCCTTCATCCGCAGACTGCGGGCATGGTACGAACGCGAAGGTATCCCGTTCAACTACCTGTACACTGTCGAATGCGGATCAACGCTAGGCACTCACAGTAACTTTGCCCTTCATATTCCGCAGAAGGACTACAACAACAAGCTCACGCTCTTCAGAAAACTAGTTTCGGAACTCGACGCCATGGTTCCGGGTCACACCGGCAACCCCACGACTGTCAAGTTCTGCATGGGTAGAGAAATTAGGCCGAAGTGGTATTGGCACGTCAATCAGAGACTCGGTTCGCTTCGCTATTTGATGAAGGGCATTGATCCAGATGCCTCGTTCAACGATGGCGGCAAGCGTATTCGCTGGTGCGATTATCTTGGCATTCGTCCGTCGAACCAAGGCACCGTCATAGGGCCTCGCTACGGCGTCTCCCATAGCCTTGGAGCCGCTTCCCGCTCCGCTACAGGCTGGCACGAGCTAACCTCACCAGCGGAGCTACAAAGGGCCTTTGCGTACAGGCCAAAGCGCCACCAGCCGGAACAGGTGGCGGCATGAGTGACGTTGCTTGGGCTTGGGTTCCTGCCAGCCGTCGCCGGTATTCTCCGGTACGGCGAGACACTGACGGAACCCCGATCCTCAACCCGATCACGGAAGCTGTGGAAGCTGAGCTTGATCGTGTCCAGCTTGCCGGACGGCTTGGCCCTGAGTGGGTGCCGCCCGGCTTCAGCCGATACCATTAAAACTAGTTTCGGGATTGGGCGCTTAACCGTGCTCAATCCCAAACTCAACCTTGTCTATCGCGACCTTCAGCGCAGCAATGCTGTGAGTGCCGTAGTTCCGCCCGACATGGCTGCTCTTGTGGCCCGTCAGACGATCACTTATGTCTTCGTCCACTCCAACAGCACGACAAGCGCTTTTGAAAGTATGTCGTGCCGAGTGAACGACTTTCTCTTTGTCCATTATGCCGGATTGTCGGATTACGCGATTAAGCCGTTTTGATGCAGCATCCTTCGTCCCGCTCGTAAACAAGCGACCTTCCTTTGGTATGAAATCAAGAAGGCCATCGGATAGTAGCTGTTTATGGACTGGCACAGGACGGCGAGAGTTCTTCGTCTTTAGTCTCTGATCTTCTCCTTGATCCGTAAAGTCGATGTACATCACGCCGCCATCATTGCGGATATCATTCGCATCAAGTTGGAAAACCTCGTTAAGACGTGCGCCAGTGTATAGGCATAGACGGAAAATCCACCAATCGCGCTTATTCTTATCCAGATTTGAGAATATCGCCGCTAGGTCAGATTTAGACAGGTCTTTCCGCGTGAGGCTATCATCGGGCGGGTTGAAGGTAATCCCTTCAAAGGGACTCTTCTTGATCTTCTGGTTGCCGCAAGCGACATTGAATATCGTGTGCAATAGCGTCCAATACTTCTTCTTAGTTTGAGACTTCCTGTCCAGATTGATAAGATGATTCTTATAATCGAGAACATGCTGCGGCGTTATATCGGCGTAGGGCAGGGGGCCGTTAACTTCCTCGAAGTACCGAATAGCGCCCTTGGCGTCGCTCTCTGTTGTTTTGGCCGGTTTACGCTCCCGCAACCAATCCTGAAGAAGCTCGCCAAGCTTTGCACGCTGATCTTGATTGCCAGCGGAGCGGGACAGTAGTGCTTCGTATTGGGCCTTGAACTTCTTCTCATCCGAGTCGAGAAGCTGAATGAGGAATTCACGCACTTGATTAACGTAGCGCTCAGGAATAACGAACATGGGCGTACCATCTTCATGATGGCCAACCGCAAAACTAGTTTCGTGTGAGCGCTCGTACTGGATACGGGCAAGAGCGTCTTTAAGGTAGTCTAGGTTTTCCTCTACTGAAGGCTCGTCAACGATTGACGCGCTATTCATGAGTGATTGAATGAGGATTTCGCGTTCTGCCTCCGGCATGTCAGCAGACCGCTCGTCCACCATGGCGATGGCTTCTTCCCGCGTCGGCTCACGTCCGCCGCGATGGTCGCCATGGGCCATAAGCTCGTAAAAGTCTGGTTTGGTTGCTCCAATCTCCTTAACGGCCTGTACAAAGGCTGGAGATGCGAGGAAGGTCTTTTCCGCAGCAACCCTACGGGCTTCTTCTGCAATGCGCTCAGCGACTTCCTGACGGGCTTTACGGCGCTCTTGAAACTCTGTGTCCAGCTTCCCTAGAACCCCATGCAAGCGCTGCTCGGCAACTCGCTTGTCTTTGGTGTCCAGCGAACCACGCAGAAGGCGTCTTGGATATTCGTTCTGAAGATCCTTTGGCACGACCTGCCGGTAGTACCATGTGCCTTCCCGCTCATAGAGTCCCTTAACCGCACGCTTCTGCACTGAGTTTGCCCCGAGAGTAGCACAGCAAAGTAGCACACAGAAGGGCATAAAAGTGCTTGCTACGCAACAGGTTTAGGCTTATCAACGCCTCCAGGGCAACGGGCAATCCCCTCCCGTCGGGGACGCCACTTCACCTGAATTTACTTGGAAATGATCAGCCTCGCGATTTTGCGGGGCTTTTTTATTTGTCGCTTCACAGTCATCGCTTTCAAACCCACACCCGGTAAAGCCAGAACGCCTCGTCCTCGACGAAGCGCCGGGCGAAATCGGTCGGTGAGAAGCCGGTGATCTGCTTGGTGGCGCGGCACATGTGGGCCTGATCGGCGAAGCCTTCCTCCTGGGCCAGGGCGGCCCAGTCCAGCGGCAGGCCGGCTTCGTGGCGCTCGCGGGCGGTGAAGAAGACGCCTTCGGTGCGGACCAGCGTCTGCCAGTGCCGCAAGGACCGGCCGCTGTGCGCCATGACGCGGCGTTCGACCTGACGGGGGCCGTGGGTGCGCCGCCACTGGTGGGCCTGCCACGCCAGCCGCTCGACCCAATGGCGGCCGAAGCGGCGCAGGGCGGCGGACGGCGACTGCTGCCCCTGAACCGCCTGCCAGCACGGCGCCAGATGGCTTTCCAGCGCCGACAGGGTGGCCGCGTCGCTGTCGGCGGCGGTCAGGGCGTCCAGCAGCGGATCGAAGCTGGCGTCCAGCAAGTCGCGGGCAGCGACGAAGCGGTCGTGCAAGGCGGCCGGATCGATCCCGAACAGCGGCCGGGCGACGTCGGCCGGGAAGCACAGCATTCCGGCGCGGCCGGTCGTCGGCGACCAGCTGACGATCGGGCGCGACTGACTGCCTGACAGCATGACCGCCGCTCCGAACGGGCGCCAGCGCGGGCCCCCGGCCATGCGCTCGACGAGGCCGGACTCCATGCCGTGGTACCAGGACAGGCAGAACAGCGGCGAGGCCGGGAAATGCGACAGGCGCTGGCGGTCGTCCAGCGCCTGTCCGCGCGTGTCGCGGCAGATGATCGCCGTCGCGGCGCCTTGCAGGGAAGGCGGGGCGAGATGCAGCGTTGTGCGGTCGGATTCCGGCGAACTATGGGGCGAAACCCGGGGCGCCCGGGCCAGCGGATCGGGGCAGCCGATGGCTGGCGGTGCCGGTGAGGGCGGCGCGGGTGACGGCTGCGGTGAGGACGACAGCGAAAGCATGGCGGGATCATAGCCGCAAGGGGCCGGAAAGGTCGATGACGGTTGCGTTCAATACGGCCGCCCCGCCTCCGTGGAGACTGCTGGCATGAATACGCAATCGCCCATCACCTGCCCGTTCCACGGGGATGCGCTGTCCCCCGTGCCGGCCTCACATCAGTCCGAACCCCCATCCCCGCAAGGCTGGCCGCCGGGGCCGCCGTCGCGCCTGACCGGCTGGAGCCATCTGGCGCGGATGGCCCGCGACCTGCCGGCGGCGCTGGCGGCGTGGCATCGCGACCATGGCGATCTGGTGCATCTGCGCATCTGGCCGGAGCATCAGGTCATCGTCGCCCACCCGGAGTTGGCGCGCGAACTGCTGGTCACCCACCATGACGCGCTGATCCGCTGGGAACGCGGCACCACCGTGTTCAACCGCCTGCAGGGCCGCAGCCTGTTCGTCGTTGAAGGGGAGGAGTGGCGCACCCGGCGGCAGTCGCTGCAGCCGGCCTTCCAGCACCGGGCAATGCAGGGCTTCGTCCCCGCCATCGCCGGGGCGGCCGGGCGGATGCTGGCCGACTGGCCGGCGGATGGCGGAATCTGCGAGGTCGGCAGCGGCTTCACCGCACTCGCCATGGACGTGATCGTCCGCATGCTGTTCTCCACCCCGCTGGGCGGCGACGCCCGGTTGGCGGAGGAGGCCGTCCAAGTGCTCCTGCGCGCCGCCGATGCCGAGCTGTACCGGCCGGTCGGCTGGCCGGACTGGGTGCCGTGGAGACGGGCCAAGCGCCGTGCCCTGGCAACCCTGCACGGGCTGATCGACCGCCATCTGCGGGCGCGGCTGGAACTTTCGCCCGAGCGCTGGCCGGACGATCTGCTGACCCGCCTGCTGCATGCCCATCGCGGCGAGGGAACCGCCTGGACTCCGGAGGAACTGCGCCTGGAAGCCGTGCGCGACGAGTGCATGACCATCTTCCTGGCCGGGCACGAGACGACGGCGGCGACGCTGGTCTGGTGGGCGTGGTGCATGGCCGCGAACCCGTCGGCGCAGGAGGCGGCGCGGGACGAGGTCCGTCGGGTGCTGAACCGGCAGGAGCCGACGGCCGGCCGGCTGGCGGATCTGTCCTACCTGAGGCAGACGATCCAGGAGACCATGCGCCTCTACCCCGCGGCGCCGGTGCTCAGCACCCGCCGCGCCACCCGGCCGATCACGCTGGGTGGCTGGCGGTTCCCGGCCCGGACGCTGTTCCTCCTGCCGGTGCAGGCGATCCAGCACGACGCGCGCTGGTTCCCCGATCCGATGGCCTTCCGGCCTGAGCGCTTCGCCCCCGGCGCGCCGCCGATCCCGCGCGGTGCCCACATGCCGTTCGGAGCCGGACCGCGGGTGTGCCTGGGGCAGCATCTGGCGATGACCGAACTGACGGCGATCGCCGCCATGCTGCTGCAACGCTTCGCGATTTCGCTTCCTGCCGGCATGGCGCCGCCGCGCCCGGTCATGCGGCTGTCGCTGCGGCCGGACAAGCCGCTGCGCCTGCACCTGTCACCCGTGACTGGCGGATGAGCGGCCAGGGCGGAGAGGATTGGAGGCAGAGAGGGTCAGGGCAGGGCATCCGTCTGGTACAGCGTCACCCTGATCCCCCCGTTCGACACCGACACCCCGCCCTCCTGGAACGGCAGTTCCGTCGCCTTCGCCAGGGCGGCCTCGTTGGTGATGATGCCCACGCGCCAGCCGGCGAAGCGGGTTTTCAGCGTCTGGCCCATGGCGTGGTAGAGCGGGATCAGGGACTTGCCCTCGCCGATGCGGGCGCCGTAGGGCGGGTTGACGATGACGAGGCCGGGGGGGCCCTCCGGCGGGGTCAGGTCGCTGATGGCGTGGTGGGCGAAGTCGGTCCAGGCGCCGACGCCGGCCCGCTCGGCATTGGCGCGGCTCATCGTGATGGCGCCGGCATCGCGGTCGCTGCCGTAGAAGCGCACCGGCGGCGGCGTCACCGTGGCATCGCCGCGCAGGCTCTGCCAGCGGGCGGGGTCGAAAGTGGCGAGCTGCTCGAAGGCGAAGGAGCGGGAGCGGCCGGGCTTCAGGCCGGCGGCGATCTCGGCCGCCTCGATGACGAACGTGCCGGAGCCGCACATCGGATCCACCACGGGCTCGTGCCCGTCATAGCCGCACTGGCGCAGGAACAGGGCCGCCAGCGTCTCGCGCATCGGCGCCTTGTTGACCGCCTCCTTGTGGCCGCGCTTGTGCAGCGACTCTCCGGAGCTGTCGACGCTGATGGTGCAGAGGTCGTCGTCGATGCGCGCCTTGATCTGGACGGCGCGGGTGTCGTCTTCCGGAGCGTCCCCGTCGGCGAATTTTCCGGTCTTCTTGGGTGCTGCCTTGACGATGGGGGCGCCGAGTTCCTCGGCGATGGCGCGCTCGATGCGCTGGGCGGCGGCACCGGCATGGTAGATGCGCGACGCCTTGCAGGAGGCCTCGACCCGCACCGGCACGTCGGCGCGCAGGATGTCGGCCCAGGGAACGCGGCGGGCGCGCTTGTCCAGCTGCGCCAGATGCAGGGCGCGGAAGCTGGCGATGCGCGCCAGCACGCGGGTGGCGCCGCGCAGTTCCAGATTGGCGCGCCAGACCTCCGGCCAGCCGCCGGTGACCGTCACCCCGCCCTTCACCATGGTGGGGTCGGTGAAGCCGCGGTCATGCGCCTCCGCGCACAGAACGGGTTCCAGGCCGGGGGCGGCCACCAGGAAAATCTCGAAAGGCTGGGCGGGGCTGGTCGGGTCGGTCGTCATGCCGCCTACATAGCCCGAAGGGCCGGGTTCCTTCGACAGGATTCTCGCAAAACGGCTGGATGTCGCTGGCGCAAGGGCCCGGCTGTTGACGCCGGAGTGTCGGCCCCTATGATCGGATTGGAACACGAACAATCAAGCCGGCTTGCGATTCCGAACATGGGATGTGCCGGACATCAGGGGAGGATCCTCGACATGACCACCACCGAGACCGTCAACTGGCCCGCCGACCTGCTGGCGCAGGAGTTCCGGGACAAGCGCGTTCTGGTCACCGGCAGCAGCCGCGGCATCGGTGCGGCGGTGGCGGCGGCCTTCGCCCAGCTCGGCGCCCGCGTCGCCATCCATGGCCGCGACCGGGCGGCGGTGGAAGCGGTGGCTGCAGCAATGGGAGATGGTGTGGTCGGGCTGGCCGGCGACTTCGCCGACAAGGGGCAGACCCGCGCGGTGGTGGAGCAGGCAATCGACCGGCTGGGCGGGCTGGACGTGCTGGTCAACAATGCCGGCACCATGCTGGGCCGGGTGGCGCTGGCGGACATAGACGACGGCTTCCTGCAGGAGCAGTTCGACCTGAACGCCGCCTCGGCGGTGGTCGCCAGCCGCAGCGCCCTGCCGGCGCTGATCGCGTCCAGGGGAGCCATCGTCAACACCGGCTCCATCTCCGGCCGCACCGGGGGCAGCGCCGGTTCGTCGCTCTACAGCGCCGCCAAGGCCTTCCAGGCCAGCCTCGCCCGCTCGCTGGCGACGGAGCTGGCGCCGCACGGCATTCGCGTCAACGCGGTGTCGCCCGGCACCATCGACACCGACTTCCACCAGCGCTATTCGACCGCCGACAAGCTGGCGCAGACCGCGGCGCGCATTCCGCTGAAGCGGCTGGGCACGGCGGAGGACTGCGTCGGCGCCTACCTGTTCCTCGCATCGAACCGGCTGTCCGGATACATCACCGGCCAGACGATAGAGGTGAACGGCGGTCAGTATTATAACTAATGGGCGTATTTTCGCAAATGCGAAGGTCGAGCTTTGGCAAAATGCAAAGCAATCTCAATGATTTTGGCAAATTGCGAAGGTTGAGAACGGCTTTCATTGGAGAAACGGCAATTTCGCAGGATAAAAAAACATCGCTGCGTTAAGGGAGCTTTGGCATTCTTCTTGTAGGGTACCTCGTCGACAACCGGCCATCCGAAAGATCGGAGAGGCACCCGTAGCCGGGTCGGAAACAGCCGGATCAGAAGACGAGGGTCCCAGTCATGAACGCCGCCAGCCCCAACCAGAAGACCGCAGCCCGGCCGACCAAGGCCGGCCCCTTCGCCAACCTGCGCACGGCGACCAAGATCTACACCGGATTCGGCGTCACGCTGGCGCTTCTGGTCGGGCTGGGGGCGGTATCCTGGAGCGGCTTGCGGTCCAGCGACGATGCGCTCCGCCGCTATGCGGCGCAATCGCACGTCGCGATGGCGGTGGCGGAGGCCGATACCAATATCTCCGATGCGCTGGGGGCGGCGGAGGAGTTCGTCTCCAGCGGATCCGGCGATGTCGCCAACCGTTTCCGTGGCGAGATGGACAAGTTCCGCCGCAAGCTGGACGACGCCACCGCGCGGATGACCGATGCGGGCGACCGTCAGGCGGCGCAGGAGATCGCCGGCCTGCACCAGACGCTGACCGTCGGGTTCGACCGGCTGGTCGCCGCGCGGACGGAGCGCGACTCCATCGTCGCGTCGGTGGTGAACACGCTGGGCGCCGACATCCGCCGCACGCTGAGCGACACCGTCAAGGCGGAGAAGGACGGCGGCGATCTGGACCGCACGGTGCGGGCCGCCGACGTCAGCGAACAGTTCCTGCTGGTCCGCGTGCTGGTCGCCCGCTTCGTCGCGGAAACCAAGCCGGAGGATCTGGCCCGCATCCGCAAGGATCTGGGCGACCTGACGGGGAAGGCGAACGGCTTGCGCGACGGCGTCGCCGATGGTCCGGTCAAGGCCAAGCTGTCGGACGCGGTGGCCAAGCTGCCGGCCTATGGTGCCGGCATCGACCGCATCGCCGTGCTGAGCGACCAGCTGAAGTCGCTGAACAGCGAGACGCTGGGCAAGGCCGGCAAGCAGATCAACGACAAGATCGGCCTGATCCGCGACCACTCCACCAGCTTCCTGGCGCAGCTGGAGGTCACCGCCGCCGCCGAGGTGTCGGCTGCGGAAGCGCGCGGCACCGCCGTGACGGTGGTCGCCGTTCTGCTCGGCCTGCTGCTGGCCTGGGCGATATCGCGGGCGATCACCAGGCCGCTCGGCAACATCACGCGGGAAATGGGCCGGCTGGCGGAAGGCGACCTGACGGTGACCGTCACTGACGACGACCGCCGCGACGAGATCGGCGCGCTGGCCCGCGCGCTCCAGATCTTCAAGACGAACGCGCTGGAGATGGAGCGGATGCGCAGGGCGCAGGAGGAGAGCGAGCGGCAGGCCACCGCCCAGCGCCGCCAGACGATGATGCAGATGGCCGACACCTTCGAGCGGACGGTGAAGGGCATCGTCGACACCGTCGCCAACGCCGCCACCGGCATGCGCGACGCCGCGACGGAGCTGACCGCCACCGCGCATGAGGCAAGCGAGCGCTCGCTGCTCGTCGCCTCGGCCTCCGAGCAGGCCTCGGCCAACGTGCAGACCGTCGCCACCGCGACGGAGGAGCTGTCGGCCTCGATCTCCGAGATCGGCCAGCAGGTGGAGAACTCCACCCGCATCGCCACCCAGGCGGTGGCCGACGCCACCGGCGCCGACCGCACCATGCGCGATCTGGTCACCGCCGCGGAGCAGATCGGCGCGGTGGTCGAGCTGATCAGCGGCATCGCAGCGCAAACCAACCTGTTGGCGCTGAACGCCACCATCGAGGCGGCGCGGGCCGGCGAGGCCGGCAAGGGCTTCGCCGTGGTGGCGAGCGAGGTGAAGGCGCTGGCCAACCAGACCGCCAAGGCCACCGACGAGATTCAGGCCAAGGTGCAGGAAATCCAGCAGACCACCGGCGGCGCCCAGAAGGCCATCGGCAGCATCGGCAAGACAATCGGCCACATGAGCGAGATCACCACCGCCATCGCCGCCGCCATCGAGGAACAGGCCGCCGCCACCCGCGAGATCGCCTCCAGCGTGACCCAGGCCGCCCAGGGCACCGAGGAGGTGTCGAGCAACATCGCCGGCGTCAGCACGGCGGTGCACGAGACCGGCGACGCCGCCGGCCGCGTCCACGGCACCTCGCAGGAACTGGCCGTCGAGGCCGAGCGCCTGCGCAAGGAGGTGGGCACCTTCATCGCGACGGTGCGGGCGGCGTAACGCCCGCACAGGGCGCCGGGTTCAGCGGGCGAGCGCCTGCCTCGCCCACGCCACCAGCGCCGGCAGCGGCATGGCGCCGGCGGTGCGGGCGATCTCGCGTCCGTGTCGGACCAGGATCAGGGACGGGATGCTGCGGATGGCGAAGCGGGCGGCGAGGTCCGGCGAAGCTTCGGTGTCGATCTTGGCGAGGCGGATTTGCGGCTCGAGCTGGGCCGCGGCCTGGGCGAAGGCGGGTGCCATCGCGCGGCAGGGGCCGCACCAGTCGGCCCAGAAATCGATCAGCAGGGGCAGGTCGCCGCGCTCGGCATGGGCGGCGAAGCGGCGGGCGTCGAGCGCCACCGGCTTGCCTTCGAACAGCGCCTTGCCGCAGCGGCCGCATTTGCCGCCGCCGAGACGGGCGGGAGGCACGCGGTTCAGCGTGTCGCAGTGCGGGCAGGCGACGTGAAGGCTGTCGGCGCCGGATTGGGCGCCTGTGGAAGAACCGGCGGTGGGCGGCATGGCGGGGCTCCTTCCCCTGGCTGCTTTTCCACCGTCGATGTATGGGGGCGGAGCCGCCCGCTCAAGACGGGCGTGCCTACTCCTGCCGGCCCATCAGGCCTTCCAGCTTTGCGAAATCCACATATTGCGCCGGCCGGTCCTTCAACAGGTCCGGAGACGCCAGCGCATTCTCCCGCGCGCATTCGGCGACATAGCGGGCCAAGAGGTCGCGCATGACCTCGGCCAAAG
>Ga0206117_100846_pt1 | contig 21894 bp, 23 predicted proteins | sample 3A5Ametagenome_FD_177997 | JGI IMG/M metagenome (GOLD analysis project Ga0206117, IMG submission 177997) | Enriched microbial communities from leaf-cutter ant dump, University of Wisconsin, Madison, United States - 3A5A | ecosystem: Environmental > Terrestrial > Nest > Insects nest > Nest dump... | reverse complement strand
TCTTTCGCCGGTTGGGCCCGCTTGTTGCCGCCTTTACGCTGTGCTGTTCGATCCATCCGGCGGTGGCGCTCGACACCTGGGACAAGGCTGCCGTAACCGCCCGCTATCTCGCCGATTTCGCCGGGACGACCACTACCCGCATCGACAGCGAGTGGAACGGTAATATCGCCGCCGGCATCGAAGGCACCACCGGTGCCGCCTATCGCGAGAAGATGATCCGCCGCGTCAATTTCTACCGGGCCATGGCCGGCGTTCCCGACGATGTGCGGGAAGATGTGGGCCTGACGCCTCCGGCGCAGCGTGCGGCGCTGACTATGGCTGCTGCCGGTGCGATCAGCCACACTCCGAAACCCGGCTGGCCCTTCTATTCGGAGGCTGTTGCACAAACAGCTGATACCAGCTTGCTGGCCCTGAGTGCCAATGGGCTGGCCATCGACGGCTACATGGTTGACTTCAACCATAACCCGCCTGGTCATCGCAACTGGCTGCTGTTACCGGATCTGGTCGCATTGGGAATCGGCGATATTTCCGCCGGCCCCGACCAACAAACCCGGCGCGCCGCCGTTACTACTCCGGTTACAGGGACCAACCGGTCTGCACGGCACGGTTTTTCGGCATGGCCGCCGCCCGGCTATGTGCCCTATTCCCTTGTCTATCCCCTGTGGTCGCTAAACGCGCCGGATACCGACATGGGCGCGGCACAGGTCAAGGTCATGGAAGGGAACGTCAATCTTAACGCTGTGCTGAGTTATCGGGGCCAAACGAACATCACCTGGACCTTGCCGGGCTATCCCCACAGCAGCAACGGGGTTTCAGGGGAGATCTATCCACACCTGCCGAGGCCGGCTGCCGAGCGTTTCTTTACCGTTACGATTTCCAACGTCAAGACCGGTGCCGGTAGCCCGCGTGCCGACATTACCTATTCCTTGGTCATGTACGATCCAATGGCCGGCCAGTCTCTCGAAACCGGCTGGTACCACGACCCCAGGGAAATGGGTGTTGGCTACGCGCTGGAACCGCAGGGCAGTTCGATCGTCGTTGCCTTGTTCGCCTACGAACTCTCGGGCCGGCCAACCTGGCAATTTACGGGAGCACCCTTTCCCGGCAGCGAAACGACTCTGCCGCTGACCTCCTTCATCAACGGGCAGATTTTCGGCTCTCCCACTCCCAAACCGCCGATTGTATTGGGTGGAAATGTCAGGGATCCAGCGCTTGTCCTGCTCGATACCAAGCGCGCCGCTTTGAATATGCAAGGCGTCAGCAAAGATCTTCGCCGCTTCTCTTTCGGCAATGGCGGTCCGGATGATTTGCAGACCGGCTGGTACTGGACGCCAAGCGAAAGCGGCACAGGCTGGTTCGTCGAGCAGCAGGGCAGCAAAATATTCGCTGGGCTTTTCGGCTTCGAAGCCATATCGAATTCTTCGATAGGCCGTGCCGCGTGGTGGGTTCTCGACCTGACCAAGTCAGCAACAGGCCAGTTCACTGGCATGGCGTATCGCTACACCGGCGGATGCCAGGCACTGGCATCCGATAACTGCGCCAATCGCGCCAGCGGCAGCAGCACGGCCCAAGCCGCCATCTATCAACAGGCCGACGGCAGCCTGCGCGCCGTCGTCGGCAATGTCACCAAGACCCTCGTCCGTTTCCGCCTCTGACAAATCGCGGCGCGCCACCTCGCGCGCCGAGCCAGCAGGCCATTCCGGCACCACATCGATCTGGGGCTCATCGACAAAGCCCCGAGGTCGTAACCGTTCCGGGCCATTCCAATGCCGCTGCTGCTCGCCCTGCTGTTCTGCTTCGTCTATGTCGTCATGGACAACGTGGCAACCTCGCCGGCGTCCAGCGGCTATACCCAATCGGCCGGCCTCAAGGCTTCAGCCGCCGAGGCCACCGCCCAGACCCTGCGTGCCTATCACGCCGCCGCCGTCGCCTGGCTCGAGCAGCCCGCCCAGGCCAGCTTCGTCGGTACCGTGCCCAGCGCCGTCGTCGTACAGGCCCTCGCCCAGCAATCGATCCTGCCCGGGAACTACACGACCTTCCGCGCCGCCGATGGCCTCACCACCACCTGGCTTAGTCTCGGCCCCAATGAACGTGTCAAGAATGCCCGGGTCGGCGACATCGCCGCCGCCCTCATCCGTGCCGTAAGCATGCGGCAAGGCTTTCAATTACCCATATCGTCAGCTTGCCCCGATAGAGAATCCGAGGCCGATGTCGTGCAGGCAAGTCATGCCGCGCCAGACAACCATATTGCCGGGAGGCGGATCGTGGCTGCGGGCGAGATAGCCGCCGAGCATCGCGATCTGCAGCAGGTAGGCGTCGAGCGCTCGTCGTTGCAGGCGTGGCCCTGACCGCGACGCGTCGATCTGGTCGAGCAGGTTCATCTCGGCAGCCGTAAAGATCATCTCAGGAGGAGCATCAGGCTTGGGGCGCGCCGACATGGTGAGGAAGAATATCCGCCAGCTGATAACCGCGACCAAGGCGAGGAACTTGGCCAATCGCTCAGCGGTTTCGAGCCGCGACGCCTCGGCACGGTAGCCCGATTTCATGACCTTGTGGAAGACCTCGGCTTTCCAGCGCAGTGCGTACCAGCCGAGCTTCTCAATCGCCACCTTGACATCGTCCACCGGCAGGTTGGTCACCAGTTTCCACTCGATCGGCTCGCGATCGGACGGCGGCGCCGATGCAGCATGTTCCAGCCGTAGCCTAGCTTCTCCATCGTCCCGGGGCGGTAATTCTCGGTGACGATGTCGGCCTGTTCCAGCAACTGTTCGAAGATCCGGCGATCGTCCGCCTCCCGCAGGTCCAGCGCGATGCTTTGCTTGCCGGCGTTGATCGCGGCGAAGTAGAGCGAGACGTCGTTGTGGAAGGGCCCGAAGGCGCGGGCGTCGTCGCCACGGCCCGGCGGCTCGACCTTGATCACCCGGGCGCCCAGATTGCCCAGCACCATCGTGGCATAGGGGCCGGCCAGGACATGGGTCAGGTCCAGGATGGTGGTGCCGGCAAGCAGGCCGGTATCGGACATGATGGCACGCATCACCGCCTCCATGCGGCAAGTTCAACGGCTGCCATCATGCCGTATCGGCGCGGAAATCTTTCCTGTGCGCATGGATGGTCCGGTCATACGAAGATAGGGGGGCGTATGCCGCGGCCTCAGCCGCCCGATTGCCCGCGCAACAGGCCCGATCCCCAGCGCAGCGGGGCGGTGACCCGCCAGCTGCTGCTGGCATGGACGGCGGCGACCCGCGCCCGCGCCTCGGCCAGGGCGCCGGCCTGGTCGGCGGCCGCGGCGGTCAGGGCCGCATTCTCGACCTTCAGGGCTGCGTTGGCGGATTGAAGGGCGGCGGCTTGCGCCTGCAGCCCGGCGACGGTCGCCTGCAATGCCGCGATCTGGGCCCGGGTCGCGGCCAGCGCCGGCTCGACCGCCTCGTCGCCGGTGATGCCCAGCAGGGCCGCGGTGCCGTCCATCTCGGCCCGCGCGGCATCCAGCACCAGGTCGCGATGCTCGACCGCCGGTCCGGTGCCCCGGCGCGACAGCGCGGCGAAGAATTCGATGCCGACGGTGTCGTGAAAACCCTCCTCGCGCAGGGCGCACAGGCCGATGCGATTGAGTTCCTCGACGATCAGCCGGAACGAGGGTGGCGCGAACACCCAGCCGTGGATGTCCTGGTAGTCGTCGGCGGCCAGGAAGGTATCGAAGGCGGCCCGGGCCAGCTCGGGCCCGTATTGCAGCGTGACCTCGCCGCCGTGCCCGGCGCCCCAGCCATAAAGGCCGCCCAGCTGCATCGCGCGCGAAATGCAGTCGAAGGCCCGGGCGGGCTGGTGGCGCCGGCGCCCCTCGGCATGGGCCTGCAGCACGTCGCCGGTGGTCGACAGGGGCCGCAGGGCATCCATGCAGCGGCGCTTGTCCGGCAGGGCGACGACCAGGCGGCCGCCGGGTTTCAGCAGCGTCTCGCAATCCTTCAGGAAACCGAGCAGGTCGGGCACATGCTCGGCGACATGCGAGGCCAGGATCCAGTCGTAACGGGCCGCGCCGCCGATCACCTCGACCAGCGAGCGGCCGTCGGATACATGGTCGACGTCCTCGATCAGGGCGGTGTCGACGTCGGGGCTGTCGCGATAGCGGGCGCGCAGGGTTTCGGCGTCGCCATGGTCGACGGTTTCGACGCGCCACCCGTCGCGCTTGGGCGCGACCGGGGCATGCAGCGGACCGATCTCCAGGCCCAGCCCGTCGCGGTCCAGCCATGAACGTAAAATCGCATGGCGATCCATCGACAATAGGTATCAAGCGCGGAACGACGGCACAATCGCTGTCTGACGGGAACAGCGTGGCGCTCTAATCCCGCCTGTCGTGCCGTCACGCCGGCCCGATGCCGCCCAGCCAGGCATCGACGTCGGCCGGCCGCGTGAAGATCATCCTGTCGCCGGGAAACCCCGTGACAAGCGCCAGCATCCTCGGCCGATGGGTGCGCCGGTAATGCCAGATGTATTTCAGGAATTCGCCATCGAAGCGTTCGGGGCAGCCTTCCGGCATTTCCGCCCGCGACCGGCCATAGCCGGCGATCGTCCGGCGCAGCACCCGGGCCAGGCACAGCGGCATGGGCAGGTCGAGATAGATCACCGTGTCGGCCCGCGCCAGCCGCGCGGGCAGGGTCGAGCCGTATTGGCCGTCGATGATCCAGCGTTCGCCCGCGGCGAGGTCGGCTGCCCGGGCCTGCCAGTCGGCCGCCGCGGGCTGAACCCAGCCGGGCTGCCAGTAATGCTGGTCGAGATGGATGGCGGGCAGGCCGGTCCGCGCGCTCAGGCGCCGGGCAAGCGTCGACTTGCCCGACCCCGAACAGCCGAGAATGGCCACCCGCCGCATCGGCGTCAGCGGAACGCGGTTTCCGAGAACGAGCGCAGCTTGCGGCTGTGCAACTGTTCCAGCCCGGCATCACGCAGCATTTCCAGCGCGCGCACGCCGATCTTGAGATGCTGGTCGACGGATGCGCGATAGAACCGGTCGGCCATGCCGGGCAGTTTCAGGTGGCCGTGCATCGGCTTGTCGGACACGCACAGCAACGTGCCGTAGGGCACGCGGAACCGATAGCCGTTGGCCGCGATGGTGGCCGATTCCATGTCGAGTGCGATGGCGCGCGACAGGTTGAAGCGGGCGACCAGGTCGCGCTGCTCCTTCAGTTCCCAGTTGCGGTCGTCGACGGTCGCGACCGTGCCGGTGCGCATCAAGGCCTTCAGCGCATAACCCGACATGCCCGAGACTTCGGCCACCGCGTTTTCCAGGGCCTGCTGGACCTCGGCCAGCGCCGGCAGCGGCACCCAGGTCGGCAGGGCCTCGTCCAGCACATGGTCCTCGCGCACATAGGCATGGGCCAGGACGTAGTCGCCCAGCTTCTGGGTGTCGCGCAGCCCGGCGCAATGGCCCAGCATCAGCCAGGCATGCGGGCGCAGCACCGCGACATGGTCGGTGATGGTCTTGGCGTTCGACGGGCCGACGCCGATGTTGATCACCGTGATGCCCGACCCGTCGGCCCGCTTCAGGTGATAGGCCGGCATCTGCGGCAGGCGGGGCGGGCGCACGCCCTGGACGAAGCTGGCGGGGTCGGTATCGAACCGGGGGGTGACGACGTTGCCCGGCTCGACAAAGGCGACGTAACCCTTGGGGTCGTCGGCCCGCATCAGGTCCTGGCCCAGCCGCACGAATTCGTCGACGTAGAACTGGTAGTTGGTGAACAGGACGAAGTCCTGGAAATGTTCGGCCGAGGTCGCGGTGTAGTGTTTCAGCCGGTGCAGCGACAGGTCGACGCGCGCGGCGGTGAACAGGGCCAGCGGCTGGCGCTCGGTCGCCGGCAGCAGGAAGGCGCCGTTGGCGATGGCATCGTCCAACCCCACCAGGTCGGGCAGGTCGAAGACGTCGCCGATGGTGGCGATGCGCGCCGGGTCCAGGTCGCCTTCCACATGCATGGCGTCGCCCAGCGCGAAATGGATCGGGATCGGCCGGTTCGACAGCCCGATTTCCAGCGGCACGCCGTGATAATCCAGCAGGCGCTGGAACTGGTCGCGGTAATAGCCGGCGAACAGGTCGGGCCGGGTCAGGGTCGCGCGATAGGTACCGGGGCCGGGCACGAAACCATAGGCCAGGCGGGAATCCAGCCGGGTCAGCGTCGTGGTGGTCAGCTGCACGAACGGGTACCAGGACCGCACCCGGGCGGTCAGCTCGGCCCCGCGGGCATAGGCCTGGAACCGCTCGGTCAGATGGCCGATCTGGGCCTCGTACAGGGCGGTCAGGTGGGCGACCGCCGCGTCCGGATCGGTGAAGTTGCGGGGCTGGACCAGTTCCAGCCGGTCGATCTCGGTCATGGGCCGCCCTTCCGTTCCAGCACGGCGACGAAGAACCCGTCGCAGCCATGGCGCGCCGGGGTCAGCAGCAGCATGTCGCCCTTGGCCGGCGGGGCGCCGCCGATGGTCTCGGCCCAGGCCTGGGCCATCGGCCGCAGGCTGAATTCCGGATGGCGGGCCAGGAAGGCCGTCACCTGGTCCTCGTTCTCGGCCTGCAGCAGCGAGCAGGTGACATAGACCACCCGCCCGCCCGGCCGCACCAGCCGCGCGGCATCGTCCAGCAGGGCCGATTGTGCCGCGGCCAGTTCAGGCAGGTCGGTCGGGGCCAGGCGCCAGCGGGCGTCGGGCTTGCGCCGCCACACCCCGGTGCCGGTGCAGGGCGCATCGACCAGCACCCGGTCGGCCTCGGCCCCGTGGCGCTTCAGCCACTTACGGTCCAGTTCGCGGCATTCGGCATTGTGCACCCCGGCCCGGCGCAGCCGGGTGCGGGCGCGCGCCAGCCGCCCTTCGGAAATGTCCAGCGCCACCAGCCGGCCGCGGTTCTCCATCCGGCCGGCCATGGCCAGGGTCTTGCCGCCCGCCCCGGCGCACAGGTCGACGACGAACTGGCCGGGCCGGGCATCGACCAGCAGGGCGGCCAGTTGCGACCCTTCGTCCTGGGGTTCGACCAGACCGTCGGCCAGCGCCTTGGCGCGGCCGATATCGGTGCCGGGTTTCAGGCGCAGCCCCAGCGGCGAATAGGGCGTGGGGTCGCCGGTCAGCTGTTCCTGTTCCAGCCGGGCGCGGGCCAGGTCGCGGCTGCCGGCCAGCGCATTGACCCGCAGGTCCAGCGGGGCGGGGCGCAGCATCGCCTGCATTTCCTGGATCAGGTCGCGGCCGAAACGGTCGGCCAAAGCGGGTTCCAGCCAGGGGGGAATGCCCGCGCGCACCGCCGGCGGCATGTCCGGATGGTCGATCGTGTGGTCGGCCAGGGCGTCGGCCAGCTTGGTCAGCTCGGGGTCGGGGCGGCGGATCTGGGCCATCGCCTCCTTGGGCTTGCGCTTGCGCACCAGGATCTGCATGGCGACCAGCCGGGCCTGGTCGGTCGGCGGCAGGCCGCGCCCGGCGCGGTCGATCCACCAGTCCAGCGCGGCGCGGTAACGCATGACGTCGTCGACCATGCGCTCGATCTGGGCGCGTTCCTGGCCGTCGACATTGGGCCGGCCGCGAAACCAGTCGTTCTTGGCCTTGTCGGCGGTGGCCCGGCCATAGGCCATGGCATCCAGCACGTCCAGCGCATGGGCGAACCGCCGGGACGACGGGCCGGGGCCCTGCGGCCGGCGGGCGGCGGCGGCGCGTTCGGCCTGTTCGCGCACCTTGCGGCCGGCGCGCTGGCGCGGCTGGCGCTCGGGCATGTCCTCGTCGCGGTCGCGGTCGCGGTCGCGGTCGCGGGCCGGCGGCAGCCCCTCCTCCTTGCGGGTGCGGGCGGCGCGGGCCTCGTCGAAATCGGCCTTGCGGGCCAGGGCGCGCGGGCGTTCGCCCGGCCGGGGCGGGCGCTGGTCGCCGCGCGGGGCCGGCCGCTCCGGGGCGGCCTTCTGCGCGTCGGGTCGTGTCCTGGGGCCCTTGGGGCCGGGGGCGCTGCTGCGGGGGCCACCCGAACCTTTGGGCGCGCCGGGGCCCTTGCCCCCTGCGGTGCCGCGTCCGCCGCGCGGCGGTCGTCGCTCGTCCATGATGGCCTGCTCCTTCGGATCTCGATCCCTTGTGCCTAGACCAATACCGGCGGCGGGGAAAGCCCGATTGACAGGGCCGGGGGGCTGGCTAAAGTCCGCCCCCTAATATCCAAGCGGAAGGAATGGACCCGTGAGCCTGCAAGCGACGATCGAGGCCGCCTGGGAAGCGCGCGACGGTATCAATGTTGCGACCAAGGGCGAGGTGCGCGACGCGGTCGAAGCCGCACTGGACGCGCTGGATCGTGGCGAACGCCGCGTGGCCGAGAAGACCGACGGCAAATGGGTCGTCAACCAGTGGCTGAAAAAGGCCGTGCTGCTGTCCTTCCGCCTGAACGACATGGCGCCGATCCCCGGGGGCCCGGGCGGCTCGTCCTGGTTCGACAAGGTGGCCTCCAAGTTCGACGGCTGGGGCGACAACCAGTTCCGCGCCGCCGGTTTCCGCGCGGTACCCAACTGCATCGTGCGCCGCTCGGCCCATATCGCGCCGGGCGTGATCCTGATGCCGTCCTTCGTCAATCTCGGCGCCTATGTCGATTCCGGCACGATGGTCGACACCTGGGCGACGGTCGGGTCCTGCGCCCAGATCGGCAAGAACGTCCATATCTCGGGCGGTGCCGGCATCGGCGGCGTGCTGGAACCCCTGCAGGCCGGCCCCGTGGTGATCGAGGACAACTGCTTCATCGGCGCCCGTTCGGAAGTGGTCGAAGGCGTGCTGGTCGAGGAAGGCTCGGTCCTGTCGATGGGCGTGTTCATCGGCGCCTCGACCAAGATCATCGACCGCCATACCGGCGAAGTCTTCGTCGGCCGCGTGCCGGCCTATTCGGTGGTCGTGCCGGGCGCCCTGCCGGGCAAGCCGCTGCCCGACGGCAGCCCGGGCCCGTCCTTGTACTGCGCCGTGATCATCAAGCGGGTCGACGCCCAGACCCGGTCCAAGACCGGCATCAACGAACTGCTGCGCGATTGATGACCATGGATCAGGCCCAGGATCAGGCGATCGACCCGGTCGAACTGGCGCGCGACCTGATCCGCTGCCCCAGCGTCACCCCGGATGATGCCGGGGCGCTGGACCTGCTGGAAGCCAGGCTGAAGGACCTGGGTTTTGCCTGCCACCGCCTGAAATTCCAGACGGCGGGCGAACCCGAGATCGACAACCTGTATGCCCGGCTGGGCACCGGGGGCCGCAATTTCTGCTTTGCCGGCCATACCGACGTGGTGCCGGTCGGGCGGCGCGAAGGGTGGACGGTCGATCCCTTCGCCGCCGAAATTCATGACGGCTGGCTGTACGGCCGGGGTGCGGCCGACATGAAGGGGGCGATCGCCGCCTTCACCGCGGCCGTCGCCGCCTTCAAGGCGCGCCATCAGGCCGGCCTGCCCGGCTCGATCAGCCTGCTGATAACGGGCGACGAGGAAGCCAAGGCGGTCGACGGCACGGTGCGCGTGCTGGACTGGCTGAAGCAGCAGGGCGAGCATCTCGATGCCGCCCTGGTCGGCGAGCCGACCAATCCGCGCGAACTGGGCGAGATGATGAAGATCGGCCGGCGCGGCTCGCTGACCGGTTACCTGACCGTGCACGGCGTGCAGGGCCATGTCGGCTATCCGCATCTGGCCGACAACCCGATCCCGCGGCTGATGGCGGCGCTGACCGCGCTAGATGCCCGGGTGCTGGACCGCGGCAACGCCCATTTCGAGGCGTCGAACCTCGAGATCACCACGATCGACTGCGGTAATACCGCGACCAACGTGGTGCCGGCCGAGGTGCGCGCGACCTTCAACATCCGTTTCTCGACCGAGCAGACCTCGGCCGGGCTGAAGGCCTGGATATCGGAGACCTGCGAGAAACTGGCCGGCAATCACGACCTGCGGCTCGAGGTCGGGGCCGAACCGTTCTTCACCGATCCCGGCCCCTTCACCTCGGTCGTGGCCGATGCCATAGCCGAGGCGCTGGGCCGTCGGCCCGAACTGTCGACCACCGGCGGCACGTCGGATGCGCGGTTCATCACCCGCCATTGCCCGGTCGTCGAATTCGGCCTGGTCGGCCAGACCATGCACAAGACCGACGAACGGGTGCCGGTCGCCGATATCGTGGCGCTGTCGCGCGCCTATGGCCTGATCCTCGACCGCTACTTCGCGCAAGGCGCCTGACTTGCTGGCCTATATCGCGGCGTCGCTGACCGGGGCCTTCCGGCTGGCGCGGCTGAAACCCGACGGCCTGGCGTGGTTCGACCTGTCGGCCGACGGATTCTGGCGCTCGTTCATCGCCGTGCCGGTGGTGGTGCCGTTCTTCCTGGCCTTCGTCGCGGTCCAGCCCGGGCCCGCCCCGGCTGACTGGGCCGGGTATTTCGCCGTCGAGCTGGCCGGATACCTGCTGGCCTGGTTCGCCTTCCTGGGGCTGATGGTGCCGTTCGCCCGCTTCTTCGGACTGGGCGGGGGGTACGTGCCCTTTGTCGTCGCCTACAACTGGGCCCAGGCCCTGATCCTGATGACGCTGGCGCCGCTGACCCTGTTGCGCGCCGCCGGCATGCTGCCCGACCTGCTCAATATCCTGGTCGTCATGCTGCTGCTGGCCGCGATCTTCTATATCGGCGTGCTGGCCCGGCTGGCGCTGGGTGCCGACAAGCTTCAGACGGTCGCGGTGGTGCTGATCGAGATGGTCACGTCATACGCGGTGCGTGAACTGGTCGACTTCGCTTTCTAGGCTGATAATATCCGGGCGTCAGGAGAGTCATGTGATGACCGAACCCGCGACCGATGCCGTCCAGCGCAAGCTGACCACCCTGTTCTGTGCCGACGTCAAGGGCTACAGCGAACTGATGGGCCGCGACGAGGTGGGCACGCTGGCCCGCCTCAAGGTCTATCGCCAGGCGATGATCGGCCTGATCGCCCGCCATCGCGGCCGCACCGTCAATACCTGGGGCGACGGCCTGCTGGCGGAATTCGCCAGCCCGGTCGAGGCCGTGACCTGCGCCGCCGAAGTCCAGCGCGAACTGCGCGCCCGCAACGACGCCGAGAAGGACCAGCCACCGATGCTGTTCCGCATCGGCATCAACCTGGGCGACGTGATGGTCGAGGGCGACGACCTCTACGGCGAAGGCGTCAACGTCGCCGCCAGGCTGGAGGCGCAGGCCGAACCCGGCGGCATCGCCATCGCCCGCTCGGTCTACGACCAGGTGCGCAACAAGCTGGGGCTCGGTTTCGAATTCGTCGGCGAGCGCGAGGTCAAGAACATCGCCGACAAGGTCGAGGTCTACCGCGTCGTCCTCGATGGCGCGGATGGCCCGGGTTTCCGCCCGGCCGCGAACGCCAATGCCGCGACGGCCGAACCGCCGCGGCCGCCGCTGTCGGATGCCCAGCCGATGGACCGCCTGGCCTGGCAGCGCCGGGTGTGGATGCGCCGCGCCTTGCAGCTCGGCTCGGTGCTGATCGTGCTGCTGGCGATCAACCTGATCACCAGCCCCAACCGCCTGTGGGTGCAGTGGCCGGCGCTGGGCATCGGGCTGATGCTGGCCTGGCAGTGGTTGGCCCGGGTCGGTTTCCCCGGCCACGAGGTCCGTGCGCCGATGGGCGAGGTGCGGATCGACGGCAACCACCGTTTCACCGAACACGGCGTGTTCAACGGCCGCATCAAGGGCAATGTGACGGTCGATCCCGGCGTCTCGGTCCAGTTCTTCGGCCGCATCGGCGGCAACCTGACCCTGGGCCAGGGCTCGGTGTTCGAGATGCACGGCCAGATCGGCGGCTCGGTCATCGACAATGGCGGTTCGTTCCGGCCGATTTCGGGGTGACCTGAGACGCGATCGTCGTCCCGGCGCAGGCCGGGACCCAGTGCAAGCTCAGTGCCGCTTGCGATATTCCCTGCCCTGGGCCCCGGCTTTCGCCGGGGCGACGATCTGTTGGTATGGGAATGCCGACGCTTAAGTCAGCCCCTACGGGTAATCCACCCGCGTCAGGTACAGCCCCTCGGGCGGGGCGTTCGGGCCGGCGGCCTGGCGGTCCAGGGCGTCGCGGGCGGCGGCCAGGTCGGCGGCGGTCCAGCGGCCTTCGCCCACCAGTTTCAGCGATCCGGTCATGGCGCGCACCTGATTGTGCAGGAAGGACCGCGCGGTCGTCTCGATCACGATCATCTCGCCTTCGCGCCGCACGGCCAGGGCATCCAGCGTCTTGACCGGCGATTTCGCCTGGCACTGGGCGGCGCGGAAGCTCGAGAAATCATGCTGGCCGACCAGCAGCTGGGCGGCATCGTGCATCGCCGCGGCATCGAGCGGCTTGGGCACCCACCAGACCCGGCCGCGCTCCAGCACCGGCGGACTGCGGCGGTTGAGGATGCGATAGCGATAATGGCGGCGCAGCGCGGTGAAACGCGCGTGGAAATCGGTCGCGACCTCGGCCGCCTCGATCACCACGACGGGGGCGGGGCGCAGGTGGAAATTCACCGCGTCGCGCAATTTGTCGGGCGCGACCGCGCGGTCGAGGTCGAGATGGGCGACCTGGCCCGTCGCATGCACCCCGGCGTCGGTGCGGCCGGCGCCCGTCACCTCGGCCGCTTCGTCGCAGAACAGCTTGACCGCGCGTTCCAGCGCGCCCTGGACCGAGGCGCCATTGTCCTGGCGCTGCCAGCCGACAAAGGCGGTGCCGTCATATTCGATCAGCAGGCGATAGCGCGGCATCGGCGGTTCAGCCCCGTTCCAGCACCTCGACCGAATCGCCCTGGGCGATCCTGCCGGGTCCGTCGGGGATCAGGTTCTGGCCGAACACGATGCGGCCGGCCGCATCGCGGCGGAAGGTCGACAGCAGCCGCAGCGGCTCGCCGTCCTCGGCCTTGACGCCCAGTTCCTGGTCGATCGTCGTCATCACGCAGCGTCCGCAGGGTTTCGGGGCGCGGAACGTAACCTCGCCGATGCGGATGACACGCCAATGATCCTCGTCCCAGGCATCGGTGCCCGCCACCACGACATTGGCGCGGAACCGGTCCATGCCCAGCGTGCGGCCCAGCCGCCCTTCGAGATCGGCCAGCGAGCCGAGCGTGGTGACCAGCAGCGGAAAGCCGTCGGCGAACGAGACGCTGTCGCCCGGCCTGGCAAAATCGGGGTCAACCGGCCGGGTCAGCGGATCGGCCTGGTGGACCAGCCGGCAGACGGTGCCGATCGCCTCGGTCAGCCAGGCGTCGGCGGCCGGGTCGGCCGGCAGGGCCGGGACCTGATCGCGCCAGACCGCGACGGTTTCGGGGCTGCCCTCGGGAAAGGGCACCGTCAGCGGCCGGCGGCCGGCCTGGGACAGGGTCAGCCCGGCCGGGCCGGCGGCGGCGCCGATCGTCGCCATGACCGGGTACTGGCGCTGGGTCATGAACCGGCCGTTGGGCAGCACCACCATCCAGCGGCGGTCGCCGGCCAGCCCCCAGGGTTCGACCTGCGCCTGGCGCACGGGGCGGCCGCGCAGGCTCTTGACCGGATAGATCCGCAATTCGGCGACGGATGGCATGGCTGGTTCCCTGTGGCGGCGGCCGCGCTTTATCGCCCGGCGCCGCGCCTTGAAGCAAGCGGCTCAGGCCGCACGGCGCCCGACCGGCAGCATGGCGATGGTGGCCAGCGCCGCGGCCGACAGCTTGTCCTCGCCGGCCTCGCGGCTGTAGATGCGGGCCTCGACCACCGACATCCGACCGGGCTTCAGCAGGGTGGCGCGGCAGATCAGCCGCTCGCCGCGCGCCGGGGCCAGCAGGTTCAGCTTGTATTCCGCCGTCAGCACCGCCTGGTCGGGCGCGCGCCGGGTGGCGGCCGCGGTGGTGGTGGCGTTGTCGACCAGGAAGGCGGTGACCCCGCCATGAAAGAAGCCGTCCTGCTGCAGCAGGTCGGGCCGGCGGTCCACCGCCATCACGCACAGCCCCGGCGCAAGTTCCTCGATCTCGGCGCCCAGCAGGCGCATGAAACCCTGGCCCGCCACGGTGCGGCGGATCTGGTCGGCCAGCGTGGCGAAATCGTCGTCGCTCATCGTTCTACTTCCTTGTGATGCGGGATCAGGGCGGCACAGGCGGCGCGGGCCAGCGGTTCGGCCGCGTCGGCCGGGCCGATCGGCGCGGTGCCCGAGGCCCAGGCGCGGGCGACGATCTGGGCCGGGCCGATCGCCTGGGCGACGATCAGCGGCGTCGGCCAGGCGACCAGCCGGCCGGCGGCGATATGGGGTTTGGCCCAGGCGGAAAACCGGGTCAGCATGGCCCGGTTGGCCCGGCCGATGGTTTCGGCCCGCCCGGCCGTCCAGTCCGGCGTGCCGCGGGCGAACAGGAACCGGGCAAGCTCCGGGTTGGCCTGGACCCAGGCCAGATGGGTGCGTACCAGCGCGGCGATGCCGGCGGCCGCATCGGTCGCGGCCTCGATGGCGCCCAGGACCTGACCGTGGTAACCGGCCAGCGCGTCCAGATACAGCGCCTCGGCCACCGCTTCCTTGTCGGCGAAATGGTGAAAGAAACTGCCGTTGGAAACGCCGGCGCGGCGGCGGATCGCGGTAACGGTCGCCCGCTCGAACCCGACGGCGCCGAATTCGGCCAGGGCCGAGGCCAGGATGCGGTCGCGCGCGGCGGTTTCGTTCATCACCAGAGTATCACTCTAGAGTGATACTCTGGTCAAGCGATTCAGCCGGCCAGGCGCTCCCCGGCCCAGCGCAGGATCATCGACGTTTCCATGGCGCCCGAGATGCGCGCGGCCTCGCGCCCGCCGCGGAACAGGATCATCGTCGGAATGCCGCGGATCCCGAGCCGCTGGGACGGGCCGGGATGGGCTTCGGTATCCAGCTTGGCCAGGCGGGCGCGCGGGATCAGGGCCGGGGTCGCGGCCTTGAACATCGGCGCCATCGACAGGCAGGGGCCGCACCAGGGCGCCCAGAAATCGACCAGCAGCGGCACGCCATCGCGGGCCAGATGGCGGTCGAAACTGTCGGGCGTCAGGACGATCGGCTCGGTCGGGAACAGGCGCGCGCGGCATTTACCGCAGACGGCCTCGGGCCCCAGGCGCGCGGTCGGCACGCGGTTCTCGGCGCCGCAGGCGGGGCAGATCAGGTGGGTCGACGACCCTGGGGCATGTGCGTTCATGCCCTCGAATGTGGGAGCGACCCGCGCGGAAATCCAGATCAGCCGAGGATGGTGCCCGGCGGCAGGGGCCAGCCACGCAGCAGGTCGGCGGCGGCCATCGGCCCCTTGCCCGGCCGCTGCAGCACGTCCACCCGCAGGGCGCGGGCGCCGCAGGCCACCACCGGCGCGCCGTTTTCGGCGATGGCGATGACGGTGCCGGGCCGGCCGCCGCCATCGACCGGCAGCACCTCGCGCAGCTTGATGCGTTCGCCCGCATGGTCGAACCAGACGCCGGGCGCCGCCCCCAGGGCACGGACCAGGCGGTCCAGGTCGTCGGCGGGTTTCGCCCAGTCGACCAGCCCTTCGGCCTTGTCGATCTTGTGGGCATAGGTCACGCCCTCGGCCGGCTGGGGCCGCGGGGTGATGCGCCCGGCGGCAAGGCCGGCCAGCGCCTCGACCATCAGCGGCGCGCCCAGCGCGGCCAGCCGGTCGTGCAGGGTGGGGGTGGTTTCGCGCGGGCCGATCGGCGTGCGTGCCTCCAGCAGGACCGGGCCGGTATCGAGGCCGGCTTCCATCTGCATGGCGGCCACGCCGGTTTCGGCATCGCCGGCCAGGATGGCGCGATGGATCGGCGCGGCCCCGCGCCAGCGCGGCAGCAGCGAGGCATGCAGGTTCAGGCAGCCGAAACGGGGCACGGCCAGCACCGCGCGCGGCAGGATCATGCCATAGGCGACGACGACGGCGGCATCGGGCGCCAGCGCGGCGAATTGGGCCAGCGCCTCCTCGCCCTTCAGGCTGTCGGGGGTCAGCACGGGCCAGCCCGCGGCCTGGGCGGCCTGATGGACCGGCGATGGCCGCTCCTTCTGGCCGCGGCCGGCGGGGCGCGGCTTCTGGGTATAGACGGCGGCGATCTCGTGCCCGGCCGCGGCCAGGGCCTTCAGCGTCGGGACCGCGAAATCGGGCGTGCCCATGAAGACGAGGCGCAACGGCGCGCCCCCGGCCGCAGGATCAGAGGACATGCGCCTCGTCGCGCATCTTCTTCTGCTTCTGCAGCTTCTTCAGGATCATGTTGCGCTTCAGCGACGACAAGTGGTCGACGAACAGCACGCCGTCCAGATGGTCGATCTCGTGCTGGATGCAGACGGCCAGCAGGCCGGTGCAGTGCTTTTCGTGGGTCTGGCCGGTTTCGTCCTGGTAACGCAGCCGCACTTCGTCGGGGCGCAGCACGTCGGCGTAATGTTCGGGCACCGACAGGCAGCCCTCCTCGTAAGGTGCCAGGCTGTCGGACGACCAGGTGATCTCCGGGTTGATCACGCGCATCGGCGCCGGCGGCTCGCCCTCGCGGGCGACGTCGATGACGATGACGCGCCTGGCCACGCCGACCTGGATGGCGGCCAGGCCGATGCCCGGCGCGGCATACATCGTTTCCAGCATGTCGTCGGTCAGCCGGCGCAGATCGTCGTCGAACGCCGTGACGGGCGCCGATTTCTGTTTCAGCCGCGGATCGGGCGCGGTGAGAATAGGTAGCAAGGCCATGATGGACTGGAGATAAGAGACCGGGCCGGGGCCGTCAAGCGCGGGCGAAATGGTCGGCCAGCTGGCCGGTCAGTTCCGGCACCAGCGCGGCGGGCAGGTCATGCCCCCAGCCGGCATAGCTGCGCATCCGGGCACCGTGCACCAGGCTGGCGATATCCTGGCCGTGGGCCAGCGGCAGGATCGGATCGGCCTCGCCATGCAAGACCAGGGTCGGCGCCTTGACCTGGGGCAGCAGGCCGACGCGATCGCCCGACGCCATGATCGCCGCATATTGCCGCGCGCCGCCCTCGGGGTGGAAACTGCGGTCGATCTGGGCGGCGACGAAGGTTTCCAGGTCGGCATCGTCCATCGGCCAGGCCGGGCTTTGCAGGGCGCGGCGCACCTTCTTGCCGTGGGCGATCAGGCTGGCCCGGTCGTTGCCCGACGGCACCGCCAGCAGGGCGGCCCGTGCCTCGGGGCTGCCCTCGGGCAGGCCGGCGCGGCCCGTGGTGGTCATGATCGCGGTCAGGCTGCGCGTGCGGTCGGCATATCGGCTGGCGACGATCTGGGCGATCATGCCGCCCATCGACAGCCCGACGACATGGGCCTTGGGGATGGCAAGGGCATCCAGCACGCCGACCGCATCGGCCGCCATGTCGTCCAGCAGATAAGGCACCGGCGTCGGCCGTCCGCCGCGCAGCGACGCCATCAGGGCGACGAAATCGGGCAGGCCGGCATGATCAAGCTTGGTCGACAGCCCGACATCGCGGTTGTCGAAGCGGATCACCCGATGGCCGGCATCGGCCAGCCGGGCCACGAAATCCTCGGGCCACAGGGTCAATTGCGCCCCCAGACCCATGATCAGCAGGACCGGCGCGCCGTCTTCCGGCCCCACGACGTCGACTTCGATCTCGATCCCGTTCGCGCTGACCTTCGACATGCCTGAATCACCCTTTTGCACTGCGGCCGGCGATTATGCTATGAACCCGGTCGGTTGTCTCCGTAGCTCAGCTGGATAGAGCGGCTGCGTCCTAAGCAGCGGGTCGGGAGTTCGAATCTCTCCGGGGACGCCATTCTCTCGATGTGTGGGTGAGTATCCTGCCGTCAGCCTAGGTCAAGCTGCTTCAGCAGTGTCAGTGCCTTGTCGATCGTGGCATCGTCCGCCTTGGATGGCTTGCGCCGCTTCAACTCGGCACGCCAGTTCCCGACCTTTTCCTTTTCGCGCAGCCAGTGGATCGTCGCCGCCAACTCGATCACGACCGAGGTTGCCGACTTCATCGTGGCGATCAGGCCCTGGGCGGCCTCCAGTTCCAGCGCCCCTACCTTGGCCGGGGCGTCTTCGTTCTTCGCCAACTCGAAAATGCTGTAGCTGGCCCGGCCGTCGGTCGTGTCCTTCTCGATTTCCTTGATCGACTTGTCGAGATAGTGGGCCCGGTCGATGGCCTGCGACAGGTCTTCGGAATAGGGGCCGTAATGGTGGTAGGAAAAGCGGAAATCACCTTTCAGCCCCAACTGGTTCAGCAGATAAAAAACCTTCTGGATGCGGATCCGGCCGACGATCGAGCCGCCGGCGGCAAACAGAACGTCGCGTATCAGATTTTCACGCTGGCTCATCTGCTTACCTTCCTCTCATCTTTCGCTCGGCTTCGTCGCGGTCGTCGTTCGACAGAAAGTAGTACCGAGTAAGCTTTGTCTTCTTCATCAGAGTCTTACTGATGATCGTGTCGGGAAACTTCGTGATCTCTTCCGGTTTGCCCTCGGGCGTTCGCACCCGGACGACCTTGTGGGCTTTCACCGCATCGCCGTCGGACAGCGAATAAAGATTGTAGCTCGGATCGTCTTTGAACACCGTGGTGCCGATGCGGCCGGCAAGATGTGACTCGAGTCGTTTTTCGGCGGAAAGACTAGGGCCGACCTCTAACCCATGGGCTTCCCACAAGTCCAGCACCTTGAGCCGCTGGCGGTTCAGCAGGCGTCCTGCCAGATCGCGGGCGTAAGGATCCGCGCATCGGGTCAGGCGTTCGAAGACGCCCCACATCACCGTGTCGTCGAGGCGGCGGTAGTCGCCCAGCTGCTCGCCGTCGCGTTCGAGAAAACGGCGCAGCGGATGATCCCTCTCGAGCCCGAGCGCATCCTGGTCGGTATCGTCACTGCCTATATGGCGGATCAGGGCGGAAAGCAGGCATTCGAAACCTCGGGTCGTCTTGTGCAGATAGACCTGGGAATAAAGCCGGTATCGAGCCAGCAGGAAGTCCTCTGCGGTCTGGCGGCCTTTGGCCTTGAACACGAATGTCGGAATGATTCGGGGTTCGCCATCCTGCCCGACATCGATGTCGTCGACGTCGAGATTGTCGATCAGCCAGTCCACGTCGATCGAGCCGGCTTGCGTCCCGGTCATGTAGCGATCGCGCACGAGATAATCGAGCCGATCGGCATCGAAGGAGCTTGAAACCACGGCATGGTAGATATCGGCAGGATCGTCCGCGGCAATCAATCCCGCGATCTTGTCGGCCAGGCCGCCGTCGATCCGGTCCAGTAGCGGTCTGATGCCGCCGTCCTCGGCCAGAATCAGTTTAGCCGTAAATTTCTCATGCTTCTCGATCGTATCGATGCCGCGCCTTTCGGCGATGGTTTCTCGGGCTCCTTCGAAGGCATGGCTGAACGGGCCATGGCCAAGATCGTGAAGCAGGGCTGCAAGCAGTACGACCGCCGCCCGTTCCTTGTCGAAGTCGCTGCCGACTGCCTGTCGAACGACCCGCATCAGCTTCCGCGCGTTGTGATAGACGCCGATGGAATGGGCAAAACGAGTGTGGGTCGCGCCCGGGAATACCAGTTCCGAGACACCAAGCTGGCGTATACGCCGGAGGCGCTGGAATTCCGGGGTCTGAAGCAGATCCCAGGCCAGCATGTCGACGGGGCTCTTTTCGTCGAAGACGATCAGCCCGTGAATGGGATCCCGTACACGTTGCGTATGATTCGCCATAAAACAAGTATATGCCAATCCTTCCCACCGCCAAGAGGCGGCGGTGTTGCCGGTCGAGCGATCCGTCACGCCGCGCTATAAATCCCCCTTGATCGCCCGCCTACCAGTTGGGCTATCGTCAGTTGTGTGGGGGAGTTCGATGAACCATCAATCGCTTTCGGCCTTCATCTGGTCGGTCGCCGACCTGCTGCGCGGCGATTACAAGCAGTCGGAATACGGCAAGGTCATCCTGCCGTTCACCGTGCTGCGCCGGCTCGACTGCGTGCTGGAGGCGACCAAGCCCGCGGTGCTGGAGGAGTATGCACGGCGCAAGGCCGAGGGGCTGACGCCCGATCCGTTCCTGCTGCGCGCGGCCAGGCAGAGTTTCTTCAACACCTCGCCCTACGACCTGGGCCGGCTGATCGGCGATCCCGACAACGTCGCGCTGAACCTGCACGACTATGTCAGGGGATTTTCGCCGGCGGTGCGCGACATCTTCGACCGCTTCGCCTTCCCCCTGCAGATCGAGCGGCTGGCCAAGGCCGGGCTGCTCTATCAGGTGGCCGAGAAATTCGCGGGCGTCGACCTGCACCCCGAGGTGGTCGACAACCACCAGATGGGCCTGGCCTTCGAGGAATTGATCCGCCGCTTCGCCGAACTTTCGAATGAGACGGCGGGCGAGCATTTCACCCCGCGCGAAGTGATCCGGCTGATGGTCGGGCTGCTGTTCGTCGAGGATGACGAGGTGCTGACCAAGCCCGGCGTGGTGCGCACGGTCTACGATCCCACCGCCGGCACCGGCGGCATGCTGTCGGTGGCGCAGGAACGGCTGGCCGCGATCAATCCCGGCGCGCGGCTGACCATGTTCGGGCAGGAGCTGAACGACGAATCCTACGCGATCTGCAAGGCCGACATGCTGATCAAGGGCCAGGATGTCGGCAATATCGTGCCGGGCAACACGCTGTCGGAAGATGGCCATCCCGGCGCCCGCTTTGACTACATGCTGTCCAACCCGCCATTCGGCGTCGAATGGAAGAAGGTCGAAAAGGCGGTCCGCAACGAACATGAACGGCAGGGCTTTGCCGGCCGCTTCGGGCCGGGCCTGCCGCGGGTGTCCGACGGCTCGCTGCTGTTCCTCCTGCATCTCCTGTCGAAGATGCGGCCGGCGGCCGATGGTGGCAGCCGCTTCGGCATCGTCCTCAACGGCTCGCCCTTGTTCACCGGCGGCGCGGGCAGCGGCGAAAGCGAGATCCGCCGCCACCTGCTGGAAAACGACCTGGTCGAGGCCATCGTCGCCCTGCCGACCGACATGTTCTACAACACCGGCATCTCGACCTATGTCTGGATCGTCTCGAACAGAAAGCCGGCGGCCCGCCGCGGCAAGCTGCAGTTGATCGATGCCAGCGGCTTCTGGCGCAAGATGCGCAAAAGCCTGGGGGCCAAGCGCCGCGAAATGGGCGACGACCATATCGAGACGGTGACGGCCTTGTTCCGCGATTTTGCCGAGGCGCAACTCGCCACCCTGATCGATGCCACCGGCAAGGAAGTCGACCGTGCGGTCGTGGTGGCGGGCGACGCACCCCCGCCGGCACCGGACGGCGGCCGGGTCAAGCTGGCGCCGCTGTCGCGCATCCTGCCCAATGACAGCTTCGGCTATCGTACCATTACCGTCGAACGCCCGCTGCTCGACGTCGACGGCAAGCCGGTGCTCGGCCAGAAGGGCAAGGCGCGCGGCAAGAAACAGCCCGATGCCGCCCGCCGCGATACCGAGAACGTGCCGCTGACCGAGGATGTCGACACCTATTTCCGGCGCGAGGTGCTGCCCCACGCGCCCGATGCCTGGATCGACCACGAGAAGACTAAGGTCGGCTACGAAATTCCCTTCAACCGGCATTTCTACGTCTTCGAACCGCCGCGCGACCTCGCCGCGATCGACGCCGATCTGCGTGAGGTGACGGAACGGATCAAGGCGATGATCGAGGGGCTGGCGGCGTGAGTTTCCCGCACTACGATTTCTACAAGGCCAGCGGTATTGACTGGTTGGGCGTGATTCCGGGGCACTGGGATGTCGTGCCGCTGAAACGTAATATTGCTTTTCTAACGAGTGGCTCACGGGGGTGGGCCGACCATTACTCGGAAGATGGCGCCATCTTCATTAGGATTGGGAACCTGACGCGCGACCGGTGTTCTCTAGCAGGCTGCGGAAAAACCCTTCCGTCTTGGATTGGTCCGTGATTCGCTTCTTCTGAGCGATCGGAGGATGAGATGCGCGGTGTAGATGATCAAACGGCCGGGCTTTTTTCGTATGTCAGCTGCGAAGC
>Ga0206117_100844_pt1 | contig 21945 bp, 12 predicted proteins | sample 3A5Ametagenome_FD_177997 | JGI IMG/M metagenome (GOLD analysis project Ga0206117, IMG submission 177997) | Enriched microbial communities from leaf-cutter ant dump, University of Wisconsin, Madison, United States - 3A5A | ecosystem: Environmental > Terrestrial > Nest > Insects nest > Nest dump... | reverse complement strand
CTGTGTCTGAAGAAGACTTCCGTGCAAAAATAGAACCGATGGGAAGTTATAATAATAGCTTTTTGAATATGACTGATATTCAGTTGTTCGTCAGCTATTCGTCAACAGTAGGATACCGTGCCCGTGACGAGAGATGGTCGAACCAAATAGAATATACAGGTTCAGCTTTTAACTCTTTGTTTGGTCAAACGATTACGATCGAATCTAATCCCAAAAAGCCTATTCCTTCCGGAAGAACTGTATTTATTCGTGCTGCTGCACGTATCAATTACGATACACCGAAAGGAAGTGGAACACGCAGATGGAATTACAATGAGCCAATGGAGGTGATGATTCCGTAATGTAGAGAAATAAATCAGATTTAAGGTTTAAAGTAATTGACCTGCCGGTTAGGCTTTAAACCTTAATTTTTTTATTTATTATCCTAAATCAGGTTACATTTGCAGATGTATAGCAACGAGGTTTGTAATATATAAAGAAAATGCCCTTTGATAAGCCTTTGCTCTCTATGCAAAAGTAATCTTCTATGTAACTCGATACTGATCTTAAACAAATTAAATTAACTTGGCTATTACCTTATTATGAAAAAGAATGTATTAATCTTATGCCTTTTGGGGCTTGGCCTTCAGTTGGGGGCTCAAACCAAAGACAATGTTAAAACCACATTCCAGACTTCACGAGAGTGGAGACCAACAATAGATACCCGAGCCGATGCGGTGATGGTATATGGAGTAGGTGGAAACCCTTCTGATAAATCGAAAAGAGTACCGTTTGAAGAACGTGTGCAATCGTGGCGCGACAGAGGTTATATTGCTCACTTCATGACAGGCATAGCTTGGGGAGAATACCAAGACTACTTTACAGGACAATGGGATGGCAAAATGCATCTGGACGAAGGTCAGGTGCAGCAAAATGGAGACACGATATGGCATGGACATATGGTTCCTTATATCGTTCCTACACAGAACTACCTGAAATATATAAAAGAAAGACATGTAAAGCGGGTGATCGATGCAGGCATCGACGCCATATTTATGGAAGAACCCGAATTCTGGGCTCGTGCAGGCTATAGTGAAGCCTTCAAACGAGAATGGAAAAGCTATTATGGTTTTGACTGGAGACCACAACACGAGTCTCCCGAAAACACATACTTAGCCAATAAACTAAAATATCAATTGTATTACAATGCACTCAAAGAAGTGTTTACATACGCTAAAGAATATGGTAAGAGTCGGGGAATAGATGTGAAGTGTTATGTGCCCACACACTCACTGGTTAATTATTCGCAATGGATGATAGTTAGCCCTGAAGCAAGTTTGGCGTCTCTTGATTGTGTAGACGGATATATAGCCCAAGTATGGACGGGTACGTCAAGAGAACCAAACTACTTTGATGGAAAAGTAAAAGAGAGAGTCTTCGAAACAGCGTTTCTCGAATATGGCTCGATGGAGTCGATGACTGCTCCCACAGGTAGAAAGATGTTCTTCCTCACCGATCCGATCGAAGACTGGCCGAGAGACTGGGCAGATTACAAAAAGAACTATCAGGCAACCTTTACGGCTCAATTGCTATACCCCAATATAGCAGATTATGAAATAATGCCTTGGCCCGAACGTATTTATGAAGGACTTTACAGAACAAGTGCGAATAGTGACAAAAAGGAAAGAATACCAAGACATTATTCTACACAAATGCAAATAATGGTAAACTCGCTGAACAGTATGCCTTTGTCAGATAATAAGGTGACAGGCTCGCGGGGTATAAGCGTGCTGATGGCAAACTCACTGATGTTCCAGCGATTTCCTACACACGCAGGGTATGAAGACCCTCAGTTGGCAAATTTCTACGGGCAAGCGTTGCCTTTCCTTAAACGTGGAGTACCTGTAAAAACAGCCCATATAGAAAACTTAGGCTATAAAGAAGCATTAGCCGATACGAAGGTATTGCTTATGTCTTATTCGAATATGAAGCCTTTGTCTCCCGAAGCTCATACATATATAGCTCAGTGGGTGAAGGCCGGAGGCGTGTTGGTTTATAGCGGGCTCGATAGCGATCCGTTTCAGACTGTACAGGAATGGTGGAATACAGGAGGCAATAAATACACTGCTCCTTCTAACCATCTGTTCGAGCAAATGAATATTGCCGTGTCGCCTAAAGAGGGTGAATATATTTATGGAAAAGGAACTGTTTATATTATCAGGACCGATCCGAAAGACTTTGTTCTAAAAGCCGACAACGATAAGCAATTGCTCGATGTAGTGAAAAGAATGTATGAGCAAAAGGCAAATGCAGGGAAGCTGATCTTTAAAAACAATTTCTATCTCCAAAGAGGAGTGTATGATCTGGTTGCCGTGCTCGACGAAAGCGTGAGCAATGAGCCTTATATAATAAAAGGGAATTTCATCGACTTATTTGATCCGAAGCTACCTGTATACCAATCGAAGACCGTAAATCCCGGAGAACAAGCGTTCTTGCTGAATATAGACAGAGTGACAAACAAACAACGTCCGCAGGTGCTTGCCGCTGCATGCCGTGTATATGAAGAAAAGGTAGGTAAAGGCTCTTATTCATTTATTGCAAAAAGTCCTATAAATACTACGAATGCATCTCGTATTTTATTACCCCGAAAACCTGAGAGCGTATCGGTAAACGGCAAAGAAGAATTTTTGGCTAATGCATGGGATCAGCAGACGAAGACTTATTTATTAGAATTTGAGAATAATCCTGAGGGAGTATCTGTTAATATTAAATGGTAAATTATATACAAAACAAAAAGAAAATCGCATGAAGAGCATTGTGTTATATCTTCTTCCGCTGTTTGGCTTACTCGCATGTAAAAGCAGTGGTGTGAAAGATTATGAAGTGGTTAAAAATGAATTAAGAGCACCTGCGTACCCTTTGGTTACAATAGACCCATACACCAGTGCGTGGTCTATGACAGATAATCTGTACGATGGAGCTGTAAAGCACTGGACAGGAAAAGACTTTCCGCTTATAGGAGCCATAAAGGTGGATGGCGTTGCCTATCGTTTTATGGGTACTGAAGATGTAGAGTTGGATCCTCTTGTACCAACATCGGAGCAAGGCGAATGGTATGGAAGCTATACGACTACGCAGCCGGTAGCAAACTGGAAAGATAATAATTTCAACGATTCGTCTTGGAAAAAAGATAAAGGTGCATTCGGTACAAAGATAAATGAGCCTACAGCTAAAACAGATTGGACAACCGAAAATATCTGGGTCAGAAGACACATCGTTTTAGATGAGGATGTACAAGGGAAACAAATCTATCTGGAGTTTTCGAATGATGACGATGCCGTTTTTTACATCAATGGTATTGAAGTACATAATACAGGTTCGACATGCAACAAAAATGCAATGATTAAATTGTCGGCAGATGTTGTGAATGCACTAAAGAAAGGAGATAACTTGATAGCTGCTCAGTGTAAGAACCCTGTGGGTAACGGACTGTTGGATTTTGGTTTGCTGGTACAGAAAGAGATGCATACAGCTCTCGAAAAAACTGCCGTGCAAAAATCTGTAGATGTGCAAGCCACGCAGACGCATTACACATTTGCTTGTGGTGAGGTTGATCTGAAATTGACTTTCTCTGCTCCTCTGTTTATGGATGATTTGAACCTACTGACTCGTCCTGTAAATTATATTACCTATCAGGTTGTGGCTAATGATGGAAAGGCTCATGATGTACAAATATACTTCGAAGCTTCTCCACGCTGGGCTCTTGACCAACCTTATCAGGAGTCGGTAAGCCAGAGCTTTGAAGACAATGGTTTGTTATTCCTTAAATCGGGAAGCAAGGAACAGAATATACTCGCTAAAAAAGGCGACGATCTGCGCATCGACTGGGGGTATTTCTATTTGGTCGCCGAAAAAAATAATGTATCGGTTAATATTGGAGAGAGTAATACTTTGAGAACTAATTTCGTCAACAACGTTCAGGACGGGCAAGCAACCACAGGAGAAAATGAAAAGTCGAAAATGTCTTTGACTCATAATCTCGGCTCTGTCGAAAGCTTTTCAGGAAAAGTAATGATTGGTTATGATGATATCTATTCGATACAATATTTTGGAGATAACCTTCGCCCTTATTGGAATCAGGACGGCAACCAGACTATTGCAGGACAATTTCATGCGGCAAATAAAGAATACAACAAACTGATAGAAAAATGCTATGCGTTTGATAAAGAGCTAATGGATAAAGCATCTCTGGCGGGAGGAAAGAAATATGCAGAACTTTGTGCTTTGGCATATCGTCAAGCTATTACAGCTCATAAATTGGTGAAAGCCCCGAATGGTGATTTACTATTCTTGTCGAAAGAAAACAATAGTAATGGCTCTATTGGTACAGTGGATGTAACATATCCGTCAGCACCGTTGTTCTTGTATTACAATCCTGAACTGGCTAAAGGTCTATTGAACCATATATTCTATTATAGCGAAAGCGGTAAATGGACAAAACCTTTCCCTGCTCATGATGTTGGTACTTATCCATTGGCTAACGGACAAACTTACGGGGGGGACATGCCGATAGAAGAAGGAGGTAATATGCTCGCTCTTACAGCTGCTATCGCTGCTATGGAAGGCAACGCCAAGTATGCGGAGAAACATTGGGATGTACTGACTACATGGACAGATTACCTTGTGGAATACGGTCTCGATCCTGAGAACCAGTTGTGTACAGACGACTTTGCCGGTCACTTTGCTCACAATGTGAATTTGTCGGTGAAGGCCATTATGGGTGTTGCTTCGTATGGCAAGCTTGCGGATATGCTCGGGAAAAAAGATGTTGCCGAAAAGTATACCGCTAAGGCTAAAGAAATGGCACAGGAATGGATGAAGATGGCCGATGATGGAGATCATTATCGCCTTACATTCGACAAACCGGGAACATGGAGCCAGAAGTATAATCTGGTATGGAATAAGCTTCTAAAGATGAATATATTCCCTGACGAAGTGGCTCAGAAAGAAATCGCTTACTATTTAGGCAAACAAAACAAATACGGACTACCTCTCGACAATCGTGAAACATATACCAAGACAGACTGGATAATATGGACTGCTACGCTTGCTGATGATAAAGCGACATTCGAGAAGTTTATAGATCCTTTGCATTTGTTTATGAACGAAACAGTAGACAGAATACCGATGTCCGACTGGGTATTTACAGATAAGCCAAACTACAGAGGGTTTAAGGCCCGTTCGGTAGTCGGAGGCTATTATATCAAAATGCTGGAAGAAAAATTAAAAGGAAGTAAATAGGTTTTAGGCAACTATTTCATGGAAGGGGGTTCACAAATTATTTGTGAGCCTTCTTTTTTTTGTTGGAGTTCGTTATTATCAAGTATCCTAAAAAATTATCTATATAAGAACAGAGGTTCAATAAAAAGGTGACAGAAATAAATGAGATAAAAAGTGTCACTTTTGTCACCTTTTTAGGGTTAAGGTGCTGTTGTATAGCTTGATGTGGTTTTTGAAAATTGTCACCTTTTGTTCCTCACTGATCTTAGAAATATGATTATTAAATAAAAAGAAGTAAAGTATGGATACTAAATTATTTGTAATAACTTTTTTTCTATTCGGAATAAGGTCGTATTTTTGCACACTAACTAAAATTTAGTTACATAGTACATTAATAAAACTGATTCGATGAATTTTGTTGAAGAATTAAGATGGAGAGGTATGATCCATGAAATCATGCCGGGTACGGAAGAGCAACTGCAAAAAGAATTAACTTCGGGCTATGTGGGTATCGACCCTACAGCCGACTCATTGCACATCGGACACTTGGTGGGCGTAATGATTTTGAAGCATTTTCAACGTGCAGGACATCGCCCGATAGCTCTCATCGGAGGAGCTACAGGTATGATCGGTGACCCTTCTATGAAGTCAGCCGAACGTAACCTATTGGACGAAGCAACTCTCCGCCATAATCAGGAATCGTTGAAAAAGCAACTTGCTAAGTTTCTCGATTTCGAGTCTGACAAACCCAATGCAGCCTTATTGGTAAATAACTATGACTGGATGAAAGATTTCTCTTTCCTGAACTTTATCCGCGACATAGGAAAGCATATCACAGTGAACTATATGATGTCTAAAGATTCTGTTAAGAAACGTCTTAACGGAGAGTCTTCGGAAGGAATGTCTTTTACTGAGTTTTCATACCAGTTGATGCAAGGTTACGACTTTCTTCACTTATATCAGGAATTAGGTTGTCGTATTCAGATGGGAGGTTCCGATCAGTGGGGAAATATCACCACAGGAACAGAGCTTATTCGCCGTAAAGCGGGAGGAGAGGCTTTTGCTCTTGTTTGTCCTCTGATAACTAAAGCCGATGGTACTAAATTCGGTAAGACAGAATCGGGCAATGTATGGCTCGACAGAAGATATACATCTCCTTATAAATTTTACCAGTTCTGGTTGAACGTAAGTGATGAAGACGCAGAGAAATATATCAAGATATTTACAGCACTCGATAAAGAAGAGATAGAAGGCTTGGTTGTTGAGCAAAAAGCAGCGCCTCATCTCAGAGCATTGCAAAAGCGTCTTGCTAAAGAAATAACCATAATGGTTCACTCTGAGGACGATTACAATCAGGCAGTAGAAGCTTCAAACATACTATTTGGTAATGCTACTGCTGATGCTTTGAAGAAGCTGGACGAGGAAACTTTCCTTCAGGTGTTTGAAGGCGTTCCCACGTTCGATATTTCGAAAGATGAGCTTGCAGTAGGAATCAAAGCTGTTGATCTGTTGACAGAGAAAGCTGCTGTTTTTCCTTCGAAGGGAGAAATGCGTAAGACTGTGCAAGCGGGAGGTGTAATGATCAATAAAGAGAAGCTGGAAAACTTTGACGATGCTATTGACGCTTCATCTCTTATAGCCGGAAAATATATAATAGCACAAAAAGGGAAGAAAAATTACTTCCTGTTGATCGCAAAATAAAATAATTATTACTTTTGTACTCGCAAAAGTAATATTGTCTCATGGTGTAATGGTAGCACTGCAGATTCTGGATCTGCCTGTCTAGGTTCGAATCCTAGTGAGACAACAAAGAAGATAAGCAAAAAGAAGTAAATCCCTGATTTTCAATGAAAGTCGGGGATTTTATTTTAGTCCGTTATGCCGAAAACAGCGGTTTGAAGCAGCACTTTAGTGGCTAAATAGTGGGACTTGGGATTCCACGGAAAATGTCCCACTATTTTGATTTTACACACTGATTCACTGCATTTTGCGTAGACATGGTTTGATAGATAGTTCATAACTTTGTATCATTAAAATTGTACTACAATGAAAAGAAAATCATTCAGTATCTTATTCTTTCTCAGGAAAGGTAAATTATTAAAAAACGGACAAGCTCCCATTTGTATGCGTATCACAATCGATAAAAGAAATTGCGATATCCTTATACGCCGTAGCATACCAGTCGCACAATGGAATCAAACCAAAGAATGCGCCAAAGGCAAAGGGCGTATAGTAGATGAACTGAACCTCTATATCGAATCCGTACGGGCAAAAGTCCTACGGATTCATCGTGAACTTGAGATAGACGGTAAAGCTATCACTGTTGAAACTATCCGTAACAAATATCAGGGATTCGAACAGGAAAACAAAACCCTCTTGGAGGCCTTTGAAGAACATAATAAAGAAGTGCGCGCCTTAATCGGAAAGGATTTTACAGTAAAGACTGTTATGCGCTATGAATCGACAGCAGTATATCTGAAGGATTTTCTGATGAAAGAGTATAGGCTTACTGATATTCCCCTCCGGGAAGTTGACCTTAACTTCATTCGCAGGTTTGAAACCTATCTGAAGGTTTTCCGGAATAATGCACATAACTCGGTTGTGAACAGGATAAAAAACATTCAGAAAATAATCCGTATAGCATTGGTAAGCGGAATCCTCAGACAAGACCCGTTTTTAGGATATAAGTTTCGGATTGAAGAAACCCATATCGATTTCCTGACGCAGGAGGAATTAAAGATGCTGATGAATAAGGAATTCTCCATACCACGGCTTGATACAGTCCGGGATATATTTGTATTTTGCTGTTTTACGGCACTCGCCTTCACCGATATACACGGGCTGGCTCCCGAACATCTGGTCAGGGATAATAACGGTGCGTTATGGATACGAAAGAACAGGCAAAAGACCAATAATATGTGTAACATACCTGTATTAAGTGCAGCCGAAAAGCTTATTAATAAATATGCCGGTCATCCCGAATGTATTGAACGCAACCGTGTATTCCCTGTATCCAGCAATCAACGCATGAACGGATATTTAAAAGAAATCGCTGATTTATGCGGAATTACAAAGAAGCTTAGCACACACGTAGCAAGACATTAAAAATATCCTTTTCTACTAATAACAAGCACCTTACAGGATTATTTTTGCCGACAGGTAACGATTTAGAAAGGAGCGAAATTCAATTTTCTTCCTCATTTTGCATTGAATACAAAGAGCGACTTATTTTCAGAACAAAGATAAAAAAAAATTATTTAGTATAGAGAAAATAGCTGTATTTCTTTCATGTAGCCATTTTTATTAGCCTTTGCTTTTGATTGTATTTTGAGTACTCATGAGGTAATATTATTAAATTGGTATAGGCGTTTAAGTCGCTGTGATATTTAAAGGATCTGCTACCTTTGTAGCATGGAAAAACGAGAAAAATTTGAGGGTGTGAATTCAATAAAATTCAATAGGTATTTTCAAAGTGACGATGATTGTTTTCGTTATCTATCCGATGTAAAATGGGATATAGAAAATCCATATAAGTGCAAGAAGTGTGATCATCCAAAGTATGGCAAAGGAAAAAAGCCTCACTCTCGTAGATGCACAAAATGCAATTATGATGAAAGTCCCACGGCAGGAACAATGTTCGATAAATTGAAGTTTTCATTGTTGATAGCCTTTCATATTGTCTTCAAGATTAGTACAAAGAAGAAAGGTCTGTCATCTATGGAGCTGTCCGAAGAATTCGAATTGCGCCAGAAGACTTGTTGGGAGTTCAAATGGAAGATACAACAAGTCATGGCAAGTAGCAAACGATATCCACTAATGGGAAACGTGCATATTGATGAGTTTTTTATAGGCGAATATGAAGAAGGAAAAGCCGGACGAAACAGCTCAAGCAAGAAGAGGTTGGTTATAATTGCTTTGGAAATACTAGAGGATGAGAATGTTGGCAGAGCATATGCTCAAGTCATAAACAGTGCTTCAGCAAAAGAATGCAAACCGTTTTTCAATGCTTACATCAGCAAAAGCACCAAGGTCGTTACAGATGAATGGAAAGGCTATTTACCTTTAAAGAAAGATTATTCAAAATTGAGACAAGTCCCCTCAAACAAGGGAGCAAACTTCAAGCAATTACATATTCATATAATGAACATACAAGGTCGGCTTCGTGGAATACACCATCATTGCACAAAAGAACGCTTACAAGGTTATCTTGATGAATATCATAACAGGTACAACAGACGCAACCACATGGGGACAATATTCGATTTGACTATAAAAAGAATGGTATTGAATGAATCTATAAGGCTGAATAAATGCAAATTAGGAATAGCGACCTAAGCGCCTATACCAATTATTAAAATTTAAAGATAACTATTCTGGTGCATTGAAGTTATTATAATATTTAATCATTTGCGATAAATTCATACTTTTCAATTATTCTCTTTTAAATCTCCTAATAAGCCTAAGCGAGCCAATTAAAATGAGGTTGTCCCAAAAGTCGGAACAACCTCGTTTTATATGCTTTTTCTTCGGGTCTGTATCTGAAACTGTTCTCTAATATTCAATTCTCAGAGAGATAAAAATACTTTTGGGACAGCCCCTTTAATAATACTTGTTCATTAAGCCTCTTTTTCAATCTTCTTTAATGCTTTAACAGCTTCTTTTCTGACTAATGGCCTTGAATGCTCTGTCAATGTCAATAATAGAGGTTCCGCTTTAACTGATTTGAGTTTACCCAAAGTATTTATCGCATGAGAGCAAACTAGATCATCGTCTAAAAGGTCAATTAGAACATTTTCAATATCTTGTTTTCTCGATTTTATTTTACTTAATGCCATTACGAACATCTGTCTTGACATGCCGTTATCTTTATTACTTACAATTTTAAGGATTCTGTCAACATCTTCATCTCGGATAATTACCATGAAAGCATTCCCAATAACCCACCGAATCCCTGAATTTGCAATCTCATTTGTCTTATTATATATTTCAAATAGGGTATTATTCGCTATCCCCTTAGCTTCTTTCACGGTTAGAGCCCGGATAATTCCTTCTTTGATATTAACATCCTGAATATTTTTCAAATGTTCTATTAATGGATGAATTGCTTCCGGATAGGACATGGAGGTATTGACCAAATCATAAACAGAATCTACTTCAATGCCAACTTCTAACAAACTATTATTTACTTTCTCTGAATCTGTCATAACTTTAAAATTACGGTATAAAATTTTGTTTTAAGTAACGAAAGCTATTTATTTGAACATTTTGAGAATTCGTATTTGCATGATTGGAGATGCCTACAAAGGATATTCACAACTATGAAATGTTCAAATAATTCCTATCACTTACTTATTTGTCCGTAATTAAAGTAATATTGTAGCGGAGGTTTTATTACGGTATTCGGTCTTATTGTTCATTTAAGCTCTATAAGGGGTACTCCGAGAAGTACCCCATTAATAAATTATGGATAAGTGATAGTCCAATTTAAACTGTCAAGCTGCTTCAACGTATATTCATACCTCTTTGCTACAAGATAATCTTCCCTGATTTTATCCCAAGCAACCGTATCTACAACCGCTTTGTCAAAGAGAAATATAGTCATAACACCTGTTGATTTCTCATGAGCTAAAGCAGCTTTCCACCTATCCTTTTGCTTATAAATCGAATTTGGTTTTATCGTGAATTTATCTCTTTCTTGTATAAAAGGATTATTCACATATCTCAATATCGTATCAGGATAAATAAGACTAGAATTAATAAAGAAAAGATACTTATCTGAGTTATTTATTATAGTAACTTCAGAGTCCATTTCATCATCATCTTTATCCGGACAGCCAAATAAAAAGAAAGATAATAGAATTAGGGGTAATAATTTTAGATATTTCATAATTAATAAAAATTAAAAGAAAAATATATCTTGCCAACCATTCCATTTGGGCTTAGTTGGGTGACCTTCATAATATTTATAGCCATGTCTCGGGTGTTTATAGGCCGCCTCCCCTCCATTGATAAATACATTCACATTAAATATATCTTCTTGTTCATAAGGATTTATACCTTTTTCTTGATAATCTCTAAACGCTTTAGAACCTGAGCCAAATTTTTTATCAAAATAGTTAGCCGCTAATTTGCTTGCATGGGTTTCATACCATCGATAATCATGATTTTTACCGTCAAATGTTGCACTCAAGAGGCTCGGCTTGGCTACGACAAATAAATATGCAGGACCTAATTTACGGCTTTGCAGGTAATGACCATACTCGTGTACAAACAAATGATCTCTGAAATCCGGTTTAAATCCGGGAGGGCCTAATATGTAATTGCTTAGCGTTAAGCCTCCCGTCTTAATTTTAGAGTCAATAACTACCGCACCATCAAAATAATTGACATCATTTATAAGGTAGATGTTATTAAGTGTTTGATTCAGAGTGTAACCCAATAATGTTTGAGGCAATTGCCATGTCAATCTTGAAACTACATTCCAAAAACCACCCTTGAACAATCCGATATCAAGCTTAAATGCATTGATCGTAGAGCGCCAATTGTCCTTGTTTGACCAGGCATTGAATCCTTGTGACCAAGATTTGATAAATGTGTTTACAAAAAGATCCTTTACAAAATTAAATATTCCAAAGATAAATTCTCCATTCGGGTCATTGTATTTCAGAGGATTATTCAAACAATAAGAATACCTGTTGTAATTCTGGGTAAAGAACGGATTCTGCAGCTGAGGGTCAGGAGACAGAAACCGACCAATTACAGGATCATAAAGCCGCGCATTCATATTAATCAGTCCAAAAGCGATAAGGTGCTCATGTCCGGTATACCCTCTGCCTAAGAATAAAGATGGCTCCGTGTCAACTGCATATAAAGCCTGATTAACGGGATTTCTTAACCTTCCCCACGGGTCATAACTTAACTCTTGCTTAATACCACCCGAAGAATTGACAATATGGGTGATGCTACCCAGATAATCTCTACAAAGATAATATACAGCCCAAGAGCTACTACCTTCCTTTACATAAACTGCCGCTGCTGAATATGCGTCACCACCAAGATACAGTATTTCCTTCGTACCTGCAATACCTGTTTCAAATTCATACTGGTTCCCCCAATAATATTTATTTACCTGATCTACATTGCTTTTCTTGATATTCATCTTAACCTTTTCGCCTTCACCATTGTATGTAAACGAAGCGACAAAGTTGTTTTCGGAAATAGTATTGGGCCTTCTAAGGGCATTGTAAGTTATCTGTTGAGATCTTAAAGGAACCTCAGTTCCATAAGGAGTGACCGATGCTATTGCATGAGGCCTGGAGTTCTCATAACTAAAATCGCCAACGTTTGAAATGCTGGTTATATTCCCGTTATTACTATAACTGACAGTTTTACCTGCAAACCCGGTCAATCTGTTTAAGTTATCATAGCTAAAGTTCTCCTTAATATTTCTCACACTATCCTTTCTCCAGGTAAGGTTATCCGTTTTTGAATCAAAGCTATATCCAAAATTCTGAATGACTGTTGAACCGTTCTTTACCGTTCTTGCCGTTGGCCTTCCATTCGCATCATAAGTAAATGTACGTGTGAGTACTCCGGTATTTACACCTGTAGGAGAACCCATTGCATCTTCGGACGTTAACTTCCAAACCGATGTGGCATTGTTAAGTTTAATCTCAGAAAGATGCCCATATGCATAAGTATAATTCTCTGTGACTATACTGCCGGTATTTGACGAATAAGCTAACGCTGAAGTATTACCATTTGCATAAGTAATTACTTTCTGGAACCATTTACCATCAACATTGACTTCTTTTTCTGTGCTTAACCTTAATAAAGCATCGTAAGTATACGTTTTGGATGTCCCATTTGAACTTGCTTCCGAAGCAATTAAACAATCAGGGTTATAGGTATAATCTATAGTTAGTCCGGCAACCTCTTTTTTTACCAGCCTGTGGAATTTATCATAAGTTTTCTTCGTGATATTTCCATTGGCATCGGTTTCCTGATTAATATTTCCTGCTGCATCGTAAGTATATCTTACCGTACCGAAACTAGGATCATTCATTGCGACTTGTCTTCCATAGGAATCATATTCAAATGACGTTTGTGTATTACCGGCAGAAATAACATTACTAAGCTGTCCATCTGCCCTGTAATTAAAAATAATATTACCACCCGGGTCATTGATTGTTGTTACATCTCCAAAAGCACTGTATGTCTCCTTCTTGGTAATACCGTCAACTACAGAGGTAATGGTGGTATTAGAATAAGAGAATGTATCCTCTTTGCCCGAAGCATGTTTAAGCAATGTAATCCTGTCATTTGAATCATAGGTATAAGTACTCCATTGGGAAGGAGAAGTTCCCTTAAACGGCATAGATACTTTTGCTAACCTACCTTTATCATCATATTCGTTATCGATGTAAATATAACTCCCGTCAAAACGCTGCTTACCTGATCTTACCTCTCTTCCAAAAGCATCATTGTAGCTTTGAGAAGATGGTGAACCCGTTTCTGTCTTTGTTGTCAGGATTAAAGCCGATGTTGGTTCACTCGCCCATGTATAGGCGATGCTTTCAATGGTTCCGTCCGGTTTAGTAGTTTTAACTTTTCTTCCAAAATCGTCATATTCAAATTTAGTCTCGTGTCCTTTGTGGTTTTTTACAGAGGCTAATTGACCTTTAGCGTTATATGTATAAGTTTCGATTAAGCCCGAAGGATTTGTTTTTTTGATAACCCTTCCATAGGTGTCGTACTCATATTGCGTTATTAACCTGTCGGTTGATGAATATTCTTTTAAGGACTCCTGAGTAACCAATCCTCCATCATAGGTATTTATAACCTCAGAGACAGAATTTCCGTTCAGAAATTGCACTTTAACGGTAGGTAAATAATTGCTATATACCGGAATATATTTCCGGTCCACCCATGTATTGCCACTTCTGGATTTTGTCGTAACCTGGTCATACAGGAAGCCAAGCCTGTAAGTAGTTGCATTATCAGTATTACTATATGAATTATCAGTTATTACTTTAATACCATCATTATAAGTTGCGATTTCTTTTGTAACATTACCATAGGTATCGTATGTATAGCTGGAACTGACCGATGTGTTTTTCAACTTATCCCTTTCAACTTTACTACTCATTGTTACTTTGGCTACCTTATTTGATGCAATAGAAGAATCATAATAATAGTTAGATTCTACGGTTGGACTTACGACCTGGGTCATCACACCAAATTTCGACGGGTCAAAGAATTGTTCAATCTTCGTATTATTGTTATTATTGTAAGTTGTTATTTTCTGGAATCCCATAAAACCTAATCCCTGACGATGAGTAACAGCATCATTGTAATAGTAAGATTTTGACGAAATATAGCGATTGTTGTATACAGCATAAGTATTGCTCACAACATTAATATCCATAAATAATTTGTTGTAAGGGTAGCTGGCATTATATGTTGATGTTGTCCAATAAACACTTCCATTTGTTAAATTGGAATAGTTAATTCTTTCTATTACCCCGTAGCTATTGACCATACCGGTGAGCATTCTTTCACGCGCATCATTTCGCGTGTAAGATATTGGTGTAACGACTGCATCCTTAATGCTTAATAACTGGCTTGTCCTTGTACTATAGCTGTATCCATCCCCAACTGTTCCTGTAATGAAATGGGAATCATAGTCTACCGATACCTTAGCAGTCTCCGCTACAGTGTTTAATACCCCATTCAAATTCAGATATACACCCACCTGAGATCCGGATTTAACTGCCAAGTCAGGTAATTTATCACCATTAATATCATGAAATAAGAATTGATAGTTAGTATCGGAATTAGATAAAAATTCAAAGGTGCTGCTTGTAAAACCTTTCCCTGTCGATAATAAAACTGTCCATGTCTTATAAGTATTATAGTAATGTTTTATATTTTCAAAGATTGGATTCTGGCATATTCCAATCGGCTCAATAGGGCGAAATGGCGAAATGGCTAACGATGAGGTACTTATTGTATCTTTGAGTAATTCTACATGGTTAGTATATTCATGGTTATGATTCTCTTGTGCTGTTTCATTAAGCCCCCCTTGGGCTATTTGGGTCAGAGTCCGTTGAATTGGATATAGACCACCTCCGGATCTGCATCCTTCACATACGCCACATGGATATTCGACTCTTTCAATCCAATAATCATTTTTTTGGGGACTTAACAGAAAATCCATTAATCCATCTCCATTGATATCCCCAATCAGCAGTTCCTTCTTTGAAGACCCGGATATTTCAGTGTTTCTGATAGCGTTGGTATATGCAATCTGTTCAAAAACTCCATTTTGATATGAGTAAATATATACCCCGCTCCCATTGATAAGGCAGATATCTGTTTTACCATCACCATCATAGTCAACGGAAAAAAGAGCATCCTTGAAATAATCATACTTAAATGGTACCTGATCGTATATTTTTGTTCTCGCGGACAAGTCTATCAAAGTTGTTCTCGAATTTGGGCGGGTAACATTTTTCGGTAAGACATAACTGGATACGGCAACTAAGTCTGTCTTACCGGTACCCCTGAAATCACCCGTTAGAAATGTTCGGGGAACAGGACTCCTGCGACTGCCTTCAGCAAACGCACCTTCTAATAAGAAATAGAAATTTGTCGCGCTCATATTCTTATCATATGTTGTAAGATCAACTCTTCCATGATCCTCCTGAAACCAATAATTGACACGCACTAACTCATCATCTCCATCTCCATTATAGTCCGCCGGAAATAATTTTTGAAATCCATCACCCGCCTGAAGTTTTACCGGAGAGCAAAAGTAGTCACCCAGATTTTTATAAATAAGTAAATTCTGGGTTGGGGAATATTTACTTCCATACAAACAATTGCCTTTACTGTCATAGCCTGTTATACCATATGTTTCAAAATTAGGATATGCAACGAGTCCTTCGCTTGAAGTAAGATAATTAAATTTCCCTTTTTGCAGAACTAAATCGGGAGCCTTGCTATTTGCAAAGTAATATTCAAGAAAAGCCATATCGGTTTGAAAATAGCCACCATAATCATCGCTACCATAATAAAACGTAAGAGGATTTAAATCTTTGCTATTGGCGTTCAGGGTAATCTTAGATAAGAAAGTATAAGTTTTTGTCTCATATGTAAGGATATAGGTGCTCAAAAGGGCTGAGGTTTGATAATAGGTATCTATTTTTGATAATAATTTATCTTCTTTCATAAGCTGTCCCGCTATGTATGAAGACTTGATATCATCTCTGGTTTGATAAGTAAACTTTATGGTACCAAACTGAGTCGTATTGCTTCCATACTTGATCTCTGTTATATAGTAGACGTTATTGGTCAATGAATAAGTAAAGTTAATAAATCCGCCATGAGCATCCACATTATTGGTTATCGGATAGTTTATCTTTGCCGATGTATTAGTGGAATATCCGAAAGTCGCTTTTTTCCCATCCGGATAATATACATCAAAATAATATTTACCAGATGGAGCATAAAATACAACTTTAATATTTCCATGTTCTGTCTGATAATTAACCTGAGAAGATGTTTCAGATATCTTAATAAGCCTATTTCCATCTAATGCAAAGGCTGAATTCTTATCCATACTTGCAGGCTTCGCATTTGTCCCATCGTAATAATAGTTTGAGTTCGTAATTGAAATATTAGACAACCCTCCAATACTCCATCCATACCCGGCAATGCTATTCCCCATCATGCTATTGTAGGACAATGATATTTCGGGTTGGTGTTCATTTTTACCTTTATATATATCAATTGGCACATTGTAGGTAAGCGAACCCCCTTCTACTTTCGATTGTATCGGTATTTCTCCAACGGCCTTTGTTTTATCGATATCTACAGAACTTGGGATATTTGACAATGACATCGGAGTACTATACGGGTTAGCTGAAACTGATTTTAATTGAGGCTTGTTTTTCCTTAATGTTTCATCTTTAGGTAATAAACCATTGACTTCGGGAACAAATTGATAAAGTAATCCGTTTGAGTCTTCTTTTTGAATGAATTTATCCTTTGTTAAATCAATAACAAGTGAATCTCTGTCTATCGAGATTTGAGCTTTAATCTGTGGTATAATTAAAAGCAAAAGAGTTATCAGTATATATCTTTTCATAATATTCTGGTACAGGTTAATTTTACTTCTTTATTATCCTCCATGAGGTATATTCACCATCAATGTCAATAAGCATAATGTATACACCGAAAGGTTGATTACTGACATCGATATCAGTTAAAGGTAAGGTCGCTTTTACTTTTTTAACCTGCTTGCCTGTATTCATGGCACTGATTGTGATGGTACAATTCTTTATACCTTCAGTATTCCCAATCTCAACTTTTAAGAATCCATCTGTAGGATTTGGATAAATCTTTATGTCCCTTTCAGCTAATTGGTCAGTAAAAATAGTATCAGATTGTACTATAGCAGATTTGGTGGCAAGGATGATTGTCCTTTCAGTACGGTTCCCTGCGGCATCATAGGAATATTTAATTGTATTTTGTCCCACCAATAATATTGGAGTGAGCAATAGAAATACTGTAACAAGAAAGTTTTTCATAAGCAATTCAATTAGAGATATAACTAAATAGATATTTACAGATCAAAGAACCCATAATAGAACTCGCTTTCCGATCTAACAATGAGAATTTTGTATTGATCATTTTGCCATGAAGAAATATCGATGTTGAGAGGCTCTGATGTTGGTCCAGTCATAATCATATCCACGATAACGAATCCGGAAGAGTTTTCTATTCTTAAATTAAAGGTTGTATTGGTCAGGATACTAATGTGGAGAGTAGATTCAGTTTTATATGCAAGAATAGGTATTAATTGTACTGATCGTGGGCCTACAGGAGTAGTTGTTCCTCTTATTATATCAATTTTTTCACTTGCTTTATCATTGATGGAAGTAGTATAAAAAGGCAATTCTGAGAAATGATTTTTAACTTGTGCAAGAATAGGCAGAACAATGAATGTTAGCCCTAATAAAAGGAATATATTCTTTACCATTTTCATAATTTTTATAATTAATAAATTTTAGTTATAAAAATATAGATAAAGATTATTTGTATTGTATGTTTTTATTTCACTGTGACTTTTTGTTAGATAATATCTGGGTCTAAATTGTTGATAGAATACATATTAATAGGTATGATATAGCCTTGAATTGTGACTTTTTTAGATCAATATTTAATTGCTCGAGGACAGTTTTTGATCAAAAACAGCCTTATTCAGATGTTCAACAATATTGGAATATACTTTTAATCCGATTTTTTTTCGGATGGACGATCTTTTTGCTGTTATCGAACTTGTGCTAAGCGAGAGGATAATCGACATTTCTGTATTACTAAAACCTGTATACAAAAGGCAACAAATCCTGAATTCAATAAGCTCTAATTCCGGATAAGTTTTTCTTAGAGCATCGGGAAACCCATTGTACTTATCACTTATGGCGTCATATAGTGTATCCCAGTTAATCGGATGGTTTTCGTATATTATCCCATTGAACTTTTTTAATAAAGATTTTCCCTGAGATGAATTATTATTTTCCAGATATTGTTCTAATAAGACTGATTTCTTTATAACATCAAAATGTTGTAATAATTTTAGTTTTAAGATATTCTCCTGTTTTTGCAGATCTTCTACAAGGTCATTGAAATATATAATCTTGCGTTGAGCTTCATTTTTTTCTTTTCGGCTCTTCTGTAATTTAGAATGAAAGATAAAGCCTAAACTAAAAAGGCATAAGACTAATATTAACACAGTAATAATACCATATTGTTTTTCGATTAATAGATTGTTATGTTCATTCTTTATTAATTCGTAGTCATATTTCTTTTGGATTTCCCGAATAGACTCAGCCTCATTTTCTTCGAATATCAAATCCTGATACCGGACGTATTGCTCATGGTTAGATAACGCTTCCCTATAATCATGATCTTGCTTATTTATTAATGACAGTAATTTATATATACCAAGCATTTGATATGAATCATTTTTAATATTAGGAAGTATTAATGCCTTATTTATATAGAATCTTGCAGAATCATTTTTCTGTTGATTGTAAAAAGATTCTGCCATGTTACAATAAATACGTCCATATCCAGAATCAGAATTTACATATTTTAGTGCTTCTTTAAAATAGGGTATAGCCTCTGCATGTTTTCCAGACTTGGCTAAAGCAAAGCCGACATTTTGCCGGATAGCAGAACTAAGAGCATTATTTTTAATAGAATCTGCCAAAAAAAGACTTTTTCTATAAAAAAAGAATGCCGAATCATTCTTTTGTTGCATTAAGTAACAATTTCCCAATTGATTATATGCTGTTATTACTCCTGTTTTCTTACCGATATTATTAAAAGAAAAGATTGCTTTCTTATAATAGTCGATAGCTTCTTCCTCCATTAGCTGGTCATAATAAATAGTTCCCAAATAATATTGGATTAGTCCTTTTAAATAAGTATTACTGTTTTGCTCTGCATAATTTTCTGCTTGGATATAAAAAGATGCGGCTTCTTTGAATTCTTTTTTCTCCTGCAAAAGACGACCGCAATAAAATGAGGCTAAAGTCAAACTAGGAATATCTTCTGTTGTTTGATAATACTTTTGTACCTGAAAAATTGCAGAATCAGAGGTTATATCTTTATATTGCTTGTCTTTTGCCTGAATATATAACAATTGATATCTATTATACAGTTTATTGTCGAGAGACCCTACACCCTGAATGGAGTCTAATATAGTAAATGAGCTGTCCGGATATATATCCATAAGCAAAGATACTCTATCTAAAATCTGCGAAATATTTCTTGTCTTTTCAGAGCATGAAATTATTGTGAGAAAATACCCGAATAGCAGAGCTATTAAAATAGGTTTTATTTTCATTTTAAGGGCATTAAGAGAATTTAGATTTAACCATCTTTTCACTTTCATTATAAAATATCAAAGGTAATTCTTAGCGAATAATCAATCAAAAGAATCTGATTCTTTTTTAACTAAAAAAATATTTATCACTCTTTTATAAAGATGCATGGTATTTATACAGTCTGAATAAGCGCTATCACAGGTCACCTTAATAAACTGTAGTACAAGCCTGTTGCAAAGAAGTAAACAAATAGGTCTGACACTTGGTAAGAGTCGGAATCGCATGGTAAGGCAAGATCAAGATAGTATTCTATATAACCGGTGCAAAAATAGGAAAAATATATTAAAAACACAGATGCGGGCCTCATTGATTTCCCCTGTTTGGAATAAATAACCGGATGGGTTCTCTCTCATAGCTGTAACAGGCTGATATCCTCTAAAAAAAGACAAAACACTCCCGGTACAGAAAAAGGTGGCTGTACTGACTTGTTATGATTGATGATAAATGTAGCTGCAGGGTTTGTATGTGGATAGATTCCGTATCTATCCGTGCAGGTAGTGGCATTCTTTGGTACCTTGCACCAGTGTGGAGATACGCTCCCCGACCACATCCAGGACGGAACGCTCGAAGGAGGCCAGGTAAGTGTAAGTGGTCTTCTCATTGCTGTGTCCCAGTCCTTCACTGATCACCCACAGGGGGAGGTTCTCGCCCTTGGCCATTGTAGCCCAGCTGTGGCGGATCAGGAGTGTTGAGAGATTCTTCTTAATCCCGCACAAATCGCTAATTTCCTTCAAATAGCAGTTTAATTGAATTTTGCAGCTCTTTATCAATTGATTATAAAGAGTGTATTTAGGAGAGGTAACGATTTGGCAACGGTTCTTTTGACTTATGTTTGCGCTTATTTGATAACATCAAATAACTATTACGAAGGTAATGAAAGATTTTATTCTACAAAAAAAATAGTAGTATTTTAGCCAGTTTTTACTCTATAACTACAATCTTATTTTCTCAAACAGTCGGCAAATCCTTTGGCCACTCAACTTGCGAAACTTGTTCTGTAACCATTGGATTAAACAATTATGAAGCAAATAAATAACCCAAACAAGGTATTAAGCCTAATAAGCCTTTTCAGTCGAAGCAAAAAACTTAGAATAATTAGACCTTCAGAAATTAAACAAGCTTTATTATTAGACTGCAATAATAATTTTATTCTCTATGCATAGGGTTAATTCTTGCATTTTTCGTTAAATTTGATACATTTATAATATTTTACATGAGAAAACTTTCTTTTTTACTATATCTGACTATTCTGGTTATCACTGTGTCTTTTATAAGTTGTACGCATAAACATGATTATTCTGATAAGCTTCAAAGAGCTAGGGATGTCGTTGAAAATTACCCAGACAGTGCTTTAATGATTCTGGATTCATTAATAGTTTCCGAATTAGATGATAGGCATATTAATGATTATCATTTACTGTATTTTCAGGCCAAAGACAAATCATATAAAGATATCTCATCTGATACAGTAATACTTCAGGTAAAAGAATACTATTTATCCAAACACGACTTGGAAAATACAGCATTAGCAACATATTATAGTGGTCGTGTCCTTCAAGCGCAAAATAAGAATAAAGAATCCATGAAGGAATACCTGGAAGCTGTATAATATAATTGAAAAGTAGTCCACTAAAATAATTGAAAAGTATACCACTAAGTGCTCTCGGATGAGATTGATTAAAGATATTTATTCTTCATTAGGTTGCAACATTTTTTTAGTTTCTTTAAC
>Ga0206117_100840_pt1 | contig 22112 bp, 17 predicted proteins | sample 3A5Ametagenome_FD_177997 | JGI IMG/M metagenome (GOLD analysis project Ga0206117, IMG submission 177997) | Enriched microbial communities from leaf-cutter ant dump, University of Wisconsin, Madison, United States - 3A5A | ecosystem: Environmental > Terrestrial > Nest > Insects nest > Nest dump... | reverse complement strand
GTGACCGGCGAGCTGTTCCAGAAGACCGTCGGGCTGATCGGTTTCGGCCGGATCGCGCGGGCCGTCGCCCGCCGCCTGCGCGGCTTCGATGCCCGCATCCTGGCCTATGATCCGGTCCCCGACCAGGCCGCCGCCGACGCGGTGCAGGCGACATTCGTCGACCTGCCGGCCCTGCTGGGGCAAAGCGACTATGTCAGCCTGCATTTGCCGTTGACGCCGGCCACCCGCCATCTGATCGACGGGGCGGCCCTGGCCCGGGCGAAACCCGGAACCGTCATCATCAATACCTCGCGCGGCGGGCTGATCGACGAGGCGGCGCTGCTGGCTGCGCTGAAATCAGGTCAGGTCGGCGGGGCCGGCCTCGACGTCTTCGAGGAGGAAGCCAATCCCGTGGGCTGGCCCGACATCCTGAAGCTGCTGGAACTGCCCAACGTCATCGCCTCGGCCCATGCTGCCGGTTCAAGCGCCGAGGGGTTGGCGCGGACGAACCGGATCGCGGCGCAGACGGTGGTCGACGTCCTGGGCGGGCGGCGCCCCGACGCCCAGTGCGTCGTGGTCGGCTGACCCCGCGACAGCGATCCGCGACGGGAGATTTCAGGTTTGGCCAGTTACAAGTTCCTGCACGCCGCCGACATCCACCTGGACAGCCCGCTGCGCGGCCTGTCGCGCTACGAGGGTGTCCCGGCCGACGATATCCGCCTGGCCACCCGCGCCGCGCTGGACAATCTGGTCGACGCCGCGATCGCCGAGGAGGTGGCCTTCGTCGTCATCGCCGGCGACCTGTATGACGGCGACTGGCCCCATTTCGGCACCGGGCTGTTCTTCTGCGCGGCGATGGGGCGGCTGGCCAAGGCCGGGATCGATGTGTTCCTGCTGTACGGCAATCACGATGCCGAATCGGTGCTGACCCGCAAGCTGCCGCTGCCCGGCAACGTGCATGTGTTCGGCACCCGCAAGCCCGCGACCTTCGTCCATCAGGCGACCGGCGCGGTGCTGCATGGCTGGAGCTATCGCGACAAGGATACCCGCGACAACCTGGCCGCGACCTATCCTGCGGCCCAGGCCGGGCGGCTGAACATCGGCGTGCTGCACACCGCGCTGGCCGGCGGCCGGCCGCCGCACGCCCCCTATGCCCCCTGCACCCCGCAGGAACTGGCGGCCAAGGGATACGATTACTGGGCGCTGGGGCATGTCCATGATTTCGAGGTGGTGTCGACCGCGCCGATGATCGTGTTTCCCGGCAACCTGCAGGGCCGCAACATCCGCGAGGTGGGCCCCAAGGGCGCGGTGCTGGTCACCGTGCGGGACGATCGCATCGTCGAGGCGCCGGTGCGCCTGGCGCTGGATGCGGTGCGCTGGGCGCGGGCCGACATCGATGTCGCCGCGGCCACGGGCGACGATGCGCTGCACCGCCTGCTGCAGGACGGCCTGGCCCGCATCCATGGCGACCAGGCCGACGGGCGGCCGTTGATGGTGCGGGTCGCCCTGGCCGGGGTGACGGCGCTGCATGGCGATCTGTCGCGCCGGCGCGACGCGCTGCGCGAGGAGGTGCGCGGCATCGCCGTCGCGATTTCCGACCGGCTGTGGATCGAAAAGGTCGTGCTGCGCACCGCGGCGCCGGACACCCGCGCCGGGCCCGGATCGGGGGTGCTGGACGAGTTGGCCGCCCTGATGGCCCAGGGCCCCGGCGATGCCGAGCTGGCCGCGGCCCTGCGGGCGGATCTGGCCGATTTCCTGGCCAGGACGCCGCCGGAGCTGGGCGGGGGCGACGATCTGCTGGCGGACGTCCGCCGCGGCGAGGTCGGCGCGGTGCTGGCCGATGCCGCCGCCGCCCTGGACGCCCTGATGGCGCGGGACGCCGGCTGATGCGCTTCGCCGAACTCGAACTGCTCAAATTCGGCCGCTTCGAGGATTGCCGGCTGCAGTTTCCCGCCGATGCCCGTGACCTGCATGTGGTGGTGGGCAGCAATGAGGCGGGCAAGACCACGACGATGGCGGCCATTGCCGCCCTGCTGTTCGGGTTTCCCCATATCACGCCCTACGATTTTCGCTTCGACAAGAAGCTGCTGCGGGTGGGCGCCGTGCTGCAGGACGGCGATGCCGCGCTGAACCTGCGCCGGCGCAGCGGCCGCAGCGGCACGCTGAGCGATCCGGCGGGCCAGGTGCTGGACGATGCGGCCCTGGCCGGGATGCTGGCGGGATATGGCAGCGACGGTTTCCATCGCATGTTCAGCCTGGATCATGCGCGGCTGCGCGACGGCGGGCGGGCGATCCTCGATGCCCGCGACGATGTCGGCCAGGCGATCTTTGCGGCGGGATCGGGCCTGACCGGCGTGGCCAAGCTGCTGACCACGCTGGAGGACGAGGCCCGGCAGATCTGGGCGCCGCGGCGCGCCGCCGACCGCCGCTATTACGCCGCCGAGAAGATCCATGACGAAGCCCGCGCCCGGCAGAAGACGGCCCAGATTCGCCCCGCGGCCTGGGACGACCTGCGCCAGACCGTCGAGCGGTTGGACGGGGTGCTGCAGGGCTTGAGGGATCGCCGCACGGTGCTGGAGCGTGAGCGCGCCGATGTCGAACGCCGCCGGCGCGTGCTGCCCCATGCCGCCCTGCTGGCCCAGGTCGACGCCGATCTGGCCGGATTGGGGGCCGTGGCCGACCTGCCCGAGGATGCCGCCGCCACCCAGGCCGCGGTCGCCACGGATCTGGCGCTGGCCGAGGCCGAGACGCGCGCGGCCACCGCCGAGCGCCAGCAGGTGCTGGCGGCGCTGGAACCGCTGGTGGTCGACAGCAGGCCGATCGACCTGGCCGGCGATATCGAAGCCCTGCGCGAAACCAAGGGCGCGATCGACAAGGGCTTGGCCGACCTGCCCCGGCGTCAGGCCGAACTGGGCATCGGCCGCCGCCGGCTGGGCGAATTGCAGCACGAGCTGGGCTGGCCGGCCGACGGTGCGGCCGCCACCCGGGCGCGGCTGCCCCCGCGGGCCGGGCTGGCCGCCCTGCGCGAGCTGCTGGAACAGCGCGGCGGGCTGGACGGCGTGCTGGGCGGCGCCACGACAGGCGAGGACGAGGCGCGCCAGACCCTGGACCGGGTCCGGCAGCGGCTGGACGGCCTGGCACCAGCCCGGGACCTGGACGATCTGCGGGCGGCGCTGAAGGTTGCGCGCGCCCTGGGCGATATCGACGACGCCATCCGTGCGGCCGAACGCGATGGCGCCAAGCGGCAGGCCGCCCTGGACGTCGCCATCGGCCAGCTGGCGCCGTGGACCGGCACGCCGGACCAGCTGCGCCGCCTGGTGGTGCCCGATGAAGCCACGGCGGCCGCCGCAATGACCGAGGCGGCCCGGGCCGAGACAGCCGTGGCCGAGTTGCGCCGCCTGCTGCAGGCCGATATCGACCGGCGGGCCGAACTGATGTTGCGGCGCGACCAGGCGCTGCGGGACGAGGCCGGCGTGCCGCCGGACGCGCTGGCCGAGGCGCGGCGCCGGCGCGATGCGGTCTGGCGGGCGGTGCGCGGCCATGTGCTGGGCGAAGCGGCGCTGGACGACCCCCGGGCCTCGGCCGATGCGTTCGAGCGACAGTCGGCCGAGGCCGACGGCACCGCGGACCGCCGTTATGCCGCCGCCGAACAATCGGCCCGGCTGGCCGATCTGCAGCAGGCGCTGGAGCGCCAGTCGCTGGTCATCGATCAACGGGGCGAGGCGCTGGCCGCGGCCGAGAGCCAGGCCCGGACGCGGGCTGCGGCCTGGCTGGCACAGCTTGACGGCACCGGCCTGCGGCTGGCGCCGCAGCCTTACGGCGCCTGGGCCGGGCGCCGCATCCAGGCCCTGGCGCGCGCCGCCGAGGCCGACGAGGCGGGGGCGGTCCTGGACAGCCTGGTGCAGCGCTGCCAGGCCGCGGCCGACCGGCTGGCGGCCGCCCTTGCGGCGCTGGGCGCGCCGGCCCCGGGCGGATCGGGTTTTGCCGTGCTGGTCGAGCATGCCGAACGGCTGGAGCAGGTGGCCGCGGCGGAAATCCAGCAGCATCGCGACCTGGCCCAGGAACACGCTGCGGCCACCCAGGCCCTGGCCCGGGCTGCCGCGCGCAAGGCCGCGGCCGAGCGTGACCTGGGGACATGGCAGGCGGGGTGGACGGCGGCGGTGGCGACGGCCGGACTGAACGATGCGGCCGCGCCCGCGGTGATCCGCGCCCAACTGGCGCTGATCGAGGATCTGCGCGGCGTGGTCGACGACATCGCCCAGCTGGAACATCGGGTCGAGGCGATCGAGCGGGATGCCGCGGCCTTTGCCGACCGGGTGCGGGACCTGGCCGGGCGTTGCGGCCTGGAGGCCGGCACCCAGCCCGCCGCCGAGCTGTTGGCCGCCCTGGCGCGCGCCGCCCGCCAGGCGCGCGAGACGCAGACGCGCCGGACGGCGCTGGAGGGGCAGCTGGCCGCGGCCGACCGCCGGCTGCGCGACGCCGGTGACGCCGGGGCCAGGGCGCTGGCGCGGCTGCAGCCATTGACGCAGATATCGGGGATCGCCGATCCCGCCATGCTGGCCGAGGCGATCCAGCGCGCCGGGCGGGCCCGCGTGCTGCGCCGGGAACGCGACAGGCTGATCCAGGAAATCCTGTCGGCCGGGGGCGGGCAGGGGCTGGAGGCGCTGCTGGCCGAAAGCGCCGGCGCCGACCCGGCCGCCCTGGCAGTGCGGGCCGACGACCTGCAGGCCGAGATCGCGGCCTTGTCCGACCAGATCGCCCTGCACACCGGCGACCGGGCGACGGCGCAGGGGAATTTCGCCCGGCTGGACGGCGGACCCGATGCGGCGATTGCCGCCGCCGACGCCGAGCAGGCGCGGGCCGAGATGGCGGTGCAGGCCGAGGCCTATGTGCGCAAGCGGGCCGAGATCGCGTTGCTGCGCTGGACGATCGGCCGCTATCGCGCCGAAAAGCAGACGCCGCTGCTGCGCCGGGCGGCCGACTTGTTCTCACGCCTCACGTTGGGCCGCTATACCGACCTGCTGGTCGACCTGGACGGCGACAAGGCCAGGCTGGCGGCCCTGGGACCGGACCATCAGGTCGTGCCGGTCGAAGGGATGAGCGAGGGTACGGTCGACCAGCTGTTCCTGGCGCTGCGCCTGGCCGCGGTCGAGGACACCGTCGCCGCCGGCGCCCGTCTGCCCTTCCTGGCCGACGACCTGTTCATCAACTACGACGACGACCGGGCGCGGGCCGGGTTCGAGATATTGGCGGAAGTGTCGACCCGTACCCAGGTGCTGTTCTTCACCCACCACCAGCATCTGGTCGACGTGGCCCGGGCGGCGCTGCAGCCGGGGCATCTCGCGGTATGCAGGCTGGACTGACGCGCCGTCAGCCGTCGGCCAGGCGCCGCGTCGGGGCAAAGGCCCTGGCCCGCCCGATCCGGGCATCGATCGCATATCGCCCGGCGCCGGTCACCGCCAGCAGCAGGCAGCCGCCAGCGATGCTGACGTTCTTGTAGAAATTGATCGCGTCGGCATACCGCGCCAGACCCTCGGCCCCCCAGAACGGATGGCCGATGATGCCCGCCGCCAGGGTGTAACCGGCCAGCAGCAGGGCCAGCGGCCGCGTGAGCAGCCCGGCGGCGATCGCCAGCGCCACCACGACCTCGACCAGCACCGCCGTGGCGGCGGCCAGGGCCGGCGCGGGTGCACCGACCTGCGCCATGTAGGCCACCGTGCCGGCAAAGCCGGTCAGCTTGTCCCAGCCATAGATCAGGAACAGCCCGACCAGCAGCAGGCGGGCGACCAGTATCGCTTCGCTGCGGAAACGGTCGGGGGCTGGCGGGTTCATGGCCGTGATCCCTCGGCGGGGAGACATCAGTGCGGCAGGGGCGTGGTCAACGCGGTATCGTCGGTATCGACGACGAAGACCGCCAGCAGCTTGGCCGGTTCGGTCTTGCTGGCGTTCGCGCTGAGGTAATGCCGGTCGCCGGGCATCTCGGTGAAGTTCTGGCCCTTGGTGAAGGTGCGCACCGGGCCGTCGTTGAGCCGGTTGAGCACCGCGCCCTCCAGCACCGTGGCATAGATGATCGCGGACTTGGCGTGGATATGCGCCGGGTTGGTGCCGCCCGGGTCGTACTCGACCAGCACGCCCTTGATGCTTTTGCCCGGCAGGTTGGGAATCTTCTGCTCGTAGACCAGCGTGACCCGGGTTCCCGGCGAAAGCTGGGTGGTGGCGCCGATGGTCGCGGCCGGGTCGTGGGCCAGGGCCGCGTTCAAGGGCATCAGCGTCATCAGCGCAAGGCAGGCCAGTCGTTTCATCGGTCGGGTCCTTCTTTCCAGGAACATGTGCCTGACTCTAGCCGGCGCCGCCGCGTCGGGAAGCTATCCGGCTGTATGGATCTTCCTATCCCGGGGGATAGTGCGCCTGCCCTTCAACCGACTGGCCCGGTGTCGGCATCGACCGGCGCCACAGCCCGGGGCTGTGGCCCGTGATGGCCTTGAACACGCGCGTGAAGTGGCTCTGATCGGTAAAGCCGGTACGGGTCGCGATGTCCGACAGGGACAGGGCCGGCACCTGCAGCAGCGCCTTGGCAGTCTCGACCCGGCGGTGCAGCAGCCACTGATGGGGCGAATATCCGGTCGAATGACGGAACGAGCGGGTGAAATGGCTGGCGGACAGGCCGCATGATGCGGCAAGGGCCGCCAGGGTGATCGTGCCGGCCAGGTTGGCGTCGATCTGATCGTGGACCCGGTTCAGCTGCCATTGCGCCAGGCCGCCCTTGATCACCGTCCGCCGGGGGCCGATGCGGCCATAGGCCGAGATCGCATGGGCGACGATGGCCAGCGAGACGTGATCGACGAACAGCTGGTTGGCTTCGTCCGGGCGGCGCACCGCCTGCAGCAGCGACATGCCGAGATTGCGAAAGACCGGATCGTCGAGGCCTTCGCCGATCGGATAGTAGAGCTGGCTGGCCCGCCTGCCCGTCGACTGTTCCGAAACCGACGCCAGGGCGTGGGCCGGTACGTAGAAGTAGATCGAGTGATAGGGCTTGTCGATGATGTAGCGCGGGTCGTGCTTCAGATCGTAGATGTAGGTCGATCCGGCGAAGACATCCGCCTTGCCCGACTGCCTGCCGTCATACCAGTATTCGCAGCCCGGATAATCCTTGAGCTTCAGGCTTATCATGAAGGCATCCTCGCTCGGCAGCGCCCCGGATGGCCCCGTCTCGGGCGCGTCGGCCCGGCATTCGGTAATGGCGATGTCGGACTTGCGCAGCGTGCGGTTGATCAGCACGGGGGCGGGGTCGGACCGCAAGGCGCGGCCCAGAAGCCGCCCGAAGACTGCGCCTTGCGCCATGATGTGTGTTTTCCGGAAACAGCGTGGTGGAAGGCGAGGAGGAAACGCGATGCCGCGGCCTTTCGGTCATCCCGGATGCACCGATGCCAGGCTCGGCGCCTCGGTCCAGGCCAGGGCGGCCCGTTCGCGTTCGTCGTGCAGCCTGACCAGTTCCATCAGCCTGCCGTCCGGCCCGCCGGACGGGAAGCTCGCCGCCAGCACCATCATCGCCTTCAGGCTGTCGGGAGCCATGACCGGATAGTTCGGCAGTCGCTCGGATTCGATCTTCATAGGTGTATCTTCCTACGTGTCTCGGCAGGTCATCTACGACTGTTCCAGGGCGGCGATGGCGCGGGACACGCCCTCGCCATAGGCGGGGTCGGCCTTGGCGCAATTGGCGACGTGGCGTTCCTGAATGAAGCGCGACACGCCGCGGATGGACCGTGCCGTGTTGTCGAACAGCGCCTGCTTCTGGGCCGGCGACATCAGGCGGAACAGCGCGCCGGGCTGGTCGTAGTGATCGTCGTCGACGCGATGGTCCCATCGTGTCGCTTCGCCGTCGATGGGCAGGGGCGGCTCGGAAAAATCCGGCTGGTCGCGCCATTCGCCCTGGCTGTTGGGCGCATAGCTGACCGTTGCGCCGTAGTTGCCGTCGATCCGCATCGCCCCGTCCCGGTGATAGCTGTGATGGGGGCAGCGCGGTGCGTTGACCGGGATCTGGTGATGGTTGACCCCCAGCCGGTAGCGCGCGGCATCGGCGTAGGAAAACAGGCGGGCCTGCAGCATCCGGTCGGGCGAGAATCCGATGCCCGGCACGATCGTCGACGGGGCGAACGATGCCTGCTCGACCTCGGCAAAGACGTTGGCAGGGTTGCGGTTCAATTCGAAATGGCCCACTTCGATCAGCGGAAAATCGGCATGGGGCCAGATCTTGGTCAGGTCGAACGGATTGACGGGATGGTCCTGTGCCTGCCGCTCGCTCATCACCTGGATGTACATCGTCCATTGCGGGAAATCGCCGCGGCGGATGCTGTCGAACAGGTCGCGATGATGGCTTTCCCGGTCGCGGCCGATCAGCGCGGCGGCTTCGGCATCGGTGAGATTGGCGATGCCCTGGCGCGACTTGAAGGTGAACTTGACCCAATGCCGCTGGTTGTCGGCATTGATCAGGCTGTAGGTATGGCTGCCGAAGCCGTGCATGTGGCGGAAGCTGCGCGGGATTCCGCGGTCGCTCATCACGATCGTGACCTGATGCAGTGCCTCGGGCAGCAGGCTCCAGAAATCCCAGTTGTTCTCGGCCGACCGCAGTCCGGTATGCGGGTCACGCTTGACCGCATGATTGAGATCGGGAAACCGCAGCGGGTCGCGGAAGAAGAACACCGGCGTGTTGTTGCCGACCAGGTCCCAGTTGCCTTCGTCGGTATAGAATTTCAGGGCGAAGCCGCGAATGTCGCGTTCGGCATCGGCGGCGCCGCGTTCGCCGGCGACGCTGGAGAACCGGACGAACATCGGCGTGCGCCTGCCGACCTGGGCGAACAGGCTGGCGCGGGTCAGGCCGGTGATGTCGCGGGTGACGGTGAAGGTGCCGTAGGCCCCCGCGCCCTTGGCATGCATGCGGCGCTCCGGAATCACTTCGCGATCGAAATGGGCAAGCTTTTCCAGCAGCCAGATATCCTGCAGCAGCGCCGGTCCGCGCCTGCCTGCCGTCATGATGTTGAAGTTGTCGGCCACCGGCGCGCCGCCGGCATGCGTCAGGGCCTTGGGTGTCGAACTGTCGGTCATGCCGCTGGTCCTTGTCCGCGCGGGGGAAAAGTTTGCCGGTGTCGCCCGCAGGCGGCACCGGCAGCGGTTTACGCCTTGAAGAAGGCCAGCATGTCCGCGTTGATGATGTCGGCATGGGTCGTTGCCATGCCATGGGGAAAGCCCGGATAGGTCTTCAGCGTGCCGTTCCTGACCAGCTTGATGGCGAGACGGGCGGAATCCGCGATCGGCACGATCTGGTCGTCCTCGCCGTGCAGGATCAGGACCGGAATGGCCAGCGACTTGAGGTCGTCGGTGAAGTCGGTTTCGGAAAAGGCCTTGATGCAGTCGTAATGGGACTTGGCCGCGCCCATCATGCCCTGGCGCCACCAATTGTCGATCACGCCCGGCGACGGCCTGGCGCCTTCGCGGTTGTAGCTGTAGAACGGCCCCGCGGCGATATCGTGATAGAATTGGGCGCGGTTCTCGATCAGCTTGGCGCGAAAGCCGTCGAACACCTCGATCGGCAGGCCGCCGGGATTGCTGGCCGACTTGATCATGACCGGCGGCACGGCACCGATCAGGACCAGTTTGCCGACCCGCCCCTTTTCCGCCCGCGCGGCATAATGGGTCGCCTCGCCGCCGCCGGTCGAGTGACCGACATGGATGGCATTCTTCAGGTCGAGCGCCGCGGCCAGCTGGATCAGGTCGGCGGCATAGGTATCCATGTCGTTGCCGCCGTCGGTCTGGGTCGAGCGCCCGTGACCCCGGCGGTCATGCGCGACGACGCGGTAGCCCTTCTGCAGGAAGAACATCATCTGGTTGTCCCAGTCATCGGCGCTGAGCGGCCAGCCGTGATGGAAGACGATGGGCTGCGCATTGCGCGGGCCCCAATCCTTGAAGAAGATTTTGACGCCGTCCCTGGTCGTGATCGTGTCCATGATCCTGATGTCCTTGGCTGAAGAGGGGCCTGCGGCCGCGGCTGCCTGCGCGGCCGCGACGGAGGGCAGCATGGCCAGGGTGGCCGCGCCCACGCCGCCCTTCAGCACGATCCGACGCGATGTGATGGTGTTCGGCCTGTCCTGGCTCATGTCGTCGCTCCGTCTGTTATGGCGGCAGCAAACCTGCCGCCGGGTGTATTCTGCGCCGGACAGCTTCAGGGTAAATCAGACGGACAGTGGTTTATGTTATCCCATGGTCTAATTGCATGCGGACACGGGATGACGCGTGGATCGTTTCAGATGTCGGTCCGCGCCGGGTCGGCGATCGCGGGCAGGGTGAAGCAAAACCTGGCGCCCGTGGTGCAGGCATCGTCCAGCCTGATTCTGCCGCCATGCCGCTCGACGATCGATCGGCAGATCGCCAGTCCCATGCCCATGCCGTCGGTTTTGGTTGAATAAAAACCTTCGAATATCCTGGCCCGGCTGCCGGCCTCGATGCCAGGACCGGAATCCTGGACCGACACGGTGATCAGGTTGCCGGAACAGGCTGACGACACGCGGATCCGACGCGTCCCACGGTCGATGGCCGCCATGGCCTGCAGGGCGTTCATCAGCAGGTTGACGACCACCTGCTGCAGCAATGTCCTGTCGCCCCGGGTCGGCGGCAGATCCGTTGCCAGCGCCGTGGCCACCGTCGCCTGGCGCGAACCGATTTCGTAGTGCAGGAAGTCGAGCGATTCGACGATCAGCGCGTTGACGTCGACCGCGGTCGTCTCGGGTTTCTTGTGCGACGCCATCCGGCGCGTTCGCGCGATGATGTCGGCGGCGCGCTGGGCGTCCTGCACGATGCAGCGTATCGTCCTGGTGACGGCGGCAACGTCCGGCTCGGGCCGGGACAACCATCGCAGCGCGGCGGCGCCACTGGCGGCGATGGCGGCAAGCGGCTGGTTGACTTCGTGCGCCAGCGTCGCCGTCATTTCGCCAAGCACCGAAACCCGCGACGTATGCGCGAAATCGTTCTGCATCCTTTCAAGCGCGGTGTGGGCGGACACCCTGTCGGTGATGTCGACGGCACTGGCGACCACGATGCCGGATTTTCGCATGGCCGGCGTGCCGGAGATCGTCAGGATCACGTGCCGGGGATCGTCGTGAAAGGTCTTCAGCTTGCCCTCGACTTGAAACCGGCTGGCGCCGCCGAAACCCGCGATCAGCACCTCGCGGCATTCCTCGCTGCTTTCATCCAGCCAGAAAGGGGCGATCGGTCGGCCGATGATCTGTTGCCGGCTTCGTGCCCCGATGAAGGCGATGGCATCGTCGTTGGCGTCGCGCACCAGGATCGCTTCCATCACCTGCCGCGCGAAACCGGGGTTGGCGGCAAGATGGGCAGCCATGTCGACGACCCCGTCTTCCCGCAGCTTCCGGTGCAGGCCCTGAGCCCGGCGATAATCCAGTTCGAAGCAGATCACGCCGATCGAATGAAACAGATTGGCGTATCGTCCTGCATTGCTTTTGCCATCGTCGCCGGCCCGGCGGCTTTCGGCGTTGCCGGTGCCGGGATTCCCGGCCGGCGTCCGTGGTCTTCGGTAACGGGTCATGGATCACGATCGGTCGATCGCCGCTCTGCCAGCACGCGTTCCACGCACGCGATCAGCGCCGCCGGATCGAACGGTTTCGTCAAGACATGGCGGTCGCTGGCGGCGGTGGCCCGCGGCCGGCATGCGGCATCCGGCCGGGCGGTCACGATGATCGCGGGAACCGCGATGCCGCGATCCGACAGGGCGCGCAGCATGTCCTCGCCGCTCAGTCCCGGCATCTGCATGTCGGTGATCAGGCAGGCGGACCTGGCACAGTCGGGTGACGACAGATAGGCCTCGGCCGATGCGAACGCCGCCGTGCGATATCCCGTCGCCTGCAACAACGCGACGATGGCGCGGCGGACCGACGGATCGTCATCGACGATGGCGACGAGTGGAATGGATGACATGCTGGTGGCCTCTCCCCGGGGTTCCCGTGCCGGGTTGCGCCGGCGCGCTTTTTTGCGTCGTCAGGAAACAGCGGGGGCGCTGCGGCGCCGCGGCTGCGCGTCCGGGCCGGATCGTTCAGTGGCGGATGCGGTATTTTTCGGCCTGCTCGACCATCCGCACCAGGTCGGCGACGGTTGCGACATCCAGCTTGCGCATCATCGAGGCCCGATGGATCTTGACCGTGATCTCGCTCAGGCACAGCGTGTCGGCGATGACCTTGTTGGTCTTGCCGCCGGCCACCAGTTTCAGGACCTGTCTTTCCCGCGGCTTGAGCGTCGCCAGCTTGCGTTCCAGGACCGCGGCGACCCTGCGTGTTCCCTGACGTTCGCGGTCGACGGCCAGCGCCTGGGCGATGGCATCGAGAAGATCCTGATCCCGGAAAGGTTTGGGCAGGAAGTCGATGGCACCTGCCTTCATGGCCTGCACGGTCATCTGGATATCGCCGAAACCGGACATCATGATGACCGGCAGATCGCTGAGGGGCGCGGGCAGGCTGACCTGTATCTCCAGGCCGCTGATGCCGGGCAGGCGCACGTCCAGCAGCAGGCAGCTGGGCTGGGCCGAGCGGGTCTCTCCGACGAAGGCGTCGACCGAGCCATGGCATCTGGTCTCCAGGCCGACCGAACGCAGCAGGTTGTCCAGTGCGGCGCTGAGCGACCGATCATCCTCGACGATGTAGACTAGGCCCTGTTCGCCTGCGCGGGCAGCGCCGTCCCGGCGGGAATCCGCGGCGTAGCTGGCGTCCTGCATCACCCACTCCTTTCCGGGAAAGAACGGTTCATTTGTAACCGGCGCGCGGCGCGGCGCTCTTCCCGGGAATTGCCGCGATCGTCGCAAAATTGCTTCGATCCGACCGGCGCGCGGTCACAGGCGGCGGCGGAACTCGGTCGGGGTCATGCCGGCGAATCTGCGGAAACTCTGCGAGAACGCGCCCGGTGTCTGGAAACCTACGGCCAGCGCAACGGCGGTGACCGACAGTACCGGGTCGGCCAGCAGCAGGCGGGCCCGGGTCAGGCGCAGGCCCATCAGCCATTGATGGGGGGTCTGCCCCGTCGCCAGCCGGAACGCCCTGCAGAAATGAAAGCGGCTGAGATTGACCTGGGCGGCGAGGTCGTCCAGCCGGATCTCGTCATCCAGGAAATCCATCATGTAGGTGGTGACACGTCTGACCTGCCAGTCGACCAGGCCGCGTCTGATTTCCGGTTGCGCCCTGATCTGGGCGGTCGAATGCGCGCGCAGCAGCTGGGTGCACAAAAGGTCGACAGCCTGTTCGACGAACAGCGAGGATGTCGGGTCCCGGTGATCGGCCTCGATCCCCAGTATTTCGAGCAGCCGGCCGGTGACCGGATCGTCGACGCACAGCCGGGCGGCAAGGTCGGTGCCCGCGCCCCTGGCCAGGCTGTCGGCGACGGCTTTCAGGCGCCCGTCGGGAATGTAGACATGCGATACCTCGACGGCGCCGTCCAGATCGCCACGGCCATCGGCCCCGGCCGGAATCAGCGAGATGGCCCCGGGCCGCGTGCGCGAAGCCATGCGCCGGGCGCCGTGGCGCCACAGCGTGTTCTGGGCGGCCCCGTAATAGGTCACCACGACATGGCTTTCCATCGCCGGCAACGCGCCGTGAAAGCCGCCATGGGTCCAGCGCCTGGTCAGGCGGGCGCCGCCCCGCAGCGTGCCATGCAGCAGGGCGGGCGGCGTGTCCAGAAGATCGGCCAGGGCAACGGGCGCGTCCCGCAATGCCCCTGGCCCCGTCGGCATGGGACGCGGTTCGGGCTGGCCGGTCATCGGGCCTGCCGCCGCCGATCGATGCGCGCGCCTGGCGATGAAAAGCGCAAGCTGGAAACAGGCAGGGCAATCCACGGACAGCGCGGCGGCAGGCGATCGGGCATGGTGCGCCGATAGGGGCCCTGCCGGGCCCCGGCAGGGGAGATCGGATGATGAATGCGCGCAGGAAGATCGTCGTCTTCGGCGGTACCGGGTTGATCGGCGGCAAGACGGTGGCGCTGTTGCGTGCGGCCGGTCACGACGTCGTCGCCGCCTCGCCCAATACCGGCGTCGACACCCTTACCGGCGCCGGGGTGGTCGAGGCCCTGACCGGGGCCGACGCCGTAGTCGACGTGACCAATTCGCCGTCTTTCGAGGAGGCCGCGGTCCGTCGTTTCTTCGAGGTTTCGGGCCGCAACATCGTCGCCGGGGAAACACTGGCCAGGGTCCGGCATCATGTCGCGTTGTCCATCGTCGGCACCGACCGCATGCCCGACAATGCCTATTTCCAGGCCAAGATGCTGCAGGAAGATGTGGTCCGCGCCTCGGCGACGCCGTACTCGATCGTCCGCGCGACCCAGTTCTATGAATTCCTGCCCGCCATCGCCGACCTTGGCACGACCGGCGGGGTGCTGCGCGTGGCCGGCGGCCTGTTCCAGCCGATTGCCGCCGACGATGTCGCCGCCGTGCTGGCGGAAACCGTGCAGGCCGAACCCCATGGCGGCATCATCGAGATCGCCGGGCCGGCGCGGGCGCCGTTCGACGACTTCATGCGGCGTTACCTGCAGCTTGCCGGCGACGCCCGCCAGGTGGTTCGCGACCCGGAAGCCCGCTATTTCGGCGGCCGCGTCACCGAATTCTCGCTGGTGCCGCTGTCGAACGCGCGGCAGGGCAGGATCGGCCTCGACACCTGGATCGAACGGCAGCGGACCACGCACTGAGGGTGAATGCCCAAGGCGGAGGTCGGCGTCGGCGGGGCGAGGGGGCGTCGCTGTCATCGGCGTTACGGCATCGTTCCGGGCTGCTCGCGCCCACTATGCCGCCCGCGTCATGCGGACCCGATCGCAAACGGCGCCGCCCGTGATCAATCCCGCCGGTTCCTGCCAGGGATGGTCGTTTTGTACAATGCGCGCGACGGTCACAGGCCGATCGCGTCTGCCTGCCGGGCAATGGCTGGGTGTCGGCCACATGAAGTCCAGCCCGAGATGTGGCTCGACCACATTTCGCGGATTGCCCCGATGGCGAAACTGGCATAGGCCAGGAACAACGACCCCGGGGAGGAGGCGATGGTGGCCCGATTGCGCAAGGCCGTGGCACGCGCAGTGCCCGACGATGGCATCCAGCCCGCCTATCACCGCGACCTGCTGAACCTGCTGGACCGGAACGCACCGTCGCAGGATTTCGACCGGCTGGCCGCCGATATCCGGCGCGACGTGGCCGCCGGGCTGATGCCGCCCTCGATGGTCGAGGATGTCGAGGTGGCGCTGCGGCTGCATGTCAGCTTCCAGAACAAGGGCCAGCGCGAGAAGGAGTTGTCGGCGCTGTACGACACGGCGCGCGACCTGTCGGCTTTGCGCAACACCGACCAGGTGCTGCAGGCCATCGTCCAGCGTGCCCGCCAGCTGATCGGCAGCGACATCGCCTATCTGTCGGCCGTCGATCGTGAACGCAATGACTTCTACGTGCGCGCGACCGAAGGCGTGTTTTCGCAAGGCTTCACCCGCATCAGGGTGCCGCGCGACGTCGGGGTCTGCGGCAGCGTCGCGCGGCTGCGCCGGCCGTTCCATTCGAACAACTATGCCGCCGATGCGGCCTTTGCCCATGACCCTTCGATCGACGAGGCGACGCGGGGCGAAGGCGTCGTCTCGATCCTGGGCATCCCGCTCGAGATCGACGCGCATGTCATCGGCGTGCTGTTCGTCGGCGAACGTTATGTCCGCTCGTACACGCCGCACGAGATCGCGGTGCTGTGGTCGCTCGGCACCTTTGCCGCGCTGGCGATCGAGAATGCCCGGCTGTTCGAGGAAGCGCGGCGGGCGCTGGAGACGGCGCGGGATGCCAATGCGGCGCTGAAGGCCAAGGCCGACGATATCGAGGATGCCGCCGCGGCGCATGAACGGCTGACCGAACTGGTGGCGCGCGGCGGCACGCTGGACGATCTGGCGCGATTGGTCAGCGGCATCCTGCATGGCGAGGCGGCGATCCTGGACGAACGGCTGAAGCCGATCAGCGGCAGCCTGCCCGGCGGCGTCACCGACGACATGCTGCTCCGCGCGGTGCGCGACAGCGACCGGACCGGCCGGTCGGTACAGGTGCATGCCCAGGACGGCGGCGTCGCCCTGGTGGCCGCCGCGATCGGCGGCTCGGCCAGGCTGGGCACCCTGGTCTTCAAGCGGCAGCATGGCTTTTCGGCGGCCGAGGTGCGCACCTTCGAGCGCAGCGCCATCGTCACCGGCATCGTGCTGCTGTCGCTGGAACGCCTGGCCCAGTCGGCGCATAAAAGTTCGGTCGACGCGATCTCGGCCCTGGTGCGCGGCACCGCCGACCCGTTCGCCAGCGGGGCGCTGCGGCAATTGCCCGGCGCGCCCGTGCTGGCCTGGCCGGTCACCATGATCGTGGTCGACCTGGCCGATCTGTCCTACATGCAGGTTGCGGCCGTCGCCCGGACCAGGCTGCCGGGGCGCGACACGCTGTTCGGCGAATTCAACGGCGACCTGGTGGTGATCACCGGCAGCGACAAGGCGCATGACCTGGCCGATCACCTGTTCGACCAGCTGCGCCATGCGCTGGGGCGCAGCCTGTCGATCGTCATCTCCGCCCGCCTGGGTGCGATCGACGAGGCGCCGTCGGCCTATGACGCCGTCAAGCGCTGCTTCGGCCTGTTGCGAAACCTGGGCCAGACCGGCCGCGTCGTCGTCGAACGCACGATGGCGATGTATGCGCTGGTCTTCGCCGACAGGCGCGGCGACGCGATCGGCGCCTTCGTCGCGGCGACGATCGGGCGGCTGCTCGATTACGACGCGGCGCATGGCAGCCAACTGGCCCAGACCCTGCTGGCCTATCTCGATGCCGGGCGCAGCCTGCAGAAGGCGGCCGACCAGCTGGGCATCCACGTCAATACCATGCGCCAGCGCCTGGACCGGATCGCCCAGCTTAACGATGCCGGCCACGACCCGGCCCAGGCGCTGGAAACGCATCTGGCGCTGCGCATGCATTTCCTCAGGCAGCTTTGAGGGGGCGGCCGCCGCCTGGCGGGGCGACGGCCGGAAGCGTTATTTCTTCACCAGAGAACAGGTCGACTTTTCCAGCGGCAGGAAGGCCTTGTCGGCCGGCACGCGCGCCACGGTCTTGTAATAGTCCCACGACCCCTTGGATTCGGCCGGCGACTTGACCTCGAACAGATACATGTCGTGCACCATGCGGCCGTCGGCGCGGATCGTGCCTTCGTAGAACAGATCCTTGACCGGTATCTCGCGCATCTTGGCGACGACCGCGGCCGTCTCGTCGGTGCCCGCGGCCTCGACCGCCTTCAGGTAATGCCTGACCGTCGAATAGGTGCCGGTCTGCAGCATGTTGGGCATCGCCTTGGCCTGGGCGAAGAACCGCTCGGACCATTTGCGGGTCTCGTCGTTCAGGTCCCAATAGGTCGCCTCGGCGATGGTCAGCCCCTGCGCTTCCTTCAGCCCCAGGCCATGCACGTCGTTGATGAAGCCGGCCAGGGTGGCGATCTTCTGGCCGCCCTGCACGATGCCGAACTGGGCCGCCTGCTTGACCGAATTGATGGTGTCGCCGCCGGCATTGGCCAGCGCCACGACCTTGGCGCGCGACCCCTGGGCCGTCAGCAGGGCCGAGGCGAAATCCATCGTGCCGACCGGCAGTTTGGTCGACCCGACGATCTTGCCGCCATTGGCGGTCACGACCTCGCCGGTATCCTTTTCCAGGCTGTGGCCGAAGGCGTAGTCGGCGGTCACGAAATACCAGCTGTCCAGGCCCTTGCTGACCAGCGCCTGGCCGGTCGAATGGGCGATGGCATAGGTGTCGTAGGCCCAATGGATGACATAAGGGCCACAGGCATCGTTGGTGATGCGCGTCGACCCCGGCGACGACATCGCGATCAGCTTGCCCTTCTGCTTGGCGACCTCGAGCGCCGCCAGCGCCGGCGAGGACGAGGCGACGTCCAGGATGGCATCGACGTTTTCATTGTCGAACCATTTGCGCGCCACCGCCGCGCCGATATCGGGCTTGTTCTGGTGATCGGCGAAGACCACCTCGACCGGCATGCCCAGCACCTTGCCGCCGAATTCCTCGACCGCCATGCGCGCGGCGATGACGGCGCCCATGCCGGTGATGTCGGCATAGACGCCCGACATGTCCTCGATCAGCCCGATGCGCACCACGCCGTCGCTGATCCTGGCCTGCTGGCCCGCGGCGGTGCCGGCCATGCCGACGCCGAGCGCGACGGCCGCCGCGCCCGCGAGGCGGGCGATACGATGACTGCTCATTTGCGGTTTTCCTCCCGTTTCTACGGGAGAACCCTGGCGCGATCGGGCGGGGCGCTCAATGTCGGCAACCCACGGCCGACCCGGCCGCGGATATGGATTGCCGACATGACGCAGGCCATGGGCGAGGCGAGTGCCATACGTCACCGACGGCCCAAGTCCGCGGCGAGATCTCGAATTTTTGAGAAAACCTTCGGAGGAGTGGCGCGTCGCGGTCGTGTTCCAGCGCGTATTGCCTTACGCTCTGCTACCGAGGCACTCTTTTTCCTTTCGCTCTGCCGACATTCTATTGGTCGAAGGCCTTTTTGCCTGTGCCGGCCTGCACCTGACGTACCGAGCATTGAATGGAGGTGCGGAGGGACTCGTTACCTCAAGTGAAGTCGAGGAGCAAGGTCACGGTGTAAATCGGCCGGAACGATTTTACAGAACTAGCAAAAGCCCAAGTATAATCGTCCACAAATCTCGGAAGAAGGACCAGCACCATTCCCATCCCGACGATGTCCGCATCGCAGTTTGCGATCGCCTTCGATCTCAGGCCAAACCTAGTCGCATGGTTCCTCGGCGCCGGAGCGTCGGCCGCCTCGGGCATTCCGACCGGCTACGCCATGATCCAGGATTTTAAGGCGCAGATCTTTTGCCGGGAGACGAACCTATCGAGACGGGAAGTCGATACGGCTGATCCGATCTGGATCGACAGGATCGATTCCTTCTTCCGCCAATCGTCGCTTCTGCCACCCGCCGGGGACCCGACCGAGTATGCGGCAGCGTTCGAAGCGGTGTACCCGCAACCTCGGCATCGCCGCCAATACATCGACGGCGCGATTTCCAAGGGCGCGCCCTGTTTCGGGCACAAGATCCTCGGCAGCCTGATGGCGTCCGGCAAGGTGGACTGTGTGTTCACAACGAACTTCGATCCCCTCATCGAGGAGGCGGCGCTTTCGGCAAATGCGATCTTGCCTGTGGCGGCCCAGAATCGCCCGACCGTTGCGGCGATCGACTCAGCCGATCGAGCGATGCGTTGCCTCAACGAATCGGATTGGCCACTAGTAGCGAAGCTTCACGGTGACTATCAGTCGATCGCGATCAAGAATACCGGATCGGAGCTTGAGCAACAGGACATCCGAATGCGGCATGTCCTGGTAGAGGCTGGCCAAAGGTTCGGAATGGTCTTTGTCGGCTACAGCGGTCGCGACGCCTCGATCATGGAAGCCCTCACGGATGTTCTCAATACGCCTGCGCCGTTTCCAAATGGGTTGTACTGGCTCACCTCGTCGGTCGAGCGCCTCTTGCCTGCCGTTTCGGAATTTCTGGACCGGGCTCAGGCCGCCGGCGTCGACGTGGCCATTGTCGAGTGCGCGACCTTTGACGAACTGGCTGCCGATCTCATCAAGACGACCGATTTGCCGCAGCCGCTCTTCGATCGCGTGATGGAGGGGCGCCCGTCGCCGCGCCTGGTGCCAGTGCAACTCCCCACGGCCGAGGCTCGAGCGGTCCCCGTATTACGCTATTCCGCGCTTCTCATTGAAAAGATGCCGCGCACCGCCCGGCGGGTGAAACTCGCACAACATACGACCTCTCCCGCGGTCCGAGAGCTTCTTAAGGAGAAGCGGGTCAGGGCGACGGTCGCGGCTCAAGGGCGAGAGTTGGCCGTGTTCGGCAAGGATCAGGAAATCATCGATGCGCTGGCGCCGCTCGGGGCGGCGCTTGATGGCGAGATCGAATTGAATCCGGTCACCGACAGTTGGGCGATGGGCCTCCTCTACGACGCCCTGGTCAGGAGCTTGGCGCGACGCCTACCGCTAATTCCCCGCTACAAGCGCTCCGGCCATTCCGTCGTTATCGCCTCACCTCGCGAAGGAGACGATCCAGAGCGTCTTCGTCAAAACTCGCGGATGCTGGCCGACCTCCGGACCGCCTATAAGAGCGACCTATTCGGTGTGGTCCCCGATCTCAACTACCCCTTTCAGGAAGGCGTCTTCCTGAAGCTGGATCTTATCGACGGGCGTTGTTGGTGCGGCTTTGAGCCTTACACCTTCGTGCAAGTCCCGCATCCTGAAGTGCCGCGAAACGGCGATCCGGACCGCGTGGAAGCCTCGATCGCAGACCCAATGGGAGCGCCCCTGGAGCGTCACGGCGACCCAGCGGGTGACTGGCGCCGAGAGCGCTGGGCGCAACGGTACAACCGCAATTGGGCGGCGATTATCGCCGCCTGGGCACAGCTCCTCACCAGCCCAACCGGCAGGACGAAACGCGCATTTGGGCTGGAGGACGGCGCTGGGATCGACGCCATATTCGAGGTCTCGCCTGTCACGGGCTGGAGCCGACCCGGCCACCACCACGCCTACTTCGATAGGACGATGTGATGAGCGCGCCCGCCCCGCTGGCGAAGCTGTCGCCGTTCACGCTGCTGGACGAGCCTGACCTGTCCTTCTCCCCCTCGGATGCGACGCACGTCGATGTGCATCCGCTCAGGGGGCTTGCGAACTTCGGACCCTATTCGAAGGGGTCGTTCGGCAGCTTCACCTCGCGCATAAGGGTCGCGACCGTAGGCCCGGCGAGCGCCTTCCGGCGGCGCGGTGAGCTAATGCTGCTCCTGCGCAACGCGCATCGCCCATCCGACAGATCGGAATACGTCCCGCAGTATCCTGGCTTCGAACGCCTTTACAGAGTGGCGCTGGAAGCGGCGCCCCCCGACGCCCACATCAAGTGGCCGGAACATCTGCACGAACTGCCGGGCGAGGACGATCCGCAAGCCCGGCTTTTCCTCGCGATGGAAGCGGCTCTCCGGCGGTTGGAGTTGGTGCGTCACGCGTTCGATGTCGTGCTGGTCCATTTCCCTGATGCCTGGAATTCCGCCACGAGGGGCAAGTTTTTCGATGCTCATGACGCGCTCAAGGCGCTGGGCGCGCGATTCAACATTCCGACCCAGGTGCTCAACGACCGAGCTTTTACCTTCACGCACAAGGCGTCGCTGGCATGGCGACTGGCTACAGCTCTCTATGTGAAGGCCGGCGGCACGCCATGGAAGCTGGCGCCACTGAAAGGCGTGCCGCCCGATACGGCTTACATCGGCCTGGCCTACGCGCTGCGCGGCGACCAGCAAGACGCGCACTACGTGACTTGCTGCTCGCAGGTGTTCGACATGGATGGCGGCGGCATGCAGTTCGTGGCCTTCGAGGCCAAAGATCCCGTTGCAGACGTCGCCGAGGCGCGGAGAAATCCTTTTCTGAGCCGCGACGACATGCGCGCCGTACTGGCTCGCAGCCTGGAGCTTTATCAGGGACGCAATGGCGGCAACCTGCCTAAGCGCATGGTCATCCACAAGACGACCGCGTTCAAAGATGGGGAGATCGAAGGAGCGTTCGACGCGCTGGCGGGTGTCCCAGAAATCGAATGCATTGAGGTGAGTTCGGCCTCCTGCTGGCGGGGCGTTTGGCTTATCGAGTCGGGCGTACAGAGGCCCCGGACCAAGCCCTCCAGCTACCCGGTGCCTCGCGGCACGATGGTCGTGCGGTCTGGCAATTCAGCACTGGTGTGGGTTGCCGGCAATGCGCCTGAAGTCTCGACGAATGGCAACTATTATCAGGGCAAGAAGAGCATTCCCCGCCCGTTGCAGTTGGTCCGACACGCCGGCAGCGGCCCGCTCGAACTGACGGCCCACGAAGCGATCGCGTTGACCAAAATGGATTGGAATAATGATGCTCTCTACGATCCTGTCCCAGTGAGCATTCGCTACTCGCAGAGACTGGCGCGCACGATCGCAAATGTCCCGGACCTCCCGCGAAACGTCTATCCTTATCGACTATTCATGTAGTGCGATCTGGCGCTCGCGACGTCAGTTATGA
>Ga0206117_100838_pt1 | contig 22153 bp, 21 predicted proteins | sample 3A5Ametagenome_FD_177997 | JGI IMG/M metagenome (GOLD analysis project Ga0206117, IMG submission 177997) | Enriched microbial communities from leaf-cutter ant dump, University of Wisconsin, Madison, United States - 3A5A | ecosystem: Environmental > Terrestrial > Nest > Insects nest > Nest dump... | reverse complement strand
TGCCCTGGCCGGTATGCTGCTGTTCGTGCTGGCGCTGGCGGTCGGGGCGGGTTTCGGGCTGGCGGGTCATCGCTACCTCCAAATCGTCATCATGTCACCGGGCCAACGCGGTCCGGGCGCGAAGGATCCATGGGCATGGCGTCCTGCGGCAATTTGCCTGACGGGCGGTATGCGGCCCGTCGACTAGACTGGCGCCCAACAATCAGAAGAAGGAAGGAACTCGGCATGATGTCGAGCATCAGATTGACCACCCGCATGTGGGTGATCATGGCGCTGTCACTGGTGGCGCTTCTGGCGGTCTCATTCGACGGCGCGCGGACCTTGCGCGACGCGCTGATGGCCGACCGCCAGGACAAGACGCGGAACCTGGTCGAATCGGCATCGGCCCTGATCGGGCATTACGCGGCCGAGGCCCAGGCCGGCCGCATGACCGAGGCGCAGGCCAAGGCGGCGGCCCTGGCGGCGGTATCGGCCCTGCGCTACGAAGGCCAGGAATATTTCTTCATCTCGGATTCCCAGCCCAAGCTGCTGATGCATCCGTTCTCGCCCGATCTGGTCGGCCGCGACCTGTCGACCTATGCCGACCCCAAGGGCAAGAAGCTGTTCGTCGAATTCGCCCGTGTCGCCGCGGCCAAGGGTTCGGGTTTCGTCGACTACATGTGGCCCAAGCCCGGCAAGGCCGAGCCGCAGCCCAAGATCTCGTATGTCAGCGCCTACAAGCCCTGGGGCTGGATCCTGGGTTCGGGCATCTATGTCGATGATGTCGACGCGGCCTTCCGCGACCGCATCGTCACCTCGGCGATCATCGATGGCGGCATCGCCCTGATCCTGATCGGCCTGGCCTGGCTGATCGGCCGATCGATCACCGGTTCGGTCGACTCGATCCTGGGCTCGCTGCACGCGATGACCGCCGACGACAACGCCACCCGGATCGAGATGGTCGATGCCCGCCACGAATTCGGCGAGATCGCGCGTGCCGTGCTGGCCCTGCGCGACCACGGCATCGAGAAGGGCCGCCTGCAGGGCGAGGAAATGGCCAGCCGCCTGGCCGCCGAACAGCGGCGCGTCGACCAGGAGGCGATGGAACGCCGCCTGGCCGACGAACACGCCCGCGCCGAGGCCGAACGCCGCCAGCAGGCCGCCGAAGCCGCGCGCGAGCAGGAAATGGCCGCCGAGCGTGAGCGTCTGCAGGACGAGCGCCGCGCCGCCGAGGAAAAGGATCGTGAACTCAAGGATCGCCGCGCCCAGGCGATGGAACGGCTGATCGGCGACTTCCAGGGCGCGATGGCCGGTGTGCTGGATCTGCTGGGCCGGTCGGCCGACGAGATGGCCGATTCCTCGGGCACGATCGACCGGTCGGCGACCGAGACCGAGGTCCAGGCCACGGCCGTCACCGGTGCGTCGGACCAGGCGTCGTCCAAGCTGCAGACCGTCGCCGCGGCCAGCGAGGAACTGTCGGCGGCGATCGCCGAGATTTCGTCGCAGGTCGCCGCCTCGGCCGGCATGGCGGCCGATGCCGTGGCCCAGGGTGAAGGCGCGCAAAGCAAGATCCGCGACCTGGCCCAGACCGCCCAGGCGATCGGCAAGGTGGTCGAACTGATCCAGGGCATCGCCGGACAGACCAACCTGCTGGCACTGAATGCGACGATCGAGGCGGCACGCGCGGGCGATGCCGGCAAGGGCTTTGCCGTGGTCGCCACCGAGGTCAAGAACCTGGCCGGCCAGACCGCCAAGGCGACCGAGGAAATCGGCGGCCAGATTTCGGCCGTGCAGGGTTCGGTGGCCGAAGCGGTCCGCTTCATCGAAGGCATCGGCGTGATGATCGCCAAGCTGCACCAGGTGTCGCTGGCCATCGCCTCGGCCGTCGAGGAACAGTCGGCTGCGACCGGCGAGATCGCCCGCAACGTCAACGAAGCCTCGTCCTCGGTCGCCGACGTGCTGGAAAGCGCCCGCCGGATGAGCGAAGCCGCCGTCGGCACCAAATCGGCCGCGGCCATCGTCGGCACCGCGTCGAGCCACGTGTCCGATTCGGCCTCGGCCATGCGGGACGAGGTCGTGCACTTCCTGGAGGCGATCAAGACCGCCGGCGACCGCCGCGCAATCGAACGCATCGCCGTGTCGATCGATGCGGGCATCACCATCGGCGGGCGCGAGCAGCGCGGGCGGGTCGTCGACCTTTCGGTCGGCGGGGCCCAGTTCGCGCCGGGGGTCGAGGCCCGTCCCGGCGATCGCGCGACCCTGACGCTGCCGGGCCTGGCGCCGATCTCGGCCCGGGTCGTCGCCGCCAACGCCCAGGCCGTGCATCTGCATTTCACCCTGCGCGGCGCGCAGGAAGATGCGATGGTCAGGCTGCTGGAAGCGGCGTAAGGCAAAGGTTGCCTGCACGAAGGGCCGCCGGTCGCAGGACCGGCGGCCCTTTTCGTTTCCGGAACCGATGCCTTCACCCCAGGTTCACCCGCATCCCGTCAGCGATGGAGATGCCAGATGAGCCAGTACCCGACTCCGCCCTTTCCGCCGCAGAAACAACCGATGCCCGGCAAGACGGCCAGGATGGATCCCGTGCCCGATCACGGCGAGACCAGCTACAAGGGTTCCGGCCGACTCAAGGGCCTCAAGGCCGTCATAACCGGCGGCGACAGCGGCATCGGCCGCGCGGTCGCCATCGCCTATGCCCGCGAAGGCGCCGATCTGCTGTTGTCCTACTACGATGAGGATGACGACGCGCGCGACACGCAACGCCTGGTCGAAGCCGAAGGGCGCAAGGCGGTGCTGATGCCCGGCGACATCGCCGATGCCGCCCATTGCCGCGCCATCATCGACCGCGCGGTCAAGGAACTCGGCGGCATCGACATCCTGGTCAACAATGCCGCCCACCAGGCCAGCTTCAAGGATATCGCCGAGATCAGCGACCAGGAATGGGAGATGACCTTCCAGGTCAACATCCATGCGATGTTCTATCTGACCAAGGCGGCGGTGCCGCATATGAAGCCGGGTGCCGCGATCATCAACACCGCGTCGATCAATGCCGACGTTCCCAATCCGACCCTGCTGGCCTATGCCACCACCAAGGGGGCGATCCAGAACTTCACCGCGGGGCTGGCCCAGCTGCTGGCCGAAAAGCAGATCCGCGCGAACGCCGTGGCCCCGGGACCGATCTGGACACCGCTGATCCCCGCCACGATGCCGGCGGAGGCAGTGTCCAAATTCGGCGAACAGGTCCCGATGAAGCGGCCCGGCCAGCCGGCGGAACTTGCCACCGCCTATGTGATGCTGGCCGATCCGTTGTCGAGCTATGTGTCCGGCGCGACCATCGCCGTGACCGGCGGCAAACCGATCCTTTAGGTCTGCCTATCGGGCGATCCCGTACGCTCCGCGGCGGGATCGCCCTCGACCTCGCTCATCCGTCGGCCGGTAGTGTCGGGCGCCCGGCGCTGGGTTGCGGGGTCAACGGCAGGTCCGCCCGCTGGTTCCGGGCCTGGGAACCGGCTGTAAAGGCGATCGTTGACCCGGATCATCCACCCCGCACGGAGAATCCGCCATGCCCCGCGGCGACAAGTCGAAATACACCGACAAGCAGGAACGCAAGGCCGATCATATCGCCGAAAGCTACGAGGCACGCGGCGTATCGGAACAGGAAGCCGAGCGCCGCGCCTGGGCCACCGTCAACAAGGATGACGGTGGCGGCAAAAATCCCGGCGGATCGGGCCGTGGTGCCCATACCGGCCATCCCGCGGCGCACAAAGGCGGCAAGGCGGGGGGCAAGGCGGCCGCGGCGCGCCCGGCCAGTGCCCGTTCGGCATCGGCCAAGAAAGCCGCCCAGACGCGCAAGCGCAACGCCGACCATCACGCGCATCACTGATGCAATCGAAGCTGCTCTATGAAAACGAGGGATTGCGGACCTTTGCCGTCATCCTGGAAACCGGCGACGAGGTCATGTCGTCGTTGCAGAAGTTCGCCGATAGCGAACGGCTCAACGCCGCCCAGCTATCGGCGATCGGCGCATTCTCGCGGGCCGTCCTCGGTTATTTCGAATGGGAGACGCGGGAATACCGCCGCATCCCGGTGCCCGACCAGGTCGAGGTCGCGTCGTTGAACGGTGACGTGGCGATCGGCCCAGACGGGGCGCGTGCCTTGCACATGCATACGGTGCTGGGGCAACGCGACGGGCGGGCGGTGGCTGGCCACCTGCTCGAGGGACATGTACGCCCGACGCTCGAGGTCGTGCTGACCGAACTGCCCGCCCATCTGTGCAAGCGGCACGATCCGGAAAGCGGCCTGGCGCTGATACGCCCGGACCAGCACGACGGCTGAACCGGGCGTATCCGCTTTGGCCTCAGGCCGCCTGACCGCGCCGGCGGTGGCGGCCTTCGCGAACCTCCTCGACGATCTTGCCGACGAAGGCACCGAGATCGGCCGGCGACCGGCTGGTGACGATGCCCTGGTCGGCCACCACCTCCTGATCGATCCAGGTGGCGCCGGCATTTTCGACGTCCCGGCGGATCGAATGATAGGACGTCGCCTTGCGGCCGCGCAGCGCGTCGGCTTCGACCAGCAGCCAGGGGCCATGACAGATCGCGGCGACGACCCGGCCGTCGGCCAGGAAGCCGCGCACGAGCTTCAGCACGTCCGGATCGACGCGCAGCACGTCGGGATTGATCTGGCCGCCGGGAATGACCAGCGCATCGTAGGCCTTGGGGTCGGCATCGCCGATCCGCAGGTCGATATCGACGCTGCGGCCCCAGTCCTTCTTGTCCCAGCCGCGGATGGCGCGACCGTCGAGCGAGGCTACGTCGACCCTGGCGCCGGCTGCGCGCAGGCGGTCGCGCGGCACCTCCAATTCGGACTGTTCGAATCCGTTGGTGGCGATGATCAGGATGCGGCTGTCGGGTATGGTCGGCATGGCATTCTCCTTTCAGCTTTCGACCTTGGGTATGTCTGCCCAACGGGGCTTGCGCGACGCGGTTCCTGGTCGCGGCGGAACGTAAATCGCCTGCAACCGGTTGAATCGGCGGTGTCAAGCCCATGGGATCGCCGGCCATGCTGAAACGGATCTGGAAACTCGCCTGGAACACGATCGTCGCCTTCAACGACGACAGCGCTTTGAGCCGCGGGGCATCGATCGCCTTCTTCACCATCACGGCATTGGCGCCGGTGTTGCTGATCGTCATTGCGATCGCCGGGCTGACCTTCGGCGAGGAAGCGGCAAGGAACGCACTGGCGGACCAGTTGAGCGGCCTGATGGGCCGGCAGAGCGCCGAGATGCTGCAGGCTGCGATCGCCAGCGCGGCCGCCAGATCGACGGGCGTACTGGCCAGCATCATCGGCGTGCTGACCCTGATCTTCACTGCGTCGGGCGTGTTCGGCGAGATGCAGCGGTCGCTGAACGATATCTGGAAGGCCGAAGCGAAGGGCACCACCGTATCGCGCCTGATCCGGGCCAGGGCGGTCAGCCTGGGCCTGGTCGTCGCGCTGGGTTTCGTGTTGACCGTGTCGCTGGTGATCAGCGCCGCCCTGACGGCGCTGGGCGGATATATCAATGCTTATATTCCTTTCGGACAGCAGATCCTGGCGCTGGTGAATGCCGCGATCTCGATCCTGCTGATCGCGGTGCTGTTTGCCGCGATATACAAGGTACTGCCCGACAAGCAGCTGGCCTGGCGCGACGTCGCGGTCGGCGCCCTGGCGACGTCGGTGCTGTTCAATGTCGGCAAGACGCTGATCGGCTGGTACATCGGGTCCAGCGCGGTGGCGAGCAGCTATGGCGCGGCCGGCGCCCTGATCGTCATCCTGCTGTGGATCTATTATTCGTCGCTGATCTTCCTGTTCGGCGCCGAATTCACCAAGGTCTATGCCGCGACCTATGGCAGCCGCACCGACGACGCCTCGCTGACGGTGACGCGCGCCTGACGGCGCAGTTTCGCCCTGCCCTCTCGCTGATGTATGGGAGGTGGATGAAAGAGCTTTTTGTCGTCACTCACACCGAAGCGGTCCATCACGTCGAGAACAAGGTCGGCGGCTGGTATGACACCGGATTGACGGCGCGCGGCAGGCGGGATGCGCAGGCGACCGCCGACCGCCTGGCCACAATCATCGGGCCGCGCGCGGTCGACATCCACAGTTCGGACCTGGTGCGTGCTGCCCAGACCGCGGCAGCGATCGGCGAGCGCCTGGCGCAGCCCGTGAACGCCACCGCCGATCTGCGCGAGATCAGCTACGGCGTCGCCGGCGGCCGGCCCCAGTCGTGGCTGGACGCCCGCTACGTGCCGGCACCGGACGACGACCGGCTGGATCATCATTGCGGCATCGAGGGCGCGGAGACCCGCCGGCAGGTCGCCGCGCGCGTCTATCCGCGGATCGAGGCGATCATCGATCGGCCCTGCCCGATCCAGATCGTCGTCACCCATGGCTTTACCCTGAGCCTGGTGATCGCCGCCTGGATGAAGATTCCGATCGCGGCGGCCGGCTTCATCGCCTTCCCGGCCCGATCGGGCAGCATCACCCATCTGCGTCAGGACGATTTTTTCCGGAACCGGGCCGTGCTCGGTCTGGCCGATACCGCCCACCTGACCGGCTGAGCGGACGCAAGGCCCCTGCCCTATGCCTCGCGCACCTGGGCGTTCCAGCTTTGGCCGCCGGCGTTGCGCATGTACAGATCGACGGGCTGGCCCAGCGACGCGGCGACGGCCTTGGCCTGCTGCAGTACGGCCGGACCCGCCTCGGAACTGGCGCAAAGGAACTCAAGTACCCGGGGAAAAGCAGTGTCGGCTTGCTCGACGGGGCTTGAGGTCGAAAAACCAGCCTGAGCCATCGAGCGGGCGAACACAGCATAATCCCTATCAACTGCGCCGAGTAAGACTACTTTAATTGTATATGTATTCATGTTTTCTCATAAATCCGATCCAATAAAACTGTATGCGAATAGGCCGACGGCGCAAAGCCGTGTCGCTGTCCTTACGACTTGTGGTCGACCCCGCCCCCCTCCCAAGGCATAGAAAACCAAAGGCGGCACCGTCCCTTTGGACGATGCCGCCGCCTGAGCAGCCTGAAAATGGTCTGATCGACCGGATCAGCCCTGGGCGCGTTCCCGGGCCAGTTCATCCATCAGCAGGCCCGGCCGGGATTCGGGCACCATCAACGCGATCCTGACCACCGTCACACTGTCGAACAATCCGGCCTGGGCGTAGGGTTCGCGCGCCAGGAAATCGTCGACCGCCGCCCGGTCGGGCAGATCGATGATGAAGGCCGACCCGATCGTCGCCGTGCCGTCGTCGCTGCGCAGGGGCCCGCCCGACACGATCAGGCCCTGGTGGGCGATCATGTAGTCGAGGTGCACGGCGCGCGTGCGGCGCCGCAGGGCCGCAGCCCCGGCCTTGTCGATACAGGTGACCAGGAAATGCATCGTCGCCTTTTCCCTTTTCAGGCCGCGCGGTCCTCGGCGCCGGCTGGCTTTGCCGCCAATTCCGCCAGCAGGCCGGCCTTGAGCGCGGCCACCCGTTCGATCGCCGCATCCTTGACATGGCCATAACCGCGGATCTGTTCGGGCAGGCGCGCCAGCCGCACGGCGATGTCCAGCATGGGCTGGTCCAGCCGGCGGCTGAGATCCCGGATCAACGTTTCGTAATCGGCGACCAGCCGGCGCTCGGCCCGGCGCTCCGGGTGATAGCCGAACAGGTCGAAGGCCGTGCCACGCAGACCCTTCAGCCGGGCCAGCAGCCCGAATACCGGCCGCATCCAGGCCCCCAAGGCGATCTTGCGCGGGCCGCCGGTCACCGGATCCCGCGGCGCGAACAGCGGCGGGGCCAGGTGATAACGCAGCCTGCCGCCCTCGAACCGGTCGGCCAGCAGCCGGGCGAAGGCCGGATCGGCATGCAGCCGCGCGACCTCGTACTCGTCCTTGTAGGCCATCAGCCGGGCCAGGTTGCGCGCGACCGCCCTGGCAAACGGGCCGGGCGCGCCCGACACCCGTCGTTCGGCCGCGGCCGCGACCTCGACCAGGCCGCGATAGCGCGTGGCATAGTTTTCGTCCTGGTAGGCGGTCAGCAAGGCACTGCGATGGGCGACGATTTCGTCCAGCCCTTCCAGCGGGGCCGGCGCCGGGGCCGGTGCGGCCGCCGGCGCGACCGCCAGTTGCCGCCCCAGGGCAAAGGCGCGGCGGTTGGCCTCGACCGCCGTACCGTTCAGCACCAGGGCCTGCTCGATCGCCTCCAGGCTGAGCGGCACGTGACCGCGCTGCCAGGCATACCCCAGCAGCATCATGTTGGCGCCGATGGCATCGCCGAGCCTGGTGGCGGCGATGCCGGTCGCATCCAGCACCTCGACCTTGCCCGCCGCCTCGCGCAGGCGTTTCAGCAGGCCGGCGGTCTTGAAGTCGAAGTCGGGATTGCGGGTGAAGGCGCCGGTGATGGTCTGGTTGGTGTTGGCGACGATCAGGGCGTGGTCGGGATCGATCAGGTTCAGGCTGGCCGGTTCGGCTGCCACCCCCAGGTCTCCGCCGATCAGCAATTGCGCCCGCCGCGCCGGGATACGGACCGAGGCGACGTCGGCCCCCGCCGCGCCGATGCGCACATGGCTCCAGACGCTGCCGAACTTCTGGGCCATGCCCAGCCGGTCATGCACGACGAACGGTCGCCCTTCCAGGTGGGCCGCCATGCCCAGCACCGCGCCGATGGTGACGACACCGGCACCGCCGACGCCGGTGACCAGGATGTCGGCCGGGCCGTCGGTCATGGCCGGCAGCGGCAGGTCGCCGGCCGCCACCGCCTCGGCCGCCCGGCGGCGCGGCCGGGCGCCGTCCAGGGTCACGAAACTGGGGCAGAATCCTTTCAGGCAGGTGGTGTCCTGGTTGCAGGATGCCTGGTCGACCTGGCGCTTGCGGCCCAGCTCGGTCTCGACCGGCACCAGCGACAGGCAGTTCGACGCCGTGCCGCAATCGCCGCAGCCTTCGCACACCGCCTCGTTGATCACGACCGTGGTCGGCGAACGTTCCATCGTGCCGCGCTTGCGGCGGCGGCGCTTTTCGGTGGCGCAGACCTGGTCGTAGATCAGGGCCGAGACCCCCGCGACCTCGCGCAGTTCGCGCTGAACCTGGTCCAGCTCGGCGCGCGGGCGGATGCGGATGCCCGGCGCGAAATCGGCACCGATGCCGTATTTGCCGGGATCGTCGGCCACGACTTCGATCCGCTCGATGCCTTCGGCCCGCAATTGCCGGCTCAGCTGCGGCACGCTCATCTGGCCGTCGACCGGCTGGCCGCCGGTCATCGCCACGGCATCGTTGAACAGGATCTTGTAGGTCATCGTCGCGCCGGCGGCGACGGCAGCGCGGATCGCCAGCAGGCCGGAATGGAAATAGGTGCCTTCGCCCATGTTGACGAAGACATGGCCGGTGCGGCTGTAGGGGCCGGCGCCGATCCACGTTGCGCCCTCGCCGCCCATCTGGGTGAAGGTGGTGGTGTCGCGCTCCATGTCGACGGCCATGTAGTGGCAGCCGACCCCGCCCAGCGCCCGGCTGCCTTCCGGCACCACGGTCGACGTATTATGCGGGCAGCCCGAACAGAAATAGGGCCCGCGCGCCAGGATGGCCGGCTGGGCCGCGCCCTCGGCCCGGTCCAGTTCGGCCAGCCGCACGGCGATCCCGTCGGACGGCGCCCAGCCCATCAGGCGGCGGCCGATGATGCGGGCGAACAGGTCGGGCGATGCCTCGGCCACGTCGGGCAGCAGGGGCTGGCCGTCCTCGTCGCGGCGGCCGATGATGCGCGGCCGGGCGGGCCAGTCGTAGAGGGCTGTGCGCAGCTGCGCCTCGATGACGTCGCGCTTTTCCTCGGCGATCAGCACGGTTTCGTGGCCGCGCAGGAAATCGCCCAGCGCCCCGGTATCGAGCGGCCAGGGCATGCCGACCTTGTACAGCGATACGCCGCGCTGCGCCGCCTCGGCCGGGCCGAGGCCCAGGGTGCGCAGGGCCTCGACCACGTCGACATAAGATTTGCCGGCGGCGACGATCGCCAGCCGCTTGTCGGTTGCATGCGTAATGGCGCGGTCGATGCCGTTGGCGCGGGCGAAGGCGCGCGCGGCCGGCAGCTTGGAACCGATCATCCGCCGTTCGACCGCCGGCCAGGGATCGGGCCAGCGGATGTGGCGGTCGGGCGACAGCCCGGCGTCGTCGGGCAGGACGATGCGGAAACCGTCCAGGCCCAGATCGACCGCGGTGGTCGAATTGACCAGTTCGGCCAGCACCTTCAGCCCGACCCAGGCACCCGAAAAGCGCGACATCGCCCAGCCGTACAGGGCATAGGTGATCATCTCGGCGATATCGGCGGGATACAGCACCGGGATCATCAGGTCGATGAAGGTGGGTTCGGAATGATAGGCCTGGCTGGACGATTTCAGCGCATGGTCGTCGCCGGCCACCACCAGCACCCCGCCATGGGCCGAGGCGCCGGCGCCATGGGCATGGCGGATGACATCGCCGCAGCGGTCGAGGCCGGCGCCCTTGCCATACCACATGCCGAACACGCCCTGCACGGTGGCCTGCGGATCGAGCGCGACCTGCTGGGTGCCCCAGACCGCGGTGGCGGCCAGGTCCTCGTTGACGCCGGGCTGGAAACGGATGGCGTTCGCGGTCAGGTGTTTCTCGGCCTTCCACGCCTCGGTATCGACGCTGGACAGCGGCGAGCCGCGATAGCCCGAAATGAACCCCGCGGTGTTCAGGCCCGCGCGTTCATCGAGCCGCTTCTGCTGCAGGGCCATGACCAGCAGGGCCTGGGTGCCGGTGACATAGGCCAGGCCGTCGCGGGCGGTGAACGCATCGCCCAGCGTGACGTCGTGCCGCATGATGCCCATGGCGCTATCCCTCTGCCAACTCAGGTGCAGGCAGGTTATTTAAAAACCGTCCGGTCAGTCAATTAAATATTCTCGCATCCAGCAATCTTGCCTGCAGGCATTCATTCCTGGCGGGCGAGATACCCGTCCAGGAAGATCGTGGTCGCCTGTTCGACCAGGCTGTCGACGCTGACCGCGCCGCCGGGGCGATACCAGGTGTAGGTCCAGTTCAGCATGCCGAACAGCAGCATGGTGACGACCCGGTGCCCGCCCTGGGCGGCCGGCCGGCCCAGGCGTTTCAGCGATTTTTCGACCAGGGTGACGAAGCTGCGCTCGCGCCGGACGATGTCGGACTGCATGTCGGGCGGCAGGAAGGACAGCGAGGTCATGACCAGCACATGCTTGTCGCGCGACACCGAATAGATTTCCAGCGTGGCGCGGATCAGCGCCTCCAGCTGGGCACGGGGATCGTCATGCGCGCGCACGACGGCCTCGCACTGTTCCAGCAGGCGGTCGACATGGCGCTTCAGGATTTCGAAAAGGATCGCTTCCTTCGAGTCGAAATAATAATAGATCCGCCCCTTCGACACGCCGCAGGCCTCGGCCAGCTCGTTCATCGAGGTGGTCGGGTACCCCCGCGCCGCCAGCACGGCGGCAGCCGCATCCAGGATCGCATCCTGCTTGTCGTCGTAATCCAACGCCCGCGTGCGTGCCATGGAAAGCCGGCCTTCCTGTGTGCGACTGAGTACCCGCCAGTCTTAGCCAGCCCGAACCCTATCCGTCCATCCGGTTTTTTTATCGCCCGGGCGGAATCGGCGCGATATCGTCGCCCGCGATCGAGCGGCGCGCGGACGGAACGGATTGTGGCGACTGATTATGTTTGGGTGCTGGCCGTGGGCCTGGCCGCCGGCGCGGTCAGCGGCGTGTTCGGCACGGGATCGTCGATGATGCTGCTGCCGGTGCTGGTCCCGGCCTTCGGCCCCCAGGCGGCGGTGCCGATCATGGCGGTGGCCGCGATCATCGGCAATCTGGCCCGCGTGCTGGCCTGGTGGAGCCAGGTCGACTGGCGGGCGGTCGCGGCCTATGCCCTGCCCGGCATGCCGGCGGCGGCGCTGGGCGCCCGCACGCTGCTGGTCCTGCCGCCGGGTGTGGCCGAACTGGCGCTGGGCAGCTTTTTCATTGCCATGGTACCGGCACGCCGCGTGATGCGCCGTGCCCATGTCCGGATGCGGCTGTGGCAGTTGGCGGTTGTCGGTGCGGTGCTGGGGTTCATCACCGGCATCGTGGTCTCGACCGGCCCGCTCAGCGTGCCGGCCTTCGCCGCCTATGGCCTGGCCGGCGGCGCCTTCCTGGGCAGCGAGGCGGCAAGCTCGGTCGCCATCTACGTGGCCAAGGTCGCGGCCTTCGCCCAGGCCGGCGCCCTGCCCGCCGACGTCGTCCTGTCCGGCCTGATCGTCGGGGCTGCGCTGATGGCCGGCACCTTCGCCGGCAAGCGCCTGGTGCTGCGCCTGTCGCCGGCCGTGCAGCAGTGGCTGATCGACGGCCTGCTGGTGGTTTCAGGCCTGGCCCTGCTGGCTGCCGCCTGGCAGGCCTGACCGGTCAGGCCGGCAAGAAGCTGTCGACCAGGATCGCGGCGGGATCGACGCCGTGATCGCGCGCTACCGTGCGAACATCGGCGCCGAACTGGGCCGACCCCGCCGCCAGCACCGCCGTCCCCGGCCCGACCAGCCGCCCCAGCATGCCGGTCACCCGCCCGTAATGGGCATCGGCAAACCCGCTGGACGAGACACGGGTCAGGCACAGGCGATAGGTAAAGTTCGGGTATGCGACCAGCGCCTTCAGTGCATCCAGCGCGAACAGGTCGCGCGGCCCCGGCACCGAAAACAGCAGCAGCATCGGCCGCGTTTCACCGCGGGCCAGCGCCTGGCGGGCCAGCGACAGCAGCGGCGACAGGCCGGTGCCGCCGGCGACCATGACGATACGATCCGCCCGGTCCGGGATCGCCAGGGTGCCGTGCGGCCCGTCCAGTTCGACGCGCCAGCCCGGCTCCAGCCCTTCGACCACGCGACCGGCCAGGCCGCCTGGGCGGATGGCGATGAACAATTCTATCTGGTTGTCGCGCAGACGGTCGTCGCCGGTGACCTGCGATGCGATCGAATAGACACGGTCGGGAAAGATGCCGGGCAGCACCAGCCGCACCTGCCCGCCCGCCCGCCAGGGCAGGACCGCGTCGGGTTCCAGGACCAGCCGCCGCACGGCCGGCGCCACCGCCTCGCAGGCGACGACCGTGGCGCCGATCCGCCGCGCCGCGACCGCCGCCGTCGTCGCCAACGCGGTATTCAGGCGGATGCGGCAATCGCTTTGCGGCCGGGCGACGCAGGGCAGGATCCTGCCCTCCTCGCGGTCCTCGTCGGTCAGGGCGAAACTCTGGATCCACCCTTCGCTGGTCGCACCCGACAGCAAGGTCGCCCGGCAGGTGCCGCAGGCGCCGCCCCGGCAATTGTGGGGCAGCGCCAGGCCCTGGGCCAGCGCGGCATCCAGGATCGGTTCGTCGGGGCGGCACAGCACGGGGGTCGCCACCCCGTCGATATGCACGGCAAACCGCCCGTCGGCATGGGTCATCTGATAGCCCTTTAAAAATCCATCTGGTCGGATTATTAATTGTCCAACGATGATCGTCAACCCCGGGAGGATGAACAGATGGAAGATGGTTTGCCGCTGGATGCGGCGCTGGCAACCGCGCTGCGCCCCCTGTCGCCGCGCGCGGCATTCCTGCATTGCTGCGCGCAAGGCGTGCTGGCCTATCAGGTGGCGCAGCCCTCGGGCCAGGTGGTGTTCTACCCGCGCCTGGTGGCCCCCGGCACCGGCGAGACGACGCTGGAATGGCGGCGGTCGCGCGGCCGCGGCACCGTCCATGCCCTGACCCGTCACGCCGGCGCCGGCATCGCCCTGGTCGATATGGCCGAAGGGTTCCGCCTGCTGGGCCCGGTCGAGGGCGCAGCCCGGATCGGTGCCGAGGTCGAGGTCGTCTTCCGCCAGCCGGCCGAAGGCGACATCCACCCCGCATTCCAGGTCATCGCGGCATGACCGGGCTTGCCATCGTCGGTACCGCCGACGTCGTGGTGAACGAGGCGCCGGCCGGCACCACCCCTTTCGACCTGATGGCCCAGGCCAGCATCGCCGCCCTTGACGATGCGGGCCTGAAACCCCGCGACGTCGACGGGGTGATGGCCGCGGGGCTTGAAACGATGATGCCGACCTTGTCGCTGTCGGAATATCTCGGGCTGCACCCGCGCTACAGCGACGGCACACAGATCGGCGGTGGCGCCTTCATCGCCTTTCTCAACCACGCCCGTGCCGTGCTGGCAGCGGGCCTGGCCCATACCATCCTGATCGCCTATGGCAGCACCCAGCGGTCCGCGCGCGGCGGGTTCGCCTCGGCGGCCGAACGCAACCGCTATGACGCACCGGGTTTCGGCCATGTGCCGGCGGTGGCCTATGCGCTGTGCGCCAGCCGCCACATGCATCTGTACGGCACGACATCCGAACAGCTGGCCGGCATCGCCGTGGCCGCCCGCCGGTGGGCCGCGCTGAACCCGCGCGCCCTGCGGCGCGATCCGATCACGGTCGGCGACGTGCTGGCCGCCCGCCGGGTGGCCGAACCGTTCGGCGTGCTGGATTGCTGTCCCGCGACCGACGGCGCCGGCGCGATCGTGGTCACGACGGCCGAACGCGCCGCCGACCTGGCAAGGCGCCCCGTGCGGCTGCTGGGCGCCGGCGAAGCGGTCAGCCATCGCACGATCTCGCAGATGCCCGACCTGACCACGACGCTGGCCACCGCGTCGGGCGGCCGCGCCTTTGCCGAGGCCGGCTTGAAACCCGCCGACATCGATGTCGTGCAGCTCTACGATGCCTTCACCATCAACCCGATCCTGTTCGCCGAGGATCTGGGGTTCTGCGCCACGGGCGAAGGCGGCGCCTTCCTGTCGCCCGACCGCATCGGGCCGGGCGGCGATTTCCCGCTGAACACCTCGGGCGGCGGCCTGGCCTATTGCCATCCCGGCATGTTCGGCATCTTCACGATCACCGAGGCGGTGCGGCAGCTGCGCGGCGCGGCGGGGGACGCCCAGGTCGCGGGCGCGCGCACCGCGCTGGTGCACGGCCCCGGCGGCTTCATGTCGAGCCAGTCGACCGCCATTCTGGGGATCTGACGGTCCGCCCGACATGGCGATGCCCCAGTTCCGCGACGCTGCGACAGCCCAGCAGGGCCAGGGTGCGGTCGACATCGTCGCGGAACAGGGCCAGCACCCGCGCCGCGCCGGCCTCGCCCCCGGCCGCGAGGCCGTACAGCGTCGGCCGGCCGAACAGCACGGCACGTGCCCCCAGCGCCAGCGCCTTGACGACGTCGGCACCGCGGCGGAAACCGGAATCGCACAGGATGGTCAGGCGGTCGCCCAGCGCGTCGGCGACGCCGGGCAGCACGGCCAGCGGCGGCACGACGGTGTCGAGCTGGCGCCCGCCGTGGTTCGACAGGATCACCCCGTCCGCACCGCAGTCCAGGGCGCAACGGGCATCCTCGATACAGGCGATACCCTTGACCACCATCGGGCCGGGCCAGTCGCGGCGCACGGCCGCGACATCGGCCCAGGTCACCGCGGGGTCCAGCTGCGACGTCATGAACGCGGTCAGCCCTTCGGCGCTGCTGATGCCGCCGGCACCTTCGATCATGTTTTCGGGCCGCGGCGGCCCGTGGCGCAGCATGTTCCAGGCCCAGCCCGGCCGGCGCAGCACGTCGATCGCATTGCGCGCGGTCAGGCGCAGCGGCAGCGTGAAATCATTGCGCGGATCACGTTCCCGGCGCCCGCCGACCGCACAATCCAGCGTCACCACCAGCACGGCGTACCCGGCGGCCTGGGCGCGGGCCATCAAGCCGCGCGTCAGCCCGCGGTCACGCAGGATATACAGCTGGAACCATTTCGGGCTGTCGGCGGCACGGGCGACATCCTCCAGCGAACAGGATGCGACCGTCGACAGCACCATCGGTACGCCGGCCGCGACGGCGGCGCGGGCCAGCAGCTTTTCCGCCTGCGGCCGCACCAGCCCGGCCAGGCCGGTCGGGGCGATGCCGAACGGCGCGGCATAGCGCCGGCCGAACAGCACGACCGACTGGTCGCGTTCGGCCACGTCGACGCCGACACGCGGGTGGAAGGCGATGTCGTCGAACTGATCCCGGTTCCGCCGCAGCGAGACTTCGCCGTCGGCTCCGCCATCGACGAAATCGAAGATCGCCCGCGGCAGGCGGCGGCGGGCCGCCGCCCGTGCATCGGCGACCGCGACGAAACCGGTCACGACGCCTGCCGCACCAGCACGCGCACCGCCTTGGCCTCATAGCGCGGCAAGGCGCCGGCGGCATGGGCCTCGACCGTGCAGCGGATACCCAGCCGTGCCTTGACCAGCCGCTCGACCTCGCGCGCGCCGTCGTCATTGGCACCGGCCAGCGGTTCGACGGCGATGGTCAGCTGGTCCAGCGCGTCGCGGTCCTTGTCGATGTAGATCTGCCAGGCTTCCTTGGCCAGGCCGGGAACCGAGGCGACGATATCCTCGACCTGCGAGGGAAAGACGATGACGCCGCGCACCTTCAGCATGTCGTCCGACCGGCCGATGATGCGGCCGATGCGCGGCATGCCATGCCGACCCGACGGGCAGTCATAGGCCCTGGGCGACAGCCGCGCCAGGTCGCGGGTGCGCCACTTGACGACCGGCGAGGCCTGCTTGTCCAGCGTGGTGATGACGATCTCGCCGACCTCGCCGGGCGATACCGGTTTCAGCGTCACGGGATCGAGGATTTCGGTGACGATCGTATCCTCGTTCAGCAGCTGCATCTCGTCGTCGCCATGGGTATGGGGCGTCGAGATCGCCAGGACCGGCCCGCCGGCCTCGGTCGTGCCGTAGATGTTGTGGGCGACGAAACCGGGCGGCATCATCGCCTCCAGCTCGTCGCGGAATGCCTTGGACACCGACTGGCCGCCGAAGATGCCCAACCGCATCTTCCATTCCCGCCTGATGTCGATGCCGCGGGCCCGGGCCAGGCCGATCAGCGTCATCATCCACAGGGGCGACAGCGATGCGGCGGTATAACCATGGTCGCGCAGCCATTGCACCACCAGTTCGCCCCGCCCCGGACCGACCGGGAAATTGGTCGCCCCGATCGCCTGGGCCCCGACATCCAGCGCGAACCCGCCGATCCACAGGCCATAACCGTAACCCTGGTACAGCCGGTCTTCCGCCGTCATGCCGCAGGCGTGCAGCAGCCGGGCCATCTGGCGGGGCAGCAGCGTTTCGACATCGGCACGCGACAGCCCGAACATGACCGGCAGGCCCGCGGTGCCCGAGGTCGCGACCCAGCGATGCACCTGGTCGGGCGGCACGGTGACGAAGGGGAACGGGTAATGGTCGCGCAGGTCGGATTTTTCCAGCGGCGGCGCATGGGCCAGGCCATCGGGCGCCGCCAGGTCCTGGGGCTTCATGCCGGCCTTGGCGAAATGCGCGACCCAATGCGGATCGTCGGCCAGCCGCCGGCCGAGATCGGCCAGCTTGCGCGCCTGCAGGGCCAGCATGGCCGGGCGGTCGAGTGTTTCGATGTCTGGGTGGCGAAGGGCTGCCGTCATCGTCATCTCCCTGTGAAATGCGGGCGCCTGCGGGCAAGGAAGGCCGAGATGCCTTCGCGGGCATCATCGCTGCGCATCACGCGGCCCTGGGCCTCGGCCTCGGCCTGCATCATCGCGGCGGGATCAGGCCCCAGGCGCAGGATGCGCTTGGATTCGGCGAATGCCAGGCTCGGGCCAGCGGCGATATCGGCCGCCAGCGCCCGCACCCCGGCCAGCAGCCGGCTACGCCCGACGGCCTGGTTGACCAGGCCCAGCCGCGCGGCCTCGCGCCCGCTGATCAGTTTGCCGGTAAAGATCATCTCGGCCGCACGATGCCGGCCGATGCGTTCGGCCAGCGCAAAATGCGCGCCCGAATCCAGGACGCAGCCGATGGCCCGGAACGGGCTGCCGATCACGGCGTCGTCAGCCACATGGACGATGTCGGCCGCCATCGCCAGGCCGAGGCCCAAGCCCAGGCAGGCCCCCTGCACCGCCACGACCACGGGGATGTCCAGCGCCGCGATGCGGGCGCAGAGCGGGTTGACGTGATCGGCCAGCACGGCGCGGGCATCGTCGGTCGCGGGATCGACGCCGGCCAGGTCGCGGCCGGCACAGAACGCCGCGCCCTCGCCCCGCAGCACCAGGCAGCGGGCATCCCGCCCCTCGTCCAGCCGGCGATGGAACAGCGCCAGATGATCGAGGGTCAGGGCGTTGCGCTTGTCCGGCCGGTTCAGCACGATGGTCGCGACCGCGCCATCCAGCTCGAGGCGGATATCGTCGTCGATCATGGTTTCCCCGCGAACAGGATCTTCATCCGGCTTTCGACCACCGCGACGCCGTTCTGGTTGACCACGTTCCAGATGAAGTCGACCACGCCGCCATGCTTGCGCGGCTCCTTGCCCGCCACCTCGATCTCGGCATGGATGGTATCGCCGATCAGGGTGGGCGCGGTGTAACGCAAGCTGTCGGCGCCATAATTGGCGACGATCGCCGGCGCGGCGGGCGGGATGGCCAGCCCGGCCGAGAAGGCATAGACCATGATGCCCGGCGCGATGCGCTGGCCGAACCGCGTGCCGGCGGCATAGTCCGCGTCGGTATGCAGGACGTAGAAATCGCCGGTGTGGCAGCACCAGTTGACGATGTCGGCCTCGGTCACCGTGCGGCCGCGGGTCACGAGCCGGTCTCCCGGCTCGATCTCCTCGTAATAACGCTGCAGCAGGTCGCCGGCCACGTCAGAACACCGGGATGATGTCGGACGGATCGAACGACGTGGTGCGGCCGTCGATGCCGACCTCGGGCAAGGCGGGGAACACGATGCCGTAGGGTTCGACCAGCCCCTTCAGCTTCAGGATCGCCTTGCGCCAGTTTTCCTTCTTCTGCTCGGCCGTCAGGATGCCCAGGCCGGCGGACCGCGCCACCTCGTCGATCATGCGCTGGGCCTGGCGGAAGTTCGGCGGCAATTCCCAGAACTGGTCCGGCGCCTCGTCCAGCACCGCCGACAGGAAGACGAAACCGGCGCGGATCTGGCGGGTGATCTGGTCGCGCTGTTCGTCGTTCAACTGCGGCAGCAGCTTTTCCAGCACCACCAGGCAGATGCCCATGTGGCGCGCCTCGTCCTGGCCGATGCAGCGGAAGGCTTCCTTGAACACCGGGATCGTGGTGTTGCGATACATGCCGTGGAACAGGGTCGAGGACGCGATCTCGCCCATCAGGAACGAGGTGAACAGGACCGGCAGCGGGTATTTGTGCAGCGCGTTCTTGTAGCCGTCCCAATAACGCGCGCCGTTGTGATACAGCCAGCGCACATTGTTCTGGGCCAGCCGGCCCAGCGGGGTTTCGGGTTCGTAGTTCAGGGGGCCGCCCGGCACCAGCGTCTGGATCGCGCGCTGGCAGACTTCCTCGTGGTTCATCTCGTCCCGGGTGATCGAGAAGAAGCACTTGCGGACCGGGTCTTCCTCGTGCGTTTCGAAGGTGTGGATCATCGCGCGGGCGAACACCACGGGCCCCGACCCGTCGAAGGTCGACAGTAGGCCCCACCAATGGGCCAGGGCATAGCGCTGGTCCAGCGTGAATTCCTCAGGCTTCAGCGTGTCCCAGGGCAGGCGCTGGGGCGCCCAGCCCGGGTCGCGGGCGCTGTTGAACAGATCCCACAGCTTGGGCGTCTCGACCCGCCATTCCAGCGGATAGATGTTCATCGCCAGGTCCGGCGGCACCGCCGCGCGATCGGCCAGCAATGCGTCGGGGTCGGGCATGCCGTCGAGGATGACGGGCGGGGCGACGATCGTGTCGGCCAATTGCTGGGCCTGGGCAGCTTGCGACATCGGGAAATCTCCTCACGGGGAACGATGATCAATTAATAATCTGACTGGTCGGTTTGTCAATTCCCAACCGCTCATGCCGCGGCCTGGGCGCCGAGATAGGAATCGATGACCTGCGGGTTGCGCGCGACCTCGGCCGCCGGGCCGGACAGGGCCAGGCGGCCGCTTTCCAGTACATAGGCGCGGTCGGCGACGGCCAGGGCGGCGCGCGCGTTCTGTTCGACCAGCATCACCGACACGCCGCGTTCGCGTAACGAGGCGATGATCGCGAAGATCTCGCGCACGATCAGGGGCGCCAGGCCCAGGCTGGGTTCGTCCAGCATCAGGACCCTGGGCCGCGACATCAGCGCCCGGCCCAGCGCCAGCATCTGGCGCTCGCCGCCCGACAGGGTCGCGGCTTCCTGCCCGCGCCGTTCGGCCAGGCGCGGGAACAGCGCAAAGATTTCGGCCAGCGTGCCGGCGACGGGCTCGCGCCGCCGGACATAGGCGCCAAGGCGCAGGTTGTCCTCGACCGTCATGGCGCCGAACAGGTCGCGGGTTTCGGGCACCAGCACGAACCCCGCCTCGACCCGCGCCACGACCGACGCGGCCGCCCTGGGGTGCGACGGCAGGACGATCCGGCCGCCGGCCAGCGGATGCAGCCCCATCAGCGCCGTCAGCAGCGTGGTCTTGCCCGCGCCGTTGGCGCCGATCACCGTGACGATCTCGCCCTGGTCCAGCATCACCGACACGCGATCGAGCGCGGTGGCCCGGCCATAGCGGACGACCAGATCCTCGGCTTGCAGCAGCTTCATCACGCGGCCCCCAGATAGGCTTCGAGCACGGCGGGATCGCGGCGGACCGTGGCCGCCGTGCCCTCGGCCAATTTTTCGCCGAAGCGCATCACCACCAGGCGGTCGGCCAGGCGCATGACAAAATCCATGTCGTGTTCGACCAGCAGGATCGTCACGCCTTCGCGCCGCAACTGGACCAGCAGGTCGCCCAGCGCGCGCTTCTCGTGGTGGCGCAGGCCCGCCGCGGGTTCGTCGAGCAGCAGCAGCCGCGGATTGGCCGCCAGGGCGCGGGCGATTTCCAGCACGCGCTGGCTGCCCAGCGGCAGGGCGTCGGCGCGCTCATGCGCCTGGTCGCCCAGCCCGACACGGGCCAGCTGGCGCAGGGCATGGGCCATGACCCGCGCTTCCTCGGCCCGGTTCAGCCGCAACAGCGTGGCCCAGACCCCGCACCCGCCCTGGCCGTAGGCACCCAGCGCCACGTTTTCGGCCAGCGTCATCGATCCGACCAGCTTGACATGCTGGAACGACCGGGCCAGGCCCAGCCCCACCATATGGCGCGGGGCCAGGCCGTCGATGCGCCGCCCGTCCAGCGTGATCTGGCCGGCCGTAGGCGGCAGCAGGCCCGAAATCAGGTTGAACATCGTGCTCTTGCCCGCGCCGTTCGGGCCCAGCAGGCCCAGGATCTCGCCCTGGCGCAGGGTGAAGGACAGGCCGTTGACCGCGACCAGCCCGCCGAAACGCCTGACCGCGCCTTCGACCTGCAGCAGGGTGCGGCCAGCGTCGATCGTGCGCGGCGGCGACGGCAGGGCCGCGACCGATGCCGGTACCGCCCGGCGGCCGGGCAGCAGTTTCGCCAGATGCGGCCAGATCCCGTCGCGCGCATGGTGCAGCACCAGCAGCATGGCCGCGCCGAACACCACGATCTCGAAATTGCCGGCCTGGCCGAACAACCCGGGCAGCACCGATTGCAGCCATTGCTTGGACACGGTCACAACGACGGCCCCGATGACGGCACCCCAGATCGACCCGGCCCCGCCGATCACCGTCATGAACAGATATTCGATGCCGGTATGCAGGCCGAACGGCGTCGGATTGACGAACCGCTGGACATGCGCATACAGCCAGCCGGCCAGTCCCGCCAGGCAGGCGGCGATGACGAACACCAGCACCTTCAGCACGATGACGTTGGCGCCGAAGCTTTCGGGCAGCGCCACGCCATGGCGGATGGCGCGCACCGCGCGGCCCAGCCGCGAATCCAGGAAGTTCGCGACCAGCCACAACGACAGCCCCAGCGCCGCCAGGCAGACGGCGTACAGCGCCGGGCCCGAGCGCAGCTCGAACCCCGCGATATCCAGCGGCGGAATGCCCGACAGGCCGTTGAAACTGCCGAACCACGGCAGGTTGCCCAGCAGGTAATAGACGCTGATGCCCCAGGCGAGCGTTGCCAGGCCCAGGTAATGCCCGCCCATATGCAGCGTGGCGGCCCCGATCACCGCGGCCGACAGGCCGGTCACCACCAGCGCCAGCGGCAGGGTGACCCAGGGCGACAGGCCCCAGCTCGTGGTGGCCCAGGCCGTGGCATAGGCGCCGATGCCGACGA
>Ga0206117_100837_pt1 | contig 22155 bp, 23 predicted proteins | sample 3A5Ametagenome_FD_177997 | JGI IMG/M metagenome (GOLD analysis project Ga0206117, IMG submission 177997) | Enriched microbial communities from leaf-cutter ant dump, University of Wisconsin, Madison, United States - 3A5A | ecosystem: Environmental > Terrestrial > Nest > Insects nest > Nest dump... | reverse complement strand
GGGCGCCGGTCAGGTCGGCGCCGCGGAACCGCGTGCCGGTCAGCTTGGCGTCCAGCAGCACCGCGTCGACCATGCGGGTGCCCTGGCAGTTGGCGCCGGACAGGTCGGCCGAATCGAGCCGCGCGCGGCTCAGATCGGAATTGCGCAGATCGGTGCGGCGCAGGTCGGCGTGGCTGAGGATGGCGTCCGACAGGTCGGAATCCACCACGGCCATGTTGGCCAGCCGGGCGCCCGACAGGTTGGTGCCGCGGGCCGAAAGCTGGCTCAGATCCGTCGTCACCTTCTCGAAGGTCAGGCGCTTGGCCGCGTCGCTGCCGTAGCGGGCCAGGCTGGCCTCGCGGAAGTCGGCCTCGGTGAAGTTGGCGGCATCGAGGGTGGCGCCGTGCAGGCAGGCGCCGCGCAGGTCGGCCCGCGTCAGGTCGGCGCCGGTCAGGTCGGCCAGCGTCAGGTCCGCGCCCAGGAAGCTTGCCCCCTGGCAGCTGGCATTGGACAGATTGGCACCGGCCAGGCGCGAGGACGAGAAATCGGCCTGGGCCAGCTCGCGATCACTGAAATTCAGGCCCGACAGATCGTGGAACGACAGCATCGCCCGTTTGCCGCCCTGTTTCCTGGCGACATACAGGTGATGGGCATAAAGCATGTCGTTCAGGCGATCCTGGTCAATGCGCGTCAGCGCAATGCCACCGTCCTGGGGTGACGCCACCTGGTTCATCGGTCCTGCCGAGTTCTATTCCTGCCCGCCCGCAACGGCGCGACCTGCGAAATTGTACTGGGAGATATTGAGGCTTGGCCGGTGAAAAGCAACGAGCATCTGGTGGACGAACATCCAATTACTACGCGGGTAAGTAGACGAGTGCCCGTAATCCACCCGCAGGTGCGCGGCCCAGCGTCAGGTCGCCGCCATGGCTGCGGGCGACGTCGCGGGCGATGGTCAGGCCCAGCCCGATGCCGCCGGTCGCCTGGTTGCGCGACGGATCCAGGCGCACGAACGGGCGGAATACGTCCTCGCGCCGTTCCGGCGGGATGCCCGGCCCATCGTCGTCAACCGCGATCTTGATGCCGCCGTCCTGGGGCCAGGCGCTGATCGTGACGTTGCGTCCATACCGCAGGCCGTTGTCGATCAGGTTGGCCAGACAGCGTTTCAGGGCCTGGGGCCGGGCCTGCAGCGTCAGCCCGGTGGCCAGGTCGGCGGTGATCTGGCGGCCCTGGCGGCGCGCGTCGCCGGCCAGTTCGGCAAACAGCAGGTCGAGATCGACGCTGGCGCCGGCTTCGTCGGGGCCGCCCTGGATGAAGGCGAGATAGCCGTCGATCATCCTGGTCATCTCGGCGACGTCGCGCTGCAGCTCGGCCACCTCGGCCTCCGGGGCCAGCGCGTCCAGCGTGCCGGCCATGCGGGCCAGCGGCGCGCGCAGGTCGGCCGACACGCCGGCAAGCAGGGCGTTGCGCTGGCTGATCTGGCGTTCGATGCGCTGGCGCATGGCCAGAAAGGCGGTGCCGGCCTGGCGGATCTCGGTCGCGCCCGACGGGCGGTAATCGCCGATGCCCTGGCCCTTGCCGAAGGCCTGGGCGGCGCTGGCCAGCCGGATGATCGGCCGTACCAGGTTGCGCAGGAACAGCATGGCGATGCCCAGCAGGATCAGGCTGAGCCCGATGGTCCAGGCGGTGAACAGCCAGGTGGTGGTCGAAAAGATCCGCTTGTCGGTCGTGACCGCGGTCAGTACGCCGTCGGGCAGCTGGACGTGGATGGCGATGAAACCGTCGCCGGTCTCGTCCAACACGAAGGGCAGCAGGATGCGTTCGGCCAGCGCGCGTTCGATGACCGACCGATAGGGCAGCAGGGCCCCGCCGCCGGCGGGCAGCTGGGCGCCGGCCTCGAAGCGGGTCTCGACCTCCAGCTGGGTGCGCAGCTGGTGGGCGATCAGCCGCTGGTCTTCGCGCGGCAGATGGAAGCGGGCCTCGATCAGCACGGCGATCTCGCCGCCCAGCCCCAGGGCCAGCCGGCGTGATATGGTCTGCCAGTGGCGGTCGTAGAAGATGAAGCTGGTGACCAGCTGGACCACCACCAGCGGCACCGTCAGCATCAGCAGGGCGCGTCCGAACAGCGTCCGGGGCAGGCCGCGTTTGACCGCGCCCATGGCGTGCCGGCCCCTAGTCGGCCCAGAGGACGTAACCCTCGCCCCACACCGTCTGCAGGTAGCGGGGGTTCTTGGGCTCGTCCTCGATCTTGCGGCGCAGGCGGGTGATCTGCACGTCGATGGCGCGGCCCTCGCCGCCGCCGGTCTTCTGCGCCAAGTCGGCGCGGCTGATCGTGGCGCCTGGGTTGGCCGCGAACAGGCGCAGCAGCATGGCCTCGCCCGAGGTCAGCGCGACCGCCTGGCCGTCGCGGGTCAGTTCGCCGCGCTTGGGGTCGAATTCGAACGGGCCGAAGCGCAGCGAGCGCGCCTCGGTCGGCACCGACTGGGCCCGGCGCAGCACGGCGCCGACGCGCAGCAGCAGTTCGCGCGGTTCGAACGGCTTGGCCAGGTAATCGTCGGCCCCGGCTTCCAGCCCGGCGATGCGGTCCGACGGTTCGCCCATCGCGGTCAGCATCAGGACGGGCACGCGGCTGGTGCGCCGCAGGTCGGCCACCAGGCTCAGGCCGGTTTCGCCCGGCATCATCACGTCGACGATCAAGAGGTCGAAATGAAAGGCGGCCAGCTGGCCGCGCGCGGCGGCGGCATCGCCCGCCACGGTGACGCGAAACCCGTTTTCGCCCAGATAGCGCTTCAGCAGCTGTCCCAGCCGTTCGTCGTCGTCGACGACCAGCAGATGGGCCTCGCCCTCGGTCATCGCCGGCTGCTCCCGTCGCGCAGGATAGTCTTCAGGATGCGGTCGCGGTCTTCCTCGTCGATCAGCCCGGCCAGCACCTGGCGATAGCCGGCGACGGCCTCGGCCCCGGCTTCGCGATAGGCGCGGGCGACGCGGGCCTGCTGGACCTGGCGCAGTTCCTCCTCCAGCGCCTGGCCCTTCTCGGTCAGGAACAGCTGGCGCTGGCGGCGGTCGCGCAGGCCCTGGCGCTGCTCGACATAGGCGTCGGTCAGCAGGACGCCCAGCACGCGCGACAGGCTTTGCTTGGTGATGCGCAGGATCGCCAGCAGCTGGGCGATGGTGATGCCGGGGTTGCGGCCGACGAAATGCAGGACCCGGTGATGGGCCCGCCCGAACCCGTAGCGTTCCAGGATGGCGTCGGGGTCGGCGGTGAAGTCGCGATAGGCATAGAACAGAAGCTCGATGCCCTGGCGCAGTTCCTCCTCGCGCAGGAACAGCGGATTGGGCGATGATTTCAGGTCAGCCATGTTGACACATTATGCCGATTCGTTATCCGCAGAGGGGCCTGGATTATATTTCTCGCCGGCTCGAAGGCTCGCACAGCTTCGAGATGGCTGTCTAAAGACATCCATTACACCCCATGCTGATAGCGTGACGCGGGCCAAAGGTCCATGCGCCGCGGCAAATCCGCCGGTTTTCGGACCGATATGCCTGGGTTCAGGAACCCGGCGGCCGGTGGCACTGGCCCAGCGACCCGGCGGCGCAGACCAGCCGTCCGTCGGTCCAGACCGCGCCCGACAGGTCGGCACCGAAGAAATCGGCCCCGTCCAGGCGGGCGCCGGCAAAGTTCGCGCCCTTCAGCTGGGCGCCATAGAACCGGGCGCGGCGCAGGTCGGCATCGTTGAAACGGGTTTCGGTCAGGTCGGCGCGGGTGAAATCGGCCTCGTTCAGCCGGGCGCGGTCAAAGCGCGCCTGGGCCAGGTCGGTGGCCACGAACTTGGCGCGGCGGCCGTCGATGCCCGACATCGTGGCTCCGCGCATGGTCGCGGAATTGAAGCTGGCATTGCGCAGATTGGCGCCGTCCAGCTCGACGCCGGTCAGCGTGGCGCGGTCGAAGGTGCAATCGCCCCAGTCGACCTTGGGCGTCGCGACCTCGGTGCAGGCGGCGCGGGCCGGATCCGCCAAAAGCAGGATGAGGCCGAGCAACGTCAGAAAACGCATCATCCCCTCAATCTAGTCGCGGCGGGCCCCGTCTCCAAGCGGCGTTGCCCGCCGGCATACGCCTGCTGTAGGGTCTTTAGTCTTCTGGATAGCGCGTAAGGAATGCCGCCATGGCCAGCATCGCCACAGCCCGCCCCGCCGCCTCGGCCGTCGAGGCCTGCATCGCCGCGCTGAAGGCGCTGGCGGGTGAAGATTTCTCGACCGCGCGGGCGGTGCGCGACCATCACGGCAAGGACGAAAGCTGGCACGAGCCGATGGCCCCCGACGGCGTGCTGTTCGCGACCTCGACCGACCAGATCGTGGCGGCGGTCAAGATCTGCGCCGCCCACGGCGTGCCGATCATCCCCTTCGGCACCGGCACGTCGCTGGAAGGCCATGTCACCGCGGTCGCCGGCGGCATCTGCATCGATACGACGCGGATGAACCGCGTGCTGCAGGTCAATACCGCCGACCTCGACGTCGTCGTCGAACCCGGCGTGACCCGCAAGCAGCTGAACGAACATATCCGCGATACCGGCCTGTTTTTCCCGATCGATCCCGGTGCCAACGCCTCGATCGGCGGCATGACCGCGACGCGCGCCTCGGGCACCAATGCGGTGCGCTACGGCACGATGCGCGAGAACGTGCTGTCGCTGACTGCGGTGCTGGCCGACGGCCGCGTCATCCGCACCGCGCGGCGCGCCCGCAAGTCGGCGGCCGGCTATGACCTGACCCGGCTGTTCGTCGGGTCGGAAGGCACGCTGGGCATCATCACCGAGATCACCTTGCGGCTGTATGGCATCCCCGAGGCGATGTCGTCGGCCGTCTGCGGTTTCGCGACGCTGGAAGGTGCGGTCGACACCGTGATCCAGACCATCCAGTCGGGCATTCCGGTGGCCCGCATCGAATTGCTGGACGACGTCCAGATCGATGCGATCAACCGTTATTCCAAGCTGGACCTGCCCGTGCGCAACACGCTGTTCCTGGAATTCCACGGCACCGCGGCGGGCGTGCAGGAACAGGCCGAACTGGTCCAGGCCCTGGCCAGCGAGAACGGCGGCGAAGGGTTCGACTGGACCACCCGGCCCGAGGAACGCACCCGGCTGTGGCAGGCGCGCCACGACGCGGCCTATGCCAACAACGCGCTGCGTACCGGGTCGCGCATGTGGGCGACCGATGTCTGCGTGCCGATCTCGCGCCTGGCCGAATGCATCATGGAAACCAAGAAGGACATCGCCGACAGCTTCATCATCGCGCCGCTGGTCGGCCATGTCGGCGACGGCAATTTCCACCTGACCTTCATCATCGACCCCGACCAGCCCCATGAAGTGGCCGAGGCCGAGCGGCTGAACGACCGGCTGGTCATGCGCGCGCTGGCGATGGACGGCACCTGCACCGGCGAGCACGGCATCGGCCTGGGCAAGACCAAATTCCTGGTCGCCGAACACGGCGAGGCGGTGGCCGTGATGCGGTCGATCAAGCAGGCGCTGGATCCGCAGAACCTGATGAACCCGGGCAAGATCCTGCCGCAGTAGCGGCGGCCTCAGCCCGCCTTGGGCGGGTCCGGATCGTGGTCCAGGCGGGCGCCGTCCAGCCGCCGGTCGGTCAGGCGGCGTTCGGCCGCGCCCTTGGCCTTTTCGGCCTTGGTGCGGCCGTGCAGCAGGCGGTTGGCATCGGCGGTCGCCTCGCGCTCGGCGCGGGCGCGGGCCTTGCGGGCCCGGTTGAGGTTGATGATCTCGGCCATGGTCGTAACCCCGATCGCGAAAGGCGGCGCCAGTCTAAGGCAGCCCGCACGATGACGCAAAGCCCGGCCGATGACGATTCGTGACGAGGTCTGACTCCACCCTTACACGAGGGGCGGATATCCTCCCCCTCGACCCGGCCAGCCAACGGAGCCCGCCATGACCGCGATTGCCAGTTCATCCCCCGGCCTGTCGACCGCCTATCAGGCGCAGGCCCTGCAGGCCCGCCAGCAGGAAGTCCGCCAGCCGCCGCCCCCGCCGCCGCCGGTCCAATCGGCCACCGCCGGGGCTTCGGCCGGGTCCTCGGCCACTGCCTCGGCCGGTCCGGGGCTGGGCCGCAACGTCGATATCCGCGCCTGATCAGAAGGCCGTGTAGTAATCCTCGGTCACGCAGACCATGATCATGTCGACCGCATCGTCGGTCGCGCCCAGCGGCAGGATGATGCGGTTCCAGGCGTAACGGAACCGGGCCGCCGAGATGTCCTCGGCCAGCCGGCCATAGATCGGCCGCCCCGTCGCGATGCAGTCGAAATAGGAACGCTTGGTCATGTCGCGGATGCGCGGGTTGTCGCGCACCGTCTGGTTGGTCAGGTCGACATGAATGCGTTGCGCATGCAGGCTGGGAAACACGCGAAAGCGTAGATCGCGGCCCCCCTCAATCACGTCCAGCAGCGCCAGCCAGCCCATCCACGGCTTGAACTCGATCACGTCGAAATCCGCCCGTGCCGGCCAGCGCCGGGATTTGCGCCGCGCCAGCCACAGGTCGTGGAGCGCCGCAAGCTTCGGGTCGGCGCCCGGGGGCAGGGTGAAGTCGGCCTGATCGGTCATCACACGCATAAGTCAAACACGGCCGTCGCCTTTTTCCAATGCGCGAGCGTGGCTTCACGCTATGACATCGGCGTCAGGATCCACCGACGGAGTCTCCGCCGTGCAGCTTTATTCGTCACTGCTGTCACCCTTTGCCGCCCGGGTGCGTGCCGCCATCTACGCCAAGAACCTCGACGTTGCGATCGTGCAGGCGCCTGCCGACTGGGCCAGGTCACCCGAATACCGTGCGCTGAATCCGCTGGGGCGGGTGCCGGTGCTGGTGCTGGACGACGGATCGTCACTGGCCGAATCGGGAGTGATCGTCGAATACCTCGAGGACGCCTTTCCGGAAATCCCGCTGCGCCCGGCGGCGCCGGCCGATCGGGCGCGAGTGCGGTTCGTCACCCAGGTGGCCGAATTGTACGTGACCGGCGCGATGATGCCGCTGTTCGACCTGTTCGACGCCAAGCTGCGTGACGAGGCCGTCATCGCCGCCCAGTTGCAGCGCTTCGACGGGGCGTTGGCCCAGCTGGAACCGCTGCTGCGCCCGGGGCGGCTGGCCTTTGGCGATGCGATGACGACGGCCGATTGCTGGCTGGCGCCGCTGCGTTTCGTCATCAATGGCCTGATGGCCTTTGCCGGCAAGCCCGCGCTGCTCGATGCCTATCCCGCGATCGATGCCTATGCCGCGGTGGCCCAGGAACATCCCCATCTCGGCCGGGTCTGGCGCGAGATGGAAGATGGGCTGAAGGCATTCATGGCCCGCCGCGCCGCCGGCGCTTAGGCCGCCAGCGCGGCGATCAGCAATCCGACAGGCCCCAGGGCCATCGCCAGCCGGGGCCGGTAGGGCAGCAGGAAGACCAGGGCCAGGGCGGCGGCCGTCAGGCCGCCGCACCAGGCGACGGGGCCGAAGACCCAGCCGTCGGACGCGATCGCGGCGGCAAACGACAGGGCCAGGATCGTCGTGCCGGCCAGACGCAGGGTCAGGGTGGCGCGGGTCTTGATCCCGCGGCCCACCACCTGACGGTGGTGGCGATCCATGCCCAGGCACAGCGCCGCCAGGCCGGCATAGGCCAGTCCGATCATCGCCAGCATTTCAGCGCCGCCCCAGCTGCCGGGCCAGGGCGGCCAGGATCAGCCCGGTGGCCAGGGCGGCCAGGTCGAAACCGGCCATCGGCCAGTCGCCCTGAACCAGGCTGTACCCCAGATGCCGGCCGCTGGTCGCGGCATTGACCAGCGGCAGGGCGGCGTACAGTACGGCGGCAAGCCCGAGCTGTTCGACCCAGGCGCGCAGATGCGGCCGGCAGGCGCCGTGGACCGCGGCCAGGGCCCAGCTGGCGAAGAACACGGCTGCTTCGATGTCGGCGCGGTCGGCCAGGCCGGCCGGCAGCAGACGGTTGGCCCAGAAGAAGGCCGCGATGGCGATGACCAGCCCGGCCATCGCGCCGACGTTCAGGCCCTCGACCACGCGCTGGCGGCGCGGCCGGCGCTTGACCAGCCACAGCACCAGGCCGGTGGCGATCATCGCCGTGCCGGCGATGCCGCCGATGAAATAAAGCAGCCGCAGCCCCGGTCCGGCGAAACGCCCCAGATGCAGCCCATACATCGCGGCGCGCAGGATGCCGGCGGGCCGGCCATCCTCGATCGCGACGATCGCGCCGGTCGTGCCGTCGAAGGCGATCTGGTGGCGGCGATGCGCCAGGCCCGATGAATCGGCTGCGTGGATGCGCACGATGGCTGCGGCATCGTTGGGGCGGTAGACGTCGATGCGGCCGGCGGGCACGCCCCAGCGCGCCTCGGCCCGGATGATCAGCGGTCCCAGCGGCACCAGCGGGGCGGGGCGGCCGGCGGGACGGGGTGCCGGCTGGGCCAGCGCGGCCTCGGCATGGAAGGCCGCGCGGTCGCCGCGATAGGCCAGGTCGACACCCCAGGGCAGGTACAGGAACATCAGCGTGACCAGCCCGGTATAGGTGATCATCAGGTGATAGGGCAGGGCCAGCACCCCCAGCGCGTTATGGGCATCGAGCCAGGCGCGCTGGCCGCCCTTCTGCGGGCGGAAGGTGAAGAAGTCCTTGAAGATCCTGATATGGACGATGACGCCCGACACGATCAGGGCCAGCATGATCACCGCGGCCAGCCCGACCAGCAGCCGGCCCCAGACCGAGGGCATCTGCAGGTCGAAATGAAAGTAATAAAGGAAATCCCCGCCATAGGTGCGGCGCGCCACCACGGGCGCGTCGGCGGCAGGATCGAATTCCTCGCGCTGGAAACGGGGGGCGTGGCCGGCATCGCGCCACACCGCCAGATGGGCGGCGCGGTCACGCCCGTCGGGCAGGTCGATCAGCCAGCGGTTGGCATCGGTTCCGATGACCTGCATCCGTGCCTCGGCGCGGTCGGCGGCGGTGGCGCGGTCGATCGCCGGGGCGGGGCGCCATTCCGGCCGCATCCAGGCGGTGATGTCGTGGCGATAGAAGCTCAACGTGCCGGTCAGGAAGATGGCAAACAAGAGCCATCCGGTGACCAGCCCGGCCCAGCCATGGGCCCAGGCCATCGATTGGCGGAAACCGGTCTTCATGCGATCGTACCGATCCAGGCAACCAGCCCCAGCAGGCCCGTCGGCAGCATCAGGCCGATCCAGGCGCGCCAGGCGCTGCGGGCGGCGAAGGCCCAGATCATCGCGCCCGTATAGGCGACGAAACCCAGCATGATGCCGATCAGCGCGGCCTCGGCCTTCTGGCCGGGCAGGGCCGTTGCCGCGGATGCGGCAATGGCCGCGGCCAGGGCATAACCCCCGGCCACGGCGGCCAGCACCCGCGATGCGATGGCCAGGGCCTTCACCAGCGGTAGCGCACCGTGGCCATGACGGTGCGGTCCAGCCCGTAATAGCAGCGGTCGACGGCGGTGCAGGCCGAGACATACTGCTTGTTGAACAGGTTGGTTGCATTCACCGAGGCGCGCCAGCCCGCCATGCTGGACGACAGCCCGCCCAGGTCGTAATGCACGGCGGCATCGAACAGGGTGAAGGCCGGCACCTTGGTGACGTTGGCCGTGTCGCCATAGGTTTCGCCGACATAACGGACACCCAGCCCCAGCCCCAGGCCCTTGGCGGCGCCGCGCTGGAAGGTGTAGTCGCCCCAGGCCGAGGCCATGTGCTGGGGCACCGCGACCGGCGTCTTGCCCTTCATCGCGGTGCGCACGCCGTACAGGCCGGTCGCCACGGTATTGCTGTCGGTCACTTCGGCATCGAGATAGGTGTAGGACGCGGTGAGGCTGAGGCCCTGGGTCAGCGTCGCCTTGCCTTCCAGCTCGATCCCGCGCGAGCGGATCTCGCCGGTCTGGACGTTGAACGCCGGCCGCACCGGATCGGGCGTCAGCACGTTGGTGCGGGTCAGGTTGAAGGCCGACAGGGTGACGAAGGCATCGATGCCGGTCGGCTGGTACTTCACGCCGGCTTCGTACTGGGTGCCCTTGGTCGGCTTGAAGGCATTGCCCGAGGCATCGACGCCGGCCGTCGGCTCGAACGATTCGGCATACGAGACGTAAGGCGCCAGGCCCATGTCGAAGACATGGATCAGCCCGGCGCGCTTGGTGAAGGCATTGGCGGAATTGTCGACCTTGGCGCCGTTCAGGCGGTTCCTGGTCTCGTCCGTCGTCCAGTCCTGGCGGATGCCCAGCAGCAGCGAGGTATTGCCGTAGCGGATCTGGTCCTGGGCATAGAGGCCGACCTGGCCGCCGGTCTGGCGGGTCGACTGGTACAGCACCGGCATCGGGATCTGCTGGTAATAGACCGGCCGCCAGATGTTCAGCGGCTGTGCCGTGGCGATGCCGCGATAGGTGTCGGAGGCATAGCTTTGCCCGTCGACGCCGAACAGCGCGGTATGCTGCAGGCTGCCGGTGGCGAAATTGGCCTGGGCCTGGTTGTCGAGGGTCAGGTCGTTGGAATGCTCGACCAGGCTGAAGGCGGTGCGCGTCACCGTCTGCAGGTTGGCCTGCAGGCTGTTCTGGTAGACGCCGTTATATTCCAGGTTGTTGCGGATATACCGGGTGTTCTGGCGCACCGTCCAGACGTCGTTGAAGCGGTGCTCGAACAGCCAGCCGGCGCCATAGGACGTGCGGTCCCATTTGTTGTAGTTGGGATCGCCGGCAAAGAAGCTGGTCGGCAGCTTGCCGTAGGGGTTCTTGACGACGGTGCCGATGGTCGGCAGGAAGTTCAGCGGCGACCCCGCGTAATCGTCATGCTGATAGCTGGTCAGGATGGTCAGCGCCGTGTCGGCCGACGGCTGCCAGGTAAAGGACGGCGCGATCGCCGTGCGCTGGCGATGCGAGAAATCGGTCTGGGTGTCGGTCCGCAGGGCCAGGCCCGACAGCCGGAACAGGAACTGGCCGCCCCGGTCGATCGGGCCGGACAGGTCGAAGGACCCTTGCAGGCGGTTGAAGTTGCCGACCTGCAGTTCCGCCTGGTTGAAGGCCGTCGCGGTCGGGCGCTTGGACACCATGTTGACGATGCCGCCCGGCGTCGACTGGCCGTACAGCACCGAAGCCGGGCCCTTGATCACCTCGACCCGCTCGAAGAAGAAGGGATCCAGACCGGCGGTGACATACCCCGACCCGCGCAGGCGCATGCCGTCGATATATTCGTTGAACGATACGCCGGTGGTGCCGTCGCCACCGAACCCGCGGATGGCGACGCCGTCGCCGCCGAAATAGGACGATTCGCCGGTGCGGCCTGTGGTGACGCCGGCGGTATAGGACAGGGCGTCGCCGACGGTGCGGGCGGCGCGCGCCTCCATCTCGTCGCGCGTGACGACCGAGATCGACTGCGGCGTCTCGATCAGCGGGGTATCGGTCTTGGTCGCGGTCAGGCTGCGCTGGGCGACGTAACCCTGGACCGGCCCCCAGGCGTCCTGCTGCATCTGCTGGCCCTGGACCGTGACGGGCCCCAGCATGGTGACGTCGGCGGACGTGCTGCCTTGCGCCTGCCGGGCCAGGGTCACGGTATTGGCGGCGGTCAGCCGATAGGTCACGCCGGTACCGGCCAGCAGGATCTGCAGGGCGGCTTCGGGCAGGTGGCTGCCGCTGACGCCGCTGGTGGTCGCCCCCTGCACATCCTCGGTCGCGTAAGCCAGCTGGTAACCCGACTGGTCGGCGAACTGGCGCAGCGCGCCGGCCAGCGGCTGGGCCGCGATGGTGAAGTTGCGGGCCGCCGACGGGGCGGTGACTGCGGGCTGGCCCTGGGCCCGGGGGGCCGCGGGCATGCCCAGCCCCGCGATCAGCGCCGCCGACAGAACCGCCAGCCGCCGCGTCGAACTACCTGCCTTGACCAAAGGAAATCCCCCAAATCATTCTCGATAAGGTCATGCGAATGCCCCTCATTTGCATGGACCTGCGAAGATGAGACGGGTGGGCAGGGGCGAACCCCAACCTGCCGCGACAGATTTTCTTCAGCGCAGGATGGTCAGGAAATTGCCCAGGCGGCTGACCGTCAGGCCATGGGTGGCGGCAAGGCCGGCCACCGCCTGGTCGACGCGATCCGTCGTGAAGATGCCGCTGACCGGGCGCAGGGATCCGGGATCGCGGCCGACCAGCAGGATGCGGCCCGGCCTATAGCGTTCCAGTTCGGCCAGCGCGTCGGCGAAGCTGGCGCCGTCCAGCACGATCCGCCCCTGCTGCCAGGCGGTGACCGCCCCGATATCGGCGCGCGGCATCCGCCGCGGGGGCTGGCCCGCGCGATAGGCGATCTGGTCGCCGGCTTCCGCGCGCAAGATCGTCTCGGCCGGTCCCCGTTCGGGCGAGGCGACGGCGACCGTGCCCTGGGTCACCGTGGTCAGGACCTGATCCCCGCGATCGCGCACGACGAAGGCGGTGCCGACCGCCTGGCTGATGCCGGCCAGCGCCGCGACGCGGAACGGCCTGGCCGGATCGCCGCGCACCGCGAACAGCACTTCGCCGCGCAGCAGGTCGATGCGTCGTTCGCCGGGCGAATAGCGCACGGCGATGGCGCTGTCGGTGTTGAGATGGGCGATCGAACCGTCGGGCAGGGTGATGCTGGCACGCTGGCCGACGCCCGTGCCGTAATCGGTCGTCAGGGCGATGCGCAACGGCTGGTAGCCGATGGTGATCGCCAGACACGCGGCGGCGGCCAGCGCCGCCACCTGGAACAGGCGCCGGCGTGGCTTGGCGGGGGCCACCGGCCGCGGGGCGAAATCACGTTCCAGGACGCCCAGGCCGCGCCATGTTGCCCGTTCCCGCTCGAAGGCCGCGCGATGGGCCGGGTCGGCCGCGATCCAGGCCTTGAAGCGGTCCAGGTCGTCGGCGCCGACATCGGCGGCGGCCAGGCGCACGATCCAGTCGCGCGCGGTGCCGGCGGCCCCGGCCTCGACGGGGGGCTCGGTCATGACCGGTCCCGCGCGGCCGCCAGGCGGTCCAGCACCTTGCGCATGTGGTTTTCGACGGTCGTCACCGATACGCCCAGCCGCTGGGCGATGTCGCGATGGGTGCGGCCCTCGAACCGGTTCAGATGGAAGATCCGGCGGCTCAGTTCGGGCAGGCCGGCGACCTCGCGCCGCAACCGGTCCAGTTCGTCGCGGGCGATGACGTCGCGTTCGGGCGTGCGCCATTCCGCGCCGCCATCCAGGATGTCGCGGGCTTCCTGCAGGATTTCGGCTCGCCGCGCCTCGCCCCGCAGATGGTCGGTCGCCAGGTTGGCGGCCATGCGGAACAGATAGGCGCGGCCGTTGCCGATGCGCGCCGCGCCGTCCACTTCGCCCAGCTTCAGATACAGGTCATGGGCCAGGTCGCGCGCGGTGAACGCACAGCGCAGGCGCCGCATCAGGAAGCGGACGAGGTCGCGGTGATGGTCGCGAAAACTGCGGTGCAGCGCCGAATCCTGCATGGCGGCGCACGCTAGAGCATACGAGAATGGTTCGCAATAACGGAAGGCGTCGCCGGGCCGGAGGTGCCGTCCGGCGACGTGACCACGATTTTTCGGCCTGCACGCGTCAGGCCCGGATACGAGCCGGCTTGGCTTCTGCCTGGAAATGTCGGGGGTGGTGCGTCGGCTGCGGGGCCGCCCGGGGGCGGGCCATGGTCGGGTCGGGGCCGCGGTCGGGCCCGGACGGATCAGTGCATCGCGTCGAGCTGCATCCGGCGCAGGCGCAGTTCGGCGGCCGCCTGGCGGGCGCGGGCGACGTCGTCGTCAGTCAGGCCGTCGAGGTCGGTGCCGAGGTCGAGATAGGCCGGCGACAGCAGGTTGTCGAGGAAACGGGCGCGGCTGGCATGGACCAGCACGGTTTCGACCCGGCGGTTGCCGATGTCCATGTGCACGCCGTGCTCGACCCCGTCGGCGCCGTAGATCGGGAACGCCTGGCGCATCAGCGGCGGCAGCGAGAACGACACGCAGAACGACCAGTGATAGTTCGCCGTGGCGATCAGGTTCAGGAACCGCACCAGCAGCTTGATCACCCGGCTGTCGACGCTGGTCGACGACTTGGCCACCCACAGCGCCCCGGCGACGATGACGTGGCAGGCCCTGATGTCGCGGGCCTTGGCGGCGCGGCAGACCAGCAGTTCGCTTTCCGGGGCCTGGACCGGGTCGGCGTAGAACAGCGACTTGGTCTCGATGGCGTCGCGCAGATCGGTCTCGACCCAGCGCAGCCGCAGCGAGCCGGAGGCGATCGGCTGTCCGTCGCGCATCAGCACGACGATCGCGGTGTCCCGCGGGTTGGCATCGGGGTGCAGGACCGGGTTCGACAGCTGCGACAGGAAGGCGCGTTCGGGATCGATCGCCTTGATCCGCACCAGCGTCTCCAGGTCGTGGCTGACCATCGGTACCAGGTCGGCGTCGCGCGCGGCACGCACCAGGGCCGGGGCGATGCGGCCGGCCACCACGGGTCGTTCGACCGCGGGCAGGGCGTTGCAGGTCAGGGCATCGAGGAAATGTCTCAAATCCGTCGTCATTGGATCACCGCTCGTTGAGGTTTTCGATAGATATCCGTGATGGTCACGGCGTAGCGGTCCCCGCCGGGCCCGCTGGCCGACAGAGCGAGGCGGCGATAACCGCCGCGATCGGTCGTTGCGTGAATGTCGAGGTCGTCGAACCGCGCCCCTTCGGCGGGCAGGGTATCGAATTGATGTTCGACCAGATCGACATAGTTCTGATCGCGCAGCAGGCGTAGCGAGCGCCCCGCGAGATCGTGGCGCATCCGATTGGCGGCGCCGAGCGTCAACAGTCTGTAGCCCTCCTCCTCCTTGCGCAGCAGAGAATAGTTGGCCGACCCCCCGGCCGCGGCGATGGCCCGCAGCAGGACGTCGACATCGGTGTCGGGACCGGTCCATTCGCGCAGGGCAGCGATCTGGACGGGATCGGTGACCTGGTCGAGCGACAGGCGCTGGGTGATGATGTGGACCGACAGATGGTCGGTGATGGCCGGGCCGGCCGGCAGCGACAGGGCCTGGGCCGCGGCGCGGATGGTGTCGTAGCGGCGCCGGGTCCACTGGTCGCCCTGCTGGCTGTGGATGTCGATCGCGCTGAACGCCCGCGACTGGCTGGTCAGCCACTCGGCGGCCCGGCGCCCGGCTTCGGGCGACGCGGTGATCAGATGTCGCCGCAGGGTCAGCCGGCCATCGGCGCGCACCGTGATCTCGATCCAGCCCATCGCGCGGATGCCGTAGGCGATCGCGTCGAACCCGTCTTCGGGGCCAAGCCGCAGCGCATCGCGAACGAAGCGCGCATGGCCGAACGGGGCGGCGTTGACCGTGCCGTCCTCGGTCACCCAGTAGCACAGGTCGCCACCTTCGACGGCCGGTCCGGTGACGCTGATGCCGAAGATCTCGACCAGGAAGTCGTGATCGCCACGGGCGGCGAACACCTCGGACAGCGCGAACAGCATCTCGGCGTCGATATGCTCGGTGCCGCCGTTGCGCGCGCGCCGGATCGTCGCCTCGCTGTAACCCGCGGCCTTGGCCAGGGCTTTCATCGTCAGTTCGGTATTGGGCAGAAGCCGCCGTGCGATCGCCTGATCGAGAAGGGCGCGCGGGCCACGCGGTCGACTACTCATCGTTGCCTCCAAGGTTGCTCGGTCCGGGCGACAGACTTGCTCGGGTGCCGGCTGGTATCCTTACGCTTCATTAGGGTGGAGGAGAACCGATGCCGCGACAACCGGATCAACCGGTCAAGCTTAAAACTACGTCTAAGGGCGTAGATATCGCTGACGCGCTTGCCAGATTGGGTGATACGCTGAACCGTTCCGCAACTCAGCGGGGAATTACCGCCTCGGCCGCCAACCGGCGCCAGCTCGAGGCGCTGGGCGCCCTGGGCCTGGTCGTGGGCCTGAACGAGCCCGCCGATGACCGTCGCGCGCCTGCGCGTGCTGGCAAGGCAATCGATGCCGTTGCCGGCATGGGTGCCCGCCGGCGCGGTCCGGCGCTGGCCTTTGTCGCGCCCTGCGGCGAAGCGGACTGACGCAAGATGCGTCAGTCCTGGCCCGAGTGACCTGGTTGGCCGGATCAGCCCCTGGCCGGCAGCAGCGCGTCGTCGATTTCCTTGGCGCGCTGTGCCGCCGGTCGTTCGGCCAGACGCTGCCAGTAGCGGGTAAAGGCGGGGCGGGCCTCGACGGTGCCGACCATCATGCCCCAGCCGATATGCGATCCGACATAGACGTCCGCCGCGCTGAACCCCGCACCGGTCACGTAGTCGGTCTGTTTCAGCGCGCCTTCCAGCGCGTCCAGCACCTGGCCGAGCGAACCGTAGCCTACCATGCGCTGGCGTTCCGCCGGGACCGTGATGCCGAGCGCCTGGTTGGTGGTGGCGGCTTCCAGCGGGCCGGCGCAGAAAAACATCCAGCGATAATAGGGCGCGCGCGCCGCGCTGCCATGGGCGGGGGACAGACCCGCCTGGGGGAACGCATCGGCCAGATAGGCGCAGATCGCGGCCCCTTCGGTGACGACGGCGGTGCCATGACGGATCGCCGGCACCTTGCCCATCGGGTTGATCGCCAGATAGGCCGGCGCTTTCATCGTCGTGTCGAAATCGAGCAGTTCAGTGCGATAGGGGTGGCCGACTTCTTCCAGCATCCAGCGCACGATCCGACCACGCGACATCGGATGGGTATAGAATACGATCTCGTCCGTCATCGCTGTGTCCTCCGCCGGGGTGGAACGCCGCTGTAACGCAAAAGCAATGGGGAAGGATCGCGGACGATCCCTCCCCATTCCTGTCCCGCCGGCCGCCGCGTCGGGCGACCGGTCATGGGTTGCCGTTCAGCGCGTTAGCGCGAGGCCAACTGCTGCTGTTCCAGGGCCGGCAGGCTCTTGGCCGCCCAGGCCCGGACATCCGACGGCGACCCGGCCGACGCGAAGCTGCGATAGGCCGCGATCGAATCGACGCGGGTGTTGTGCATCGCGTTCAGATAGATGCGGTCGAAATCGTCGTTCTGGGCGCCCTGCATCAGCTTGATCTGCTGGATCTGTTCCGGCTCCAGCGCCGCCGACGGCTCGGTGATGCCGCGGGCCTTCAGCAACACCGCCAGTTCGTCCTTGGCCTTGCTGCGATCGGCGATGATCTGCTCGGCCATGCTGCGCACTTCCGGCGTGTTGGTGCGTTCCAGCGCCAGGCGGCTGGTCTGCAGCTCGAAGGCATGGGCGCGAACCGCCTGCTGCAGGAAGCTGTCCTGGATGTCCGGCGCGTTGACGGCGACGGGCGGCGTCGACTGGGCCATGACCGGCGCGGCGCCGAAACCCATGGTCAGACCCAGTACAATGGCGCTGGCGAAAAGATGCTTCTTAGGCATGATATCCTCTCATCAACCGTAGTGGGGATGGCGTGTCGGGGGATAAAACGCCAACCCCCGTGAGCGGTTCCGCCAGCCAATTTCCGTCACAGCGGGGCGCTTTCCGTCACAGCGGTGCACGGGGCGCCGCTTCCGGGCCATAAGATAATTTGATTTGCAATTCAAATTATTTTGCTCAGGACCTCCCCCGACATGCGCGGGGCCGTCCGGCCCTCCCGCGCCGCGTCTGTGCGCGGTCGAGCCACGGCATCGTGCGCTTGCCGTTCGCCGGCCGCCAGTAGGGGGCCACCACATGCACCCAGCCGGCCGGGACACCGGCGATCGAGGCCGTTGCGACCTGCCGGCGGAACAACCCGTTGGTTCGTCGCGACGAGGCCGGGGGCAAACCCACGTATGATTTCCGCCGGCGTGCAAGCCGGCATGATGGGCGGCACGGTGAACAGCACGCCGGACGATAGGAAGGAATGCCGCCATGATCGCATCCTCGAGCCCGTTGAAGGGTTATGCCGTTCCGTTGACGCCCGAGGGCAGATCCTCGATCGATCCGCCGCCGCCCTGGCATTATTCCAGCGACTGCCTGGCCATCGAATACTGGGCGGACCCGCCCGAGGTCGCGGCGCTGATGCCGCCCGGCATGGCGGCCGACGGCGCGGGGCGCTGCTTCTTCTGGTTTCTGGATTGGCAGTTCACCGGCGAGAACGACGAGCTGACCGATCCCGCCCGTTATCAGTACCGCGAGGCTCTCGTCCTGCTCGACGCGGTCTACGAGGGCATGAAGGTCACCTATTGTCCCTATATCTTCGTCGACAACGACGCCGCCATCGCGCGCGGCTGGATCCAGGGTTTCCCCAAGCGCCTGGGCAGCATCTTCCAGACCCGCAGCTTCGCGGCGCCCAGCCCGGCCGCGGCCCCGCTGGCCGCCGGCAGCCGCTTCGGCGCCAGCGTCTCGGCCCATGGCGAACGCATCGCCACCGCCCGCATCCAGCTGGAAGAACCCGTCGCCGATCCGACCACGGTGTTCAACCGGCCGACCACGATCCGGCGGTATTTCCCGCAATTGACCGCGGGCCGGCAGCAGGTGCCCGCGGTGGACGAACTGACCCTGTCGCTGACCGACAATCCGGCCATCGTCGACATGTGGGCGGGCCGCGCCGAACTCGTCCTGCCCGACGTGCCGGGCGAGGAAATCCATCGCATCGCGCCGCTCAGGGTCGGGCGGGGCTATCGCTTCTCGATGTCCTATTCGGTCACCGACCTGCGCATCCTCAGGGATTATCGCGCCTGAACACGAAGGGGGCTAAGCCCATGTCGATCACGGTTGCCCAGCAATTCGTCGAAACCCTTGCCGCCGCCGGCGTGAAGCGCATCTACGGCGTCGTCGGCGACAGCCTCAACGGCCTGACCGATGCCCTGCGCCGGCACGGCGGCATCGAATGGATTCATGTCCGCCACGAGGAAGCGGCGGCGTTCGCCGCGGCGGCCGACGCCCATCTGACCGGCCAGCTTGCGGTCTGCGCCGGCAGTTGCGGGCCGGGCAACCTGCATCTGATCAACGGCCTGTTCGATTGCCAGCGGTCGCGGGTGCCGGTGCTGGCCATCGCCGCCCATATCCCGTCGGCCGAGATCGGCTCGGGCTACTTCCAGGAAACCCACCCCCAGACCCTGTTCCAGGAATGCAGCCATTACTGCGAACTGGTGTCCGACCCCGCCCAGATGCCGCGCAGCCTGGAAATCGCCATCCGTACCGCTGTCGGCGAACGCGGCGTGTCGGTCATCGTCATTCCCGGCGATGTCGCGCTGAAGCCGGCATTGCCGGCGCCGCCCGCCCGCCCCGCCGCGCTGGCGCCCAGGGCGCCGGTCGTGGTGCCGCCGGCCGAGGATCTGGACGCGCTCGCGGCCTTGCTGAACCAGGACCGCCGGGTCACCATCCTGTGCGGATCGGGCTGCGCCGGCGCCCATGACGCTGTCGTGGCGCTGGCGGCCAGGCTGAAGGCGCCGGTCGTGCATTCGCTGAAAGGCAAGGAATTCGTCGAATACGACAATCCCTACGACGTCGGCCCGACCGGGCTGATCGGGTTCGCGTCGGGTTATTACGCGATGATCGACACCGACATGCTGCTGATGCTGGGCACCGACTTTCCCTACCGCCAGTTCTATCCGCAGGGGGACGGGGTGCGTATCGCCCAGATCGACATCCGTCCGGGCCAGCTTGGCCGCCGCGCCGCCATCGACCTGGGGCTGGTGGGCGATGTCGGCGCCACGATCGCGGCGCTGTTGCCGCTGGTGGCCGAAAGGCGGGATACCGCCCATCTCGACCGGGCGGTCGGCCACTACCGGGCGACCCGCCGCGAACTTGACGCGGCGGCGGTGGGCAAACCCGGATCGGCGCGCATCCATCCGCAGCAGGTTGCCAAGGCGCTGAGCGACCTGGCCGCCGACGATGCGGTCTTCACCTTCGACGTCGGCCTGCCGGTGGCGTGGGCGGCACGTTACCTGGCGATGAACGGCCGGCGCCGTCTGGTCGGTTCGCTGTGGCACGGGTCGATGGCCAACGCCATGCCGATGGCCCTGGGGGCGCAGGCGGCCTTTCCCGGGCGTCAGGTGATTTCCCTGTCCGGCGACGGCGGCTTCACCATGCTGATGGGCGACCTGCTGACATTCCGCCAGCAGGGCCTGCCCGCCAAGATCGTGGTCTTCAATAACGGGTCGCTGGGGTTCGTCGAGACCGAACAGCGGTCGACCGGCTTCCTGCCCTTCGGCACCGATCTCGACAACCCGGACTTTGCCGCGATGGCCGAGGCCGTCGGCATCAAGGGCATCCGCATCACCGATCCGGCGGATGTCGGCCCGGGCATCCGCGCCGCCCTGGCCCATGACGGGCCGGTGCTGGTCGATGCCGTGGTCGCCCGCACGGAATTGCCGATCCCGCCGGCCATCAACCTGGAGATGGCCAAGGGTTTCACGCTGTACATGGTCCGCGCCGTCATGAATGGTCGCGGCAACGAACTGCTGGACCTGGCCCGGACCAATCTGTGGCACTGAGACGGCAAAATAATTTGATTTGCAATTCAAATCGTTTTGCCGTAACTCTGTCTCCATGTCGGATCATGCTCAGTCACCCCGCGCCCGTTTCGGCCTCGAATTCTCGCTGCTGGCGCGCCGCTGGCGCCAGACCCTCGATGCCGGACTGGCCGGGGTCGGTCTGACCGACGCGACCTGGGCGCCGCTGGTGCGGCTGCAGGTATCGGGCGACGGCATCAGCCAGAAGGCGCTGGCCGGCCTGCTGGGCCTGGATGCGTCCAGCCTGGTGCGGCTGATCGACATCCTGGTGGCGCGCGGCCTGGTCGAACGGCGCACCGACGCCGCCGACCGCCGCAACCGGCTGATCTACCTGACCGACGCGGGCCGGGCGGCGCTGGCCGATATCCGCCGCGCGCTGGCCGAACGCGAGGCCGAGATGCTGGTCGATGTCGGTGACGACGAACTGGCCATGATGCTGGATGTCTTCGCGCGCATCGGCCGCCGGCTGCACAGCCTGGGCGGCCCCGAGGATCAGCCGTGAACGCGGCCCTGACGCGCGCGGGTTTCGATCCGGCGCGCCTGCGTTTCGCCCTGCAGACCGCGCTGGCCGCTGCCGTCGCGCTGATGGTGGCCTGGGCGCTGGGCCTGGATCATCCGCAATGGTCGGCGATGACCGTCTGGGCCGCGGCCCAGCCGGTGCGCGGCATGCTGCTGGAAAAGGGCCTGTTCCGCGCCCTGGGCACGGCGATCGGCGTTGCCGTCGGCGTGCTGCTGGTGCTGACGACGCATGGCCAGCCGGCCGTGCTGGTCGCCGGCCTGGCCGCCTGGATCGGGCTCTGCGCCGGGCTCGGCAATGTCCTGCGCGGTTTTTCATCCTATGGCTGCATCCTGGCGGGGTTTTCGGCGGCGATGGTCGCGTTGCTCGATACGCCGCATCCCGATCATATCCTGGCCCTGGGCCTGGATCGTTTCCTGACCGTGATCACCGGCGTCGCCGTGGCGATGCTGGCCGGGCAGCTGCTGACCCCCGCGGCGGTCGAGGATGCGGTGGCCGGTCGCGCCCGCGACCTGACGGTGCGCAGCCTGCGCGGCCTGGCCGCCCGGCTGCGCGGCGAACCGGGTGACGACCGCGGGGCATTGCTGTCCGAACTCGGCCTGCTGGACGAACAGCTCGATGTGCACGGCGCGGGGTCGCTGCGCCGGCGGCGGGCCGGCCGCGCCCTGCGCCGGCTGACGGTGGCGCTGGTCGGGCTGGTGCTGTCGCCGGGCACGCGCCTCGACCCCGCGGCGGCCGATCGGGTCGATGCCGCGGCCGATGCGCTGGCGGCCGGCCTGCCGCTGGACCGGGCTGCCGCCATGCTGCCGCCGCTGGACCAGGCCGCCATGGTGGCCGGCGCCCTGCGGGCGGCGTCCAACGCCCGGCTGGGCGATCGCCACGGCCTGCCGGCGATGGTGCTGCATCGCGACTGGATCGGGGCGCGCCAGGCGGCGATCCGCGCGGTCGTGACGATGCTGGCGGTGGGGGCGCTGTGGCTGGGGACCGGCTGGCCGGGCGGGGCCTACATGCTGCTCGGCACCTCGGTCATGATCACGCTGTTTTCGACCTTCGACAATCCGGCCGGCACGATGCGTTTCGTGGCGCTGGGGCAGGCGGCCGGCGTGGCCGCCGCGCTGGCCTGCCGCTGGCTGGTCTGGCCCCAGGCGCAGGGCGCGTTCGACCTGGTGCTGCTGATGCTGCCCTTCATTCTGCTGGCCTCGCTGGCGGTGGCCCATCGCCGCACCATGGCCGG
>Ga0206117_100836_pt1 | contig 22161 bp, 15 predicted proteins | sample 3A5Ametagenome_FD_177997 | JGI IMG/M metagenome (GOLD analysis project Ga0206117, IMG submission 177997) | Enriched microbial communities from leaf-cutter ant dump, University of Wisconsin, Madison, United States - 3A5A | ecosystem: Environmental > Terrestrial > Nest > Insects nest > Nest dump... | reverse complement strand
GAGAAAGCCTGCTCGACACTGAATATCAATATCAAAAAAAAAAGAATCAGCTAGAGACGCAGCTCAAAACATACATATCTCAATTATTGGCAGAGATACAAACATGGGAGTTAAACTATGTACTTATTAGTCCAATAAAAGGAAAGGTTACTTTTACCAACTATTGGATAGAAAATCAAAATGTAACATCTGGAGAAATAGCATTTACCATTATTCCTGATGATAATAAGGAGGTTATCGGCAAAGCTCAGATGCCACTGTCCAGATCAGGAAAAGTGAAAATAGGGCAAAAAGTAAACATTCGGTTTTCCAATTTTCCGGATAATGAATTTGGTATTATTAAAGGTAAGGTAAGAAGTATATCAATGGTTCCTGGTAAGGATGTACAAGGTGCTGATTACTATACTGTAGAAGTTGAGCTTCCCGAAGGACTCGTTACCACATATAAAAAGGAACTTCCATACTTGCCAGAAATGCAGGCACAAGCCGATATCGTGACCGAAGAGATTTCACTACTTGAAAGATTCTTTATGCCGATACGTAAAATTTGGGTGGAAGGATTTGATTGATAATACTTGAATATCAGATATATTTCGAAATAACAACCTATAAAAAATTTCAGATAGTCATAATAATCTCAAATTTATTCAATTTAGTTAAAAACCATGGAAAATAATATTTTATCATTTGAAAATACTTTAAAAAAGAGTATTGAAATTTTCAAGCAATTTAATGAGAATAACGATGATACTTTAAAAGAAGAAGGGATCATTTTATTAGAATCGGCACAACAAATGATTACTAATAATTCTTATATCTTATATGGAACAAAATGGGGAGTATGTGTAGAATATCTTTTCCAAAAGTTTAATTTGGATATTAATACAGATGATTTACTTTATGAGTTGGATGTATTTATAAATAACAAATTGAATACAAATGGATTAATCCGATATTCTATCCAAGAAGTACTATGGATTGGGGACTATTTTCTATATCGCTTTCTTAATGAAGGTTCCCAACTTAGATATTTATCTAAAAAATCAATACATAGTACTATTTTGTATTATATTGAATTATTTAATATTCCTCAAAACCAATTAATCTATATTGAACCTCTATTTTACTTTCCGTCAAAAGCGTGCCATGAACTTAAAAGATGGCTACTACTATTATGCGAAAAAAATATATATGTAGAAGATGCTACTATTTTATTAGATAAGATATACACTTTAGAAAAAAGTGATAATTTTTTAATTAGTAGTTATCATGAGCCTGATTTTCTACATGAAGAAATATACACTTTACTAACTCCTTAAAAATTTGAATTTATGATTGAAATTTCGATAATTATTCCAGTCTACAATGTAGAGGTTTATCTTGAAGAATGCCTTAGTTCTGTATGTAGTCAAACTTTCATAAATTATGAAATAGTAATAATTGATGATGGTTCTACTGATTCTTCTCTTTCTATTATTAAGAAATATGCAGAGAAAGATTCCAGAATACGTTTTTTTGTGCAAGAGAATAACGGAATATCTGCTACTCGGAATAAAGGGCTAAGGGAAGCAAAAGGTAAATACATACTCTTTGTGGATAGTGATGATTATATATTACCGGACACTCTTCTATGTCTTTGGGAGTGCGCACAAAAAACAGACTCTGATATAGTAATTGGAAATGTTTGGGCATTTTATAATGATGATCACAATAATAAAGACGATATATTCAAACGTCCAAAATGGATTGATGAGGACGATGTTATATCAGGGGAAGCTTTATATGCACAGCTAATGAGCACTTATTCATTTCCTCCTTTGGTTTATCTTTATTTTTCAAAACGGAGCTATTTAATAGATAATAATATTTGGATGAATGAAGAAGTCGTGCATGAAGATGAATTATGGACTATTCAAGTTATATGTAAGGCAAAACGAGCCAAAGCGATTGATTATTTTTATTATTACTATAGGCAAAGGGTAGGATCGTTCATGCACTCAAATAATTTGCCAGAACGCATCAAGAGCATGCTTACCATTTCTCAGGAATTGACAGATTTTATACATAGACATCAACGGTTTGCTTCACTTGAAAATTTAAATTGGATTTACGTCCGTATATTTTGGATGTATTTACAGACAACTTATATGTTTGACAAATTATCTATAATAGATGACTCTTATTTTATTTATTATAGAACTTTGCTTATTAAAATGTTCTCTTCATTAAATAATCAGCAGCAACAGGATTCTCTTGAATATTATAATACTGCCACCCTAAAATTAATGTTTTTGGAAAAATTTTTAAAAAGAAAAAATGATACCATAAAAAACCCTCTCAAATTTAAGTCTATTTGATTAAGCTATTATAAATTTATAGTAGTTTAATTATCAGATTATATATTCTCCTTAGAGAGAAAACCATGGCATCTATATTTTCATTAACGCCAAAGGATTAATTCTTTGACGTTTTAACTTAAGGAACAAGTTCGTTGTATTTAAATTTTGTTATTTAAGGTGAGTTAAATACGGGTAAGCCACTGATTATGAGTCAATATTTATGGATTTAATTCTTATTTATGTTTTAAATGAGCTTTTGGGCGTGTGACAAAATCACTAATTATCAGATGGTCATAGATTTTGAGTAATAAGTTAACGAGAAAAACCTAAATAGAGACTAAAGTTGTGTATAAGTTGACTTTTTTCTTCTTTGATTTACTTTCTCTTAATTACTATTTATAAGGAAATTGTTATGTACAATCTATGTACAGCAAAAATAAAAAAGACTTACAGTTCTTTGTAAGTCTTTTTCATTGTAGCGGGACCGAGAATTGAACTCGGGACCTCATGATTATGAATCATGCGCTCTAACCATCTGAGCTATCCCGCCATCATCTTGTTAGCGGGTGCAAAAATAGAAGTTTATTTCTTATAAAACAATACTCACAGCCGAAATTTGCAAAAATATTTAATAATTATATCGGAAATAGCTCATATACAAAGCCTAATTACCTAATAAAATTTAAGAATAATATCTTTCACTCCAATATTACTCTTTACATTCTTCTTTTTACTACTTTTGTACCTGATTTAGTCAATTGTTAATGCTAAGGATAAAGAGGTTATACACATTCATTCTTCAGACATTTTTCCCCGTCTTCATGATGACTTTCGGGATATGTTTGTTTATTGTCTTGATGCAATTTCTATGGAAATTTGTAGAAGACCTTGTCGGAAAAGGACTTGACAACGTAGTGCTTGCCGAACTTTTCATGTATGCAATCCTCAGCCTTATCCCTCTTGCCCTCCCACTCTCATTGTTGCTAGCCTCTCTTATGGCTTTTGGAAATTTGGGTGAACGACTAGAACTATTAGCAATAAAGGCATCCGGGGTTTCACTCTTAAAAACGATGAAGCCTCTGATTATATTCATTTCGTGTGTAGCTGTGGGAGCCTTCTTCTTCCAAAACGAAGCTATGCCACGCATTCAGGTAAAACTCCGCTCATTAATGATATCTATACGGCAAAAATCTCCGGAGTTGGATATTCCTGAAGGATCATTTTATAGTGGAATAACAAATTACAGCCTTTACGTAAAGAAAAAAGAAAAAGAAACCCGAATGCTGAAAGATGTAATGATCTATGATACATCCGAGGGGTTTGATAATATGTCCGTATTCGTTTGCGACTCGGCCCTTATGAGCATATCGTCCAACAAAGACTTTCTTTTGTTGAACTTATATTCGGGACAGAGATTCTCGAACTTCACACAATCAGGATTAAACGAAACACGCCAAAATAATCAGTTTCTCACATACGGCAGAGAGAATTTTAAAGAAAAGAAAATAGTTATTCCATTCAATAGCGGGTTTGATAGAATGGACGAATCTAATCTGGAAGGAACACAAATATCAAAAAACATTCTTCAATTAGGGAATTCCATAGACTCTCTTAGTTCCACGCTTGACAGTGTAAACGTACACGACAGGCAGGTAATAGGAAAAAACACCTATTTAACGTATCGCAATTCTGATGCATACAAAAAGGTGGAAACTGGAGAAACCGCTTTACCGAATAAGGAGCAAGCGAATGAACCTTTGAAGAAAAAATCTATAAATACAATAGATTTTGACTCATTGCTAAATACATATAGCAATGATGAAATATCAAGGTATGTGGGTTTTGCTGCAAACGAAGCCGAAAGCAGCAGGTTCAACATCATGGAGACCACGCAGAAAATAAACATGCAAAAGAATATACGTATGCATAAAGTGGAATGGCATCGTAAATTCGTATTATCTTTTGCCTGTCTCATCTTCTTCTTTATCGGAGCACCATTGGGGGCTATTATACGAAAAGGAGGATTAGGTATGCCCGTAGTTGTCTCTGTACTTCTATTTATCGTTTATTATATCATCGATAACATCGGCTATAAAATGGCACGTGATGGAGTTTGGGAGGTTTGGCAAGGTATGTGGCTAAGCTCATTTGCCCTTTTCCCATTGGGCGTATTCCTCACATATAAGGCGATGAACGACTCTGCTCTATTCAATCCCGAAGCTTATGGAAACTTCTTCCGAAAAATATTGGGCTTAAAGAAAAAGACAATATACGAAACAGAGCAATCGGTTGACATTAATACTGTTCCCGATATTGCTTCTCTCAATGCAACTCCCGATCAGATTGCGTATATTCAAGAGATGAGTGTTGAGAATCTGAAGGACATAGCGAAGAATCATAAAGAGTATAGTTACGACGAAGACACCTTACAGCTCGTATTAAGCGTATTGAAAGATAAGGGTGCCAGCTTCTTTGATGTGAAGGTAAAAAAGATAAACTATGTAGAATCTCAAAGTATATTTAATGCATTTATGAAAAATGCGAAAATAGCCATGCTTATTTATTTGGTTATTATACTATTCGCTATATTGTCAGTGATAATAAAGCTTAGCTTTATCATGTCGTCTTTGATAGTAGTAGCGTATGCTGTATTTTTCATAAAATCATTCATTTGTTACTTCGACTTCTACAGATCTATTGACAAAAAGACAAGAAAAAATATGTTTGGTATCATTGTTGGTTCTTTTATATTTATCTGGGGATTCTATCCTTATTTAAAGAAGAATATAGAACGTGAGATGATAAAAATTAAATGACAAAAACAGACTGGAAATAATATAATAATGGATAAGATTAAACTGGACACAGTAGAAGAAGCAATTGACGAAATTAAAAAAGGCAATTTCGTTATTGTAGTAGACGATGAAGATCGTGAAAACGAAGGCGATTTAATAATTGCAGCAGAAGCAATTACTCCGGAAAAGATAAACTTCATGGAGACACATGCCAGAGGTTTGATTTGTGCTCCGCTGACATCAGAACGCTGTGACGAACTGGATTTACCAATGATGGTGACCAACAATACCTCTATGCATTCTACTCCGTTCACTGTATCAATAGACCTATTGAAAAATGGTGTTACAACAGGAATATCTGCATACGACAGGGCACAAACAATATTGGCTCTAACAAAAAAAGAAACCAAACCGGAAGACTTTGGTCGTCCGGGACATATATTCCCATTACGTGCTAAAGACAAAGGTGTACTAAGCCGCATTGGACACACCGAAGCAGCTGTAGACCTGGCACGTTTAGCCGGACTATATCCTGCCGGAGTATTGATTGAAATAAAAAAAGAAGATGGTGAAATGGCTCGTCTGCCTGAACTGAGAAAAATGGCAGATGAATACAACCTCAAACTTATATCTGTTGCTGACCTGATACGATACAGGCTCGGAAGAGAGTCTCTTATAGAAAGAGGAGCTAAAGTAAAAATGCCAACTGCATATGGAGATTTTGAACTAATTCCTTTCAAACAAAAAGCAACAGGATTAGAGCATGTAGCCATTATAAAAGGAACATGGGATAAAGATGAACCGATACTCGTTCGTGTACACTCATCTTGTATGACTGGCGATATTTTTGGATCGAAACGCTGCGAATGTGGCGAGCAACTTCACAAATCGATGGAGATGATACAAAAAGAAGGAAAAGGGGTTGTCATCTACCTCAATCAGGAAGGTCGCGGCATTGGCTTGATGGCAAAAATGGAAGCATACAAATTACAGGAAGAAGGTTACGATACAGTAGACGCAAACCTACACTTGGGATATCGTGCCGATGAGCGCGATTATGGCGTTGGTGCTGCAATTCTTCGCGACCTAAATGTATGTAAAATGCGCTTACTTACAAATAATCCTGTAAAAAGAAAAGGTTTGGAATCCTTTGGTCTTACTGTTGTAGAAAATGTACCGATAGAAGTTACTCCTAACCAGTATAATGAGTTTTATATGCATACTAAAAAAGAACGTATGGGCCATGACTTACATAATGTAGATTAATCTATTATGTAATTATAGAAATAAGAATATCATATAATCAAAATCGATAGAAAATGACACAAGTATCAGCACGCATAGCGAACCTTTCTGTATCAGAAACTTTAGCAATGTCGCAAAAGAGCAACGAATTGAAGGCTCAAGGAATCAATGTGATCAACCTAAGTGTTGGAGAGCCTGATTTTTATACACCAGATCATATAAAGGCGGCTGCAAAAAAGGCTATTGATGATAATTTTTCATTTTATTCTCCTGTTCCCGGATATCTTTCGTTGCGACAAGCAATAAGCAAAAAGCTGGAGACAGAAAACGGATTGAGTTATAAGCCTGAACAAATTATCTGTTCGAATGGCGCCAAACAAGCTGTTTGCAATGCTGTACTAAGTGTTGTTAATCCGGATGACGAAGTCATTATACCTGCTCCATGCTGGGTAAGCTACATAGAAATGGTAAAACTTGCCGAAGGTAAGAGTATTGTTATACATACAGGTATAGAGCAAAACTTTAAAATAACTCCGGCTGAATTAGAAGCTGCAATTACGCCTAAAACAAGAGCTATAATACTATGCTCTCCTTCCAATCCTACAGGAAGTATATACAGCAAAGCAGAATTAAAAGGTCTGGCTGATGTATTGGCTAAACACCCTAATATAATCATAATCTCTGACGAGATATATGAACATATAAACTATACAGGCAAACACGAAAGTATTGCCCAATTTGAAAATATCAGGGAAAGAGTAGTAATTATAAACGGAGTATCTAAAGCGTATGCCATGACCGGATGGCGCTTAGGATGGATGGCCGCCCCACAGTGGATCGCTGCAGCTTGTAATAAGCTACAAGGTCAATACACTTCGGGAGCATCTTCTATTGCTCAGAAAGCAGCAGAGGCAGCATATCTAGGCGGACAGCAATGTGTGGAAGATATGCGACAGGCTTTTGTACGTCGCCGTGACCTGATCGTAAAACTAGCTTCCGAAATAGAAGGTTTTAAAGTAAACAAACCCGAAGGAGCTTTCTATTTGTTCCCTGAGTGCAGCTATTACCTTGGCAAATCATACAACGGAAGATCGATCAAAACATCGGCCGATCTTGCCATGTTCCTTTTAGAAGAAGGACATGTGGCATGTGTTGGCGGACTTGCTTTCGAAGCTGCAAATTATATCCGTTTCTCATATGCAACATCTGATGAAAATATCATTGAAGCAATGAAACGAGTTAAAGAGACTCTGGCTAAATTAAAATAAATCAATTTATATAGCTAAGAAGTGGAGATAAGTAATTTATCTCCACTTTTTTATTTAAAATAGATCAAGTTTATGAAAAAAGAAAAATTATAATTTCAAAAAGGCACTTTATCTCATTTTTTATACTTAACTTTGTACCTCAGATATTCGCTTGAGATATTTAGAATATTTGAAATAATGAGAAAGAAAAAGATACAATATTTACTATTATAATAAAAGGAACAGATATGACAGATATCCCGTTCCTTTTTTTTTATCTTTGTAAATAGCTTATTTAACCACATATTTATATAAACAAACGATGCATTTAGACAAACCAGTTCAACTAATTCTTGATGACGGAACAATTTTCGAAGGAAAGTCATTCGGCTCTGAAACCGCAAAAGCCGGAGAAGTTGTATTTAGCACTGCAATGGTAGGTTATACAGAAAGCCTTACCGACCCTTCTTATTTAGGTCAGATACTAGTTGTCACATTTCCTCTTGTTGGTAACTACGGGGTTCCCGATGATACACTTACCGACGGAATTTCCGATTTTTACGAATCGGAAAAAGTACAAGTAAGCGGACTCATCGTCTCTGATTACTCGCACGAATACTCTCACTGGAATGCTAAAAAAAGTCTGGGAGACTGGTTAAAAGAGCACGACGTACCGGGTATTTATGGCATTGATACGCGTGAGCTAACAAAGATACTCCGCGAAAAAGGTTCGATGAAAGGAAAAATCGTTTTCAAAGGTGTAAACGAAATTGAGTTTTATGATCCGAATATCGAAAACCAGGTTGCAATTGCAAGTTGCAAAGAAGTGCTGACATACGGCAACGGAGATAAAAAAGTAGTCTTGGTAGATTGTGGTGTTAAGCATAATATTATACGCAGTTTACTAAAGAGAAACGTAACAGTAATACGTGTGCCTTGGGATTATGACTTCAACCAGTTGGAATGGGATGGATTGTTTATCTCAAATGGTCCCGGCAACCCTGATTTTTGCGAAGAAACCGTAAAGAATATTCGTAAGGCAATGGAAGGAAGCAAACCGATCTGCGGAATATGTATGGGCAACCAACTACTTTCTAAAGCAGGCGGAGCAACCATATATAAATTGAAGTATGGACATCGCAGTCATAACCAACCCGTAAAGATGGTTGACTCGACTCAATGCTTCATCACTTCACAAAACCATGGTTATGCGGTAGCGAATGCGTCATTAAGTGCAGAATGGGAGCCTTTATTTATCAACCTGAATGATGGAACAAACGAAGGTATCAAGCATAAGACTAAACCATTCTTTTCGGCACAGTTTCACCCAGAAGCATGTAGCGGCCCAACAGATACAGCCTTTATTTTCGATTTATTTATTGAAAAATTATAATCCACTATATAAAAAAGCAGCTTAAATGGATATAAATATAGACGTAAAAAAAGTATTAGTCCTTGGTTCGGGTGCATTAAAAATTGGAGAGGCCGGAGAATTCGACTACTCCGGTTCACAAGCACTGAAAGCCCTGAAAGAGGAAGGAATTGAAACTGTACTTATCAACCCTAATATAGCAACAGTACAAACTTCAGAAGGGAGTGCTGACAAAATATATTTCTTGCCTATTACTCCATACTTTGTTGAGAAAGTTATCAAAAAAGAAAAACCGGATGGAATCCTGTTAGCTTTTGGAGGACAAACAGCACTCAACTGTGGAGTACAGCTTTTTCAGGAAGGAATTCTTGAAAAATACAATTTACGAGTTCTCGGAACGCCTGTACAGGCCATAATGGATACTGAAGACCGTGAATTGTTTGTGAAAAAACTAGATCAGATAGATGTAAAAACCATCAAGAGCCATGCCGTTGGCACAATTGAGGATGCAGTAAAGGCAGCTAAAGACTTAGGTTACCCGATCATTATTCGTGCCGCTTATGCCTTAGGCGGATTAGGTTCAGGTTTCTGTGACAATGAACAAGAGCTACGAGCTCTTGCAGAAAAGGCCTTCTCCTACTCTTCTCAGATTCTTGTTGAGAAATCGCTCAAGGGTTGGAAAGAGATCGAATACGAGGTGGTTCGTGACAAGTACGGCAACTGTATGACTGTTTGTAATATGGAAAACTTCGACCCGCTCGGAATCCATACAGGCGAAAGTATTGTCGTAGCACCGTCGCAAACATTAACTAACGATGAGTTTCACAAGCTTCGTGAATTATCCATCCGCATCGTAAAACATATAGGCATCGTTGGAGAATGTAACGTACAATTTGCCTTCGATACAGAATCGGAAGATTACAGGGTAATCGAAGTAAATGCACGTCTGAGCCGTTCTTCTGCTCTTGCATCTAAAGCTACAGGATATCCCTTGGCTTTTGTTGCGGCAAAATTAGGTTTGGGATATGGATTGTTCGAATTGAAAAACTCTGTTACAAAATCTACTTGTGCATTCTTCGAACCTGCACTCGACTACATTGTGGTAAAAATACCTCGCTGGGACTTAGGTAAGTTCCATGGAGTATCTAGAGAGATTGGCTCTAGTATGAAGTCTGTAGGTGAGATAATGGCAATAGGACGTACATTCGAAGAAGCGATACAAAAAGGTCTTCGTATGATCAATATCGGCATGCACGGATTTGCGGCTAACAAACCTCTGGAAGTAGATGATCTGGATGAGTCACTCAAAAACCCGACAGACAAACGTATATTCTGCATCGAAGAAGCATTCAAAAGAGGATATACTGTAGATCAAATCCATGACCTGACTAAAATTGATAATTGGTTCTTACAAAAACTGAAATACATATATCAATGTTCTAAAGAACTTGAAAAATATGACGATGTACAGTCTCTTCCTTTAGACTTACTACATACATCAAAGAAGATGGGATTCTCTGATTTCCAGATAGCTAAGATTGTATGTAAAGAACCTACTCTTGTAGAAAGAGTTCAGCACGATGTGCGCCGTATACGTAAAGAGAACGGAATAGTACCTTGTGTAAAACAAATAGACACATTGGCAGCAGAGTATCCTGCTCAAACAAACTACCTGTATATCACATACAATGGTAGAGAAAACGATGTAAAATACTTAGGAGATCATAAATCTGTGATAGTTCTGGGCTCGGGTGCATACCGCATCGGTTCTTCGGTTGAGTTTGACTGGTGTTCGGTGAATGCCTTGCAAAGTATCCGTAAAGAAGGTTATCGATCGGTAATGATCAACTATAACCCCGAAACGGTTTCTACAGACTATGACATGTGCGACCGACTATACTTCGATGAACTCACATTTGAACGTGTAATGGATATCATCGAACTCGAAAATCCTCATGGAGTAATACTTTCGGTAGGAGGGCAGATACCTAACAACCTTGCAATGCGCCTTGACGCAGCTAAGGTAAACATATTGGGAACTACAGCTAAAAGCATCGATAATGCAGAAGACCGCCACAAGTTCTCGAGTATGCTCGACCGCATAGGTGTAGATCAACCTCGCTGGAAAGAACTAACATCTCTGCAAGACATCAAAGGCTTTGTAGACGAAGTTGGATATCCTGTACTGATACGTCCATCATACGTACTGTCAGGAGCAGCGATGAATGTATGTTCTAACGATCAGGAACTGGAAAACTTCTTAGGGTTGGCAGCCGAAGTTTCGAAGAAACATCCGGTAGTAGTGAGCGAATTTGTTGAAAATGCAAAGGAAATAGAGATAGATGCAGTAGCCAACAAAGGTGAAATCATAATGTACGCAATCTCAGAACACGTAGAGTTTGCCGGAGTTCACTCGGGAGATGCGACAATACAATTCCCTGCTCAACGCCTATATATAGAAACAGTAAGACGCATAAAGAAAGTTGCCCGTAAGGTAGCTGAAGAGTTACAGATATCAGGACCTTTCAATATGCAGTTCTTAGCCAAAGACAATGAGATTAAAGTAATCGAATGTAACTTGCGAGCATCCCGCTCCTTCCCTTTTGTTTCTAAGGTTTTGAAAATAAACTTTATCGAACTGGCTACCCAAGTCATGCTTGGCAAAAAAGTGGAGAAACCGAACAAGAATGATTTCGATCTTGACTATGTGGGAATCAAAGCTTCTCAGTTCTCTTTCTCACGTCTGCAAAAGGCCGACCCTGTATTAGGAGTGGATATGGCTTCGACCGGAGAAGTAGGTTGTATCGGTGATAACTTCTACGATGCCATGCTTAAATCAATGCTGTCTGTAGGTTACAAGATTCCGAAAAAGACTGTATTGTTCTCAACCGGCCCGGCTAAATCGAAAGTAGAGTTGCTCCAAGCTGCAAAACTTCTACACCAAAAAGGATATGAATTATATGCAACCGGAGGTTCACAGCGATTCCTTGTAGAAAACGGAATTCCTGCAACTCAGGTATTTTGGCCAAATGACAATCAACAGCCAAATGCATTGGAAATGATACACAACAAGCAGATCGACCTTGTCGTAAATATTCCTAAGAATTTTACCACCAGTGAGCTAGACAATGGTTACAAAATCCGTCGTGCAGCGATAGACTTTAATGTGCCATTGCTTACCAACTCGCGCCTTGCATCAGCTTTTATACAGGCATTTTGTAAAATGAATGTGGATGAGCTTGAAATTAAAGCTTGGAATGAATACGATTAATTGATCTGAATTGACAAATATTAGAATAGCCTGACTATAAAATCAGGCTATTTCTTTTTGGTCTGTTAATTCAAAGTAACCATCATACAAATAAATGTTTTACAATCGATACTAAACTTTTAAAACTACCGTTCATAATATATTATTTTTTAGAATCTGACATATATGAAAAAAACTCTTGCCCTTGTTCTCCTTAGTTTACTTTGTCTGAATTTTAGCATCGATGCCCAAACAAAAAGGTTGATTATAGAGATAAATTCTATACAATCGAAAGAAGTTGTTAGTCTGAAATATAATTCAAAAAATCAATTAATATATATCGAAGAAAAAGGGCCGATTATTTTTCGGGAATTCACTCTAAAATATGACAAAAATGGGAAACTAGCCGAATGCCTTATAAACAGAGATAGAGGCGAAGCTATTAACAATTCAAGATTTATGTATGATAATAACGAATACATTACCGAAGAAGTTAAAAGTAGCGGCAAACAGCTCCGTAAAATAACAGAATATAATAAGATTTACACAGATAATTCAGATAGATTGAGTAAAACAACATTTGAAGATGGGAATCTATGGGAAATGTTTTCGTACGACAATCACAATAATCTTGTAAAATATTCAGTTCACTCAATTTCGGGTAAAGAAGATATAGTGGTTGATTACTCTTTTGATACGAAGAAATCTATCTTTTCCAGCATAGAAGGTTTACCACTCTGGTTTTGGACATTACATATGAATAATATGAAATGGTGTAGCGACTTTTTAGGTCATAACAATGCTATTGAGGCTACTACACTAGACTCTAGGTTTGGAACTGACACCAAAGACATTACATACGAGTATGATGCTGACAACTATCCTATTAAACAATACTATGATGGAGTATTAGCTAAAGAATTCAAATACAAAGCTATTTAGAGAGAAAGATGTGAGTTAAATGTAATTTCAATATTCTCCGTCATGTTCAACGGAGTGAAACATCTCCGACTACATCGACTTTTATACCAGCGTCTTTTTATCAAAATAAATACAACTCACGCATTTTTTCAATATCCACATTCAGAATATTCTTCAAAAACGTATCTATTGTACTATGCTCTTTTTTAATCGTATCTAAGCCTGATTTCAAAAATTCAGGTTTGACTTCAAATAAAGACTTCAATGCCGGAGAGGCATTTTTATATTCGGCATATTTATCTGCTAAGTAGAAATTAGAAAGCAAATAGTCGTCCAATATAGTTTCTTCATCTACACCCAAAGACGATAATACAAGAGCTGCCGCCATACCAGTACGGTCTTTTCCGGCAGAACAATGAAACATAAGAGGAACATTTTCTTCATTTTGAAGCAAGCTGAACAACTCTCGGTATCTGCTTATACATAACGGATCTGTAACCAAAAGAGTATTCATTCCTTTCATCAGGGTGTCCGCTTCATCTACTGAAAGTTTGTACAAATCATCTTTAGAAGTTGCTACAGCCATAAGATTTCCGGGACTTATACACAAGGGATAGTTCTGTTTTACCGAAACCGGATTTTTATCCGGAGCTTGCATCATTTCTTTTTCAGACCTGAAATCTACGATAGAAACCAAAGGAATAGAAGCCAAATAAGCTAAGTCCGCATCATTCAGATTATGAAGATCATCTGAGCGAAATATTTTACCCCATTTCACGCGACGGCCGTCTTGTGTTTTGTAACCTCCTAAATCTCTAAAATTATATCCTCCAGCCATTGGCAAATGTTGCTCGGATAATACAACTTTTTCGTTGGCTGTAGCTAACACAAAGTAGTACCTTGTAGGGTCTGATATAGTCAAGGGAAAAACACCCCTCCCCTGCCCTTTTGCTATTGGTTGGGTATAATCAATATCTTCAAGCGAAGTTCCTGCAAAGAGTGACCATTCGTCAGAAAAATCAATTTTTAATGATGCTGACTTTGATATTTTATCTCTAATTATTGATGTATATTTTGTTATGCCCGACTCAAAATATTGAATACTATCTAACTCTCCTCTTTCTTCATTCGATGCAATCGCAAATCTATCCCAAGTCATAAAATATCAGTTTATTGATTTATCTTATCTATTTTATGCAAGTTAATCAAAATACCGCTGGGCATAATTATTGTTTTCACATTATTAACTGATTGTTAAATTATATTATATATCACACTGATCACAAGCTGGAATTACATAGGACAAAACCCTTGGAAATAGGTCTGTAGAACTAATAAGAAAGAAGAAATTAATCATTACTAAACATATAATAAAAAGTTAAAATAATATTTCATATTAAACCTCAAGAAGTTATATACATCTAAGTATCATGAAACAATTAACAATCGAAAGATTATGAAAAGATTATTTTTATCATTAGCTATATTGGCTTTTACTTCGCTAACAATAGTTAGTGCACAAGAAGGAAGGCGTAGTAAACGGGGATTTTCTTTACCGCAGGAATTAAACTTAACTTCCGAACAGCAACAAAAAGTGGATTCTGCTAATAATGAATTCAGAGCGAAAATCTCGGATTTGAGAAGTAATTCAAATATTTCGAAAGAAGATAGAAGGACTAAAATTAAAGAACTAAGAAGAGAACACCGTGATGCTATAAACAACATTCTGACTCCTGAACAGCAAACAAAGTTGAAAGAACTGCAAAGCAAAAGGGAGAAGGAAATGAGTATGAGAGGCAAAAGGCACGACAGGCAAAGAGAAATAGCAATACAATACAAGAAGGACTTGAAGGACCTCAACCTTACGAATGAACAAAAGCAACAAATAAGAGCAATAAATGAAAACTACAGAACCAAATCGAAAGAACTAGCGATACAACATCGTGAAGATTTGAATAAAATCTATACCCCTGAGCAACAAAGCAAACTAAGAGATATCAGAAAAGATTTCTCAAAGGATAAAACTCCTACTTATAGAAATAGAAAAGGCATGAAATTAGATAATGCCAGTGTAGAAAAATTAAATGCTTTAAAAGAAAACTACATTAAAGAAAAGAAAACTATAGAAATGAGCCGCATTGCTCCGGCTGCCCAAAAACAAAAGCTATCTGATTTGCGTGAAAATTTCAGAAAAGAAAGACGTCAGATACTTGCAGATGCACAAAAGGAAAAGGCTAATAAACAAAATACTCCGGCATAACACATAATACAAAAACTATTTCAATATTCGTAAAACGTCAACTTCCGGTTGGCGTTTTTATCTTATATATATACCACCGGATTATTGAATTGCGAGAAAGTTCACAAAGAATAATGAGAATATTTTATAAAAAGCACAGAAGGTATCAGACAATTAATGAAACAATATCAAAAGTGTTACTTTTGTCACCTTTTCGACAGTATAATCTAGATATCAACCATTTACAAACAATAACATTTGTCACCTTTTGTGAAGATATACCTCCTAATTGTAAACTTTTGAAACAAACCGCTAAAAAGTAAGCGCTGCTTGATTATATTTGTTCTCTTAATTGATAAAACCATGACATGGAGAAATTACCCGATATAAAAGCTTTCCGATTCAAGGATACATCTTTTGCCAATCTGATGACTAAACGTATTTTTAATGTCTTGTTGATCGCAACGAAATACGATTCGTTTATGTTGGAGGATGATGGGCGTATTGATGAACAGATATTTAATGAATATACATCACTTAATCTAAACTATCCGCCTCGTTTTACTCAGGTATATTCAGAAGATGAGGCCATACGGAAAATAAGTGAAAATCATTATGAACTAATCATTCAGATGCCAAATATGGATGATACGGATATATTCTCTACAGCAAAGCATATAAAAGAATTATATCCTGAAACACCATTCATTGTACTTACGCCTTTCTCTAAAGAGGTATCAAAAAGGCTATCGTCGGAAGACTTATCGGGTGTTGATTACGTGTTTAGCTGGCTTGGCAACCCCGATCTTTTACTGGCTATAATCAAGCTAATAGAAGATAGTATGAATGTAGAACATGACACAGAGAGTGTAGGTGTACAAGTTATACTCCTCATCGAAGACTCTGTACGGTTTTACTCTTCAGCCTTACCCACTCTGTTCAAAATTGTAATGGAGGCATCAAAAGAATTCTCGAAAGAGGCTTTGAACGAACATCAGCAAATGTTGCGTATGCGTGGACGCCCTAAAATTATGCTGGCTCGTACCTTCGAAGAAGCTGTTGACATTTATAAGAAATACTATAACAACATCTTAGGCGTTATTACCGATATGAGTTATGCTCATGGCGGGACAAAGGATAAGTTAGCGGGCTACAATTTTGTAAAATGGATGCGGAAGCAACGGCGATTTGCACCGGTAGTTTTCACCTCATCAGAAGTTAAGAACAAAGCTTATGCTGATGAGTTAGGCTGTAGTTTTATTGATAAGAATTCAAAGAGTTTTCCTCGGGATTTGAAAAAGCAGGTGGTCAACAATTTCGGATTTGGAGATTTTATTATAATAGATCCTGAGACCGGAAATGAGATTATGCGAATACGCAACCTGAAGGATATGCAGAAAAACATATTCAATATTCCGGATGCATCGATAGAGTACCACCTTTCACACGATCATTTTTCCCGTTTCTTCTATTCCAGGGCCATGTTCCCTTTGGCTGAATGGCTTAAGCGTATTGCGGTTACAGATTTTAGCAGTATGGAAGAGGCTCGTCAGATTATATACGATATGATAATAAAATATCGTAAGGTTAAGAACTCGGGAATAGTTGCCACATTCGACAAAGATCGCTTCGATGAGTTTTCTAACTTTGCCCGAATGGGTGACGGCTCTATAGGCGGCAAAGGACGTAGTATTGCCTTTATTGATAATATAATAAAGGAACACTTAGAGCTAAATGAGGATAACAAGATTTCGGTCAAGATTCCTCGTACGGTAGTGTTATGTACCGACATCTTTGATGAGTTCATGGAGACCAACGACCTGTATCCAATAGCATTATCAGACAAGTCGGATGATGAAATATTAAGGTGCTTCTTTCGGGCGGGCTTACCGGATCGCCTTATCGAAGATTTCATGGTCTTTCTGGATGCAATAGATGCTCCAATTGCCGTACGCTCTTCCAGTCTGCTTGAAGACTCGCACTATCAGCCTTTTGCGGGAGTATATTCAACTTACATGATTCCTTTGATGAAAGACAAGTATGATACACTCGGATTGCTTAGCAAGGCTATAAAAGCGGTATATGCTTCTGTTTTTTACAAAGACAGCAAAACTTATATGACTGCAACACAGAACCTGATAGATCAGGAAAAAATGGCAATAGTGATACAAGAGGCAGTGGGGACTAATTACGAAGATCATTTTTATCCAACTATATCAGGTGTTGCTCGATCATTGAATTTTTACCCTATAGGGAATGAACGACCCGAAGAAGGTATAGCCAACATTGTATTAGGTTTGGGTAAATACATTGTAGAAGGAGGTTCGAATCTGCGTTTCTCACCGGCACATCCACACAATATTGTACAGCTGAGTTCCGTAGATTTGGCCTTAAGAGATACTCAACGCTTTTTTTACGCTTTGGACACAAAGAATATTCAAAAGGAATTTACAACGAATGATGGTTTTAACCTTTTGAAGCTAAATATAAAAGATGCAGAAAAAGATGGCTCTATAAAATATATATCATCGACATACGACCCTGTTGATCAGGTTATATATGATGGATATTATGATAGTGGTCGAAAGATAATATCGTTTGCAAACGTTTTACAGCATAATGTTTTCCCTCTTGCTGAAATTCTACAGCAAGTTTTAAAAATTGGACAATCGGAAATGGGACGTGCTGTAGAGATAGAATTTGCTGTAGATCTGAAAGAAAAAGGAGAAGGGATATTTTATCTGTTGCAAATAAGACCAATAGTACAAAATAAAGAATTGCAGATTGAAGATTTGTCTCGGATAAAACCGGAGGATGAGATATTACACTCGAATAATGCTTTAGGCCACGGAGTTATAAGTGATGTGCATGATATTATCTACGTGAAAACAAAGAATTTCAATGCAGCGAACAACACAAAAATAGCGACAGAGATTGATAAACTCAATGCCGAATTTTTGGAGAAAGAGAAAAACTACATACTGGTAGGTCCCGGAAGATGGGGTAGCAGTGATTCTTGGCTAGGTATTCCGGTTAAATGGCCTCAAATATCAAATGCTCAGGTGTTGGTTGAACTTACCTTGGATAACTATAAAATAGAGCCTAGTCAGGGTACTCATTTCTTTCAGAACCTGACATCTTTTGGCGTTGGATATTTCTCTATCAATCCGTTCACATCTAATGATGGTTTGTTTGATGAAGATTATCTGAATAAACAACCTGCGGTGTTCGAAACTGATTATATACGACATGTTCAGTTTCTAAATCCGATGGTTATAAAGATAAATGGAAAAAAGAACATTGGAACCGTACTGAAACCCGAACAAATATAAATTAATTGTTTATGAGAATAATAATTGGGATAATCTTACTTCTATCTTTTGTTGCTATTGGGCTGAAGGCTCAAAATGTAGGGCTTGCAACTTATTATGGCAAGAAATTTAATAACAGGAAGACAGCCAGTGGCGAAATATATAAAAAAGACAGCATGGTTTGTGCTCATCGGACTTATCCTTTTGGTTCTCTATTGAAAGTAAAGAGTTTAAAGAATGATAAAGAAATAATTGTCAAGGTTATCGACCGAGGCCCTTTTAGGAAGAAATGTATAATAGATTTATCATATGCTGCAGCGAAAGAGCTCGATATGGTACATCATGGTTTGATGAAAGTAGAGGTGTCGGAATATATTAAACCGATTCAAGATACCATTAAGCCGGATAGCATCACTATGATAAAAAATCCGCTTGTAGAGTGATACTGAGTGTTAGATATTTAGTATATTTGGAGGTAGAATTTGCGATTAATCATACAAAAAATCTTGTATCTTGAATAAAATATTATATCTTTGCAGTCGCTAACCCAAAATGGTTCCTTGGCCGAGTGGTTAGGCACCGGTCTGCAAAACCGTCTACGGCGGTTCGAATCCGCCAGGAACCTCTGGATATGTTGAAGGAATAGAAAGAAAAATTCTATTCCTTCTCTTTTTCAAAGACTTACGTCCTCTGTGGTGGAAGGACTAAAAGGATAAATTTCATAGATTTTCAGCTTTTGTTGTACAATTGTTAGACTAAAAAACGATGTGCAACATGAAAGCAACCCTAAAAATTCTTCTCCGTAACAACTATGTTACAAAAGAAGGTAAACGTCAAGTTTGTCTTCGTTATACAGCTTACAGACAATGTACTTTTATCGGATTGAATATTTCTGTTTTACCCCAGCATTGGAGTGAAAAGAGATTAGCTGTATTATCTGGCGATGAACGCTTCCTTTTCTATAATGAACTAATTAAAAAGATGTACCATAAAGCAGATGGTATTATAATTGAGAATTATTTAAAGCCTCTCCCCGTCTGTGAATTTATAAGTAAGCTAAAAGATCAAAATTATGGCAATACCGATTTCTATGTTTTCATTGAAAAAGAAATAGAGTTGTTAAAGGCGTCCCGTGCATCAGGAACAATTTCTAACTACAATAAACTTATCAATACGATGAAAGAATGGAAACCAAGCCTTTCTTTCAGCGAAATTACCTTGGAGTATATTCAACTTTATCATAACCACGAAATAGAAGTAGGCAATCAACTATCTACCATCTATAAGAAACATGCTAACTTTAAGTTTCTCATAGGTCTTGCTATTGATAAAGAAATGATAAAAAAAAACCCTTATGATAAATTTGAGATAAAGAAAAGTATCAAAGCGCAGAATAATGATGTCCTGACAGAAGAAGAATTACAGAAGCTACAAACAGCCTACGATGAAGATAAATACAAAGAAGGCAAGAACGAAGTTTTACGCGAATTTTTATTTAGTTGTTATACCTCTTTATCCTTTGCCGAATTTTCAGAAGTGACATACGGCGATTTAAAACTCATTAAACTCAAATCTAAAGAAGCATATCCCTTGCTATGCAATGAACGTACAAAGACAAATATACCCTACAAAATACCTATTGTTTCGCCTATTGTTGTCAGACTACTTGAGAATGGAGAATCCTTTCAAAAGATATTCGATCCTCTGACTAATCAACCGACTAACCGATACCTAAAAGAGATCATGAAAGACCTCAAAATCAATAAAACAATGACATTTCATCGTGCTAGGCATAGCTTCCGAACCATAGCAGCTAAAAAGGGGATTAGGGACAGTATCGCCGAGCGTATAATGGGACACGCTGAAGGAAACGATATCAAAGACATCTATACCCATCTGCAAGATGAAGATATCGTACAGGAAATGTTGGATAAGTGGGTGGTATGATATCAACGATCAATCACATAAACAACACTAAACAATTGATGTCTAGACTATTGATTTATTTTATTAAACAATAAGAAGTGATTATGGGAAATCAATGAGAAAATAGCATCATGAATCAAGGACTCTCAGAACTAGGATTAGCTTCTGAAAAGGATTTATTGCTATTTTTCATAAAAGACAAAGAGAAACATAATTCTTTACTTGAAGTTTGGTTACAACTAGAAAAAGTACAACTTTACAGGGCAGATGCTGTTTAAAAAAAGGCATTAAGGATAACGAATATATACCACAAATATATATTTATAACATCACTTCTTTAATGCTAGCAGAAGAAAGTATCTGACTGAAATTCATAAGAATGTATGGACAGGTGGAGATATTCCTTTGTGATCTGTCAGCTAATAATGATATACGTTTCCTTCTATATATCCACCGTCAATCAATATTCGCTTTAAGGTTCCATTTTCGTAAATCTTATTACCTACATAGTCTGTGGTCTTTGATTGGGTCAATGCTGTCGTATTGATTCCCGAACCGATAACCGGGGTTGTAGAATAGTTTGGATTCCATTTCTGAACAACTTTCAGTTTTTGTCCTCCTGCCGAATAGGTATATTCGTTCCTTGCCTCCGCAACGGGACTCTTAATATCCATCTGCTTTGGCAAATTTAAAGAATTGTATTGAATCTCTGTTATTCCTTTGTTTAAAACTTTTGTCATCGCCCGTTAGCATTGTTGGTATATTCAAAATAATTTATGTCGTGCTGGACTCCCTTCTTTGACATTACCCTTTAGGAAGATTTGTTAATTTTCATTGAATGATATAATAGCGGGTAAATACCCGCTATTATTATATGCCATTAAACCACTTATTCTCACTGAACATTCGGCTCCAGAAACTGATTTTTTTATATCTAAAACTTATACTTCACGCCTAACATATGTCCGTTGCTCTGAGTACCTAGACTCTTTTGATATTCAAACCCTAAATTGTGATAGAATATTCCTCCTCCAATTCGAACATAATGACAATAGGATATTTCTCTTCTAACCCTGAATTCTAACTATGTCCGGCGGCTAATTTTTAGAAAATTTGCCACTTCGCCATTTGTCAAGAAACGTTCTCCATTTAATAAGGGACGATTGGTACTGGCTAATACTTCTATTTTATTAAGTAAGGCGTCAAGTGTATAAAAAACAGAACAGTCTCCTCACTATTCTCTGTTATTATATAACTATTTATAATAGTTTTAACATAGAGTAATTAATGTATTTTCTTTATCCTCTTGTCTATAGTATATTTTATTTCCAATCTGACTGTAGGGTATTATTCCTTTATTTCGATAAGATTGTAAAATCCGCTTTGATATATTTTAACATCTGACAAGCCTCTTGACTATCTAACCATTTTTCAATACTCTGTTATTTGTATGGCTAAATAAATAATCGACCTTACTCGTAAAAGATTTGAAGCGATCAATAATAGCTTTTAGAGT
>Ga0206117_100835_pt1 | contig 22171 bp, 24 predicted proteins | sample 3A5Ametagenome_FD_177997 | JGI IMG/M metagenome (GOLD analysis project Ga0206117, IMG submission 177997) | Enriched microbial communities from leaf-cutter ant dump, University of Wisconsin, Madison, United States - 3A5A | ecosystem: Environmental > Terrestrial > Nest > Insects nest > Nest dump... | reverse complement strand
CAAGGATTCGAAATTTCCGACTTGGGCACGCAGGTTGATGTGCCGCCTGAGCACATCGGCCTGCTGGACCAGGAACGCGTGGAGCGTGCTCGACTGGGACAGCCCAACATGGTCAAATTCCAGCGTCTCGGCAAAAGAAACAGAACGCCGCGCGGCCAAGGGATGGCCAGCTGGGACTGCCAGCACCATGTGATCCGTACGGTAGGGAAGAATCTCCAGACCCGACGTGCCCACGTCTTCTAGGATCACGCCCACGTCGACCACGCCCTCCGCAACCGCCCGAACGATGTCACTTGACAGGCGCTCTCGCAAGTCGATGCTGGTCCCTGGCCGATTCGCAAGAAACCTTTCAATCACAGGCGGCAGAAATTCGCTGATGGCCGTGGTGCTGGCCATGATTTTCAAGCGCCCATCGATGCCGTCGGAGATATCAAGCATCTCGGCACGCAACAGTTCCACCTGCTCCATGATCAGCCGCGCGTGCTTGATCATCGCTTGACCCGCGGTCGTCAGCGTCAGACCTTTGCTGGTCCGGTTGATCAGGCGTGTGCCGACGGATTGCTCTAGTTGCTTGATCCGATTGCTTGCAGCAGGCAAAGAGATATGGACCAGTTCAGCAGCACGTGTGAGGCTGTTGGTGTCGGCGACGCGCACCATCAGGCGGAGATCCGCAAGATCGAAGTGGACAGAGCGCCTGGGCATGCCCTGTTGCCGCTCCAGGGCTGGATCTAGCATGTGCATGAACAAATGCTGACTTTGTCGTCTTTGACCTTCGGCTGTCGAAGCTTTTCCATGCTGAAACTCACCTTTCGCATTGTTGAATAGACGAGCGGCCGGGCTGCGGCGATGCTCGGGGACCATCAAACGATTGGCCCCGATATCATGCATTCCCCCCCCGGCATAAACAATACTCTCTTGCCCGTTTCACCCCTGGGCCGGCTCAAGATCGCGATCACGATCGACGACATGCTGCTGCTCAGGGGCGTGCCCATGGCTCCCAGGCACAGTGTGCCATCGAACATTCGCGCGATCCTTTCCGCCTTGAAGACGCATGGTGTGGCAGGCGTCTACCAGTTTTCCAACACTGCACCGATTGAGGACGACCCCAGCCTGCTTGAGGTTTTCGACATGTGGGTCGAGAGTGGTCATCACGTTGCTAACCACACGCACAACCACCCGCCGCTCAACTGGTTGGACGCTGACACGTACGCCCGGGATATCGAAGAAGCCGAAAAATATCTTGGCCGTTACATCAACAAAGCACCTAAGCGCTGCTTCCGGTTCTGTATGGACCTCTGGGGCGACACAGCGTGCAAGTGTGGGGCGATCTTGGGGCGGCTCGAGGAGATGGGTTACACACCGATCCCGGTCAGTATCGGCTTCCACGACATTCGTTGGAATGCCGCCTACTGTCGGGTATTGAAACGTGGTTCGCCCGAGGAGGCAGCACAGCTACGTCGCGCTTATGTGGAAAGTGCACTGCACGAGTTGCGTGTTCATGCGGCGAATGCAAGGGCGGTGTTCGGCCGAGACCCGATCCACATCTGGCTGATTCATGGCACATCCATTGCGGCCGACTGCCTGGAAGAGATCCTGGATGGCTTTAGGGCTGCGGCGGTTGAGTTTGTTTCGTTGGATCAGGCCATGGAGGATCCTATGAACGCCGAGATCCCGCCGCGGGTGAGCCCAGAATTCATCTTCCAGGTCGAAAAATGGGCGCTATCGCTCGGTGTGCCTGTCAGCGACCCGATCCCATCCATTCTCGAAGAAATTGAGAAGTTGCATCCCGCTCCAGGCGAAATGCAGGTTGAGATCACCATGCGGATGCGTGAGTACATCGCGTCTGCCACGGGAGCACAGGTCCAGCCAATCCCTCTTTATCCCAACCAGCAGCACTAACTCAGCATTTACTTCTATGCAAGCCACCTCCTTCGACCCTACCACTTACGACGGCGTGCGCTATGAGCACCTCACGCAGGACATTGTGAACATCGCTATGTCGCGGCCCGCCGTGCGCAACGCGCAAAACATGGAGATGACGTATGCGCTGAATGCGGCGTTCGACCGTGCCGCACAGGATGACGAAGTGAAGGTCATCCTGCTCTCCGGAGATGGCGACCACTTTTCGGCCGGACATGACATGGGCGGCGACGGCGACAGAACCTGGCGCGACTTCCGTACGATGGGTACCTGGGCTGCATTCGATGGCCCAGGTGTCGAAGGTCTCTATGGACGGGAGAAAGAGATCTACCTTGAGATGTGTGAGCGCTGGCGGAACTTGGCCAAACCGACGATCGCAGTGGTGCAAGGGTCCTGCGTGGCAGGGGGACTCATGCTGGCGTGGTGCTGCGACATGATTGTTGCGGCTGACAGTGCGCGGTTTCGAGACCCGACGCTCGAGTTCGGAGTTGCGGGTGTTGAGTACTTCATGCATCCGTGGGAACTGGGTGCCCGTAAAGCCAAGGAATGGCTGATGACAGGCGACTGGCTCACGGCACAGGATGCAAGGCTATGCGGCATGGTCAATCAGGTGTTCCCAGCGGATGCGTTGATGGAAAGCGCACTGAACCTGGCCAAGAAAATTGCCAACAAGGGGAGCTTCGTTCTCAAGGCAGTCAAGGAGTCCGTGAACCACGCGCAAGATGTGGGAGCGCGTCGCAATGCCATGATGCACGCGTTCGGACTTCATCAGCTTTCGCACCACCATAACAAGCAGCAGTGGGGATTGCTTGTTGATCCGAAAGGCATCCACCCGGCTCTTCGCGAGAAAATCCGGGTTCGGTTTAATCTGCCTGCGCTACCTGGCACCGGAACCTCGGAATCCTGAACGTAGCCGCGCTCTTGCGGTAGGAAAATGACAAGCTGCGCGAAAGTGGGATTCACAAGTTGGGAAGCTTACGCAGATCGGTCAAATTGGACTGGCGCCCGTGTCCATGCCCGTTTCCAAATCTCTGGTAATTAGATCCCCCTGGTAAAGTGGCGGCACTGGGGCGACATAAACCTGTCTTTGGTTGCAGAAGCGGTCGTTTGGGCCGGTACCCGGCGAGCTACTTAGTCGTGTTGCCGCTCCTGAGAGTGAAGAGCCCTTCAGGACGGACCGAATCTAACGACCGGTTCCGGTCGGAGCCGCCGCTCAGATCATCCGTTGCTGATGGCTCAGTTCAGTCTGATGCAGCTCTCCCTAAAAAAATTGAGGGATTCAACGGTACGTCTGGTTGGAGGAGGATGCGGAAAGGTTCTCGCTGCCCGCTGGCCCCGAGCAAGGCCTTGGCATCCCTGACGAGGGGTTGCGTTCGAGCCGGAATAGAGACTCAGATGCTTGGGATACAACAGCAGTAGAAGGCTTTACTTGACCCGCTGCAAGCCCGTATTTGAGCGGTCGTGTATTGACCCAGTGAAAACCTGCTCAGGTGTTACCGTCGAAAGGAAGACACCATGAGCACATTGATGGAAGAAGAAATCAAACGCTGGACCGCAAAGCGCAAAACGGCACTGGTGCTGGAGATCATCCAGGGCAAGACCAGCGTGTCGGAGGCCAGCCGGACCTATGACCTGCCGCCCTAGGAGATCGAGGGCTGGGTGGAAGATGGCCGCAAGGGCATGGAGAATGCGCTGAAGGCCAACCCGCAGGATGTGCGCGAGCAGTACGAGCGCCAGTTGAAGGAACTCCAGGAGGCCTACGGCGAAGCGATGCTGGAGTTGCGCGCCCGAAAAAAATTGCAGTCCCTGCTGGGCGAGGACGAGAAGTGATCGAGACGATCCGCCAGGGACTGCAGGCCGACGGCATCACCGTCTCGATCAGCAAGCTGTGCCGCTGGTTTGGTGTGCCCAGGCGCACCGTGTACTACCGCCCGGTCAAAGCTGCGCCGAAGTTGCAGGAGCACTTCATGGCGCCGATCAAGGCCATGATCGAGGAGAACCCCTCCTTCGGGTATCGGACCGTGGCGCACCTGCTGGGGTTCAACAAGAACACGGTGCAGCGCATCTTCCAGCTCAAGGGCTGGCAGGTGCGCAAGCGCCCGGTGGGCTTCAGGCCTCGGATCCAGTCGCTGCCCTCGGTGGCCAAGGCTCCCAACGAGCGCTGGGCCACGGATATGGGCCGGGTCTGGGCCGGGCGTGATGGCTGGACGACGATGGCCTTGGTGATCGACTGCCACAGCCGCGAACTGCTGGGCTGGCATCTGTCCCGCAGTGGGAAATCGAAGACGGCGGAGTCGGCGCTGGAGCAGGCGCTGATCGCGCGCTTCGGCACGCTGGGCCGTGTGCCTGAGCCGTTCCTGCTGCGTTCGGACAATGGCCTGGTCTTCACCAGCCGCAGCTTCACGGCCCTGGTCAGGAGCTACGGGCTGCGCCAGGAGTTCATCACGCCACACAGCCCCGAGCAGAACGGCCTGGTCGAGAGGGTGATCCGTACGCTCAAGGAGCAATGCGTGCATCGGCATCGCTTTGAATCCCTGCAGCATGCCAGTCGCCTGATCGGGGACTGGATCCACTTCTACAACCACCGACGCCCGCATCAGGCGCTGAACATGAGAACACCCGCTGAGGCATTCGCATTAGCGGCCTGACCTGTGCAGGTTCTGCTGGGTCAATACAATGCTGGAGTGTGCCTTATCTGACTGTTTTCAGCAATAAAACACAAAAAAATGCATTTTGTCGAAATAAATTTTCGTAGAATGAGTGTCTTGCAAATCAATTGCTTGCCGCCTCTTGCTGTATTGCTGCTGTACTAGCAGCGTCAGTCGCTTGTTTGCATATGCATGCTGAAATCCTCCCTGAACTCCAGGTTCTCCATCCCTCCTCCCCTACGCTTGTAGCCCCTGGGGTTGGAGAACACCCGAGACCTGGTAGTCCACGCTGTCATGGATATGCCCATGGATCCAGGTGCTGGACCGCCCCATCAGCGCCTCCAGGTCACTTGCATAGCAAGGTGACAGCGTGTGTCCCGCAAAGTCCTCGGGAATCGATCGCGGATGCGGTGCATGGTGCGTGACCACCACAGTGCGTTCCGGCTCCCCTTGGGCCAGTTGCTCTTCCAGCCACTGTCTGCTGGCCTCATGCCTGCGCGCTGCCATCGCAGGGAACAACCTGTGCTTGCGCTGCCAGTACATCTCAGGCAGCGGAGAAATCTTGATCCGCTTGTAGTCATTCATGCGCTGGCGCGCTGTGTTCATGGCTTCCAGCTTGGTCTCTGCACCATGCAGCGCAAAGTCCGTCCACAGCGCGCACCCCACGAAGCGGACTCCACTGAGCGTCACCGCCTCGTTCTCCAGGTAGTGAATCCCCCGCTCCCGAGCGAGTTCGCGCATCACGTCGATATGCCGGTCCCAGTGCTGCCCGTAGAACTCATGATTTCCATCCACGTATACGATGGCCTGATCCTGAAACGTCTCCCGAGCCCAGCGCAAGCCCCTGGCGCCTTCGGCGATGTCTCCCGCCAGAACCACCACGTCGATAGTCTTGAGAAAGCCTGGATCCAGTTGCAGGTCCATGGCGTGCAGATCAAGATGCAAATCCGAGTACACAAGCATCCTCATGGGTTTGCCCCTTTCCTTGGTGAGATGGATCGAGAGAGATTCATGGCATCGTGGAGCAACATTCCGGCTCCTCAGTGCAGATAGCCGCCAGGCAGCCCTGGGCCATGGTTCTTGTCAGCGGCCCCATCCTCCTGGTCGTCGAGGAGGCTCGCCGGCAGATGGTGCCGTTGGAGTACCCGGCTGCCGCTGGCTATAGCCCGGGCGTAGCCCATCTCCAGTGCCTGGATCTGGTCGCGGGCCGGCAGGTGGGCCAGCGCCACCACGATCCGGCGGCCCGGCGGCTCGAACAGGTCCTGACCCATGCCCATGTGCACGGTGCAAGCCACGGCTTGGGCTGCCGCGATGGCCGCTTCTCCTGAAGGCGCTTCGATGGTGAACTCCCGGAACCGGCTGCGGATGGGGGCGGGAATTGTCTGGGGATCGTTACCCGTGGCGATCCAGGCGATGTGACTGGCGTCCAGCGTGATCTCCACGCTGATGTCCATGATCGCCCGGGCAGAGACGGGCTCCAGCAGGCCGTGCAGTGGCCCCAGGGCATTGCTTTGGTCGCCCCGAGCCTTGTCGATCTCGTCAAGCAGGATCACCGGGGAAGCCGAGGCACCCAGCACCAGTTCTTCGAACACCAGCCCGGTGGAGGTGTTTCCCCAACGCTTGTCTGAACCGGTCAATGCACCGTCCGTGACCCCGCTCTCGAAGTTGTGACGGCGCATGGGCAGGCGCAGGGCCTTGGCAAGCTCCAGGGCGAAGTGCGTCTTCCCGATGCCGGGATCTCCCAGCAGCAGCAAGGGAGGGATGTGCATGGGTTGTTGGCGCGCAAACGACAGCACCAACTGGTCGCGCACGAACTCCAGCACGGGTGCGAAGTGCGGAAGCTGCTGGCCAATGCCCAGCAGGTCCTCCAGCACCGCCTGGTGGTCGGACAGCCGGTAGCCCACGGGCCGCATGTGGTGGGGATGGGCCTTGCGGATGCGCAGGAACAGATCCCTGGCGCGCTTTTGCACGTCACGGTCCGGGGTGATGCCCTGCTTCTCGATGAGCTTCATGATCTCGTCCCAGGCGAACACCGGGGCAAAGAGCTGACTGCCTGCCGGACTCTTGCTGGCCAGGGCGCGCGCGAAGGAGCGGCGTTCGAGCCGCTTGCCAGCCCGAGCCTGGTGCTGCAGGAAGGCGCGCTGAGCATCGGTGCTGAGCTCGCCCGTCCACAGGCGTACCGGTTCCATAAGAGGTTCTGCAACTTTCCTGGCGGTAGCGGGCTTCATGGGGGCAGGCGTGTGCTCCTGTACCGTCTGCTGTCGGCGGAGCTCTTCATGCTGCTGCCTGTCCCGCTCCGCATCGATCCGGGCTTGGCGAACAGCCCGCGCGTGGGCTTGCATCTGTTCGTGGGCTTGCCGCACCTGCAAGGCTTCGTCTTCCTGGGTGAAGCGGGCGGGCAGCAAGAGCCGGGCGCTGTGGATGTCGCCGCGTGCGAAATAGGTGAACGTGCGTGGACTGAAGCCGGGTGGGCTGGGCCGCTTGAGCGGCGGGGGCTGATCCTGGTGGGACATGGCGGGCTCCTGGTGCGGAGCCCGGTGGGTGTGCCTTGTGGGTGGGGTGCCAGGCTCCGCGTGGTGGGTGAAACAGCGGGCTGGCGGTGGATGGGAGCTATGTCTTCAACCACTCGCAACGCACTGCTCGACAGCTGTGACGACAGCTACCGGGTGGATGCGATTGGAGGAAGTTTGGCGGGACATGGAGAGCATCTTCCTGTAGCGCGAAAGCCTTGTCAACACTGGGTTTGCGGGGGGTTTTGGAGGTAATCGCGCTATTGGTTTGCAGGGGTGGTGCGTTGCAAATCAAAGGGGGGCGATGTCGGAATATCAGGGCGTCGAGGCTGGCGCGCCGGTAGGCGTGGCCAAATGTGGTTCCATCGGCTGTTGCGCCCGCCGCTCCAGATAGATTCTTTCCATGTGTCTGGATGTTTGGCTACAGTCGGGTATTAGGAGGGAGTAGTTATGAATTTTGAGACGTATGGTCCGTACTTCTGCGGCGACACAATGATTACTAAGGAGCACGCCAAAGATCTGCGGCATCGTCTCGAAGGTGGCGAGTACGGGACTATTCTTTCCAGTGCGCCTGGATGCTATGTGTTCGGAGTGAAATCCTCGGGCTCTTCGCGTGTCATTCCCTGGTACGTGGGAAAGGCGGAGAGGCAGCCTGCAGTGAAGGAGGCACTGAATGACTCGCACTTGCAAGTCTATAACGAGATCTTCCACAGATTCAAAAGGGGAAGCGCAGCGTTGTTCTTTTTGCCCGCTATCACCAACCAAGGCCGCCCTACCAAGCTCGCGCCGTCTGGTGGAAATAAGCCAGCTATCGACTTCCTTGAGGACTGGCTGATTGCGGTCTGCCTGAAGACGAACCCTGACCTTTGGAACATCAAGAAGACGGCGATTCTTCGAGACATGTACGTGCGAGGGGTGTTCAATCCGCGACAGGGAGACTTGAACAGCCATGCAGCCGAGTTCAAGGCCACGTTGGGACTCTGAAGGGGGCCGCAAATAAAGCAGCCATGTGCTTCGGGAGAGGAAAAGCGGCCAAAGAAACTACCGGCACTCGGCGCTGGCGAAATGCCTGGAGCGTGGCGGCCAAAGAGGAGTGCTACAAGCAGGGGAGTGTCCGAATTTCTGTGTTCGAGGCGCTGAGACTTTTCCACGGCGGCGGTCGGCGCTTGCGACGAGCCGACCGCCGCGGTAGGAAAGTCGTTCTTCATCCTACGCGACGGTCCTGCTGAACCGCTCTTCGTAGAGGATCGCGAACTGATTCATCGCCTCCTTCCAGTTGTGTGCCGCGCGGCCCCAGTCGGCCGTGATGTTGCGCAGCGCCAGCCAGATCAGTTTGCTGGCCGCGTCATCACCCGGGAAGTGCCCGCGCGTTTTGATGATCTTGCGCAGTTGCGCGTTGATGCTCTCGATGGCGTTGGTCGTATAGATCACGCGGCGCACCGCCGGTGGGAACGCGAAGAACGGAATCACGCGGTCCCAGGCCCGGCGCCAGGCGGCCGCGTCCGTTGGAAACTTCTGACCCCAAGGACCTTGCTCGAAGGCCTCAAGCTCGGCCTGCGCGGTCTCGGCGCTGGCGGCGGTATAGATTGGCTTGATGGCTGCGGCCAGCAGCTTGCGATCCTTCCAACTGGCGTAGTCCAGGCTGCTCCTGATCAGGTGCACGATGCACGTCTGCAGCGTCGTGGCCGGGAACACAACGCCCAGCGCCTCAGGCATCCCCTTGAGGCCATCGGTGACGGCGATCAGGATGTCGTTGATGCCGCGCGTCTTCAAGTCATTGAAGACCTTCATCCAGAATTTGGCCCCTTCCGTGCTCTCAATCCATAGGCCCAGGATGTCACGCGTGCCGTCGGGCAGAACGCCCAACGCCAAGTAGATGGCCTTGTTGCGCACAACCGCGTCCTCGCGGATCTTGACGCGTAGCGCGTCGAAGAACACCACTGGGTACATGGGCTCCAGCGGCCTGGCCTGCCATGCCCCGGAATACCCAACTGCTGGCACTTGATCTTAAGACGCTCGCGCATCTCACCGATGACCTGATCAGCAAGATGAGCCACGCCCGTGCGCGAGTACTCTTGCCATGCAGCCTCGCCCCGGGCATAGAACTCGGCTTGTGTGCGCCGGTACTCCACAGCGCTGCGCACAGTGTCTTCGATGAACTCAGACGACGTCTCGCCTTTGCGGAGCATGGACTCCAGGTTCGCGCGCAGTTCAGGGTCGACGCGCACTTGAGGAAGGATGGCTGACTTCATGGGCAAGTCCTGACGACACTGACGACATGAATGCCGCTCTGCGCGCGATGGGCTTCCTCGCTGACGAAATAACGGGACACGCACGGATTCCGGACCACGGCGCGAACGATGCTGGCGGAGCGTCTCAACATCCCGGAAGCCGTCATCGAGGCACACTCGCACATGCCGTGAAAGACAACCTGGGCCGGGCTTACAACCGCACGGAGTTCATTTCCGAACGGCGCGCGATGATGCAGACATAGGCCGACTATGTGGACAGGTGCAGAGAGAAGAAAGTCCAGCAAGAGGCGGGAGTGGCGTGACGCTCTGATCGGATGAAACCATGACGCGTTGCATCGCCCCTTGCTGCTCGTCAGTCATCATCTGCATAGCCAGATGGAATCCGGCAATTTGCCGTACAATAACCTCTCAATCCGAGAGGAGCACCGCCTTGACATCCGCCGCCACTGCCCGCCTGGAAGCCCGCATCAGCACCGATCTGCATGCGATGCTCAAGCGCGCGTCCGAATTGCAGGGGCGCACCATGACCGACTTCGTGATTGCTGCGGTGCAGGATGCCGCGCAGAACGCCATCACCCAAGCCGAAATGGTCCGCCTGTCGCTGGCAGATCAGGAATGCTTCGCCCAGGCGCTGCTGTCTCCTCCCAAGGCTTCGCCGGCCCTCAAACGTGCATTTGCCCGCCGCCGCAAGCTGCTGCGCGCTGAATGAGCAAGGTTGCGCCGTTTCATGTGATATTGCTGGATGCATCACATGACCGCAGCAGTTTCGACAGCGATTCGGCGGCACTGAACCGCTACCTCCAGCAGCAGGCCACCCAGGACATTCGCCGCCGCGTCACTGCCTGCTTCGTAGCGGTGACCAGCGACGATGCACCGCGGATCGCGGGCTACTACACCCTGGCATCGTCCAGCGTACCGCTCCATGACCTGCCGGCGGCCACCGGAAAGAAGCTGCCGCGCTATCCATCCGTGCCCGTCGTTCGCATGGGAAGGCTGGCTGTCGCAAAGACGTTCAAGGGCGCGGGTCTGGGTGCGGCACTGCTGGCCGACGCGTTGGGCCGGGCAGCACACGCCGAGATCGCTGCCTATGCCCTTGTAGTGGATGCCAAAGACGATGCCGCAGCATCCTTCTATCGGCACCATGGATTCATTGCCATGCCAAGCGCCCCGAGAACACTTTTCCTCCCGCTGGCAGCAGTCAAGGAACTGGCATGAGCGCAAGCCAGCAGTCGCCAACGATCCGCTCAGGGTAACGGCATCGTCCTCAATCCTGGTTGAAGGGGCCAACGCCCGACTTGTTGCTCCACGGGCGGCGATCTCCACTCGCCGCTCTCGTTGAACCGGATCGAACCCTTCAGCTTGTCATAAGTCCGAAAAAGATATGCAAATATCGGACATGTCCGATCTCAAGTCCCGAATCGGCTCGGTGCTGTTCGCTGCCGCACCCGGCAGCGTCTGGATGCCTGCCGACTTCGCCACGCTGGGCGGCCGTGACGCGGTGGACAAGGCGTCGCAGGACCCTGACGCTGGCGGGCGAACTGCGCCGGATTGATCGGAGGTTGTACGACCGGCCCGTGGCTAACCGCTTTGATGCGCGTGATCGCTGCGCCGGCTGGAATCCGCCTGTCTCGGCGAGTATTCGGTGAATCGATGTGTGGGGGCGATCGAAGAGCTTACCAATCTCATGCAGCGGCCAGCCTTGCTTCCAGCGCGCCCACATCAGCGCCTTCTGACTGTCTGAATAGTAGATTCGTGGTCGCCTTTTAATCTGCAACACTGCCTCCGCCTACGCGGTGGTTAGTGTGTTGCATCGGCCGGTTGAATCCGCCGCTGATCTGAGTCAGTCACGGAGATCTCCTGGACGACAGCGAACATGAATAGCAATCATTGGACGTCAATTGCTTTAACCGACGGCGTTACCTTCGGCACCACGGATAGTTGATGCCAGCCTGCGGCACACCCACTCAACACTCGTGCCCAGTTCGGCCTTTCAACGCAAAGGCGATCTGATCCTCCGTGAACTTGCTCTTCTTCACCACATGCTCGCGCCCCAAAAGTACCTTCATCGTGCCGGTCATTCTGTTACCGAACGGTTCGAAGTCCTGGGACAGGGTCAGTAATCTTGGCCCTGCACGAATGTGCTTGCTCTGCGCCACTTTCCGCTCCACGGAAAGCTCGCTATAAGTGCTGGCAGGGGCATGGGGCTGAACCTAAACTTTCTTCATTCTGGAATAACCAAAACCCAAGGAAGACAACGGATGATTCAGCAACTCGGTGTTCCGCACCCCGCCATCGGACATGTTCCGTATCTGCGCGAGATGGTGCTGCAGCAATACCCCAACGCAAAGTTCAACGAAGATGGCAATCACCGCATGACCGAGGATGAGCTGATCGCGTTCCTGTCGGATTGCGATGCGGCAATCATGGGCGGAGACATCATCTCGGACCGCTTGCTGCGTGAACTGCCGCGCCTGCGCAACATCGGCATCTTCGGCGTTGGCTTGAACACGGTAGACCTTGAGGCCTGCCAACGCCATGGGGTCAAGTTGGGGCATCGGTCAGGAACCAACCGGCTGGCGGTCGCCGAACTGGCACTCACCTTCATGATCACTTCGCTGCGCTGGGTTACACAGCTGAACATGGCGATGCGCGAAGGCAAGCGCCCTCGCACGCGCATTGGCCGCAATCTGACCGGGCGAGTGGTGGGCATCCACGGATGCGGCCACATTGGCAAGGAGGTCGTGCGCCTGCTGCAGCCGTTCAATTGCACCATACTGGCGAACGACCAGAAAGACATGGGCGATTTCTACGCGCAGTATGGCGTGCAGGCGGTTTCGTTCGATGAGCTCGTGGAGCGTTCGGAGGTACTTTCCCTGCATCTGCCACTGACGCGGGCCACGCGGGATCTGTACAACGCTGAGGTGTTGGATCGGCTGCGCGAAGACTGCGTGCTGATCAACACCTGCCGTGGAGGCATCGTCAACGAGCAAGCGCTGATGGAGCGGCTCGAAAGCGGCCGCATTCTGGCCGCTGGTTTCGATGTCTTCGATATCGAGCCTGCACAAAACGACAGGCTTCTGCGCCATCCGAACCTGATCGCCACGCCCCACGTGGGGGCTAGCACGCGCGATGCACGGATCGCCATGGTGGGCGCCGCCATTGATGGGCTGACGCAAGGCCGGCTGGTCGATCCGGTGGATTACGCCGACTACATGGCATAAGGCATCCGGCCATGACACAGTATCTGGACTGGGTGCGTGACACCCGGCAGGCCCGCGTCGCGGTGCCTGCGCTGACCTGCGATTGCGCAGTGCATATTTACCGACCCCAAGGTGTAGGAACCCTGTCGCACCAGCGGCGGTATGACCCGCCTCAAGCGTCGATCGAGGACCTTGAGCGTGTGCATGCCGCAATGGGCGTGCAGCGCGCCGTCATCGTGCAGGCTTCCATCTACGGCAGCGATCCGACGGTGATGCTGGAGGCATTGCGCCGCGCCCCGCAGCGCTATCGTGGCATTGCGGTCATTGAAGCTGGCGTCAGCGACGCGCAACTGCGTGAGTTGCACGATGCGGGAGTGCGCGGTGCGCGCTTCAATCTGCTGTCGCGCTTCGGCACTGCGTTCGATCCCAAGACCTTTTTGCGCGATGTGAATCGCGTGGCTGCCATGGGTTGGAGCGCCTCACTCCATGCCACGGTGCCGGAACTCAAGGAAAAGCGCGCGGTGATCGATGCCATTCGCTGTCCCGTGATCCTGGACCACGTGGCATATTTCTTTGATCCGGCGGATGGGAACACGCCCGAGGACATCGATTTCCTGCGCTCGTTCACCGACCGGGGCAACTGGTGGGTCAAGATTTCGCGGATGGACCGCTACGTGCGGACGCCCTACGACGCAGTGGTAGACACGATCGGCCGCATCGTCGAAGCTGCGCCCGAACGCACTGTCTGGGCCACCGACTGGCCGCATGTCCTGTACCCAGTGGGTGATGCAGTGGTTCCCAATGATGCCGATCTGATCGAGCTGATGTTCCGCTGTGTTCCAGACGCGCACTTGCGCGAGAACCTTCTGGTGCGCAATCCCGCCCGCCTGTTTGATTTCCCTCTTTAATGAGTACAGCCATGACCAAGAAACTGATGGCGCTCATCGCCGCCGCTGCTGCCGTGACGATGCAGACCTTGCCCACATGGGCCGACGAGGCTTGGCCAACGCGTCCCCTGAAGATCGTTGTGCCCTACACCGCCGGTGGCAGCTACGACGCTGTAGCCCGCCAACTAGCCCAGCACCTGGGCAGTGCTCTTAAGCAGAACGTGGTGGTGGAAAACAGACCGGGCGCCGGGGGGACTCTGGGTGCAGACGTGGTGGCCAAGGCTCCGGCAGATGGTTACACCTTGGTCTTCACGGGCAATGCATCGTTGGCCAACAACCAACTGCTCTACAAGAAGATGCCCTACGATGGTGCGAAGGACTTCACGCCCATCGCGATGGTGTCGCATGCGCCGATGATCGTGGCCGCCAATGCGGCGGTGCCGGGCAGCACGCTGGCCGAGGTGATCCAGAAAGCGGGCCAGGATGGGCTGACCTATGGTTCGCCGGGCAATGGAACGATCGGGCATCTGACCGGCCAGTCTATCAACGATGTTGCCAAAGCCAAGCTGGTACACATTCCGTACAGAGGCGATTCGGCCGTCCTGAACGATCTTATGGGAGGGAGCGTGCAGTTGGGCATCGGCCCGGCGGTGTCCTACCTGGGGCCTTCGCAGGCGGGCCGTGTGCGCATCGTCGCGGTGATGTCGAACAAACGCATCGGAGCGCTGCCCGGTGTGTCCACGGCGGCAGAGCAGGGCATCGCTCTGGAGTCTTCGGCATGGATGGCACTTGCGGGCCCAGCGGGGATGCCGGCTAGCGTGGTGCGGTTGCTCAACACGGAAACTAACCGCTGGCTCGACTCTGCCGATGGCCGCAAACGTTTAGCGGATCTGGTGTTGGAGCCCGCGCCGGGTAAGCCCGAAGACCTTGCCGCAGCCATCGTGGCGGAGAGGGCCAAATGGACTCCTATCGTTGAGCGGCTGAACATCAAACTGGATTGATTGCCGCTCGATTGCGGTGCCATCGGGGGAATAGAATCCGACGAACGTCCCTGCCGGACTTTCGCTGCGTCCGCCATGGCCTCGTCTCCCCCTGTCAAAGTTGTCCTCCGCGCGTTTGAACTGCTTCAAGCTCTGAACCGCCAGCCCGTGTCCACGCTGGACGTTCTGCACCGACAGACGGGAATTCCCAAGCCGAGCATCATTCGATTGCTGCAGACCATGCAGGCCAAGGGGCTGGTGCAGCACGCGCAGCAGTATGGCGCGTACTACCTTTGCGCCGAGGTCTCCACGCTGTCCAGCGGTTATCACAGCGAGCCGCGAATTGTCCAGGCGGCGGCTCCGCTGGTGGATGCATTGACGGCAGAGATCAAATGGCCGATCGCCGTTGCCGTGTGCGACGGTGAATCGATGGTGGTGCGCTATAGCACCATTCCTTCGTCTCCCCTTTCGTTCCTGCACTCAACCATCAACATGCGGCTGAGCCTGGTCAGCAGGTCCATCGGGAGGGCGTATCTGGCGTTCTGTGAGCCGGACACTCAGGCTGCGTTGCTGGGCGCGCTGGAGCAATCTCCCAGCCAGGAAGATGCCCCTGCACGTGACCCCGCTGCCATGCGCGCCGTGCTGGACACCGTGCGGTCCCAAGGCTATGCGCTGCGCGATCCGAGCGTGCGCCCGGTGTCTTCCACGCTGGCCGTTCCGGTGTTCGACCGGGGGCACGTTGCCGCTGCCATGGGCCTCACCTGGTTCAGCTCGACCATGACGCCGGATCAGGCCATCGAAAAATACCTGGAACCGCTTAAGCAGGTCGCAGCCCGCATTGCGCTGCGGCTCGATGAGTTGGCGGAGTCGCCGGTGGCGCCTGTGCAGAAAGCCGCAGCGAAGCGTGAGGCTGCATCCAAGGCCCGCACCGCGCGGGCCAAGAAATCGCCGCCGCGGGCGCAGTAGTCTTAGCCTGCGTGGCGCTCGCAGTGCGCCTCACTTTCCTCGCTCCGAAAAGTTGGGAATCGCGGCTTGCCAAGCTGAATGGCTCGTTAGACGATACGTCCGATGCACACTTTTGTCACAGTTCCCGCAGCTGACATGGATACTGCCACGGCCTATCGCCTCGTGTGTGGCGCCGTTGCTCCCAGGCCTGTTGCCTGGATCACCACGCAAAGCCTTTCAGGGCATGTCAACGCCGCGCCGTTCAGCTCTTACAACTACGTTGCGCACAGCCCGCCGATGCTGGCGGTGAACATCGCAAGTCGGCTTGGCGAGCTCAAAGACACGGCGCGAAACATTCGCGAGATGGGGCATTTTGTGGTCAACGTCGCTACGCAGGCCACCATGGAACTGATGCATCTGAGCGCAGCAGATTATCCGCCCGACGTGAGCGAAACCGAGGCGCTGGATATTGAGCTGTTGCCTGGTGTTGCAGGTCCCGTGCCGCGCATCGCGGCTTCGCCAATCCACATGGAATGCAAACTGGACCAGTTCATCACGCTCGGCCGTGGCCTGAATGTTCTGTACATCGGTGAGATCGTGGCCTTCCATTTCTCACAGTCCGTTTACGACGGCCGCCATGTTGATACAGCCGCCGTGGCGCCGATTGCCCGCCTGGGCGGGCCGTACTACGCCGCCCTGGGCGAGATCTTCTACCGCCCGGCTTTGCAGCGGCCACCAGGCGACGAACCTCTGACACCATGAAATCTACTGTTTCAGACTCCGATCTGCAGATCGGAACCTTCGTCAAGACCTGCTCCCCGCAGATCGTCGAAATCCTCGGCACGACGGGCCTGGACTTCGCTGTGCTGGATGCGGAGCACGCACCGTTTGATCGCATGGCGCTGGACTTGGCCCTCATGGCGGGTTTGGTCGCACGCCTGCCATTGTATGTGCGCGTGGCCGATCAGCAGGCGGCCACGCTCCTCAACGTGCTGGATCTGGGCGCTGCGGGGGTGCTGGTTCCCCACGTGGATACTACCCAACAAGCATGCGACGTGGTCGCGCGAACAAGGTATGCCGGTGGGGAGCGAGGGTACTCCGGTTCGCCGCGCAGTTCCGGCTATGGCGCTGTGCGCATGCGCGATGTCCTGGCTGCGGGATCTCGCACTTTCGTGATGTGCCAGATTGAAAGTGCCAGGGCCGTTGACGCCTGCGCGCAAATCGCCGCCGTGGATGGCGTGGATGGCGTCTTCATCGGGCGAGCAGACCTGGCCCTCTCGCTCGGGCTCGACGATTCGCAGCATCCGCAGGTCTTGGAAGCCACCGATACCGTCATTCGCGCTGGGCTTGCTGCGGGCAAGCGCGTGGGAATGTTTGTTGGCAGCATGGCAGAACGTGATCGCTATGCGGCCCTGGGTGTTTCATGGTTCGTCCATGGCTCCGACCAGGCTCTGCTGCGCCAGGGCGCGCAGGCTATCGCCAAGACCGTCTCACGGACCGTCTGACGGTACACCGGATTCTTTCTTTTCGCCACTAATTTCATGAGCATATCTATTTCCATGGCTGCGACGGTCGGCCGCCACGATGAAAACCCGCCTGCACTGATTGGACCCGGCCACCGCACCTGGATCACGCGAGGCGCGAACTTTGTGGTTGCTGTGTCGGACGTCGAACCGGGCGCGCTTCTGGCGCGCGGCGAGCAGCCGGATGAGTACATCGCTTTCCTGGCAGATACCGGTGCCGCCATTGAGGCGGGTCCGGATACGACAGAGGCTGCACCCGGCACGCTCGCCATCCTGCCGCCGGGTGCCAGCGAGATCTGCGCATCGGGCCACGGGCGCATCGTGCGGGTCTTTTCGCATCTGGCAAGCGATCTGGCGGAGCTCGCCGACAACGCTGCGGCATATGCCGATGGCGCGCCCGACGTGGCGCCCCTGGCAGCATGGCCGCTGCCACCCGAAGGCTACCGCCTGCGTACCTATGCCGTAGCTGATCATGTGCGCGAAGGCAGCAACATGCGGGTCTTTCGCAGCACGAACCTGATGGTCAACGTGATGCTTCCCCGCATGGTGGCGCGCGATGTGCGAAAGCTCAGCCCTCATTCGCATGCGGACTTCGAACAAGGCTCTCTGGCATTGTCAGGCCGCTGGCAACACCATCTTCGCTACCCATGGACGGCTGACATGACCACTTGGCGTGAGGATGAGCATCTGGACGTCGGAAGTCCCTCGCTGCTGATCGTGCCACCGAAAGTGATTCATACCAGCCGCAATGTGAACGACGGAGGAGCCTGGCTGCTTGACATCTTCGCCCCGCCTCGGATGGACTTTTCCCTGCGCCCGGATATGGTCTGCAACGCAAGCGATTACCCGGTATTGCCCAAGATGACTGATGGCGCAGCAGCGTCGGAAGGCGTCCAGTCATGAGTGTCGGCCTGGATGCGTTGCGTTCGCTGTTTTCCGGGCGGTTGCTCATCGATCCAGAAGAGAAAGCGCCTTTTCTCGCGGACTGGCGCGGTCGCTGGCATGGCCGGGCGATCGCCGTGGCGCAGCCGGACACAGCACAGGACGTTGCGCACGTTATGGCATGGTGCTATGCGCATGGCGTGCCCGTCGTGACCCAAGGGGGCAATACGGGGCTGTCGGGTGGGTCGGTCCCAGACGCCAGCGGCAATGCCCTGCTGCTTTCGTTGACACGGCTTCGCCGAATCCGCAGCGTGGATGGCGCCAACAATACGCTGGTAGCCGAGGCGGGCTGCACGCTTTCGCAGGTGCAGGCCGCCGCGCAGGACGCCCAAAGGCTTTTCCCGCTGAGCCTTGCAGCCGAAGGCAGCTGCACCATCGGAGGCAATCTCGCCACCAATGCCGGGGGCGTGCAGGTGCTCAGCTATGGCAATGCGCGCGAGCTTTGCCTTGGGTTGGAAGTGGTGCTTCCCGATGGTGAGCTTTGGAACGGCCTGAGAGGACTGCGCAAGGACAATACGGGGTATGACTTGCGAGACCTGTTCATCGGATCGGAAGGCACACTGGGCGTGATTACCGCCGCAGTGCTCAAACTGTACCCGAGGCCGGCAGGACAAGTGGCAGCGTTTGTTGCCGTTCCCAGACCGTCAGCGGCACTATTGGTGCTGGCGCGCGCACAGGCCAGGCTTGGGTCCGGGCTGACGGCGTGCGAATTGCTCTCGCACGAGTGTCTTGGCCTGGTCTGCCGCCACATGCCTGCCACTCGTCCTCCGCTGGATGCACCATCTCCCTGGTATTTGCTGCTGGAGGCGTCGGATGGCCTCGAGGAGGGGCGTGCGCGCGAGGCGCTGGAATCTGTGCTGGAAGCCGCGTTCGAGGAGGGCTCGGCCACCGATGCCGCCCTATCGGCCAGCATGGCGCAGTTCGATGCGCTGTGGGCCGTGCGCGAGAATATTTCCGAAGCGCAGGCGGCGGAGGGAAAGACCATCAAGCACGACATAGCATTGCCCATTTCGCGTATCCCCGCGTTCGTTGACGAGGCCGGGGCGGCCATCGGCAACTGTTTCGACGGGGTGCGCTTGGTGGTCTTTGGCCATCTTGGCGATGGCAATCTTCACTACAACCTGTCGCCAGCGATCGGGCGCACGGGGCCGGAACATGCAGCGCAATTCCTGTCGCTGGAGTCAGACCTCAACCGCCTGGTACATGACTTGGTGGTCAGCCACGGAGGCTCCATCTCTGCGGAGCATGGACTGGGGGTTCTGCGGCGGGATGAGGCACAGCGCTATCGCGCGCCCGTGGAGCAACGGATGATGGCTGCGATTAAGCAGGCCCTGGATCCGCGGGCGTTGATGAACCCCGGAAAGCTGCTGGCCTGAGCAGGCCAGCAGTACCCTCACGCCCCAGATCGCGTGGAGGCCGCGCTAGCGGCAGCCTGCACCGCCAACGCCACGATCAAATCCATCGTCGGTGTGGCGGTTCCGGCCAGACGCGCCAACTCCAGTGGAACGGTTAGCAATGACGCCGTCTCCATGGGGCGGCCGAGTTCCATGTCCTGGAGGATGGATGGCTTGTGCACCATCTTCGACAGCCGTTCGACGGTGGCTTCTGCGGGCGTCTTGACGTTGCAGCCCAGGTCCGCTGCGATGTTGATGGCTTCCTGCGCGAGCCGCACGGCGGCAGCACGGGTGGCCGCTGCGGACAAGGTGTCGCGCATGCCCTGGCGCGTCAACAAGCTCAGCGGCGCCGTTGACAGATTACCAACGAGCTTGCCCCAGACCGTGCTGCGCATGTCGCTCGTTACTTCGCCTCCCAGCCCACCGGCACGCAGTGCTGCGGCAATAGCCTCTGCACGGTCGCTGACGGAGTTGTCGGGCTCGCCCAACACCAGGCGGGTTTCAGGGTTCTCGTTGATCACTACGCCAGGCTCCACCACCGTGCTAGCGGTGTAGATCACTCCACCCAGCGTGCGGTCGATGCCGACGGCGTTGCGCACGGCGGCACCGGGATCGAGTGCTTCGATGCGATGACCATCGAGAGCACCGCCATGGCGGTCGAAGTACCACCATGGGATCCCGTTCATCACGAACAACACGGCGGTTTGTGGTCCCAGCAGGGGGCCGATGGAAGTGGCCACCGAAGCAAGTGCGGGTGTCTTGACCGTCACCAGCACCACGTCCTGCACGCCCAGTTCCGCAGGGTCGGCGCTCGCCTGCAACGTGGCGCGGTAGGTGGCGTCGCCCGTGCGCACGGTAAGTCCGTTGCGCTGCACGGCGGCGAGGTGGGCACCACGCGCGACGATGGAGACGTCCGCACCTCCCCGGGCGAGTCCAGCGGCCAGGACGCCGCCGATCGCGCCGGCCCCAAAGACACAAAATTTCATGGCTCGGCTTTCTTTCATGATGGTTTCACCACCATGCGCCAGCGCGCGAGGTCCGCATCGATTTCTTCACGAAATCCGTCGGTTGTGGTTTTTGCGTTGATGACGCCCAGCCCCAGCAACTGCTTGACTGCTCCATCGGTATTCATGATCTTGTTGATCGCCCCATGCAGTTGCGCAACGATTGCAGCGGGCACCTTGGCAGGGGCCAGCACGCCATAGAGGGTATCCACCACGAGGTCGGGATAGCCCACTTCCTTGAGGGTCGGGATGTCCGGTGCGGTGCTCAGCCGGTTGCCATGCGTCACGGCCAGACCGCGCAGGCGTCCCGTCTGGAAATGCTGCAGGGAAGTGCTGATGCCATCGAAGAAGAAGTCGATGTTGCCCGCCACCAAGTCCGTCAGAGCCTGGCCGGATCCACCGTACGGCACCCCCACGGCTTCGATGCCCGTGACCTTGAGGAAATATTCCAGCGTCAGCGTGGTCGAGGTGCCCGGACCGCCATTGCCGTAGCTCAGCTTGCCTGGATTGGCTTTCCCGTAGGCGATGAATTCCTGAATAGTCTTTACGGGCAACTTGGGATTGATCGAAACGACCAGAGGGCTGCGGCCCACCAGCACGACCGGCTGAAAATCGGAGAACTGGAACTGAGCCTGTTTGAATATGACCGAATTGATCCAGGTGCCGGGGGCGGCCAGCAGAAGCGTGTAACCGTCGGCCGCCGATTTGGCCACCTGGTTGGCTCCGATCATGGCGCCCGCTCCAGGCCGGTTGATCACCACGGCCTGCTGACCTAATTCCCGATAGAGCCCCTCAGCGATCATGCGGCCCAGGATGTCTGTAGTGCCTCCCGCGGGATAGGGTACGACGATGGTGATGGGGCGCTTGGGATAGTCGGTGGCCTGGGCCATGGCCGTGCCGGGAATGCCGCCCAGCAGGCTCGCCATGGCGCCCATGGTTGCCATGGCTTCCCGGCGTGTGTATTTGGAATTCTTTTTCATGTTTGTCTCCTTTGGTTAATGGGGAAGGGTAGAGGTCAGGTAAACGCGCCGTCGACCGGCAGCGCCGCGCCGGAGATGTAGGCTGAGCCTTCGCCTGCGAGGAAAAGCACCATCGCGGCGACCTCTTCCGCGTAGGCAGGGCGCCCCATGGGAAAGTCAGCCATCCAGGCTTCTCGCTCGGTAGCGGGCATGGCGTCATAGCGGTCCCGGCTGCGCGTGCCCGGGGCGCCCAGCACCAATGGCAGTACCAGGGCGTTGACCGTGATGCCATGCATGGCGACGTCCTTGGCCAACTGGGCCGTGAAGCCAAACAATGCGGCTTTCGACGTGGCATAGGCCAAACGGCAGCCCGTGGTGGTGATAGGGCCCTTTTTGCCGTATGCCAGAGTGGATGAGAAGTTCACGATGCGGCCAAAGCCGCGTGCGCGCATCAGAGGCACTGCGGCGCGGCTGAACAGAAAGGTTCCCTTGAGATTGAGAGCCAGGACGGCGTCCCAATCCTGCTCGTCGATCTCCTCGATGTGACGCACCGTACGCGAACCGGCGCCTCCCGCGACATTGACGAGGATGTCGAGCGCACCTTCGCTCCAGCCGGCACATTGGTCCATGGCACGCTGCACGTCGGCTGCGCTGGTGGCATCGGCGACGCAGCAGGCGACCTCCGCTCCGCCCCGGCGCAAGGCGGCCACGGACTGCTGCAGGGCGGCCTCGTTGACATCCACGAGAAACACCCGCGCCTGCGCTGCGGTGAGCGCGCGGCAGACCGCGCCTCCCAGGCTGCCGGCCGCCCCTGTCACGAGGGCGGTCCGGCCCGAAAGGTTGGAGGTCATGGTGCCTCCTGGTCGGGGCTGTCCTGCTCGACGCGCGACATCATTCCCGCGTCATAGCGCGGCCCGGCGGCCGCGCCCGGCGGCATGGCCGCGTCAATTTCCGCCAGGTCTTGCGCGCTCAGGCGCACGTCAACGGCACCCGCGTTCTCCGTCAGG
>Ga0206117_100834_pt1 | contig 22173 bp, 20 predicted proteins | sample 3A5Ametagenome_FD_177997 | JGI IMG/M metagenome (GOLD analysis project Ga0206117, IMG submission 177997) | Enriched microbial communities from leaf-cutter ant dump, University of Wisconsin, Madison, United States - 3A5A | ecosystem: Environmental > Terrestrial > Nest > Insects nest > Nest dump... | reverse complement strand
CGTCACAGGGGTCGATCAGACCCGCGGCGAATCGTCGGTCTTGTTCTCGACGGGCTTCGGCGGCGTTTCGTCGTCGTCAGACATGCCCTTCTTGAAGTTCTTGATGCCCTTGGCGAAATCACCCATCAGCTCAGGAATCTTGCCACGGCCACCAAACAGAATAAGGACGACGACCAAGACGATCAGCCAGTGCCAGATGCTCAACGAACCCATTTTTGTCTCCTGAGGGCGCACGCTTTGCCCAAAAGTGGCGGCACTCTTGCACAACGGACGCCCCCTCGCAAGAAACCGAGGCAACGCTATGGATGAATTCCGGCTTTCTCAAGATTGTGTCCAGCCTGGGGCCCGGAAGCGTCACTCTTCGGGTGGAAGAGGCTCATAATCCTGGAAATCGAGCTCGGTCAGCGGATCCTCGTCGGGCATCAGCGTGTCCGATGCGTTGGGCGTGGGAACGCGGAATCCCGGGGGCACGGCTCCCTCGAGGAAGCCCGCCGCCTTGAGATCGTCGACACCGGGCAAGTCGGTCACCGCATCAAGGCCGAAATGGACGAGGAAGGCCTCGGTGGTTCCATAAGTGAGCGGACGCCCCGGCGTCCGGCGGCGTCCGCGCATGCGAATCCAGCCGGTTTCCATCAGGACATCCAGCGTTCCCTTGTTGGTGGCGACGCCGCGAATCTCTTCGATCTCGGCTCTGGTGACCGGTTGGTGGTAGGCGATGATGGCGAGCGTTTCCAAGGCTGCGCGCGACAGCTTTTTCGGCTCGACCTGTTCGCGCGTCAGAAGGTGGGCAAGGTCCGGTGCCGTTCGAAACATCCACTTACCGGCCACTTCGACGAGATTGACGCCCCGCGACGCGTAAATGGTGCGAAGATCGGCGAGCACTTGGGACACGTCGGTGCCAGGCGCGAGCCGCTCGGCGAGCTCGTCGGCGCCGACAGGCTGCGCCGAGGCGAAAAGGATCGCTTCGGCGCCGCGAATCGCCGTCATCCAGGCCTCATATTCGGCGGGGTCGCGATCACCGGCAAACAGGCGCAACTGGCCGTGCGGCGTATCATCGCTGGTGCCTGAACGGCTCATTGATCGCCCTCCTCCTCGGGCACGCCCACGATTCCCTTGCCCTTGCGTATATAGAGAGGGGCGAAAGGCGCGGACTGCATCAGTTCCATCCGTCCCTCACGGACCAGTTCCAGCGACGCCGAAAAGGCCGAAGCGCGAACGGTGGCCCGGGACTCGGGGCCGGTCATGTAGCGGATCAGATAGTCCTCGATCGGCGCCCAGTCGGGAATTGCCCCGATCAGCCGTTCGAGAAGGTCGCGCGCGTCCGCCAGCGCCCAGACCTGCCGCTTTCGGACCGTATGGACGCGTACCATGTCGCGTTGCCGCTGCCTGCCGTAGGCGTCAAGCAGGTCGAACAGGCTGGCCTCCCACAGGGAGCGCCGCACCAGCCCCATTTCCTCCGGCGCACCACGCGGCAGAACGTCGCGCCCCAGGCGCGAGCGGTCGACAAGCCGTCCGGCCAGGATGCGGATTCCTTCGAGCCGCTTCAGGCGCATTGCCAGCATGCCGGCGAGCTCCTCGGCGGAAGGCTCGTCTCCGGGCGTCTCGTCGGGCGGCAGCATCAGCCGCGACTTCAGGTAAGCGAGCCAAGCGGCCATGACGAGATAGTCGGCGGCCAGCTCCAACCGGCGTTCACCCAGCTTTTCGATGAAGGCCAGATACTGATCGGCCAAAGCAAGGATGGAGATGCGGGCGAGGTCCACCTTCTGATTGCGCGCCAGCGTCAGCAAAAGGTCTAACGGCCCTTCGAATCCGTCGACATCGACCACGAAAGCCTCTCCGGCCGTCGCATCGATATCGAGCCGGGCTTCGCTCCATTCGTCCGTCGTCGCCATGGAAGGCCGTTCACCCCGCGTTGCGCCACTCACACGGCGACGGCATCGTAAGCGACCAGCGCGGCGTCGAGCCGGGCGAGAACGCCGTCCGCATCATCATGCGGCGAGCCGCCGCGCACCTTCAATGCCCTTTCGGCCCGTGCCGCCGCTTTTCCAACGAGTTCGGGCGCCTCCGCCGCGACGGCGGTCATCTCGGCCATATCGCCGGAGCAATGAAGCGCGATATCGCAGCCAGCGGCAAGCGTTGCGCGCGCCCGCTCGGCGATGGTCCCCTTCAGCGCGTTCATCGACAGATCGTCCGAAAAGAGAAGGCCGTCGAAACCGATGCGGCCACGAATGACGTCCTCGATGACGATCGGAGACTGGGTCGCCGGCCGGGCGGGGTCGATCGCCGTATAGACGAGGTGGGCCGTCATCGCCGCCGGCAAATCGGCCAGCGCCGCGAACGGCATGAAATCGGAGGCGGCGAGACGTTCGAGGTCGGCCTCGACAACCGGCAGCTCATGATGGCTGTCGACACAGGCGCGACCATGCCCCGGCACATGCTTGATCACCGGCAGCAAGCCGGCCGCCATCAGGCCCTCGGCAAAGGCGCGACCGGCGGCGGCCACCAAACCCGGCCGCTCGCCATAACTGCGGTCACCGATCGCCGGCGTCATGTCCGGGGTCGCGATATCGAGACAAGGCGCGCAGTCGACATCGATTCCAACGGCGGCAAGATCATCGCCGACCAGATGGGCCACGTCGGCAATCAGCGTGTCATCGCCAGCCAGCGCCGCCGCGCCGGCGAGCCGGCGGCCGGATGGATACTTGCGCCAGTGCGGTGCGGTCAGACGCTGGACGCGCCCGCCCTCCTGGTCGACCAGAACGGGCGCCTGCCAGCCTAGGGCATTGCGGAAATCGCCGGTCAGGCGCCTCAACTGGTCCGGGCTCTCGACGTTGCGGCGGAACAGGATGAGTCCCCAAGGCGATGCCTCCGCCAGGAACGCGCGCTCCTCGGCCGAAAGCACCGTTCCCTTGAGGCCGGTTACGAAAGCGCGAGACATGGACGGTCCTCCAAATGGAAGGCCGCGCCGGATGCCATCCGGCACCGCGACGCGGCCAAAAGTCGTCTGCGTGCCTTCAGCGCGCGATCAGGCAGTCGCCGCCGGCCGAACGAAGCTGCTCGCAGAGGTCCACAGCGGCATTCCTGGTCGGAGCACCGACGCGGGCCCGATAGTAGACACCCTTGGAGCCGAGGTCGGCCTGCTGAATGTCGACGGTAGCCGACCCGAGGATCGACGGGAACTTGCGCTGAAGCGCGGCAAATGCCGAGCGCGCGGCTTCCTCGCTCCGCTGCGACGACAGCTGCACATAGGCACCAGCCCCACCTGACGCCGCGGGCGCTGGCGCCGCCTGCGTGGCCGTCGGCAGACTGGCCACCTCGGTCGGCGCGGCGGGTTGGGGCTGCGAAGCGGCGGCCGTCAGATCGAGCGGCCCGGAAGACGGGGCGGCGGACGGAGCCGATGGCTTGGCGGGCGGCAACGGAGCCGAAGGTCCGGCCGGCACCGACGCGGTCGTCTCGACGGAAGCGTCTGCTTCAGGACCGGGAACAGCGGCAAGATTGATCGGCATCGGTTGGCCGGAAGCGTCGGTCAGGTTGCTCGGCGGCAAGCCTTGCGGCGCGGCCGGCGAATCGGCAGCCACGGTCTGATTGTTCGAAGCGAGAGGCGGCAGGCCGATGCCAGCCTCGGACTCGTCGCTTGGCGTGTCGGTCGCCGTCTCGCTGCGGGCGATGATCTGGCCGGCGCCGTCGCTGGGCGCGGGAGACGCCGCCGCGCCGCTATTGCTCGCCGTGTCAGCCGGCGTTTCGATCAGCGATCCGTCGGGCCGCACCAGAACCGTGCGGACGCGACGAGGGCCAGTCTCATTGGGGTCGAAACCGGTCGGAAGTTCGGCCTCGACCTCCTGACCATCGGGCAGCGTGATGCGCGAGACGTGTGGCGTGACGGCCGGCAACTCCGGCACGTCGCCGCTACGGGCAACCAGCCGCTCCTCGCTCTTGGGCGGAGCGCCACCCACCGTGTCGTAAACCGATGCGCCTTCGGCGGACGCGACAACTTCCTTGGCGTTGGGGTCGGGCTTGACCTTGTAGGGGCCGTCGGGCGCCTTCACCACCACCGCCTCGCCAAACCCGGCACCGTTGCCGAAGAAGGCCCAGCCGGCAAAGCCGGCGGCCAGCACCAGGACGGCAGCCGCTGCGGCAGCCATGAGACGGCGGCGACCGCGCGTTTCGGACGGTTCGGCCTCCGCGCCGGCCGTGTGCGGCGGCAGAACGCCAAACTCGTCGACAACCGGGTCGACGCCATCGCGCTCGAACTCGGCCATGAACTCGTCGAGCGCCTGGTCGTCCCACGGATCGTAGGCCGTGCTCGACTTGCGGGCATTGACCGGCTTGTAGACTTGGCCGGTGCGCACATCGACGGGGTTCATCGATGCGATGTCCTGCTCCAGCTCGGCGGCAAGGGCGTCGACGAACTGATCCATATCGGCTTCGCTGGCTTGGCGGCCGTTCAGGATGTCCTCGTAATAGCGCTCATCGTCGGCAAGATGCTCGTTGTCGACGGATACGGCAGGCCGCATCTGCGATTGTTCGGCTGCGCTGCTCCTAACCATCGGCGTAGCTCTTCCCGTCTCTCTTCGCCACCGCCAGGACCGAACGATCCGTCGAGGCTACTACCTCATCTCTTCGGGCGCATTGACGCCGAGAACCTCAAGGCCCGAAGCAAGAACGTTCCGGACTGCCCTGACCAGAGCCAAGCGCGCGTGAGTCAACAGTGGTTCATCAGGGTTAACAAAACGCAAACTTACATTATCCTTGCCGGCGTTCCAGTGGCCATGAAAGTCGCTGGCCAGCTCATACAGATAAAATGCGACTCGATGTGGCTCGTGCGTATCGGCCGCCGCGTCGACAATCCGGGGGAATTCCGCCAGCTTCCGGATCAGCGCCAGCTCGGACGGATCGGCCAGCAAGTGGAGCGGCGCCACCGACTCGTCGGCCGCCGCAACATCGGGCGCAACCTCGCGCGCCTGCCGCAGGATCGAATGGCAGCGGGCGTGAGCATACTGGACATAGAAAACCGGGTTGTCCTTGCTCTGCTCCTTGACCTTCACGAAGTCGAAGTCCAGCGGCGCATCGTTCTTGCGCATCAGCATCATGAAGCGCACGGCGTCGGGGCCGACTTCCTCGACGACCTCGGCCAGAGTGACGAAGTCGCCGGAGCGCTTGCTCATCTTCACCGGTTCGCCGCCGCGATAGAGCTTCACCAACTGGCAGAGGCGGACGATCACTTCGATGGAGCCACCGGAAATGGCGCTTCCCACCGCCTCAAGGCGCTTCACGTAACCGCCGTGGTCGGCGCCGAGGATGAAGATCATCTGCTTGAAGCCGCGCAGATACTTCGAGCGCATGTAAGCGACGTCGGCCGCGAAATAGGTGTAGCTGCCATCCGACTTGACGAGCGGACGGTCGACGTCGTCGCCGGCGGTCGAGGAGCGGAACAGCACCTGCTCGCGATCCTCCCAGTCCTCCGGCAACTGCCCCTTGGGCGGCGGCAAGCGGCCATCGTAAACCAGATCCCGCTTGCGGAACTCGTCGATCATCTCGGCGATTTCCGAGGGGCCGTTGCCGCGCGGATCGTGCAGCGTCTTCTCCGAGAAGAACAGGTCATGCCGGACACCCAGCAGGGCCAGGTCGGCGCGGATCATGTCCATCATCATGTCGACGGCGAGCTTCTTGACCACCGGCAGCCACTCGACCTCCGGCATCGTCAGCAACCGGTCGCCCCAGGTGGTCTTGAGCGCCTCGCCGACCGGCTTCAGGTAGTCGCCGGGATAAAGCCCTTCCGGTATCTCGATCGTCTCGCCCAGCGCCTCGCGATAGCGCAGGAAGACAGACCGGGCCAGAACGTCGATCTGACCGCCGGCGTCGTTGATGTAGTATTCCTTGGTGACATCGAAGCCGGCCTTGGCCAGCAGCCGGGCCAGCGCATCGCCAACCACGGCGCCCCGGCAGTGGCCGACGTGCATGGGGCCGGTCGGATTGGCCGAGACATACTCGACATTGACCTTGAGGCCCTTGCCGAGACGGGTTGCGCCAACGTCCAGCCCCTGGGCAAGCGAGGTCTTGAGGAATCCCGTCCAGAAAGCCGGCGACAAGCGGAGGTTGATGAACCCGGGCCCGGCCACCTCGACCGCCTCCACGTCCGCATCGGCCCGCAGCACGGCGGCGATCTCCTCGGCGACGTCGCGCGGCTTCCGGCCGAGCGGCTTGGCCAGGAGCATGGCGGCGTTGGTGGCGACATCGCCATGGCTCGCATCGCGCGGCGGCTCGACGGCGACGCGCGCGAGCGCATCGGCCGGAACGTCAAGCGGCAAGGAAGCGATGGCCGAGCGAATGCGCTCGCCGAACACCTGGAAGATATTCATCGGGTACCTCGTGGGGGCCGGATTTCCGGCCGATCGGCGAGGGGCCTAGCGCAATTCCGGCGTATCGTCAAACCAGCGGCGATGCTCCTGGATGGCGAAGCGATCGGTCATGCCGGCGATGTAGTCGCCAACACGCCGGGCAAGGGCCATATCGTCCCCCGCGTCCAGATGGCTTCGCCACTCCTCGGGCATGAAGTCGGGATGGGCCACGTAGGTGTTGAACAGGTCCTTCACCACGCGATCGGCGTCGCGTCGCACCCGCATGACTTCGGGATGCCGGTACATGCGAGGGAAGAGGAACCCCTTGATGGCGGCGTCGATGGCGGCCATTTCGTCGGAAAAGGTCACGATGGTGCGGCCGGCCTGCCGAATGTCGTCGGATGAGCGGGGGCGTAGGTCCGCAAGCCGGTTGACCGACGCAACGATCACGTCCTCGACCATGGCGGTAATCAACCGGCGCGTGATCTCGTGGATGGTCCGGTGCCGATCGAGCCCCGGATACTTCGTCCCGATCGCCTCAAGGAAACCGCCGATCAGCGGCAGCGGCCGGAGATCGTCGAGGGAGAACAGTCCCGCGCGCAGCCCGTCGTCGATATCATGCGCGTCATAGGCGATATCGTCGGCGATCGCCGCGCACTGCGCTTCGGCGCTGGCGTGGGTGTCGAGCTTGAGCGAATAGAGGTCGGGATAGGCGAGAAGCGCCACCGGCAACCCTCGCTCGGCGTGGCGGCCGACCGGCTTACCGCTCGCATCGGTGAGCGGGCCGTTGTGCTTGACCAAGCCCTCCAGTGTTTCCCAGGACAGATTGAGCCCATCGAACTCGGCATAGGAGTGCTCAAGCTCGGTGACGGCCCGGAAGGACTGGGCGTTGTGGTCGAACCCGCCGAAGCTGGTGAGACAGGCATCGAGCGCATCTTCGCCGGTGTGACCAAACGGCGTGTGCCCAAGGTCGTGAGCGAGCGCCAGCGCCTCGGCGAGATCCTCGTTGAGGCGCAAGGCGCGGGCGAGTGCGCGGCCGATCTGCGCCACCTCAAGCGTATGGGTGAGGCGGGTCCGGTAGTGATCGCCTTCGTGAAAGACGAATACCTGCGTCTTGTGCTTCAGGCGCCTGAACGTCGTCGAGTGGATGATGCGGTCGCGGTCGCGCTGGAACGGCGTGCGCGTCGGGCTTGCCGGCTCGGGATAGCGCCGTCCCCGGCTCTCCTCCGGTTGGACCGCAAAGGGGGCCAGCGGTTCCGTACCAAACCCCAGACTTGCCACTGTCGCCTCCCGAAGCATTACCCGGTTCACGCAAATCCGCATGACGGGCTCTCGCTACCGTCATTTGACTTTGCCATCCGCTGCCTTACGTATGTCAGCAGGGTTCACACTTTCAAGCCATTCGAGCCACCTAGGGACCGCCATGGAAGCTCTCGCCGCCAATATCAGCATGACCGCCGGCGCGGCGCGCCGGATTTCCAAGGTTCTGGAAAAGCAGCCAGGCAAGACCGCGTTGCGCATTTCGGTCGAAGGTGGCGGCTGTTCGGGCTTTTCCTATCGCTTCGATCTGGTGGACAGCCGGAACGACGACGATATCGCCATCACCCGCGACGGCGCGACGGTGCTGATCGACGCGGTGTCGCTGCCGTTCATGGACGGCTCTGAGATCGACTTCGTCGACGACCTGATGGGGCAAGCGTTCAAGATCAACAATCCGAACGCCACCTCGAGCTGCGGCTGCGGCACCTCCTTCGCGGTCTGACCCCGAGGTCTCAGACCGTCAACAGGGTCGAACCTATCGTCTCGCGCGCTTCCATCGCCTTGTGGCAAGCGACGGCGTTGGCCAACGCGAACTTCTGCCCAACGCTGATGGTCACCACCTCGTTGCGAATCTGCTCGAACAGGTCTTCGGCGCAGGCATCGAGGGTGGCTCGCGTCGCGGTATAGTGGCCGAGGGTCGGTCGCGTCACGTAAAGCGAGCCCTTCTGCGACAGAATGCCGAGGTTGAACTCGGACACCGGCCCGGATGCGTTGCCGAACGAGACGAACAGGCCCCGCGGCTTCAGGCAATCGAGCGAGGCAGGGAACGTATCCTTGCCGACCGAATCATAGACGACGTCGCACTTGGCGCCACCGGTGATCTCGGCCACGCGAGCGACGAAGTCTTCCGTGCGATAGTTGATGACGTGGGTATAGCCACATGCCTTGGCTATCTCCGCCTTCTCCGCCGAACCGACGGTGGCGATCGACGTGGCGCCGAGCGATTTCAGCCATTGACCGGCGATTTGTCCGACACCACCGGCACCGGCGTGGAACAGCACGGTATGGTCGCGCGTCACCTGGAAAGTCTGGCGCAGAAGATACTGCACCGTCATGCCTTTCAGAAGACTGGCCGCCACGGTGAAGCCGTCGATGTCGTCGGGAACGCGCACGAGCTTCTGCGCCGAGATGATGCGCGCCTCGCTATAGGCGCCGACCGATCCGGCATAGGCGACGCGATCGCCGGGGCGGAACTGGACGACGCCCTCCCCTGCCTTCTCGACAATCCCGACAGCCTCGGCTCCAGGGATGAACGGCAGGCCGCCGGGAGCGGGATAGAGACCCTTGCGATAATAGGTGTCGATGAAATTGACGCCGATCGCGGTGTGCTTCAGGCGCACCTCCCCCGGCCCGGGAGCACCAACCTCGACGTCTTCGAGAGACATCACGTCGGGTCCGCCGGTCTCGCGGATGACAATCGCCTTCACCATGCCTGCACTCCCAGGAAACCTTGAGGTTATGTCGTGGAAGCGTTGGTACCACCAACGGCGGCGGGCTCGCCAATCATCTTTTGTTGGTCGACAAGATCGCCGGCCGGAGGATCGGCCTCGCGGGCGAACACGCCGGACATCGCGACGAACGGCAACATCAGCAAGAAGGCGGCCGTCAGGCCGAAATGCTGGGCGACGAAACCGACGCCCGGCGGGGCCAGTAGGAAGATGGCGGTGATGATCATCGACATCGCAGCCACGTTGCGGGCCGCATCGCCCGGCTTGTCGCCGGCCGCCGCCACGCCGATCGGCATCACCAGGGACACGCCGACGCCCATCAGCGCCAGCGACAGGCCGGAAATGGCGATGTGCGGAGAGAAGATGAAACCGGCGAGCCCGATGGCCGTCGTGGTGGCGCAGACGCGAACGATGCTCGACGCGCGATAGCGAGCCCGGAACCAGTCGCCGGCCACCCGGCCGACGAACATGGTCAGCGGGAAGGTCCCGTAGGCGACCGACGTCCAGAAGGGGCCGGGCTGCAGTCGCTCACGTAGAAACAGGGTTCCCCAATCGTAGACGGCGCCTTCGGCCAGGGTGACGCCCGTCGCCATGATGCAAAGCCCGATCAACCCGACGCTCGGCAGGGTGAAGAACGGCGGCTTGGCGGCATCGACGGGGCGCTGGATGCGTTCGTACATGGGGCGCGGAAGAAGGAACGCTATGCCGACGCAAGCGAGGACGCCCAGCGCGGCCATCATGGCAAGGTGCCAGACGAGCGGTACGCCGAACTGACCGAACAGGCCAGCCGACAGCGCGCCGGCAACGAAACCGAGGCTCCAGTAGCCGTGGCATTGGGCCATGTATTTGCCGCCGGTGGTGACCTCGAGGCGCTGGACGCCGGCGTTGCCGCCGATCTCGAACAACGTATTGCCGGCACCCGCGAAGAACAGCACGACAGCCAGCACCATCCAGTGGCCGGCAAGACCGATGCCGAGCAGCATCATCGCCGCCAGCACCAAGCCCCAGACGCCGACGCGAGCGGCGGCGAAGCGGTCCATCAGCGGACCCGCGATCGGAGCCGTGACCAGCGCACCGACCGGTCCCAGAAAAAGCGCGAGCCCCATGGTCGCCTTGTCGATGCCGAGATGGGCAAGCAGATCCGGCATGCGCGTCAGCCAGTTGGCCGTAAGAAAGGACGAGCCGAAGTAAAGGGTGCCGATGCGCAGGGCGGTAAACACAGGTATCACCGATCGAATGGGAAAGCGGCGGATTCGCACGGGAATCCGCTTGAAGATGAGAAAACTGTAAAACGATTCAAGGCGTGGACGCAACGACAGCCATTCCGGTAGGGTTCGCTTCCCATGCGTTAGGCATGGCGCCGTGCCTTCCCGGCCACACCGAAAGGCGGCACCGGCTCCCCGGAGCTTTCGGAAAACGCCCTGCCCTCGGTTGCCATGTCGGTTCCGGTCGAGTATGTGAAAGCCCGTTCGCGCCAGCCTCATCACGAGGTATAGTCGGCAAAGGCGGCATCAACCGCTGCGATCGAGGTGGGAGCGCGTAGCTCAGTCGGTAGAGCACGTGACTTTTAATCATGGGGTCGAGGGTTCGAGTCCCTCCGCGCTCACCAATCTTTTCAATAGGTTAGAACCTAGGCGAGTAGAACGGCTGCAGAACATGCGACCGTTTGCGAGGCTTTGCGACTAGTCGCGCAGGTCGCACGTGCGACTAGTCGTTCTATTTATGTGCTCAAGGCCTTTTCACTTCCGCCTCGCTCTTTGATGGCTCGAGCTCTTTCGGAAGCGGCTTCGACGAACACCGCCGGTGGATTTCCGCAGCGAATGCACGGCGGTCTTCATTCTGCGACGCGTCGCCGGCGGCCGCCAGCGGCAAGCCAAACGGACCGAGGAACAGGCCAAGAGCAAGGCCAGTGACGGCGCGCTCCGCCGTCTTGTCGTCATAGGTCAAGGCTTTCTCACGGATCGACAGGCATTCGGGGCTGTCGAACTTCGGGTCTTTCTCGGCCGCCAGCTTCTCGGCGTAGATCTGTGGCTTTGGCGCGCACGCGGAAATCGCAACGCCGATCGCAACAATTAGCAAAGACAAACGCATTACTACCCCCCCAAGGTTGAGGCGGCCAACGTCGCGAGCCTTGTTCCCTCTGTCAACCTTGGGTGGGTTGCGCATCCATCCAGGCAATGAGCTTCTCGATCGCGTTGTCGGCGAGCTCGGGATGAGACGACAGATAGTGCTTGAGCGTCTGTGTCGCGGACTGGAGCGTGTGGCCGGTGATCTGACAAATCTCGGGCAAGGTGCACTTAGCCCGGGCTAACCAGGTGACGGCCGTGTCTCTAAGGTCCTGGTCGTGGGCGTCCTTGAGAGACGGCATCGGCCGCACCTTCCAAACCGGTTCGTCGGGAAGCGGCTTGTCGTTCGCCGTTGGCTCCTTGTTGCGTCAGCCTGTCGCCTCCTCATCACGGACATCGGTAACAGAAGCATGCAAATCTGCGAATTTGTAGCTTTTGGTGCGAGTGCTTCCACAGCAACCGCTACGCCTTGTCTACGATGCGCTCCATGGACTGGCCATTTCATCTGCGTGAGAGCGTTCTGGACATACGACAAAGGCTCCGGCAGTCACCGAAGCCTTTGCTCAACTCTCAACTCGCGCTCTGGTCCGGGCGGTCCCTCGGGACGCGCCCTGGCCTGCCGGCTAGAAGTCGTAGGTATGGCGAACGGTAATCCGCCGCCGGTCCTTGCGCAGGAGGAAGCAGCTTGAGGCGCATCCTTCGCTCCAGGCCCGCGGCACCGGATGGCGGCACCGGATGAACGGACACTTGACCGCGTCCTGTGACAAATCGCTCATGATCCCTTTCCACCTTGGTCGTCAGATTCGTTGGCAGAGCCATACCATACTACTTTAGTATCAGTCACCCTTCGCGCGATCACGAAGTCGCGCGCGGACCGAGCGGCCGATGGAAGTTGCACGTTCGGTAAACGTTCGGTTTTCCTCTCTCCGACTTTAGTCTAAGGAAGAGAACACCAACCCTCGACTTGAGGTGCCGTCATGCCGGTTGCCATCGACTCCGCCCTTGATCACGCCGGCACCGGCCCATTTCAACGGCGCCTTCTCGGCATCTTCGGTCTTGTCTGGGCGGCGGACGCCATGCAGGTGCTGGCGGTCGGCTTCACCGCGCCATCGATCGCCGCCAGTTTCGGCCTCTCGGTGCCGGAAGCGCTGCAAACCGGTACGCTCTTCTTCTTCGGCATGATGATCGGCGCGGCATTGTTCGGCCGGCTCGCCGACCGCATCGGTCGTCGGCGGGTTCTGCTGGTCACGGTGGCCTGCGACGGCATCTTCGGCCTTGCCTCGGTATTCGCGCCGAGTTTCGAACTGCTGCTCGTCGCGCGCTTTCTGACCGGTGCGGCCGTGGGCGGCACCCTGCCGGTCGACTATGCCATGATGGCCGAGTTCCTGCCGTCGGACCGGCGCGGGCGTTGGCTGGTGATGTTGGAAGCGTTCTGGGCCGCCGGGACGGTCGTCGTCGCGCTGGCCGCCTGGGCCGCGGCCTCGGCCGGACTGACGGACGCCTGGCGCACCATTTTCCTCGTCACGGCCATACCCGCCCTGGTCGGCTTCTGGCTGCGCCTGATGGTTCCCGAGTCGCCACTCTATCTTCTGCGCAAGGGGCAAGGCGAAGAGGCGCGCGCCGTCATCGATCGCGTTCTGACGGCCAACGGCAAGGCGCCGCTCTCCGAACCGCTCGCGCCCGGAGAGACATCCGAGACGGTCAGCCTGCTGTCGCCGGCGTTGAAGGCGCGAACGCTGCTGATGCTTGCCATATGGTTCCTGGTGTCGCTCAGCTACTACGGCATCTTCACCTGGATGCCGGCGCGCCTCGCCGGCGAGGGCTTCGGCTTCGTGCGTGGCTACGGCTTCCTCGTCATCGTGGCGCTGGCCCAGATTCCCGGTTACGCGCTGGCCGCATGGGGCGTCGAACGAGTGGGCCGCAAACCGACCCTGATCGCCTTTCTGCTCCTGTCGGCGGCCGGCTGTGCACTGTTCGTCGTCGCTAGCAGTGCAGCGCTGGTCGCAACGGCCATCCTGCTGATGAGCTTCTCGCTGCTGGGCACGTGGGGCGCTCTCTATGCCTACACGCCGGAGCTCTATCCGACAGCGGCGCGCGCGAGCGGAATGGGAGCCGTAGGCGCCATGGCAAGGCTCGGCGGCCTGCTGGCGCCGTCTCTTCTGTCACTGCTCGTCGCCCGAAGCTTCGGGGCTGCCGTGGCGCTGTTTGCCATATTGCTGCTTCTCGCAGCGGTCGCCGCCTCGAGGATCGACGCCGAAACCCGGCAGCAGGCGCTCGACTGATCCATCCGCTCAGGAGGCCTGCAATCGGCGCACTGCGGACCGATATCCATGCGGGACATCCGCAGGGTTTGCGGATTCCTGCCGTCAGGTTTGCGGTCTATTTTTCAAAACCACTCATATTCGATCAAAATCTAGGGGTTCATGCGAGGTTGTGAGCGCCGAGGGCAGCCAATACCTTTCAATTTGGTTCAGCCTCAGCGGATTTCCGTGCTGAAGGCATTTTTCACGGCGCCGGCCAACCGATGCCCTCCCCGTCGCGGTCGTCGGTGGGCCGGCAAACGCGGCCTCAGGAGGATAGAGCATGTCCCATCGCATGATTCTCAACGAGACGTCCTATTTCGGCGCCGGCGCTCGCGCCGAGCTGGTGGGCGAGGTGAAGCGCCGTGGCTACAAGAAGGCGCTGGTGGTGACCGACGCGGTGCTGGTGAAGGCCGGTACGGTGGCCAAGGTGACCAGCCTGATGGACGCGGCCGGCCTCGCCTACGAGCTGTTCGACAAGGTGATGCCCAACCCGACCATCGGCGTCGTCAAGGAAGGCGTCGCCGCCTTCGCCAAGGCCAAGGCCGACTATCTCGTCGCCATCGGCGGCGGTTCGCCGCAGGATACCGCCAAGGCGATCGGCATCATCACCAACAACCCCGAGTTCTCCGACGTGCGCAGCCTCGAAGGCGTCGCCCCCACCCGGAAGCCGTCGGTGCCGATCATCGCGCTGGCCACCACCGCCGGCACCGCCGCCGAGGTAACCATCAACTACGTCATCACCGACGAGGAGAAGCGCCGCAAGTTCGTCTGCGTCGACCCGCATGACATTCCCGTGGTGGCCATCATCGACAGCGAGCTGATGGCCACCATGCCGACGCCGCTCAAGGCCGCCACCGGCATGGACGCGCTGACGCATGCCATCGAGGGCTACATCACCAAGGGCGCCTGGGAGCTGTCCGACGCGCTGCACATCAAGGCGATCGAGATCATCGGCCGGTCGCTGCGTGCCTCCTGCTCGGGCGATGCCAAGGGCGTCGAGGATATGGCGCTCGGCCAGTATGTGGCCGGCATGGGCTTCTCCAACGTTGGTCTTGGCCTTGTGCACGGCATGGCCCATCCGCTCGGCGCCTTCTACAACACGCCGCATGGCGTCGCCAACGCGGTGCTCTTGCCGACGCTGATGGCCTACAACGCCGACTACACGGGCGAGAAGTACCGGGCGATCGGTGCCGCCCTCGGCGTCAAGGGCACGGAGGCCATGCCGATCGCCGAGGCGCGCAAGGCGGCGGTGGCGGCGGTGGAGACGCTTTCGAAGGACGTCGGCATTCCCGCCAAGCTTTCGGAGGTCGGCGTCAAGGCCGAGGACATTCCGGCGCTCGCAGAGGCGGCCTTCGCCGACGTCTGCACCGGCGGCAATCCCCGCGATACCAGCATCCCGGAAATCGAGGCACTCTACAGGTCGATCCTCTGAGAAAACGGCCTCATCGAAGCAAGTCTGCGGCGCCCTCCGGGGCGCCGTTTGCATTTCCATTGATAAAGTTTGCGACGCGACAACGAGCGCGATCCGACCTGGGGGTAACGTTCGGGCTACAAGCAATGGAGAGCCCTCCGATGTCCCTTGATACGGTCACCCCCGTCAGCACACTCGACGTACGCCGCCTGCCTTGCGAGCTGCGCCGCGCCACCATCATCGAGAGTTTCGACGCCCTTGAACCGGGGCAGTCGATGGAGATCGTCAACAGCTTCGATCCCGTGCCGCTGCGCCAGCATTTCGAAGAACGCACCCTGGTCGGTTTCGGCTGGGACTATCTGGAACAAGGCCCGGAGATCTGGCGCATCCGTCTGACCCGGAGATAAGCCATGAAGTCAGAGATCCTCGCCGCCCTCGCGACCGTCGACGACCCCGAACTCGGCATCGACATCGTTTCCCTCGGCCTTGTCCGTCGCCTCGACATCGGCGAGGGCTCCGTCACCATCGAACTGATGATGACGACGCCAACCTGCCCGCTCGGCAGCCTGATCGCGGAAAACGCCCGCGCCGCCGTGGAACGCGCAGTCGGAGCCGGGTGGACCGTGAGCGTCACCATCGACAAGGCCGCCGTCTGGTCGCCGGAGCTCGCCGACCCGACCGTTCGTTCCCGTTTCGAGCGTCAGCCGTCACGGTTCGAAGCGGCGGTCTCGAAGTTCGCCGCCGGCCTGTTCGGGCGCTGAAAACCAGGCTGCCCAACAGCTCCTTCTCCCTAAGTCTTCCGCGGAGTTCCCCATGAAACTCACCCCGTTTCTCCGCATCGCCCTTGCCGTGGCAGCGGCAGCGTCGCTGATCGCCGGTCTCACCGGCGGTCTCGCCCGATTGGGCGTGGTCGCCCCGGTCGGCGATACGGCGGATATGCACGGAGCGATCATGGCCTCCGGCTTCTTCGGCACCCTGATCTCGCTGGAGCGGGCGGTTGCCGACGGGCGCCTCGCGGCACTGCTGGTTCCAGCCATATCGGCGGCCGGGGCCGTTCTGCTGCTGTCGGGCTATGCCGAGGCGACGGCGCCGTTGTTTCTCGTCGCCGGCCTGGGCCTCACGCTGCTGACCGGCTTGGCCACGTGGAAGCTGCCGACATTGTTCACCGGGCTGATGACGGCCGCCGCAGCGCTATGGCCGCTCGGAACCCTGTTCTGGATGCTCGGCCGCACGCTGCCGGAAGTCGGTTATGTCTGGCTCGGCTTCCTCATTTTGACCGTCGTCGCCGAGCGGATCGAACTGTCGCGGCTGCTCAGGCCGACGCTGGCCGCCCGTGGCCTCTTGGTTCTGCTGGTCGCGCTGTTCGCCCTGGCGCTGGGACTGGGCCAGCCCTGGAACGGCTCGACGCTTCTTTCCGTGGCGCTTGCCGGTATCGCACTCTGGCTGCTCAGGGAGGACATCGCCCTTCGTACCGTGCGCACCAAGGGGTTTGCGCGTTTCTCCGCCCTGCTGCTGATCTGCGGTTATGGCTGGCTGATCGTTGCCGCCGCCAACCTGACGCTGCTACCGCCGGGCGAGGCCCTTTACGGTCACGATGCCGCCATCCACGCCATAGCCGTGGGCTTCATCCTGTCGATGGTGTTCGCCCACGCGCCAATCATTCTGCCGGCCGTCGCCGGAGCTCCGGTTCGCTATGTGCCGATCTTGTATCTGCCGGCGGCTCTGCTGCAACTGGCGATCGGCCTGCGCATCGCCTTCGACGCCATGGAAGCCACCGAAAGGCTCCATTGCGCGGCATGGCTGACCATCGCGGCCATCGTGGCCTACGTCGGGCTGCTGCTCGGCACCATGGTGGTCCGGCCAAAGGCGCTCCACGCCCAATAGGCCGAACGCGCCTCAGCCAGCCTTGAGCCAGTCGTCCACCATGCGGTCGTGCGTGGTGGACGAGGCGCGATAGGCGCGGCACCGGTTGCGGCCGACGCGCTTTGCCTCGGTCAGCGCCGCATCGGCGGCCACCATCAGCGAACCGATATCGGCACCAACGTCGGCCACCGCCGCCACACCGGCGCTGGTGGTCAGCGGCACATGCTCGCCGCTTTCGGTCAGAAGCCTCAGTTCCTCGGTCCGCCGGCAAAGATATTCGGCGATCGACAGGCCGACATCGAGCCTGATCGATGGCATGAACAGGGCGAACTCCTCGTCGCCGACCCGCGCGACGATGTCCGGCGGTCGCACCTCGCGGTGCAGGACCTGGGCAAATGCCTTCAGCGCCCGATCGCCTTCATCCCGGCCGAAACGGTCGTTGACGAACCGGAAGTGATCGAGATCGAACACCATCAGCACGCCGCGCTCGCCACCACCTTGCAGCAAGGCCTCTGCGGCCCGGAAAAACGTCGTTCGATTGGGCAGACCGGTCAGGGTATCCGTGTCTGCCGACTTCCGATGGAACCGAGCATCGCGCTGGGCGAGCAAGGTCAGCATGGCGACGACGAGGAACAGGGTGAAAAGCAGCGCTTCCAGCACACCGAGGATGAACAGTGGCGACTGGTCGAAAGCCGCACCGAGACCAAAATCCGGAACGATCGCCAGCAACGGCACCCGAAGCGCATAGAGCGTTCCATGGGCCGCGAATAGCGCTGCGGTGGGCAAACGGGCCGGCAGCGGCTCGATGCGCCGGCGTTGCAGTAGCTTCCAGGCGATCGCCAGCGAATAGATGGCCATCACCAGCGCGGCCAATGCCCCGTGCAGGGCCGGCTCGTCGCGCAGGAAGGGCACGGCGACGAAGGGAAGCCAGGCAACGGCGCCGATGACCGCCTTCCAGACCACGGGGCGACAGCCCTCGAACACTTGGAAGCCGAGCCAGATCAAGCCGTAGGCGAAGGCCAGCATGGCATTGCCGAACAGAACCGAGGTCCAGTCGGGCACGACGGGTCGCAAGATGTAGAACGCGCAGGCAATCGCCCCGAACCACAGGGAGGCCGCCCAGACGGCCATGGCGTAGGTCCGCCGTTCCGTCAGCCAAATAAAACCAAACGCCGTGCCTGCGGTCATACCGCCCAGCACGCCGATCAATAGCAGGGTCGAAACGTTGATCAGCTCGGCCATGACGACCTCCACGCCATTGAACCGCGGGGTCACCTCTCGGGAAGAGCTATTTCAATACTCGATTGTGTCAGAAAAGTGTAGATCTCAAGATTCCGAGCCAAGAATTTCGAATGCTGCGCAACGTTAACGTCGCCCTTTTCCTTTGAGCGAGGACAGAGACGGATAGCGCCCCTTGGCCACCGGCGCGGGCGGTGGCGGAGGTGGTGTCGGCTTGAGCTTCAGTTTCTGCGGCTCAAGCGGCGCCAGCGTCTTCGGAGTACCGGACTTGGCATCCTCGACCATGCGGACAAGCTTCAGCAAGACGGCCGCAGTGCCCCTCAGGCGCTGCTCGGCCTCCGGCCAGTCGCGGGCCAGCACGATCTTCTGGTCCGGCCGGATCTTGGCAAGCGATCCCTGCTCGCCGATGTACTGGACCAGGGCCGCCGGGTTTTCGAACTTGCCATCGCGGAAGGAGAGCACCAGCCCCTTCGGGCCGGCGTCGATCTTCTCGATGTTCGCCTTGCGGCAGAGGCTCTTGATGGTGATGGTCTTCAGGAGGTGCTCGACCTCTTCCGGCAGGGGACCGAAGCGATCGATCAGCTCGGCGCCGAAAGCGTCGATGGAGCCGCCGTCCTCCAGTTCGGCGAGACGCCGGTAGAGGCCAAGGCGAAGCTGAAGATCGGGCACATAGTGATCGGGGATCATCACCGGCGTGCCGAGCGTGATCTGCGGCGACCACTGGTCCTCGACAACCTCGTCGACGATGCCGGCCTTGAGCTGGGCGACGGCCTCCTCCAGCATCTGCTGGTACAACTCGTAACCCACTTCCCGGATGTGGCCGGACTGCTCCTCGCCGAGCAGATTGCCGGCGCCGCGCAGATCGAGGTCGTGGCTTGCCAGCTGGAAGCCGGCGCCCAACGTGTCGAGCGACTGCAACACCTTGAGCCGACGCTCGGCAACCGAGTTGACGCGGTTCTCCGGCGGCGTCGTGAAGATGGCGTAGGCGCGCGTCTTGGAACGGCCGACGCGGCCCTTCAGCTGGTAGAGCTGGGCGAGACCGAACATGTCGGCGCGGTGAATGATCAGCGTGTTGGCGGTCGGAATGTCGAGGCCGGATTCGACAATCGTCGTCGAGAGTAGGACGTCGTACTGGCCTTCGTAGAAGGCGTTCATGATGTCCTCGAGCTGCGTCGCGGCCATCTGTCCGTGCGCGACCGCCACCTTCACTTCCGGTACGTGTTTCGCAAGGAACTCCTGCTGGCTGGTGAGATCGGCAATGCGCGGGCAGACATAGAACACCTGCCCTCCCCGGTACTTCTCCCTCAAGATGGCTTCACGGACGATCAGGGGATCGAACGGCGTGACAAAGGTCCGGACGGCGAGACGATCGACCGGCGGCGTGGCGATCAGCGACAGTTCGCGGACGCCCGTCAGCGCCAGCTGCAGCGTGCGCGGGATCGGCGTGGCGCTGAGCGTCAGCACATGCACGTCGGACTTCAGCTCCTTCAGCCGCTCCTTGTGCTTGACGCCGAAGTGCTGTTCCTCGTCGATGATCAGCAGGCCGAGATCCTTGAACTCGATGCCCTTGGCGAGCAGCGCGTGCGTGCCGACCACGACGTCCACCGTGCCGTCGGCGAGGCCGGCCTTGGTGGCCGCGAGATCCTTGGACGGCACCAGACGCGAGGCCTGACGCACGTTGATCGGCAGCCCCTTGAACCGTTCGTGGAACGTGCGGAAATGCTGGCGCGACAACAGCGTGGTGGGCACGACGACGGCCACCTGCTTGCCGCTCATGGCCGCCAGGAAGGCGGCCCGTAGCGCCACTTCGGTCTTGCCGAAGCCGACATCGCCGCAGACGAGACGGTCCATCGGCCGACCCGAGGAGAGATCGCCTGCCACGGCCTCGATGGAGTTGAGCTGATCCTCTGTCTCGTCATAGGGGAAACGGGCGGCGAAGTCGTCGTAGAGGCCTTCGGGCGGCGACAGCACGGGGGCGGTCTTGAGCAATCGGGCAGCGGCCGTTTTGATCAGCTCGTCGGCAATCTCGCGGATGCGCTTCTTCAGCCGCGCCTTGCGCGCCTGCCAGGCGCCGCCGCCCAGCTTGTCGAGCTGCGCCTCGGCGTCATCGGAGCCGTAGCGGCTGAGGAGTTCGATGTTCTCGACCGGCAGGAACAGCTTGTCGCCGCCGGCATAGACGATTTCCAGACAGTCGTGCGGCGCGCCGGCCGCCTCGATGGTCTTGAGGCCGACGAAGCGGCCGATGCCGTGGTCGACGTGGACGACGAGGTCGCCCTCGGCCAGGCTGGTCGCTTCCTTGATGAAGTTCTCGGCCTTCTTGCGGCTCTTGGCGCCGCGCACCAACCGGTCGCCCAGAACATCCTGCTCGGCGATCACCACGAAGTCCGGCACTTCGAAGCCGGTCTCGATGCCGAGGATCGCGAGCGGCAGCACGCCGAGGGGCGCCTTCAGCGCCGCGTCGAGATGGGGGACGAGTTCGGTTGCCTGACCGCCGTGATCCCGGATCACCTGGGCGAGGCGATCGCGCGATCCTTCCGACCAGCAGGCAAGGATCACCCGCCGCTTGTCAGCCCCGAGCGAGGCGAGATGCTTCACCAGCGCGTCGAAGATGTTGACGTCGCCGGCCGCCCGCTCGGCCGCGAAGGAGCGGCCGGTCTTGCCGCCGAAATCAACCACCTTGACCGACGATTGTTCGGGGCGGTTGAACGGCGTCAGACGGGCCACGGCGCGCCGGGCCAGAAGGCCCTGCAACTCGCTCTCGGCGAGGTAGAGCGTGGTTGGCGGCATCGGCTTGTAAGGAGCGCCGGAACCGCCCGTCTTCAGCGTGTCGAGACGGGCCTCATAGTGATCGACCACGGCGGTCAGCCGCTCGTTGATGGCTTCGTCCACCAGCGGATCGACCATGACGGCAGCGTCGCCGGTGTAGTCGAACAGCGTGCCGAGCTGCTCGTGGAACAGCGGCAGCCAATGCTCGATGCCGGCGTAACGGCGCCCCTCGCTGACCGCCTCGTACATCGGATCGCCCGAGGTCGCGGCGCCGAAGGATGCGACATAGCCTTGCCGGAACCGCTTGATCGAGGCCGGGGTGATCTGCACCTCGCTCATCGGCACGAGATCGAGGCGCTTCAGCTGCCCGGTCGAGCGCTGGCTCTCAGGATCGAATGTTCGGATGGATTCGAGCTGGTCGCCAAAGAAATCGAGGCGCACCGGCGCTTCGGTTCCCGGCGCATAGAGGTCGAGAATGCCGCCGCGCACGGCGTATTCACCCGTGTCGCGCACCGTCGACGACCGGGAAAAACCGGCATTCTCGAGCCAGGCTGTGAGCTTGCCCATGTCGGCCATGTTGCCGGGCGCCAGCGTCATGACCTGCCCCGACACCATGGACGGCGGCACAACGCGCTGCACCAGCGCATTGACGGTGGTCAGAAGAACGAAGGGCCGGACATCGCCGGCATGCGCCGCCAACTCCGACAGCGTCGTCATCCGTCGCGCCACGACAGCCGGGGTCGGCGACACGCGATCGTAGGGAAGGCAGTCCCAGCCGGGAAACTCCAGCACGCCGACTTCCGGCGCGAAGAAAGCCAGCGCGCGTTGAAGCTGCTGCAGCCGCTGGCCGTCACGGGCGATGTAGACCGCGTCGAGGCCTTTGCACTTTTCCGAACGCACCAGTTCGGCAAGCGCGAGCGCTTCGGCTCCGTCCGGAACGGCGGCAACCGTAACGGCGGAAAAGTCGGACAGCAGGCTGGACCAGGGAGTGGGCATGGCGGAGGGATATCGGCTCAGGGGAGGAAACGTGATCTTCTAAAGCATCCAATGGCAAAAGAAAACCCCGGGGCGGAACAATAAATCAATAAATTCCAATGGGTTAGCAAATACCCAATCGCGACTTGACTCAAGCTGGCACCCGAAAGACATCCTATAAGAGGCCTATGGCGATGTGGTGGCGTCCGTTCCGTTCACGCATTCTTCAGCAAACCTCGTACTTTTCCATATCCTTTAGGCAATCCGCATAACAATGACCCTATAAAACATGGTCAAGGTTCGTCCCGCCTCTGGGACGATTTGTCGTCGGTCGACGCCGAAAAGGATCCCGTCGTGAGCACGCTGTTTCATGTGCCATCCCTGCTGATGGCGGCCGCGGTAGCGGGCGCCTGCGTCTCAACGAGCCATCTTCTGATTTGGCGC
>Ga0206117_100833_pt1 | contig 22253 bp, 21 predicted proteins | sample 3A5Ametagenome_FD_177997 | JGI IMG/M metagenome (GOLD analysis project Ga0206117, IMG submission 177997) | Enriched microbial communities from leaf-cutter ant dump, University of Wisconsin, Madison, United States - 3A5A | ecosystem: Environmental > Terrestrial > Nest > Insects nest > Nest dump... | reverse complement strand
CAAGATCGTCGGCTGGGTGTCGGACGAGACGCCCTGGCAGCTGGGCGCGCTGTTCGCCCGCACCAGGCTGATCGAGGAAAACCGCCCGCTGGTCGAGCGTTTCATCCGCGCCTATCTGCGCGGCGCCCAGGACTACGCCGCCGCCTATCTGCAGCGCGATGCCCAGGGCAACCGCGTGTTCGGCGAAGCGGCCGAGAAGCTGCAACCGATCATGGAAGCCTATGTCGATCCCAAGCCCAGCTTCGACACCGTCAAGGCCTCGGCCAACTACATCGACCCGGAAGGCCGGCTGATGGTCGACGACATCTACAACCAGGTCGCCTGGTACAAGGCCGAGGGGCTGATCAAGCCCGAGACCGACGCCAAGTCGATGCTGGACCTGTCGTTCGTCAAGGGCCACACCGGCGTGCCGGCGAACTGACCCTGCATGCGGCTGATCGTCGATCGCGTCACCCATCATTACGGTGACATGCTAGCCGTCGAGGACATCGTCCTCGACGTGGCCGAGGGCGAGACGCTGGGGCTGATCGGCCCGTCCGGCTGCGGCAAGTCGACCTTGCTGCAGATCATGGGCGGGCTGATCCGGCCGACCGGCGGCGCCGTCGCGACGGTCGGCGACGCCCCGCCGGGCTGCCTGAACCTGTCCGCCTATGTCTTTCAGGATTTCGCGCTGCTGCCCTGGCGCAGCGTGCGCGGCAATGTCGAGCTGGTGCTGGAACAGCATGCGCTGAGCGGCGCGGAACGCCGCAGCCGCGCCGACGAGGTGCTGGCGCTGTGCGGCCTGTCGGACTTCGCCCAGGCCTTTCCCAAGCAATTGTCGGGCGGCATGAAGCAGCGCGTCGGCATCGCCCGGGCGCTGGCCGTCAACCCGGCGATCCTGTTCCTGGACGAGCCGATGTCGGCCCTGGACGCCCAGACCGTCGACCTGCTGATCGAGGACCTGATGGCGATCTGGCAGCGCCGGCGCACCACTGCCGTCTATGTCACCCACAACCTGACCGAGGCGCTGCGCGTCGCCGACCGCGTCGCCGTGCTGTCGCGCCGCCCCGGCCGGCTGAAGGCCCTGGTCACGGTCGACGTGCCGCGGGCCGAACGCAACACGCCCGCCGCCGGGCCGCGCCTGGCGGCGTTGCGCGAGGAATTGTGGCAGCTGATCCGCGACGAAGCGCGCGCAGCCGATCGCGAGGTCGACGATGCTGCCGCCTGACGCGCGTCCCGTACCGTTTCGCGGCGGCGGGTTCGCCCCGGGCGGCGGCCGCATCGCGCCGCTGCTGGCCTTTGCCCTGCTGATCGCGCTGTGGGAGGCCGCGTCGCGCTCGGGCATCCTGCCGGCCTTGTTCCTGCCCGCCCCCAGCGCGGTGTTCAAGGCGCTGAAGGACCTGGCGATCAGCGGCAACCTGATGGCGCATATCAGCGCCTCGCTCTATCGCATCGGCATCGGCTGGAGCATCGGGGCGATCGCAGGCCTGGCCGTCGGCGTCTCAATCGGCCTGTTCACCCTGGCGCGCGCCGTCGGCATCGCGCTGACCTCGGCGCTGTTTCCGGTGCCCAAGATCTCGCTGCTGCCATTGCTGATCCTGTGGTTCGGCATCGGCGAGCCGTCTAAGATCGCGACGATCGCCTTCGGTGTGTTCTTTCCGACCGTGGTCTCGGCCTATGGCGCGGTCGACGCGGTGCCGAAGAACCTGATCCGCATGGGGCAGAGCTTCGGGCTGTCGACCGCCGCCATCGTCTGGAAGATCGTGCTGCCCGGCGCCCTGCCCGGCATCCTCTCCGGTTTCCGCATCTCGACCTCGATCGCGCTGATCCTGGTGGTGGCCGCCGAGATGATCGGGGCCGACCAGGGCATCGGTGCCTTCATCCTGGCCGCCGGCAACCTGATGCAGACCGACCAGCTGCTGGCCGGTGTCGTGCTGCTGTCGATACTGGGCCTGACCGTCGCCTTCGTCCTGGGCCGGATCGAAGCCTTCGCGCTGCGCTGGCGCTGAAAAACCGGAAAAATTTGCCTGACGGTGTCGGTCCCGGCACTGTCGGGCCGTCCTGTGTTTGTCCCTGACCAAGGAACGACGATGCTTTACGCCATTCTGTGCTACGACCGCGAAGACGTCATCGGCGGCTGGACGCAGGAGCAGGAGGACCAGACCATGGCCCGCCTTGTCGCCGTGCAGGACAAGCTGGCGGCCCGGGGCAAGCTGGGTCCGGTCGCCCGGTTGCTGCCGACCACGGCGGCCACCACGCTGCGCAAGGGCGCCGAAACCATGGTGCTGGACGGCCCGTTCGCCGAGACCAAGGAACAATTGCTCGGGTTCTACGTGATCGACGCCGCCTCGCTGGACGAGGCGGTCGACATCGCGCGCGACCTGGCCCAGGCCAACAACCTGGCCGTCGGCTGCTACGAAATCCGGCCGCTGTCGGTCTTCTATCCCGGAAACCTGGCATCATGACCGACCTGGCCTGGATCGACGCGGCGCTGACCTCGGCCCGCCCCCAGGCCGTCGGCGCCCTGCTGCGCTATTTCCGCGACCTCGACATGGCCGAGGAAGCCTTCCAGAACGCCTGCCTGCGCGCGCTGAAATCCTGGCCGCGCAACGGGCCGCCACGCGATCCGGCCGCCTGGCTGATCCTGGTCGGGCGCAATGCCGGCATCGACGAGACGCGCCGGCGCGCGAAACAGACCGCCCTGCCCGACGAAGACCAGATTTCCGACCTCGATGATGCCGAGGCTGCGGCAGCCGACCGGCTGGACGGTTCGCAGTATCGCGACGACATCCTGCGGCTGTTGTTCATCTGCTGCCATCCGGACCTGCCGGCTACCCAGCAGATCGCGTTGGCGCTGCGGGTGGTGTCGGGCCTGTCGGTGCGCCAGATCGCCCGCGCCTTCCTGGTCGGCGAGGCGGCGATGGAACAGCGGATCACGCGGGCCAAGGCCCGCGTCGCCAAGGCGAAGGTGGCATTCGAGGCGCCCGGCGCGGTCGAGCGGGCCGAGCGTCTGGCCAGTGTCGCGGCGATGATCTACCTGATCTTCAACGAGGGGTATTCGGCGGGCGGGGCCGCGACCGACGATGCCCGCGGCGCCCTGTGCGACGAGGCGATCCGCCTGGGCCGCCTGCTGCTGCGCCTGTTCCAGGCCGAACCCGAGATCATGGGCCTGACCGCGCTGATGCTGCTGCAACACGCGCGCAGCCCGGCGCGGTTCGACGCCGACGGCCAGATCGTCCTGCTGGAAGACCAGGACCGCAATTCATGGAACGGGCGGATGATCGCCGAAGGCCTGGCCCTGCTGGACAAGGCGATCCGCCACCGCACGCGTGGCCCCTATCAGATCCAGGCGGCGATCGCCGCGCTGCATGCGCGCGCCGCCCGGCCCGAGGATACCGACTGGGCCGGCATCGAACGCCTTTATGCCGCGCTGGAAACCCTGCAGCCATCGCCGGTCGTCACCCTGAACCGCGCCGTGGCGCTGGCCAAGGTCCAGGGCCCGGCAGCGGCGCTGGATCTGGTCGAACCACTGGCCGAGCGGCTGTCGGGGTATTTCCATTTCCACGGCCTGCGCGGTGGGCTGCTGATGCAGCTGGACCGTCGGCGCGAGGCGCGCGAAGCCTTCGACCAGGCGATCGCGCTGGCGAACACGCCGGCCGAAGCCGCACATATCCGCCAGCATCTCGACCGCCTGCAGGCCGAGGCCGCGGGCAATCGTTAGAACCGGAACCGGCCGAGGTCGGCGATCCGCCCGTCGGGCAGGCGCAGGGTGGCACGATCGCCGGCGCCAAAGCTGAGGCGGAACGCGCCGACCGGCGCCGAACTCGGCGCGACCCCGCCCGTCGTCGTGCCGATGGCGGCCCCGCCGGCATACCGCATCAGCGTGCCTTCCAGGCTGAGATCCGAACCCAGCACGCCCTCTGCCGCATACCACACCGGCACGCCCGCCGTGTCATAGGTCAGCAGGGTCAGATGCGCCGTCTGGCTGACCGCGCCGTTGGCGCCGACCTGGGTGTCGAAGGCCAGGAAGACACCGTTGTTGGCGGTCGCCCGCCCCGGTTCATACCACCAGCCGCCCTGCGGCAGCCCGGCATACCCCGTCGTCGATGGCCCCAGGATCGGATACAGCGCCAGCGACTGCGCCGCGCCGCCATTGACCGTCAGCGACGCCGTCGTGCCGTTCGCATCGAAGGTCGCCACGATCGACATGCCGTTCTGCAAGCTGCCGCGGCAGACCAGACCTTCGAACCGGCACAGCCCCGCCGTCCAGGTGGCGACACCGCCGCCCGGCTGATAGGCCAGGTTGGCGACATAGGCCTGATCACCCCAGCGTTCGATCGCCCAGGCCTGGTTGCCGCCCGTGGTCACGTACCAGTAGTCGGTCCGAGCGGGCAGCAGCAGCGGATTGGCCGCCACATGGATCTGGCCCGGCAGCGGGTTGCCGTTCACAAGGTCCCGCGCCTGGCTGCCGAAACCGATCGTGCCGCCATCACCCGAGATCGCGGGGTCATAGGAATTGCCCGAACCCTCTGATCCCGCCGAGGTCTGCGACACCAGCGCCGACTGGCCCCGCATCACGTCGCGCACCCAGACCTGGGTGAAGGCCGTGCCCGCCTGCCGCCAGACGATGAAACGGCCGTCGGCCGACACCCCGGGCTGGTCGCCGCTGGCAATCGTCGTCACCCGGCCCGTCGCACGCTCGAAACGCATGACCTGGCCGCCATTGCTGAACACCAGGCTGTCGGCCCGGGCGTCCAGCTTGGGCCGGCTGCCCAGGCCGATCACGAACACCGCGCCGGTCTGCATATCCTTCAGATAGACCTGATTGCCGCTGGCGCCGAGCACCAGATTGGTCGCGGTCGATTCAAACGCCGCGAACCGGCCGTCCCAGGACAGCGACACGTTGCGGCTGTCGCCGTTTCCGGCCGTGCCGCCAGCGGACGACGACACCAGGACCATTGCACCCGTTGCCAGATCCTTGCGCCAGATCTGCACGACGCCGGCGGCATTGGCGCCCAGGTTCGTCGCGGCACTTTCGAAGGCGACCAGCCCGCCATTCTCCGAGATCGCCGGGTTGTCTGCCGCCGCGTTAGCCGGCACGCCTGCGGGCGTCGCCGACACCATCGTCGGCGCCGGTGTCGCGGCCTCGTTCAACGGCACGCGGGGATAGACCAGACTGGTGCGATAGACCTGCTTCAGGGGGCTGTTTGGTGTGATCGTCACACCGCCGCCCGCCGCTGCAAAGGCGCCCCAGGATCCATTGGCCGACACCGCCGGCGCCGTCGCGGCACCATTGGCGGCATTGGCGACGCCGCCGCCGGGAATGGCGGTCTGGGACAGCAGGTCGCGATTGCCCGACAGGCCGTCGTACCGGCCGATCTTGGTATGGGCGCTGGTCGCCGAGAACAAGTTGTTGGCCGCCGTCTCGAACAAGAGCTGCCCGCCATCCCACGACAGCACAGGGCGGCCCGACGTCCCGTCGCCGCTGCGTCCCGCCGGGCTGTAGGACACCGCGGTCATCACCGACGGGCTGCGCGGCGCATAGAATGTCATATTGACCGAGTAGGTCGAGGTGGCCCCGCCCGACGTCATGGTCAGCAGCACCGGCACGGTCTGCACCAGCACCGACAGCGGATAGACGCGGTTCGGGATGGTCCCGCGGCCGGCACGGACATCCGCGGCCGGCTGGACGGGCAGGTCTGATGGCAACGGCACATCATAGCTGAAGGACAGCGTCGCCGGGTTGAAGGTCAGCCAGTTCGGCAGCGGCGCGCCCGAGGTCTGCTGCACCGTGAATGTCGCGCCGGGGCCGGGATTACCCAGCGCCGCGCCGACGGACAGTGTGCCCTGGGCTGAACCCGTCGTATCGATGCTGGGCACGTTGACCGGTGTCGGCGGCACGGGCGGCGGCGGCGGCACCAGCCTGCCGAAAGTGGCGGTACAGGTGCGATCGGCGGACATCGTCACGGCCGATGTGGTCGCGGCCCCGTTGCAGTCGCCCGACCAGCCGGTAAAGGCCGAGCCGCTGTCGGCCGTCGCGGTCAGGGTCACGCTGGTGCCGATCGCCACCGGTCCCGAACAGGTGCTGCCGCAACTGAGCCCGCCGGCCGATGCCGTCACGGTGCCCGAACCGGCCCCCGCCTTGGCAATCGACAGGGTTACGTTCTCGATCAGTCGGGCGGCATAGGTGCGCGGCTGGCCGCCGACCTGGGTGAAATCGCCCCCGATCACGATACGGCCATCGCTGTCGATGGTAAGCGCATTCACCGCCGCCGTGCCGCCCGAGAACGACGGCGGCACGAAGCTGGTATCGAGCGCGCCCGCCGCGGTGAAGCGGGCCAGCTTGGCATAGGACTGGCCACCCGCGCTGGTGAACGCGCCGCCGACGACGATCCTGCCGTTCTGGTCGATCTTCAACGAATAGACGGCACCGCCCGTTATCTGCGGGTCGGCGAACGATGTATCGGCCGTGCCGTCTTCGTTGAGGCGCGCCAGCCCCTCGCGCCAAGTCCCGCCGCCGTCAACCGCGGTGAACTCGCCGGCAATGACGATCTTGTCGTTGCCGTCGATGGCAACCGAAAAGGTGTTGCCGTTCAGGTCGGGGTTGAAACCGGTATCCAGCGTGCCGTCGACGGCGAACCGGGCGATCCGGTTACGCGTCCGGTTGTTCGGCGCCACGCCGGCCTGGGAAAAATCGCCGACGACGACCATGCGGCCCTGGCTGTCGATCGCCACGCTGCGAACCGGCACGGTGAACGAAAGTGCCGGATCGACCGACAAACTGGTATCGGGCGCGCCTGCATTGGTAAAGCGTGCCAAGCCCTGCCGGCTGGTTGGCAGGGTGCTGCCAGTGCCGATCCGGGCGAATTCGCCGACGACCACGACATTGTCGCTGCCATCGATCGCCAGGCCGAAAGCCGAGTTGTTGAGACCGCCGGTAAATGACGTATCCACCAGGCCCGTGCTGGCAAGCCGGGCGATGCGATAATGCGTCCCGCCGCCTACCGAGGTGAAGTTGCCACCGACGACGATGCGCCCGGTGCTGTCGATGGCGAGGGCAGTGACTGGGCCGTCGAGATTGGCACCGGCGAAGCTGTCGTCCAGCACACCGCTGGGCTGGAACCGGGCCAACTGCGGCTGGGTGCCGGGCTGAGAGAATTGGCCGCCAAACACGATTCGGCCGTTGCCGTCGATGACGATCGCATTGACCTGCGCGTTCAGCACCGGAGCGAAGGTCGTATCGAGGGTGACGGCGGCATCCGCCGGCAGGGCCATGGCGGCCAGGGCGACGGGCACCAGGCAGCTGGCAAGCTTCAGGCTGGAACGAATCACGGTTTATCCCCACGACGACTGCAGGCCGACCAAGTGTAGAACCACAGTTTTGATGCCCGCGTCATCTGAATGAGTGACGTCAGTACAATTTGTTACGAGCCATCAGCAAAAGCCCCGGGTTGCACGGGCCCACGCCGCCCCCTATAACCCAGTATATGAGCCAGATTGCCGCCTTGGGCCTGCCGTTCCGCAAGATGCACGGTTTGGGCAACGACTTCGTGGTGCTCGATGCGCGCGAGACCGCGATCGACCTGACGCGTGACCAGGTGCGGCGGATTTCCGACCGGAAACTGGGTGTCGGGTTCGACCAGATGGTGACGCTGGCGCCGTCGGATACCGCGGATGCGGTCATGCGCATCAACAACTGGGACGGCGGGGAGGTCGAGACCTGCGGCAACGCGGCGCGCTGCGTCGGCTGGCTGCTGATGCGCGAGAGCGGCAAGTCGTCGGTCACCATCGATACCAAGGGCGGGCTGCTGCGCGCCTCGACCGCCGGCGACGGCCTGATCACCGTCGACATGGGCGTGCCGCGCTTCGACTGGCAGTCGATCCCGCTGGCCCGCGAAATGGACACCGCCGCCCTGGATTTCCGCCTGGGTCCGCTGGAGCGGCCGGCGGCGGTCAATGTCGGCAATCCGCATGTCGTGTTCGTGGTGCCGGATGCCGAGGCCATCGACCTCGAGGCGCTGGGGCCCAAGATCGAGCATGATCCCCTGTTCCCCCAGCGTACCAACGTCGAGGTCGTCACGGTGCGCGACCGCGGCCATGTCCGCATGCGCGTCTGGGAGCGCGGTGTCGGCATCACCCGGGCCTGCGGCACCGGCGCCTGCGCCGTGGGCGTCAGCGTCGCCCGGCTGGGCCTGACCGACCGGCGCGTCGCCGTCGACCTGGATGGCGGCCGGCTGATCATCGACCGCACCGACGACGACCGCATCCTGATGACCGGGCCGGTCGCGGAAAGTTATGCCGGCCGGCTGGATCCGAGCCTGCTGGGGTCGCTGGGGTGACGACCGAGGTCGTCAATTTCGGTTGCCGCCTGAACATCCATGAAGGCGAGGTCATACGGGGCCATGCCGCCGCCGCGGGCCTTGCCGATGCCGTCATCGTCAATACCTGCGCCGTGACGGCCGAGGCCGAGCGCCAGGCCCGCCAGGCCATCCGCCGGCTGCGCCGCGAACGGCCCCAGGCCCGCATCGTCGTCACCGGCTGCGCCGCCCAGATCGATCCGGCAAGCTTTGCCGCCATGCCCGAAGTCGACCGCGTGGTCGGCAACCAGGAAAAGCTGAGGCCGGAAACCTGGACGGGCGACACGCCCGTCGCCGTCGGCGACATCATGGCCGCGCGCGAGGCGGCCTCGCACCTGGTCGAGGGGTTCGACGACCGCACCCGTGCCTTCCTGCAGATCCAGAACGGCTGCGACCATCGCTGCACCTTCTGCATCATCCCGTTCGGCCGCGGCAACAGCCGCTCGGTCCCGCTGGGCCAGGTGGTCGACCAGGCCCGCACGCTGGTCGAGCGCGGCTATGCCGAAATCGTGCTGACCGGCGTCGACCTGACCAGCTACGGCGCCGACCTGCCCGGCCGGCCGACGCTGGGCCAGGCGATCCGCCGGCTGCTGAAACTGGTGCCCGAACTGCCGCGCCTGCGGCTGTCGTCGCTGGATGTCGTCGAGATCGACGGCGACCTGATGGGGCTGATCGCCGACGAACCGCGGCTGATGCCGCATCTGCATCTGTCGCTGCAGGCCGGGCACGATCTGGTGCTGAAGCGGATGAGGCGTCGCCATGCGCGCGCCGATGCCGTGCGCCTGTGCGCCGAGGTGCGGGCCCGCCGGCCCGACATGGTGTTCGGCGCCGACCTGATCGCCGGTTTCCCGACCGAGGACGAGGCGATGTTCCAGGCGACGCTGGACCTTGTCGGCGATTGCGACCTGACCTATCTGCATGTCTTCCCCTATTCGGCCCGGCGCGGCACGCCGGCCGCGCGCATGCCCCAGGTGCCGGGCGATGTCCGGCGTGAACGCGCAGCCCGCCTGCGCGCGCTGGGCGAGGCGCAGCTGGGCCGTTATCTCGCCGCCCGGGTCGGCGGCCGGGCCCGCGTGCTGATCGAACGCAGCGGCATGCAGGGGCGCGACGACCATCATGCGCCGGTGCGGCTGGTCGATGCCGGCAGGCAGGTGCCGGGCCGGCTGGTCGAGGCGACGATCGTCGGGTCGGCCGACGGCCATCTGATCGGCCGCCTGGCCGCATAGCTTTCCAACTTTTCAGAGTATGCAGCGATGAGCCTGTTTCAGCGCCTCAAGGCCGGCCTTACCAAGACCGCCCAATCGATCACCCAGGGCATCGGCGCGATCTTCACCAAGCGCAAGCTGGACCAGGAAGCGCTGGACGAGCTGGAGGAAGTGCTGATCCGGGCCGATCTCGGCCTGTCGTTCACCGACCATGTGATCAAGGAAATCCGCCGCACCCGCTTCGACAAGGAATGCACGCCCGAGGAAATCCGCGGCGCCCTGGCCGACGAGGTCGCCAAGCTGCTGCGCCCCTGGGCCAAGCCGCTGGCGATGGACGCGCACAAGCCGCATGTCGTGCTGGTGGTCGGCGTCAACGGTTCGGGCAAGACCACGACCATCGGCAAGATCGCCCATCAGCTGAAGGGCCAGGGCAAGTCGGTGCTGCTGGCCGCCGGCGACACCTTCCGCGCCGCGGCCATCGAACAGCTGCAGGTCTGGGGCGAGCGGATCGGCGCGCCGGTCGTGGCGCGCAGCGTCGGGTCGGATGCCGCGGGCCTGGCCTATGACGCGATCGAACAGGCCAAGCGCGAAGGCCAGGACATCGTCCTGATCGACACCGCCGGCCGGCTGCAGAACAAGGCCAACCTGATGGCCGAGTTGGACAAGGTCATCCGCGTCATTCGGAAGATCGAGCCGACCGCGCCCCATCAGGTGCTGCTGGTGCTGGATGCCACCACCGGCCAGAACGCGATCAACCAGGTCGAGGTGTTCAAGCAGGTCGCGGCAGTCACCGGCCTGATCGTCACCAAGCTGGACGGCACCGCCCGCGGCGGCGTGCTGGTGCCGATCGTCGAGAAACACGGCCTGCCCGTGCATTTCATCGGCGTCGGCGAAAAGGCCGAGGATCTGCAGCCCTTCGACGCCGACGCCTTCGCCCGCGCGCTGGCCGGCGCGGACTGAGCCGTCAGCGCAGCCGCGACCGCGCGGTCGGCTGCAGCACCGCCACCTCGACCGGCCCGGTCAGGTGGCGGTCGATCACCGCCCTCAGGCCGGCCGCATCGGGCGCAGCCATTCGGCAGAAGAATACCAGGACATTTTCGCCTGCCCGCACGGGCAGGCGGGGAAAGGTGTTTTCGGCCGCCTCGGTGACGAAGGTGGCGATGACCGGCATGCCGGCCGCAGCCAGGGCGGGCGCCGCCTCGGCGTCGAAGCGCGCGATCAGCCGGTCATCGGCCGGACCTGCCAGATGGCAGGTCACGGCAGCGACGAAACCGTCGGGCTGACCGGTCGCGCCCGGCCCCGGCCGTTCGCGGCCGTCATCGGCAAACCCCGCCCCCGCCCGTACCGGGCGCAACAGGAAGACATTGTCGGAACTGGCCATCGTCGCATTGGCCTGGTCGCGGAACCGGGCCCAGACCGGGCCGCCATAGAACGCGGTCAGCGCCGCCCGGCGGGCCGCCATGTCGCTGAACCCGCGCAGCCAGACGAAGCTGTCGACGTCGCCAAGATCGCGGAACTGGCCAATCACGGTCATCCCCGCCCCCTCCTGGGTTTCCAGGAATTCGCGGTCGAACAGGTCGATCAGGTCATCGCGCCGGCCGGGCTGCATGGCATAACGGCGCAATTCGACGACGGGGCTGAAGGTCATCGTTTTCCCTCCCTTGGAAACAGACCGGTTGTCCGGTTTTAAAACAAACCAGTTGTCCGGTTTTGTCAACGCGCTAATTTGTGCCCATGGGAAAGCGCACCAATGATCCCGAGGGGATGCGCCGGCGGGTGCTGGACGTGGCGGCGGCAGCGTTTCAGCACGCCGGTTACCACGCCACCGGCATGCACGACCTGATGCGCCAGGCCGGGATCACCGGCGGGGCGCTGTATCACCATTTCCCGACCAAGAAGGCCCTGGCCCTGGCCGTGATCGCCGAGCGGGTCGGACCGCAGGTCCAGGAAACCTGGATCGACCCGGTAATGGCCGCGCCCAGCGCCGCCGCCGGCATCCGGTCGGTGTTTGCCGATATCGTTGCCGGGCTGGAGGCGCGCGGGAGCGTTTCGGGGTGCCCGCTGAACAACCTGGCGCTGGAACTGTCGCTGGCCGATCCGGACTTCCGCGCCGGCATCCAGGCCGTGTTCGCCCGCTGGCGCACGGCGCTGGGGGCCAAGCTGCGCGATGACGGCGCCACCGACCCCGATGGGCTGGCCACCCTGGTCGTATCGGCCTATTCGGGCGCGATGGCGATGGCCAAGGCCGACCAGACGTCGGCGGCGCTGATCGCCTGCGCCCGCCAGTTGGACGCGATGCTGGCGCACTGAACCTTGACAGGCGCCCATCCCCGGCGCCCAATCGGTTGCCGCCCGTCGCGCGGCATCCCCCACATCCCCGACGATGAAGGCAAGTTCCCATGAACACTGCCCGCCCATGAACACTGCCCGATGCACCTGTGGCGCAGCGACGCTGACCCTGTCCGAGCCACCGCGGCTGACGGTCGCCTGCCATTGCCTCGACTGCCAGCGGCGCACCGGCGCGCCGTTCGGCGTGGGCACGTTCTACCCCGCCGCGGCCGTCACGGTCGCCGGATGCCTGAAGGAATTCTGCCGCACGGCCGCCAGCGGGGGCAGAATCCGCAGCCATTTCTGCCCGGATTGCGGTTCGACGCTGTACTGGCAGGCCGACAACCTGCCCGGGATGATCGGCGTGGCCGTCGGCACCCTGGCCAGATCCGACTATCCGCCCCCTGCCCGATCGGTTTTCGAACAGTCGAAGCATCCTTGGGTGGACATCCCCGCCGCCGGACATTTCCCGCAAGGTAGCGTCGCACGCAGCTGACTTCCGATTTTTGCTGCACTGCGGTATAGAAGGGCCGCCCGGGCGCACGGTCCCGTTCCCTTTTTCAGAAAGCGCGCCCGCGATGCTGCAGATCGACAATCTTGTCCTGAACGCCTGGGGGCGCCGTTTCTTCGACGGGGCCAGCGTGATGATTCCGCCGGGCACCAAGGTCGGTGTGGTCGGGCGCAACGGCGCCGGCAAGTCGACGCTGTTCAAGGTCATCCTGGGCGAACTGACGCCCGATGGCGGCGAGGTGTCGTGGCCGCGCAACGCCCGAATGGTCGCCGTGGCCCAGGAACACCCGGCGACACCGGTCTCGCTGCTGGACACGGTTCTGGCGGCCGATATCGAGCGCGAGGCGCTGAACGCCGAGCTGGAAACGGCCGAGCCCGAGCGGATGGGCGACATCTATGCCCGGCTGATCGAGATCGACGCCGACCGGGCGCCGGCCCGCGCGTCCGAAATCCTGGCCGGGCTGGGGTTCTCGACCGAGGATCTGGCCCGGCCTATGGCGGAATTCTCGGGCGGCTGGCGCATGCGCGTGGCGCTGGCCGCGGCGCTGTTCGCCGAACCCGACCTGATGCTGCTGGACGAGCCGACCAACTACCTGGACCTGGAAGGCGCGCTGTGGCTGGAGGCGCGGCTGAAGAAATACCCGCACACCGCCCTGATCATCAGCCACGACCGCGAACTCCTGAACAATTCGGTCAACGCCATCCTGCATCTGCGCGAAGGCAAGCTGGACCTGTACACCGGCGGCTACGACGATTTCGAGAAACGGCGGGCCGAGATGCTGCGCCTGCAATCGGCCACACGCGCCAAGCAGGAAGCCGAGCGCGCCCATCTGCAATCCTTCGTCGACCGCTTCCGGGCCAAGGCCAGCAAGGCGGCCCAGGCCCAGTCGCGCATGAAACGCCTGGCCAAGATGGAACCGATCGCGGCGGTGGTCGAGGAACGCGTCGCCCCGTTCGTGCTGCCCTCGCCGCCCAAGCCGCTGGCGCCGCCGCTGATGCAGTGGGAAAAGGCGTCGGTCGGTTATGACGGGCGCGACGTGCTGCGCGACCTGAACCTGCGCCTCGACGTCGACGACCGCATCGGCCTCCTGGGCGTCAACGGCGCGGGCAAATCGACCTTCGCCAAGCTGGCGGCCGGTGCGCTGCAGATCAGCGCGGGCCATCTGAACCGCGACCACAAGATCCAGGTCGGCTGGTTCCACCAGCATCAGATCGAGGCGCTGGACCCGGCCGACACGCCGCTCGAGATCATGCGCCGCGCCCGCAAGGACGATAGCGAATCATCACGCCGCGCCAGGCTGGCCCATTTCGGCCTGGGTTTCGACAAGCAGGAAACCACCGTCGCCGACCTGTCGGGCGGCGAGCGCGCGCGGCTGCTGCTGAACCTGGTGGCGATGGCCGCGCCCCATCTGCTGATCCTCGACGAACCGACCAACCATCTCGACATCGACAGCCGCCGCGCGCTGCTGGACGCGTTGAACCACTACGAAGGCGCGGTCATCCTGATCACCCACGACCGGTCGCTGATGGAACTGGTGGCCGACCGGCTGTGGCTGGCCGCCGACGGCCATGTCAGGCCGTTCGAGGGCGACATGGACGACTACGCGCGGTTCGTGCTGGAACGGGCGCGATCGGGCACCCGCGCGCCGTCGCAGGATGCCCAGCGCAAGAAACCCAAGAAGACCCGCGCCGCCTGATCAAATTCCTACCGAATTAGCCGGCAACATCCGGAGTGCGGCACGGGCCGCCACCGGGCCAGTCTGGACCTCCGATCATAACGGAGGACATCGGATGACTGCCCTGAACCACAAGATCGCCCTGATCGCCGGTGCCTCGTCCGGCATCGGCCGCGCTACCGCCAAACTGTTCGCGGCCGAGGGCGCGCGCCTGGTCGTGGGCGCCCGGCGCCGGGCGGAACTGGACAGTCTGGTCGCCGAAATCGGTGCGGACAGGGCCGTGGCCCTGGCCGGCGACGTGACCGACGAAGGCTATGCGCGTGCCCTGGTGGCGCTGGCCCGCGAACGCTTCGGCGGCCTCGACGTCGCCTTCAACAATGCCGCGACGGTCCATCCGATGGGACCAACCACCGACATCGATGCCGCCGCCTGGCGCCATGCGGTCGATACCAACCTGACCTCGGCCTTCCTGGGGGCCAAGCACCAGATCCCGGCCATGCTGGCGCGCGGCGGCGGGTCGCTGATCTTCACCTCGACATTCGTCGGCCACACCGTCGGCTTTCCGGGCGTCGCCGCCTATGCCGCGTCGAAATCCGGGCTGATCGGCCTGACCCAGGCGCTGGCGGTCGAATACGGCCGGCAGAACCTGCGCGTCAACGCCATCCTGCCCGGCGCCACCGATACCGAAATGGCCCGCGAGATGAACGGCACCCGGGAAGCGCGCGATTTCATCACCAGCCTCTATCCGATGCGCCGCTGGGCGACCGCCGACGAAATCGCGCGCTCGGTGCTCTACCTCGCGTCGGACGCGTCGAGCTTCACGACAGGCAGTGCGCTGCTGGTCGATGGCGGCGTGTCGGTCAATCGGACCTAGAAAGGCATTTCATCCCACCCTGGCCGGCAACCCCGCCGCCAGCGCATCGATGGCCAGCCGGACCCGCAGCGGCAGATGCGGCCCGGCGGGCCACAGCGCATGGGTTTCGAAGGTCATCGGCACCACGTCCGCCAGCACGGGCACCAGCCCGCCTTGCGCCACGCGATCGGCCACCAGCCAGGCGGGCAGCCAGGCCAGGCCCATGCCGGCCGCCGCCGCGTCGGCCGCGGCCGCCAGGTCGTCCAGATGCAGCCGGGCGTGGTCGGGCAGTTCGCGGATGCGGCCGTCGCCCTGCGGAAACAGCCAGCGGCGGCCCTGGCCCCGGCGGCCATAGGTGATGGTGTCGTGGCCAGCGACATCGTCCAGCGTTGCCGGTGCGCCGCGCCGGGACAGATAGTCCGGCGCGGCGACCACCGCCATGCGCTGCACCGCCAGCCGGCGCGACCGCAAGCCCGCGACATCGGGCAGGCGGCCGTTGCGCACGGCCAGGTCGAAGCCTTCCTCGACCAGATCCACGGGGCGGTCGCCGAACGACAGTTCCAGGTCCAGCCGGGGATGGGCACGGGCCAGATCCAGCAGGATCGGGGCGGCGCAGCGCTGGCCCAGCAGCATCGGCAAGGTCACGCGCAACCGACCGGTCGGCTGGCGCTGGCCGGTTTCCAGCGCCGCCCTGCCCGCCTCGATCTCGGCCAGGCCCCTGGCGCAACGCTCGTGGAAGATCTGGCCGTCATCGGTAAGCGCCAGGCTGCGGGTGGTGCGGTGAAACAGCCGGGCGCCCAGGCGCCCTTCCAGCCGCGCCACCGCCTTGGCCACGGCCGACCGCGACAGGCCCAGCCGCGTGCCGGCGGCGGCAAACCCGCCCGCCTCGGCCACGGCCATGAAGGCGGCGATGCCGTCCAGGCGATCGATCATGTTCCGGCACCCCATTGGCGAACTGAATGCGACAATATCACGATCATTCGGCACCACCAGGCCGCCTGCTTCGCCGGTACCGTCGGCGGACGCACATCGCCATGCACGGAGAGCCGCCGATGATGAACCGTTGGGAAATGACCGCGCCGGGTCGGCGCAACCTTGAACTCGTCAGCCGCCCGATCCCCCGGCCGGGGCCGGGCGAGATCCTGGTCGAGGTCGCGGCGGTGGCCCTGAACTATCGCGACACGCTGGTGATCGAACACGGCCTGCCGGTGCCGATGCCCCAGCCGTTCTCGCCCGCCTCGGACATGGCAGGCACCGTCGTCGCCACCGGCCCCGGCGCCGACCGCTTCCAGACCGGCGACCGCGTCATCTCGGTCTTCAATCCCCGCTGGATCGACGGCCGGCCATCGGGGTCGGGACGCGACCTGTCGCATGACGTGCTGGGCGGCGCGTTGCAGGGCGTGCTGGCCAGCCATGTCGTGATGCCGCAGGGCTGGGTCGTCGCCGCGCCGTCAAGCCTGGACGATGCCGAGGCTGCGACCCTGCCCTGCGCCGGGCTGACCGCCTGGTTCGCGCTGGTCGATCAGGGTGCGTTGCGCGCCGGCCAGACCGTGGTGGTCCAGGGCACCGGCGGCGTCGCCCTGTTCGGCATCCAGATCGCGGCCGCCCACGGCGCCGAGGTCATCGTGACCTCGGGCGACGCGACCAAGCTGAACCGTGCCGTGGCACTGGGCGCGCGCCACGGCATCGACCGCCGCGCACATGACTGGGTGGCCGAAGTCCATCGCCTGACCGCCGACCGCGGCGCCGACCATGTGCTGGAAATCGTCGGCGGGCCGCATCTGGGACGGGCGCTGGATGCCGCGGCGATGGGCGGCATCGTGTCGCTGATCGGGGTGATCGAGGGCTTCGACATCTCGGCCAGCGCCCTGCCGATGTTCCTGAAGAAATTGCGCATCCAGGGCATCGGCGTCGGTCCGATCAGGGCGCTGGAAGACCTGGTGCGGGCGGTCGACCATCTGCGGCTGAAACCGGTGATCGATCGCCGCTACGCCCTGGCCGACCTGCCCGCGGCGCTGGATCATCTTGCCGCCGGGCCGTTCGGCAAGGTGGTGGTCACCGCCCGCTAGCGCATCGCCGCGTCCTCGGCTACCGCCTCGACCAGGAAATCGAGCACCGCCCGCACCCGTTCGGGCAGGTTGCGGCGGGTGGGGTAGACCGCGAAGATCGGCACCCGGGCCGGCGGATAGTCCGGCATCAGCGCGACCAGCGCACCGCGGGCCAGGTCGGGCCCGGCGAACAGATGCGACAGCACTGCCAGCCCCACCCCGGCCAGGGCCGCGCGATGGACCGCGACCGCGTTATTGGCGACCAGCCGCGGCCGCAGGCTGACGGACTGGTAGTCCGACCCGTCGGAAAATATCCATTCCGTGCTGTGGCCTGCCCTGTTGTAGCAGAGGGTGTCGTAATCGGCGATCTCGGCCGGCCGCGCCGGGCCGCCGCGGTCGCCGAGATAGGCGGGGCTTGCGACCAGGAAGGCGGTGGTCAGGCCCAGACGGCGGCTGACCAGGCTGGAATCGGCCGAGACGCCCAGCCGGACCTCGATATCGATGCCCTCGGCGATCAGGTCGGAGGGCTGTTCCCTGAGTATCAGATCGAGCCGCAGGTCGGGATGGCGGGCGAACAGACCGCCGACCCGTTCGGCCAGGTACAGCCCCAGCGGCGCCGGAACGCTGAGGCGGACCTGGCCCGAGGCACCGACCGAGCCGGGACGCAACGCATCGCCCAGGTCGTCGACCGCCTCCAGCACCCGATGCGCCAGGGCCAGCGTCCGCTCGCCTTCCGCCGTCAGCGACAGGCCGCTGGTCGACCGGTGGAACAGCCGCACGGCAAAATGATCCTCCAGCCCCGCGATCTGGCGCGACACCGCCGGCTGGGTCAGGCCCAGATCCGCTGCGGCCAGCGAGAACGATCCGGTCTCGGCGACCCGCAGGAAGCTTTTCAAGGCGACGACGACATCCACCGGGCGGCCCCATTCCCATTGCTCATAAGCGTTATGCCGCAGTCCGGCTTTACAGTCCACGAATTACGGATAAAAAATATCCTCAATTCAGACGCCACACCAACCCAAGGAGCCTGCCATGACCCAGCGCATCGATTACGCCAAGCAATCGCCCGACCTGCTGAAGAAGATGGTCGACCTGTCGATGGCCGTGAAAGGCGGCGTCGTCGAACGCTCGACCCTGACCCTGGTCGACATCCGTGCCTCGCAGCTGAACGGCTGCGCCTTCTGCCTGGACATGCATGTCAAGGAAGCCAAGATCCATGGCGAGCGCGAACTGCGTGTCCACCATGTCGCGATCTGGCGTGAATCGCCCCTGTTCAGCCCGCGCGAACGGGCCGCCCTGGCCTGGACCGAGGCGCTGACCAAGCTGTCGCCCGAGGGCGTGTCTGACGAGGTCTACGGCCATGTCCGCGGCCAGTTTTCGGAAAAGGAACTGTCGGACCTGACCTTCGCGGTGATGACGATCAACGCCTGGAACCGGGTGGCCATCTCGTTCCAGGTCCCGCCCGGCTCGGCCGACAAGCTGTACGGCCTGGACAAGGCCGGCCTGGCCTGAATGCCCGCGGTGCCGGCCATGCCGGCACCACCCCCGTCAGCCCGCGCGTTCCAGCACCCAGTCGGCATTACGCCTGAGCATGTCGGGCGCGAGATCCGCCTTCAGCATGTCCAGCAGATCCGACAGGCTGACGGCGGCCAGCGAGCGGCGCCAGGCTTCGTCGGCCTCCCACATCACGCGCGCCACCGCGCAGGGGCGGTCGTCGCAGAAATCGCGCGGGCGACAGGGGTTGTTCGCCCTGATGTTGGAACACACGAAGGTCGACTTCTTGCCTTCGACCGCCTCGACGATGTCGAGGAAGCTGATGTCGGCCGGCGGTCGCGCCAGGCGATAGCCGCCGGTCGGGCCCAGCATGGTTTCGACCAGCCCGGCCTTGGACAGGCCCTGCAGCGCCTTGGACAAATATTCCTTGGGGATGCCGTGGAATTCCGACAGCGCCTTGGTCGACAGATAACGATCCGGCGGCAGCCCGGTCAGCAGCGCACAGCAATGCAGCGCCCATTCCACTTGGTTCTTCAGGTTCATGGCCGGCGACCGCGGTTCAATTACGGATAAAGTTCATCCTAAATAAGAAGGATGAAGGGCGCAAGCGGCGTACCGCACTGCGTCATCGCCGACCTTGTCGCGGGGTTGGGCAGATGACATACCGGGACCGGCGCAAGCCCTCCTGCCAGCGCCCCGTCAACCGATCAGGAGAGAACGCCGATGTTCATCGCGATGAACCGCTTCACCGTCCCGCCCGAGAACGAGGCCGATTTCGAAGCCATGTGGCTGTCGCGCGAAAGCCGCCTGGCGGAACTGCCCGGTTTCGTCGAATTCCGCATGCTGAAGGGGCCGGAGAAGGACGGCAATCGCCTGTATGCCTCGCACACCGTGTGGACGGACGAGGAAGCCTTTCGCAACTGGACACGCAGCCAGCAGTTCCGCGACGCCCATGCCGGCGCCGGCGAGGGCCGCAGGCTGCATGTCGGCCCGCCGTCGTTCGAGGGCTTCACCGCCTTTCAGCATATCAGGAAGTAAGCCTTCGCCGCCCCGCCGGCGCCCGGCGGGGCGGCGTTCCGCCTCAGATCACGCCGCCATTGGCGCGCAGGGTCTGGCCGTTCACCCAGCCGCCGTCGGGGCCGACCAGCATGGCGACCGCGGCCGCGATGTCCTCGGGCGTGCCCAGCCGTTCCAGCGGCGCCATCTTCGCCAGGCGGTCGACCACCTCGGGCGCCTTGCCGTCCAGGAACAGGGCGGTCGCGGTCGGCCCCGGCGCGACCGCATTGACGGTGATGCCGCGGCCGCGCATCTCGCGCGCCATCACCCGGGTGATCGCCTCAATCGCCGCCTTGGTCCCGGCATAGGCGGCGTAGCCCGGCAGGTTCAACCCGACCACGCTGGACGAGAAATTGACGATCCGCCCGCCGTCGCGCAGACGGGTTGCGGCCTCGCGCAGCATGTTGAAGCTGCCCTTCAGGTTGATGGCGATCAGCCGGTCGAAGACGGCCTCGTCGGTGTCGGCGATGGCGGGCAGGTGCGGCGGCATCACGCCCGCATTGTTGACCAGCACGTCGACCCCGCCGAAGGCGGCCACGGCCGCATCGAACAGGCGGCTGGCGGCTTCCGGGTCGGCCACGTCGCCCTGGGCGGCGATGGCCGCACCGCCCGCGGCGGTGATGTCAGCGACCAGCGCCTCGGCTTCGGCCGCCGAGGCGGCGTAGTTGACCACCACGGCAAAGCCGTCGCGGGCAAGGCGCCTGGCGATGGCGGCCCCGATCCCGCGCGAGGCACCGGTGACGAGGGCGATCTGGCGATCGGACATGGCGAAACTCCCAGCGGTTTGAACGAAGCCAGCATCTCCTGGCCTCGCCGTTGAATAAACAGCGGTGAAGCGCCATCATTATTCAAGAAACAAGAACAATGGATCAGGCAAGATGGATCGGTTCGAAGCGATGCGCGTGTTCGTCCGGGTGATGGAACGGCAAAGCTTCAGCCGGGCCGCCGAGGATCTGGCCCTGCCGCGCGCGACCGTGACCCAGGCGGTCAAGCAGCTGGAAGCGCGGCTGGGCGCCCGGCTGCTGCAGCGGACCACCCGCCAGGTCCACCCGACGCTGGACGGCGAAGCCTATTACCGCCGCTGCCTGCAGATCCTGGCCGATGTCGAGGAAGCCGACGGCGCCTTTCGCCAGGCCGAGCCGCGCGGCCTGTTGCGGGTCGACGTGCACGGCGCGCTGGCCCGCCACTTCCTGCTGCCGGGCCTGCCCGGCTTCCTGGCCCGCCACCCCCGCCTGGAGCTGCGCATGACCGAGGGCGATCGGCTGGTCGACCTGGTCGGCGAAGGGGTCGATTGCGTGGTACGGGTCGGCGCGTTGCGCGATTCCACGATGATCGCCCGGCGCATCGGCCTGCTGGACGAGGTGACGGTGGCAAGCCCCGACTATCTCGCCCGCCACGGCCTGCCGCGCCATCCCGACGATCTCGACGGTCATGTCGCGGTCAATTTCCTGTCTTCGGTGACCGGGCGGCCGTTTCCGTTCGAATTCAGCGTCGACGGCGCGGTCCGGCTGGTGACGCTGCCCTCGGTGCTGACCGTCAACGGTGCCGATACCTTCATCGCCGCAAGCCTGGGCGGGTTGGGCCTGATCCAGTCGCCGCGTTACCACGTCGACGGCCATATCGCCACCGGGCGGCTGGTCCCGGTGCTGCAGGACTGGCCGCCGCCGCCCTCGCCGGTGTCGCTGCTGTATGCCCCGCATCGCCATCTTTCCGCGCGGCTGCGCCTCTTCGCCGACTGGGTGCAAGGCTGTTTTGCCCGTCAATCGATTGCGATCACTGATCCAAACTACAACCCCGACGTATAGCCCACGCAATATCAGTAAATTTTCGTAACGCCCGGGGCCTATCTCTACTTGCGTCGTTGACTCGGCCCCTGAATGGTCTGGCAATAATTCGACTATGCGTCAGAAGCTGCATAGTGGAGATGCAATGGCGGAACAGGGGATATTCCTGTCGACCTTGCCGGCTGGAAAGGCCGAGCGTCGGTTGGCGATCGTGGTGGGCGTGCTGTCCATGGTGGCCTTTGCCGTCATGGTGCCGTTCGCACAACTGCGCCTGCCGCCGATCCAGGCGTTCATCCCCGCCTACGAAGCCGCGCTGGTCATCATCGACCTGATCACCGCGACGCTGCTGTTCGGGCAGGCCGGCATCATGCGTTCGCGCAGCCTGATGATCCTGGCCTGCGGCTATCTGTTCACGGGGCTGATCGTCATTCCCCACGCCCTGACCTTTCCCGGGCTGGTGACGGCCACGGGCCTCCTGGGCGCCGGGCCCCAGACCACCGCCTGGCTCTACATGATCTGGCATCTGGTATTCCCGGCCAGCGTCATCGGGTATTCGCTGCAGAAACGCCGCAACGATGCCCTGCCGCCGGGCCTGCCGGCACGGCGCGCGGTGCTGATCCTGGGGCCGGCCGTGGTCGTCGCCGTCGTCCTGCTGACCGCGCTGACCACCGCGGGCCAGGCCGCACTGCCGCCGATCATGCAGGGCAACGGCTATACGCCCGTCATGAAGGCGGTGGTCGCCGTGGTCTGGCTGACCTCGGCCGCAGCCCTGCTGGTGCTGTGGCGCAGCCCCGAGCGCCGCGTGCTCGACGTCTGGCTGATGGTGGTGATGTGCGCCTGGCTGTGCGATATCGGCCTCAGCGCCGTGTTCAACGCCGGACGCTTCGACCTGGGCTTCTATGCCGGGCGCGTCTTCGGCCTGCTGGCAGCGAGTTTCGTGCTGCTGGTCCTGCTGCTGGAAAC
>Ga0206117_100832_pt1 | contig 22275 bp, 18 predicted proteins | sample 3A5Ametagenome_FD_177997 | JGI IMG/M metagenome (GOLD analysis project Ga0206117, IMG submission 177997) | Enriched microbial communities from leaf-cutter ant dump, University of Wisconsin, Madison, United States - 3A5A | ecosystem: Environmental > Terrestrial > Nest > Insects nest > Nest dump... | reverse complement strand
ATACGAACTGGAATTTGAACCGACTGACGGTTCATCTGTCGCCCAGTCCATGTTCTCGAAGGCGGGCGAAACCGAAGTGCGCACGCCATATCTGGTCGATGGTAAGCAGTATCGGAGCCGCCTTCGCACCTGGGGCGGAGGGTCGAAATCTGCTTGGACGGGTTACCAGACGCTCACAGCAACGGCCGACCCGGTTTCGCCCGGCCCCGTCACCGACGTGCAGCCGGTCGATGTTTCGACAGCTGGCGAGGCGCTGTTCGCGTGGACCTCACCAAACAGCCCTCGCTATTTCGCGACCCGGATTTATGTCAGCACGACGGACGACATTGGAACCGCAACGCTGGTCGCCACGGAATACGGCGCTGCGGCAGCAGCCGATAGCCGGACGGTGACGCTCGACCCCGACACCTATTACGGGTGGCTCGTCGCCACCAACGCATCCGGCATCCCCGCATCCGCCGAGGCGACGGGCACTTTCACGGTAACTTGAATGATCCGATGGGCGAATTGGAAAAGGAAGACGTTATGACAGAACCAAACGATGGCAAAGTGTCAGTGGACGTTGCTGTTCGGATCGATAAAAACGGTGACTTCGAGTTTTATGCCTCATCCGTTTCGCCGAGCAGCACGCGAGTGACCTTTGCGAACGATCCTGAGGGAAGGTCGAATTTCTCCTCAAGCTCGCTGAGGAAAGCAACACCCTGATCCACTTGATCAGGAAATGCCTGCCTCCACTCGTTGCAAAACGACATCAAGGCGGTTTGATGGGCGGCGATCAGGCGCTGAACCTGACCGGCATCTACCTTTATCTCCACATCCATATCTACCGCTCCCATTGCTAGCGGAAAAACAAACCACGCAATCAGCCAAGAGTCGAGACTAACGCCCCATTCAGCGTCTCCTTGGCCCGCGTCCTGATCCAACACGACAGCACATCACCAATGCCTCTGGCCGCACGCCGGAGCGCTTTTGCATGGAGAACGACATGCCTGCACCTCGCGGCGCCGAAGTCTGGCGCGACTATGTCACCGAAGGCGTCCCCTCGTCGGGGAAGAACCAGCCGGCGAAAGCTGACGCGCGCGCCTGGTCGACGTGGCTGGAAAACCTCGTCACCTCCGGCGTCCTTTCATCTGGCCCTTGGTTTGCTACCAAGGAAGCCATGACGCTCGGCTACGCGGCCAATACGATTGCTGTGGTCTATGATGATCCGACTGCGGCTGAGAACGGGCTGTACACCAAGGTCGGCGCTTCCGGTTCGGGTTCGTGGACGCAGATCACCACCTTTCTACCGGGCTACCAGTTCGTGACGGCCTCCCCGACCGGCGCGAGCTCGGCGAATGCGATCGTTGCCTCGACCTCGCCGCGGCTGCCGGCCGGCAACGGCGTGGCGCTGGTCACTCTGCCCGTGCCGCACACCAACACGGCAGTCGCCGTTACTGTCGCGTTTGATGGCGGCGCGGCTTTGACCATCAAGACCCGTAGCGGGGAAAACCCGGCGACCGGCGAATTGCAGGAGGGGGACATGCTGGCCGGTTTTGTTTCCGGCACCACGTTTCGCCTGATCACTGACCCGAATTCGCTGATCCACGCACAAAGGGCGGAGGAGGCACAGGCGGCGGCGGAAGCAGCGCGTGACGCCGCCGAGAACTCAGCCACTAGGGCGGAGTACGATGCCAATTTTGCGGATCAAGCGAAGGCGGCAGCCGAGGCGGCGGCAGCCGTATCAGGTGACGTCGTATTCTACGACAACTATGCGGATGCGGCGGCCGACGCCGACACACAGCCAGCCGGGCAAGTCGTCGAAGTAGCCATCGACGAGACGAGAAACAGCGAGCGGACTCGCTATCGAGTTGATAGTAGCGACTTGGTTTTCGTCGTTAGCCTTTCCGGGGTCCCGGCAAAGCCACCGTATGTCCTTAAATCGGCCGGCGTGTTCGACTTGCTGAGCTATGTCCGCAACGTCGACATAGCGAGCGCCGAGGCAATCGAGGCTTTCGACATTGCAGGCCAAGACGGCGACAAGGTTCTCGCTGCCGTTCGTGCGGCCGGAGATGACGCGCTTGCATATGTGCAGGCGGGGGCACAGCGGGGCGGCAAAATCCTGTTACCCACGGGGAAGGTAGGCCTCAAGGACGAGTTTTTCTCAGACGGCTTCCAAGAGGCCGTTTGGCTCAACACCAATTTGGGCAACCGCAAGAGGTTTTCCATCGCCGGAGAAGGATCACACGTCAGCCAGATTGCTGTGCGCGATGACTATATTTCAGGGTGCCGCAACAGCCTTAATGGCAACGAGCGTAACTATGGTCCGTGGGCTAACAGCCCGTCGCCATCGATCTTGCTCCCCATGATTTGCGGGGCTGCTGGTCCGGTCGCTTTCGGGGGTAGCGGCATCCATCTACAGGGAACAGGCCGCCCTGGCCGCGACCCTATTGCCTGGTTTGAGGTGGGCGCACTCGGCTCGTTTCACTCCGATGTGCGCGCGCAAGACTTCGGCAATTCGGGCCATTGCGTCCACGGTTCGTACAACGCTGACGGGGTGAGGCTGCACTTCGTATCGAACGGTTTTCAGCCCACCCGTTGCGGAAAGCGTCTTGGCGAGGTGCCCGGCATTGCTCCTTCGTGGGTGGTATTCGACGTTAACGCTTCTGCGAAAACCATCACGGCGAAGGCAGGGGTGGCAGTTGACGGGTATGCAATCGGAGACCCTGTGCCCTACTTCACCGCTGATGATGTGGGGGCAGAGGTCGTCATCCAGGCCGTCTTGAACATGGGTGTTGGCGATCTCCAGCCGCTATCGACAACGATAGACGACTTCACCAGCTCGTCCATCGTTTCGTTCGTCGTACCGGGTGGTTATGCCATTTCGAATGCTGTGGGTACGGGCCTATCGTTCAAGCCTGTGCGCGCAACCACGACGGCCGACAGCGAAGCCGTCACCCTGTCGAACGCTGTCCTGTGGGGCCGCGGCGCGCGCGACATGATCGGTCAGTTGGTGACGATCCCCAAGGCCGGCTCCAAGGTCCAGACTGACCGCGACCTTTTTGTTTCTCGTCTCGTAGCACTGAGCACGGGGGACGATAGTGATGGCTACACGACCGCCACGCTCGCAAACAAGCCGCGGCGGTCTATCAATGAAGACTTCATCGTCACCGCAGGGCACCACACCTCCATGGACGAAACCACCATGGCGTTCGGTGGCGTGCACCCGATCTCTCGCATGGATGATACCAACTATTCGGCCTCGCGGTGGGAAAATGGGGCGACTGGCTCCTACCAGATGGTGATAGGTACCTGTAATTCCGCGGTGCAATACGTCGCCTGCAAATGGCACGGAACTACTGCCGGCAACCAGTTCGCGGGGGAGGGACAGGGGGTAATCGACAACGCGCGAGACCTAATGCTTATTGGGTGCGACGTGACACACATGGGCGTTCACGGCGATGGTTGCCTGCGCTTGATGGGGTGGAGCGGCAATGCGAAACTGACTGATTTTTCTGCGGGCGGCTACAGGATCGACCAAAACTTCAAGGCGCTCTACCTTGATCCGATGACCAGCTACAGCCCGGACAATTGGGGCGTGTCGGAAACAAATCTTACGGTCGCCAATACGGCCTTCCGTCGCCTCAATCAGTCGCTGCTTGCTGGCCGTGCCGGTCTGACGGGTTACGACCTGATTACGCTGATGCGGGACCGGAAACGTCGCGCAGACCGGACGCGAGAACTGCTCCCGACTGATGACTTGAACCTTGTCGTCCTCCCCGGCGTGTATGTATGGGGCTCCACGGCCCCGGCGAATGCGCCGCCTTTCGGCGCGCGCTCATCCATGGTTTTGACGAACTACCGAGGTGAGATCAGTCAGGAGGTATTCGATCGTGACAACCACACGGTCTGGGTGCGTGACTACACGAGCGCGTGGTCCAAGTGGAGGCCGATCGATGTTTTGCTGAGCGCGACTGCCTCGGAGTTTAGCGATGCTGCTCACGCGATAAACATAGAGAATAAAACGACAAACAGGATGGCGCGAAGGACGACAGATCGGGCGCTCATGATTTCTGATGGGGGCGGTGCCACGTCCACCTGGAGCTACTACCTGCCCTCTGGGACGGTAACGCCGACTTAGTTTGTTGTTATATCAGAAAGAACGTACCAATCATCCCATCTGGAAAACTCAGTGAACCACCGTCTGTTTGAAAGCCTTCGCTGGCATATAGGCTTGTTTCAATCCATGCACGCCAGCGGCAGCAGCAGGCCTTGCCGATGCGAGCAGCGATGAACCTGAACGCGGGCAAGCTCATCGCCGCTCGGCATCGGCTCCGGCGGATGCGCCACGTCAAACTATGGCGGCACTTCCGACATCGCCATGGCCGCCGTGTACGACCGTGTCCTCAGCGCACCCGAGCGCACCGCGATTTATGACAGGGTCAAAGGCTATCTCGGCCGGCGCGGCATCACGATCTGAGCGCCTGCTGCAGGCCGCCCGGCCCGACCGGGCGGCAGGTGCTCGCATAACGATCTCGGATGCAGCATCGGCTACCGGTGGCCGTTTTGCTCGGAATATTGGGGCGCTTCATGCATAAGGCCGCAAAGCCGACAAGCCGGGTTGATGGAAGATGCGGCGTGATATCCGGCCTCGAAAACGTCGCGAAGTCCCGTGTCTACGGGACCGGCTTCCAGGAAGCTCTGCCAGGCAGAATGAATGTCGCCATCCACCGGCAGGAAGTTTCTACGGTCGTTGTGACGGGCTATAGTCATGTCGGACCCTCCACGTTGGATGGGGCCGATTATGGACTTTCCTTCTGTCACTTTGATGACAGAGCGGATGCGCGGTCGATCAAGCCTTCTCTCAAGGGCCCTTCAAATACCTTTGAGAATCGATTTTGACACTAGTGCCGGAATTTCTAGAATTCCGATTTAGCGTGTCAAAATTCCGAAATTTCGCGGCGAGCTACAATCAGCCATATTCGCCTGGCTTCAATCGGCGGGACAGGGGGACGTTAATGCGCCTACATAGGCATGCAGATAATCCCCCAGCCGATGGATAAGAGAGCCGCCAAACCGAGGGTTGATCTCGAAAATCAAGGGGATGTCATTCACCAATCGATAGTCGATGCAACAGGATCCGCTCCGGTATCCGATGGCGCCTAGCAGGCGCTCGAAGGTTTCAAGGGCCGGCGTCGTTTCCAGCCACTCCCCTGCCGGTGGCTGATCATGGCGCCCCTGAACATACGGCGTTCGGGCCCACCGATAGAGGTGGGTGGCGTGGAACATTATGCGCCCGTCCTTCAAGAGGAGATGGGTTGCATATTCCTCTGAACCGGGAATGTATCGCTGAAGAAAGTACTCGTTGTCCTCGGCAGTAAAAAAAACAATGTCCTCGGAATTGTGTACAATTCTTGACAGAGAGCCCCAGGCATCATTCCGATGCTTGAGTATCAGCGGAAAATCAGCCTTGGAGACTTGCCCTGGTTGTATTATCTGCGGAATATGACGTCCGAAGCCAAGACTGATCGCTCGGCGATTGAACGCAAGTTTATCATGGCACAGGTCTTCGGCTTCCTGCGAAACGACGAGGGCCGCAGCCGTGCGACCACTCGCGATCCATTCGCGCACCACCCTTTGGCATCCCAGATGGAAGGGAACGATGGCGTCGAATGCCGAGAGATCAACGTTGTCGAGCTTGCCAACCGTTACCGAATATCCGGCGGCGGTGGCGCGCGCGATGGTCTCGTCGTTCCAATCTTTGTGGTGGCTAATGAATAGGCGAGGGGGCATTGGCGCACATTGCTGTCACTGGCGTCCCGTTGCAGTTGGCCTGCGATTTCTGAACTGCTAGACTGACGATCGATCCCGGCGACGGCGGCTACTGGTTGCAGTTGGCCTGCGATTTCTGAACTGCTAGACTGCGTGAAGTCGTACTGGCGCTCAACGTCGTGTTGCAGTTGGCCTGCGATTTCTGAACTGCTAGACTAGATAGAGCCTCACGCCCCTGTTTCGGCAGTTTTTTTTTGGCTTTTTCATGCCGGAAATCAACCACGAGCGCCGACATTGCCAACATTGCTAGTGCCGTCAACACACAAGGAAAGGGACCAGGCCGCATAGCTTTCGCATCGAACAACGGAAACGCGCACATTGCGCTTGGCGCCAATGCCAGCTCGCCATGGGCTGAAATCAACCGCAATCCCAAGTTGATGATCTCTACCTAACTGAAAGATTTTGATAGCGATTGCCATACCCATTCTCTCAAAAGGTCTGGCGCGTTCAATATTCTTTGTCTTTCGGCCACTCGCTCCGCACCATGGATTTGCAGTCGACGCATTAGATCGTGAATGTCTGGAGGGGATGTCCAGAAAAAGTGGGGGTCCGGGTCCTTCCATCCCTCTCCGTACGTCAGATCAAGCTCCTTCTCCGCATAGAGCGGGATGAGAACGCGGCGCCCCAAATAGTCGATTTCTCTCGTTGGCACGGTATTGGCGCCAAGGTAGCCGCCCGCTCCTGTAAAGCGATACCAATGCTTGTCGGAAGTATTCCAACCGAGGAATACATCAAGCCAAGATTCCCCTTTTCGGGCAACGTGAAATTGTCCCGTGGTGAGGAGATTTGCTGTGTAGCCAAGTGCGTAGAGCTTGGGGACGAGGTCGTCGAATACATCAAAGAACCGATCTGCTGCCTCTTCGGGGGTCTCAGCCCGAACACAGAAGGAAGCATCTACGTCGTCGTCATGATCAAGAAACTTCTTCTCTCGGACCAAGCCCAATAGATTGCCGCCGGTCAGATACAGGTCGAAGCCAGCCGCGATATGAAAGAACGATTTCATGTCGCAATAGAAATCGAGCATCTTCACGATCATGGTCGGATCCTTGCCGAATGATACCTGTAGGTTGCACCAGTGATCAATGTGCCACTTGTCTGATAGCATGGACCGGAGCGTGTCGCCGTTGTCGTTCGAACCGCCGTGCAAATAGGGGGCAGTACCTTTCAGGAATGGGAGTTCAAAATTGCCATCCCCAACAACCACGCGGACCTGTCCATCTTGAGGCAAGTGTTTCAGGAGTTTTGCAGCCATCGGGAATTTGAACCCCGATATCGCCGGACCTCCGCCATTTTGAATGTCAGCCCTCGTATTGTCGGCCCGTCGTGAACGAATGAATATGTCGTCAACGTATAGTTTCACGACCGCTGGACCATCGGAATCTGTGGAATAGCACCACCCCGAAATTGTGTCTTCGCTAACAACCTCGACGTATCCCTTAATCGCCAACGACGCTGCCTCCTGTTTTTTGTCTCAACCGACAAATGATATGGTGATGGTTTCGCTCGTCAGGAACTGACGAATTCGCCTCTCATAACGAAAAGCTCGCCAGTTGATGGGCGCATGAAGAGCTTCCGTGTCGTCTGATCCATCCATGTGAAAGACGGAAAGAGGCGGCATCCCGCTTAGCTATCACTCCGCACACGCCAAATAAACCCCCGCCTGCGACACAATGCATCTAGCGTAGCCCAATTACCGACCCGAAAGGAAAATCATCATGCTTGGAAAAGGCAAAACCGCGGCCGCCACGGCTGCCCTCGAAAAGACTGTCGAGCTCATCCAATCAAGGGAACGGACCAATGCGGAAATCTCTTCTGCCGATGCTGCCGTGAGAGTGGAATGTCTATCCCTGGCCCGCGATGCTCTGAATGAATGGTGATACGTAAGATCGCTCGGTCATGAAGCCACTCCTCGGGATAGGGCAGATGCAATCCGCTTTACGTGTTTGAGGCGAATAAACTTAGCATTGTGAGATGCCACTTTTGCATGGGGGGCACGCTGCCGTCATCGAACCAGGTGGCCGCGCGAGGATAGAACTGATTTAGGAGCGGAGTAAATTCGCTGCGATGACGTAGCGTGTCGCCAATCTTAAAACCAATCTTTGGTGTCTTAACGACCCATCCGGGGAGATCATTGTACGCCTTGTAGAGGATTCTCTTTCCGGAGGTGCCGCCCTCACCGGCTCCTAATTTCATACGGGCTGGTATTGTTAGCGCAAACTCTACAAGCCTGTGGTCGGTGAAGGGTGCGCGACCTTCGATAGAGGCAGCCATCGTTGCATTGTCTAGGCGCATAAGCAGGCTAGGTAGATGATGTCGCAGGAAGAAGTATTGGAGATGGTCGGTTAGGCTCCCGTGCCCAAGCTCATTCATGATTCCCAATATATAGCTTACGCCATTCTCAATATATGATGTAGAAAATCTCGTGTCGTAACCAATTTGTAGAAGTGTTTCTGGGGAAACGTATTTATATCTATCAAATATCCATCGAGCAATATCATGCGGACGTGTGATATTAATTGCTTCAGCGCCCGATGTGAATATATTCGAGTACCCCCAGAATATTTCGTCGGACCCTTCGCCAGACAGAACTACTGTGTTTGTCGGCTTCATCTTCTGTGACATTTTAAAAATGGCGTACTCGTTGGGTACGCAAAGAGGTGATCCCTTAGTTTTGGTTAGCAACGAGAGATCATCTAAATAGTTCTCATAGGTTATATCGACGATTTCACATTTTGCACGATAGAAGTCAGCAGTGCGCTGAGCTCTTGCTGTTTCATCATCGCTATCCAGAAGTGAAGTAAACGTGTGCGCACGAACTGGGGTTCCTGACTTTGCTGCCATATGGTGCACAACGATAGTTGAGTCCAGGCCGCCAGATAAGAAGGCGCCGACTGGGACGTCCGCCACGAGGCGTTTATCGACGGCTTGCTCCAGGAGGAGGCGCAACTGGTAAATTACTTCATCCTCGGTGAGGTCTGTATGTGGAGCATTTATGTAATCTCTCACGTCCCAGAATGTGGTCTGTTCGATGTGCGAGGAGGAGCATTTTAAAACCGTACCAGGCCTAAGCGAGTTGACGCCAACGAACATTGATTTATCAGTGTCGGCTGTACGGAAGGCGAGATAGTTCATGAATTGAGACTTGTCGGTCGGCAACCCTCCCATCAAGTCCGAAACCACCTTTGGGGTGCTTCCAAAAGCAAGTTTCGCTCCTTGCTGTGAATAGTATAAAGGTTTTACGCCGAGGCGATCTCGGAATAGATATACGGCCTTCTCCTCTCTATCAAATATGGCCCCCGAGAACATTCCGTGGAAATCAGAGAATGCAGATATATTTTTTAGGGAGAAGTTTTCAATTAGGGTTTCTGTGTCGGCTCCCGTTCGGAACGTAATCCCATTTTTTGTTAAATTGTTATTTATTTCTCTGAAATTATAAATCTCTCCATTGTATACGGTTAGAAATCTGCCCGATTGATCTTGGAAGGGCTGATGTCCCCGCCAGCTGAGGTCTTGGATGCTAAGGCGGGTGTGGGCCGCCTCGAACCAAGCTTCAGTGACTAAACCGTGATCATCCGGTCCGCGCCGGGCGATAGATCTGAGAAGGTTCGATCTTTCGTGTCCGGCGTCAATACCATTCCAATTAACAAGTCCGTAGAAACCGCACATCTTTGAGACCTCAATACATAATTGTTGGTAGATCAGCTCTCCGAACGAAGCCTATTTAGCGTTTGATTTATAAGCGTAGAGGACGTGCCCTTTGTGTATGGGAAGTACACTACACGTACCTCAACCTCTTTGAAGCGCTGCTCTAGTTCTTCCCATCGATCTGAACCGTACCAATCATCGCCAACGAACAGGATATCAAACCGCAGCTTTTTCCATGCTTCGAACTTATCTAGCTCTTCTTGGGGAACTACTGCATCGACGTATCTACAACCGCGTACTATTTCCATACGCTCCACGAAAGGAATTACAGACCGCTTGTTTTTATAGGAAACCAGCTCGTCCGTAGTCACTCCGACAACTAAACGATCGCATAAATTCCGCGCGTTCCTCAATAAATTGAGGTGCCCAATATGGAAGAGATCATATACTCCCGTGGTGTAACCAATTTTCATAGGAAATGAACCTCCATATTTGTTTCGAAGCTGGTTCAGAAGCCGGATTAATTGAGTAGAAAAAGATAGTCGCTAACGAAGTGTCACAGTGCGATTAATCTTTCCCTCTTCGCGTCGAGCCGCGCGAGACGTTCGGTATTCTGGTCGATCGCCATATCTTAGAATCCATCTCCGTTCGGCGTGAAGCTGTAGGTCAGTTGAAAATCATTGTCGAGGCAAATCAATGGCAAAGGCTTGCACTCCTTCAGGATTGTAGACTGAGCAATCTGGTCTGTTAACGGCCGATTCACCTGCTATTGCCGGGTTTATGCAACTTAAAATGTAGGGTGGAGCATCCTTGCTCTGACTGGGAGATTACCTTTGGATGCGCAGGTTGGTCGTGACGCTGCAGGCAGCGGTGCGACACGCCAACGCTTTGCTCGCTTCATGCTGGCCAACGGTATTCCGGAGGCGGGAAATGATCGATACGGTGCTTGCACGCAAAGTCCTTGCTGTGTGGAAAGGGCCGGCGGCCACAACAAAGTGGGCTGATGTAGCATTTTGCTTCAGAAGGAGGGACGGGGGCGTCCTTCGCTCTTGCCGTGCAGAATGTAGTGGCTGTATCCCGAGGTGAAGAAACCGGCGCGCACGGCTGCGTCAACGTCGGGATTCTGGCGGCGATATGCGTCCTCGTCGAAGGTGGGCGCTACTGGTATGAATCCACGTGTTCGTCTCGCGATCTGCTCCATTTCGATCCAGGTCGAGTTGAGGTCGATTGCTTTCTGCATGTACCGCTTTTTCGAGTACCATTTCGCCCCGGGCGGATTGTTCAGGTGCGCGATGGCCCAGTATTTGTCTGCCAGGTCGTGGTTGACGGGCAATGCCTCGGGGTGATCCGTCGCGGTGCGATGGCGAATGTCCCCGGCGAAATATCCGGACACCACCGCGACGGCGCCCGGGAACTTGTTTCCGTTGCGGCGAATAAAGGCATTCCTCGCCACCGCAGCGAATTCCTCGTGTTTGCTGAGGCCGCCGATCACCGAGTTGGCATAGGCGGAAGAATCGCCCCTATCTCGATGATGGTAGTTCGCGAGCGCCTTGGGGATCACGCCGATGTCCGTGCGAAGGAGGAATTCGAGATTGAAATACCAGTCGCCAAGGACCGGAAGAAGCTCGTTGTAGCCGCCAATGTCTTCCCAGATCGAACGACGGAACACGAAGGAAATAGGGGCGAACATGTTCCCAACAGCCATTTCCGGCAATTGAATATTGCGGACCCAGTCCATGTAGGGCCGTCGATCATGCTGAATTACCTCTGTTCCACGAACCTCTTCCGAAACATAGGTCGAATGAGTGATCACCCCACCGTAGCGCTGTCCTGCCTTCCCTGAGAGGAATGCCGTCGTTTCCTTCAGGAAGGTCGGATCCCAACTGTCATCGTCATCGTGGATCACGATGAGGTCCGACTCGCAATTCGCGATACCCGCGTTTGATGCGGCTTCCATGCCGAGGCTCTGCGGGTTCGATACAAGGATGATCTTTCGCCTATCGACACGGCTATCATTCACCACCTTGCGGACTAAGGCTTCATCGCCGCCATCGTTAACGATGACCCAGAGATATTTTGAATAGGTCTGGCTGGCTACGCTTTCTGCCGCGCGCTGTAAAAGGATGGGTCTATTTTTGGTTCGCGTAATGATCGCAACGGTCGGGCCTTCCGTCTCCGGTGCTGCTTGCACGTGGGCTGGATCGAAATAGGACGAGCTATTCGCGCATCCTGCTAAGCGCAGCTGCGTGTCGCGCAGGTATCCTCCCTCGTATTCGAGTGCGGCTTGGCCTTCCTGCCATAGAGCCCGTTTGATACGTTGATCCACGCTGACCGTCTTGTCGGGCTCGATCAGGACCGATACCGACAGGTTCTTGCCGAAATCGGCGGAGCGGTCTTTGCAATAAAGAGATCTCGCCTCTTTCCGGGTAGGCGTGATGATCACTCGGGCCAGTTCTGCCATCGCTATTTGATGCCGCGAGATAATTTCGGAGATACTGGTACCGCGTCCGGCGCCGTTGAGGTAGGACACCACAGCCAAATAGAGTGGGTCACTCTCCTCAGTGACTACCTCGTTGAGATTAGCTTCGATGGCACGCTTTGCAGCTATGTCACATGTACCTCCAGGAATCTCCTCTACAGATGGTCCATTCGGTTCCAGCAATGTTTCAACGATGTGCCGATGGCGCACGATGGCGGTTTCGGGAATCTCGGGCTTGTAGTCATCGCTTTCGAATAGCAGGCCGATGACCTGATTGACGATCGAAGCGTCATACCCCGGCAGCAGCGAACGGCCGAAATAAAGGCCTCGCCACGCGGTTTCGGGATACGCTTTTGATAGAAGTGACTGCGTCGACCCCTGCCAGCCGCTGTCGATGAGCACCGCTCGACTTCTGCCACGAAGGAGATTGGAAATATAAACATCAAGTTCTGCGGAGCAGCGTCTGAAATACTCTCGCATCTCCTTAGCTGCCGGCGTGCTACCTTCGATCCATCCGGAAAAGACATGCCCGTGGGCCTTGTATTCCTCGCGCCCGAGATCCAACTGGGACAAAAGTTCCGGCTGGTTCCGGAAGATGCCGGCGATCAGATCCTTAATGGGGTGGTGGTAATATTCACGCGAAATAATCGCCGCCGAATGTTGTTTTACCCTATTAAAGGTGCCCTTACAGGTGGAGATTCGCGACGTCCAGAAGATATCAGTTTGCGGTGATGCGCCATTAAATCCATCGAGAAACGTGCGATAGAGTTTTTCAATGCGCACGCCTGCACGTGCGCAGAACAGAAACGCAGTCTGATCGTCATCGAAGTAGGAAATGTATTGGTGCAATCCCAGGAGCCAGCGCTGTACTACGGGGCCGAGAAGGTCGTGACCGATGTGATGCGTCAGATCGGTTTTTGCGGTCTCGATTTTCGTGTTCAAAGTTTTACTCCGGAAAGAAATCAAGACGGCATCGAGATGTCGATGTCGACTGCGAAGTTTTGCTCGAGCATCGCCGCAGCCGAGCGATGGCTGCTTTTTCTGCGCTCAATTTCCGCTGCGGTGATAGGAAGATGAAGCGCTCTCCAGCCATGGCTGATGGGCTTCTGAAAGTCGCCTTTCAGGCTATCGCCGACGTGTACGAAGTCATTGGCGCCCAGGTTCATTCGCTCTTGGATCAACGGGAAAATCAATCCAGATGCCTTCGATATGCATTCATCAGCGCTTGAGATGATTGCGGAAAACCTGCTTGTGTCGACCCCTGCCAAGCCCAGAAGTCTTTCGACTTGATGGGTATGCATATACATGTCGGTAACCAGGATCGCTTTTCCACCACGCCCCAAATGCATGTCGATATAGTCAAGGAGGAGTGCATTCGGCCTGATGCGAGTCGATTCGTATGCCAACTCGGCGTTTATGAACGCATCCTTATGTCGGGAATCCCCTACAAGCAGACGGCTCGATACGATGTGAATTTCCGTTAGCGACCCTTCACCATATCCTTTCACGCGGTCCCTCGCGCGATAAGACGCCTTGGTGCCCAGGTGGCGAGCTAGAAAAGCATCGATTGCGTTTCTTGAAGGGATTGTCGGCTTACGTGATTGTGTCCTCTTTCTCGCATTATTCGGGCTTCCCTTCAGGACTTTCGCCATCGCGTCGCCGATCTCAATGAACCTTTCCAGCTCAGACGAATCGTCCCGAAGAAGGAGGGTGTCGAAAATGTCGAGGGACAGGATCGCCTGATCGCTCGGCATGAGTTCGTCAATCCTACCGAAGAGCGCAGATCGGAAGGCGGCGTCTTTGAAAAGCGTCTGCCGTGATGAAGCCTCTGTCACGATACGTTCGATGTGCCCAAACGTGTGGGTGGATGAGGTAGCGATCGTCATTTTGTCGTCCATAAGCATATTGATCTGCTTGATCTGCGCGTAAGGAGGGCACGCGTCTGGTATCCCTACAATTTAAGCGCGGGCTGAGCAACCGGCGAAGGCGCGCATATGGTGGCCTGTGTACATCAAAACGCGTCCCTAATCTTACTCTGTTCGATTAGAGTCACGATTGCAACGCGCCACACCTTTTGTTTTCGATACTAACTTTCGAGCATGATCCGGCGAAGCAAACGCTCCATGAGGAGCCCGAGGCACAAGGCGGTCAGGCCGAAGATGATGAGATACTGCTTGTCGAGAATCTGGGTGCTGTAGCCTTCGTAATAGGAAAGGCGCATCCACTCCACGGCATGCAAGACTGGATTGAAGGAGAGCGGATAGATTGCCGCTGCCGGCAAGGCGGCGGCAACGAAAAGGGTGCCGGACAATAAGTATACTATGATCAAGAAAAGCGCATAGATCGTCACGAAGAACCGGAAGAACATCGTGATGACACCCACCAGTGAGCCCACGCCGATAGCGAGCAGCAGGACGGAAAGATAGGCGTAGAGCGCTTGGAATGGATCACGTGGAAATGGATCGGCGCCTGAAATCAGGAGGATGACGAAAATGAAAAAGAGCGTCACGAACGCGGCGATGATTTCCAGCACGGCGCGCGCGGCCATGACGTCGAGCACCTTTACGACGGGAAAGGCAAGCATCGGCTTGTTCAGGATCAGCGACAGGCCCATGAAGCGCGATACGTACGTGAAGGTCAGGGTCGGTACGAGCCCGCTGGCGAAGAAGACCGCGAGGCTATCGCCGAACGGCGCGATACGCCCCACGAGCCTGTAGATCGTCAGCAGGATGAGGATATGTGCCAGCGGCCATAGCGACACGAGGAGGAAGCCGAGGCCGTGATTGAAGAAGCGGGACCGCATGTCGCGAAGCATGACGGCCTTCATGACATTGTGCTTCTCGATCAAGGCGGCACGGATCGGGCGGCGCTCCGGATTAATCGCCATGGCTGGCCTCCCTGTGTGTCGTCAGGAGCCCCGGAAAGCCGGGCGGCGCTGCCTCCCGCATGAGCGCCATCGAGGCCATGGTGGCCTTCCGCGCCCGCTGCCGGTAGGCCGGCTCGGTGACCAGCCGGCCGATCTCCTGCTGCCATGCCTCGGGAGTGTTGCCGGCGAAGACGTCCCCGGCGACCGCGCACCTGCGGTAGATATCGCAATCCGAATAGATCGCGGCCGCCCGCATGCGGGCGATGTCGATCCGCTTGGTGTCCGAACGCCGGTCGTTGGTCCTGCCCGGCAGCAGCGGAACGAGCGCGATGTCGGCGGGCTGGCGGGCGGTTTGCCGGAGATAGTCCGGCCACTTCAAGGGCGGGCGTATGCGCAGGCGCTGCGGCGCGACGGCGAGCGCGCGCCACCAGCGGGCCGACGCGCCTTCCGCGATCACTTCGAACGACAGATGCGCATGGCGGGCCACCGCTTCGGCGACCACCGGGATCAGGAAACGATGCTCGGAAAAATGGGCGCCCGTTGCATGGAAGACCATGCGGACCGGACCGTTTTCCGCAAGGTCCGCGGCCTCCGGCCGGTACTGTTCCGGCCGGGGACGCGGGGGAAGGACCGCGACCGGAAGCCCGTCCCGCCGGAACGTGCCGGCAAGCGTTTCCGTCGACGCCCACAGATGGGTCATGAGACGGTTGAGAACGACGAGCGGCAGAACGCCCGTCGCGAGGAGATAGGTGCGGTAGTCCAGCGGGCCGTCTGCGGACACGACCGTCGAGGCGATGTCGTCGTCGACGAACAGGCCGATGCCCGCCAGGCTGTGCCGGTGCCGGTAGAGCCATCGGAGCTGTCCCGGCCGGGCGTAGCGGCAGAGGATCACGAACGTTCCGCAGGGATCGACCGCCGCCAGGCTTTCGTCGAGCGGCCGCACGGTGAAAGGCACCGGCAGATCGGCGAGCCTGTCCTCGAAATAGTAGGAAAAGGTCGGGTTCCCGGGTTTCGACAGGACGAGGACGCGGCGAACCTCTGCCCCGCCGCGAAAATCCCCCGCTCGCCGTGCGGCGGGTTTCGGCAGGGTCTCGTACAGTCGTTCGCGAAGGGCAAGGCTCATGCGCATTGTCATCTTCAGGGCGCGAGATACTTGCGCAGGATGCCGATGAACCCGAGCGCCAGACCCCACAGGAGGACGCTGACGACGGCAACGCCGGAAATCCACAGGGTGCGCCGCGGAAATTCCGCCTCCTCGGGCAGCCGCGGCTTCAGGAAGGCATCGAGGTAGAGCAATTGCTGCCGGCTGACGAACTGGACCTGCTCGAAAGCCTTGATGGCGGCGGCGAACTGCTGTTCGGCCAGGTTCTGGGCGAGCTGGAGTTGCGACATGTCGAGGGAAACGTCCGCGAGGTTCTCGCTCTCGTCGGTCTTGCCGGCGAGCTGGGCGCGCAGCTGCTTGACCTGGTCCTCCTTGCTGCGGATGTCACGCTGGAGAACCCGCATCTGCGGGGCGTCCTTGGAAACGGTCTTGAGCTGCGCATCGTAGCGCTGCTGCAATTTCAGCCGCTCGGCCTCGACGGTGCTGATGAGCGTGGAGAGGATCTGCGAGCTTCCCTCCACCGTGAGCACGCCGCTGCGGTTGCGGGCGGCCTGCAGGTCTTCGCGCGCCTTGCGAAGCTGCTCCGTCGCATTGTCGAGGCTGGCCCGGGTCGTCGCCGTCACGTCGGTCCACATGCGGTCGTTGGCCCGGTTGACCATGATCTCGGATTGGGAAATCACCTTGTTGAGGATCGTATAGGCGCTCTCCGGCGAGAAGGCCTTGACCGTCACGGTGACGATGCCGCTCTGGGGGCTGATCGAGCTGCCGACCTTGTGTTCCCAGTATTTGAGCCGTTCCTCCACGGTGGCGTCGTCGCGCTGCCGCGCCCAGAAGTCGATCTTCGGGTCGGAATAGAGGGAACGCAGGCCGACCTCCTTCTCCAGGATTTCCAGCATGTCGCGGCTGGCGATGTAGTTCGTGACCATCTGCGTGTCCTGCACGATCTTGGCCTCGGGGATGCCGGTGACCTTGCCGAACTGGTCCTTGCCGAGCGCGGGCGTCGAATTGCGGACCGTGAAGCGGGCTTCCGCCTGGTACTGGTCCGATGCAAGGAAGCCGAAATAGCCGATGGATATCGTGTTGGGGATGACGAGATAGAACAGCGTGGCCGCCACCACCGCGGCGGCGAACAGCCGCTCGGAAAGCCGCGGGCGCAGGCCCACGGCCTTGTAGAGCGCGCTGCGGTTGGAGGTGGAGAAGCGCAGCTTGCGGGCGGTGGCCGAAAGGCGCGTGGACATGGTGCGGCTCGCCGCAAGGCCGCCCTGGCCGTTCGACTCTCCCTTCCCGTATGTCAATCGTTCCGTCATCCCGGTCGCTTCCTCGACGCCATTCCTGTCAACGGTTGAGCCGGTAATAGGCTTCAATCGCTTCTTCTGCCTTGTCGAAGACCAGCAACCGGCCGTCGACGAGGAGCATTCCCTTGTCGCAGTACTTTTTGATCATGTTCATGTTGTGCGAGACCATGATGATATCGGAGGTCTTGCGGCGGTTTTCGAAGGCGACCTGGCATCTCTTCTGGAAACGGGCGTCTCCGACGGAGATGACCTCGTCGACGAGGTAGCAATCGAACTCGATCGCCATCGACAGGCCGAAGGCGAGACGCGCCCCCATGCCCGAGGAATAGGTCCTCACCGGGGCGTTGATATAGTCGCCGAGCTCGGCGAACTCCTCCACGAAGCGCGCGACCCGGTGTATGTCTTCGCCATAGGCGCGCGCGACGAAGTTGAGGTTCTCCTTGCCCGTCATGGCGGGATGGAACCCACCGGAAAAGCCGAGTGGCCATGAAACGCGAAGATCCTTCGATATGCGCCCGCCGTTTGGCAGGATCGTGCCGGCGATCATGCGCATGGTCGTCGACTTGCCCGCGCCGTTCACCCCGAGCAGGCCGTAGGAGAAGCCCGGCAGGAACTCGGTGCTCACGCGCTCGAGGATCGTCTTGCGATGCTGCTGCGTCTTGAAATGCTTCGATACGTTGCGGAACCGGATCACGGGGCGCGCCTCAGAGCCGGTGGTCTTCGACGGAGGCCCAGGCGAGCGACAGGATCGACCAGACGACGAAGGAGATGAAGAGGATGAGGAGGGGCGTCATGAACCGCCGCGGATAGAGCGCTTCCTCCGGCAGCATGGGCTGCACGAAGACGGTGAGGTAGAGCGCCTTGCGCATGGCCGCCGCCAGCGCCAGGTCGTATTGGTGGCGCGTCACCTCATAGAGTTTTTCGGCCACCATCCGGTCTGTTTCCAGACGGGAGAATTCCTGAAGCCTGTTGGCGAAGGAGGCGTTCTCCTTGCCGGTCATCTCGTTGCGCAGGTCCTCGATCTGCGATTCGATGCTGTTGCGCGTCAGGAGCAACTGCCGGTAGGTCGGCGAATCGGTGCCGCTCGACTGCTGGATCGTGAAGAGGCGGGTATCGAATTCCAGCTTCTGGGCCATCAGCCCGGTCAGGAGCTTGCCCGTCTCCTCGGCCTGCGAGGCCGGATCGAGCAGGCCGGTTTCCTGCTGGTAGCGGTTGAGTGCGGCAAGCGCCTCGCCGTAGGACTTGCCGGTGCGCTCCACTTCGGTCCGGATATTGGCAATGAGGTCGTCGCGCGCGCGGACCGACAGCTCGTTGATGAGCTTCTCGCTTTCCTGGAGGATCGCGTTGGCGAGCTTTATCGAGTTCTCCGGAGCGAAGGTACGTACATGCAGCGTCACGATGCCGGACGGGCCGTCGATATAGGTAGAGACCTGCCCGTCCCAGTATTTCAGGAATTCCTCGGCCGAATCGGCGGGATCCAGCTCCGCATAGAAATCCGATCCGTCGAGTACGAACATGGACTTGTAGTCCATGTAGGCGCCGATGCGGCGCAGGATCTCCGCCGAATGGATGAAGCTGGTGACGATATAGGCGTCCTGCGAGACGCTGGACATGTGCAGGATGCCCCCGCTCATGCTCTCGCCGGTATTGTCGTCGTCGGCCAGCGTGCGTACGGCAAAGCGCGCTTCGGCGGTATATTGATCGGCCGCCACGAAGGCATAGTAGAGCGCGCTGGCGGCGAAGGGGACGAGGACGACCAGCAGGAAGAAGATGAGCCGCCAGGGCGTGCGCCCGCCGGCCTTGGGGGCGGCCTGCGCCTCGTCGACGCGCGTATATTCGACCGTTTCTACCTCGCCCGCAGGCCGGCGCGCCGCCGAGCCCTTGCGCCTGGCGACCATGTTCTCATCGGAGGCGACCTTTGCGTTCGCCAGCGCCTCCGTCGTCATCTCGTCGGTCGTCGTCTTTGCCATGGAACCTGCCGTCTCAGGCGCTGAGGGCGTGCGAGCCCGCCGCTTCCCGAACATAGTGATGCAAAATCAGGTCGGCTTCCAGCAGCGTTTCGGCGACCGCCAGCCTGCGCAGGCGCTGGGCGATCGCTTCCAATGCGGAATGCCGGCTGATGGAGGGAACGTTTTCCAGCGGAAGCGTCATCAGTTCGGCGGCGGCGCTTTCGAAATGGAAGGGCATGCCGTCCTGCCCGACGACGGCGAAGCGCGAAAGCAGGTCGATCGCCGGCGCGACGTCCGCCCGTACGACGGACTGGTCCGGGCTGGTGCGCACGAGCTGGCGGGTCGCCGGCGAGATAAGGGGATCGCGGATCTTCGGGCCGGCCGTTTGTAGCGCCTTCTTGAGCGAGCGCTCGTCGTCGAGGACCACTTCCGCGAAATGGGCGGCGGCCGCGCCCATCGACAGGCGGTCCCGCTCGCCGAGAAATGCGACATTGGTTTGCGAAAGGCGCTTGAGCATGGTCAGCCGCGCGGCCATCTCGTAATAGGGATCGGGCAGGTATCCGATCACCGTGAAGCCCTTGTCGAGGAATTCCTCGAAATTGCGCAGGTGGAGCCGGCCGCTGAGATAGATCGATTCGATGGCGTTGAGATGGAACGCCTGCAGGGCGGTCTCCTGCCCGAAGCGCTCCAGGCCGCACAGCGCATATTGGAAGCGGCCGCTGCAATAATGATCGAATTTCATCATCGGCAGCATCTGGAATTCCATGCGGAAGACCTTCATCTGGACCGGGCTCTCCATGAAGGGGCGGCGGTAGATGAGGATGCCGTTCTTGGCGTCGCGGATTTCCAGGCGCTTGCGGTTCCTGACGCCGGGCAGGATGCTGTTGTCGATCCTGAAGCCGACGACGCCGGTTTCGTGCCGGCCCGACTGGAGCACGGCCGGGCGCGCGTGAAGGCATTCCAGCCGCATGAGCTCGCCTTCCTCGCCGATCACGCAGACGACCGGCCGGTCCGAATACCCGTCGGGGATCAGATATCCCTCTATGACGTCACCCTGGTCGACTTCGATGTTGAAAAGCAAGGCCCCGTTCCATTTCGTCAGCCAGCCGCGCCGGCCGTCACTTTCGTGCAAACACGGAGAAGCAGGGACCGCCGCTGTGAGCGGGGTCCTCCGCCTGAATTTCGATGGTCCTATAGCCCAAGCGCTCGAGCAGAGACAAGATGTCGTCGCGATGCATCCAGTAGTGGCGGTCCTTCATGCCGCCGCAGAAGGAGGCGTTCTTCTGGGCCCGGTGGTAGCTGCGCTCGTAGTAGCGCACGGACAGGCCCTCGAAGGTTCGCGTCTCCATGCGGCCGCTGAAGGGATAGCGCCGCGTATCGCCCTGCGGCATCATCGTCTCGTCGAAGAAATGCGTCCAGATGAAGATCGCCTCGGCCTTGCGGGAAAGCCGCACGAGGAACCCGGCCGGGTCGGGCATATGGTAGAGGACGCCGGAGGCGAGCGCGAAGTCGTAGACGGTCTCCTGCGTTTCGAGCCAGGGCTGGATGTCGCCGAGATAGAAGCGCGCCCGGTCGAGGCCGAGGATCTCCTTGGTCACGAGGCAGCGCAGGAAGCAGAGGCGGTTGGCCTCGATGGCATCGATGCGGGCGGGCTTCTGCTGGTTGAGAAGGAAGGTGTGCATGCCTTCCAGCGGACCGATTTCCAGCACCACCTTGCCGGCGAGCGACCCGTAGGCCCGCATCGCGTCGATGATGCGGCCGTCGGCATGCAATGGATGGTTGCCCGCCGTCAGGTCGTTCGTGGGGAAGGCCGAATTCCAGCCGGGAAGAGCATCGATGGCGTTCTGATGCTTCGGCATGCTCATGTCGTACTGGCTGAAGACCCGCTCCACCGCACGGGTGTCCGTCGGTGAAATCAATTTCCTGAGGAGATGGTGCAGCATTCGAATAACTTTTTGTTCCGGGCTGGATTTACTTGCTCCGTACCCTTCAGGGCAATATTCATTTCGGCGCTCATGGCGGCAATATTAGGGCTGGCCCGGCGGGACGCCGGCTCTGCCTTAGCGCCTGCCGCGGCGCAAATCCAGATAGGAGGCGGCGAACGGACCAAAATACCCTAGCAGGTGCAGGGTGAGTCCGAAATGGATTTCGCGCCGGCCCCTGTCCATTCCGGCAAGGATCGTGCGCGCCACGTCGGCGGCCTCCCGCGGCTTCACGCGCCCCATCAGCGCCTGGGCCTGCGGCGGGCGCAGCGGCAGTTCGCGCGCCAATTGCGGGGTGAGCGTATCGGGCGGAAAGCAGATCGATACGCAAATGCCGTCCGGCGCCGTTTCCGCGCGCAGCGCGGCGGCAAGGCCGCGCAACGCGAATTTCGCGGCGCAATAGGCGCTGTAGCCGGGGATGCCGATGAGGCCGGCGCCGGAGGAGACGATGAGCACCCGGCCCCGGCCTTGGTCCCGCATGCCGGGCAGCACCGCCCGGACGCTGTTGGCAACGCCCGTCAGGTTGACGGCGACCTGCCGGTCGAAGGCGGCCGTATCCTGGTCGAGGAAAAGCGCGGGCTCGACGATGCCGGCCGATGCGACGAGCACCTCGACCGGGCCGAAGCGGGTCGCCGCCTCCGATACGGCCGCGTCCACCGCCTGCGCGTCGGTGACGTCGGCCGTCAGCGTCAGGACGTTTTCGCCCGGCGAAAGGGAGGCCGCGGCATCGGCGAGCCTTTGCGCGTCGCGCGCCAGAAGCGAGACGCGGTCACCGCGGGCAAGCAGGAGGCGGGCGATGGCAAGGCCGATGCCGCTCGATCCTCCCGTCACCAGGACATGCCGCACCCTAGACCCCCGCCATGAGGCGCGCGATCTCGGACCGATCGATCGTGGCGAGGCCGAAATTGTCCCGCACGAGCGTGCCGAGCAGGGCTGCGGTCCGTTCGACGGTCTGCCGGATCTGCTCCTCGCTGTGCTCGCTGGTGATGAAGAAGCGTAGCCGCGCCTGCCCTTCCGGCACGGCGGGATGGATGATCGGCAGCACGTTGACGCCGGCGGCCAAGAGGTCGTTGGACAGGCGCACGGCCCGCAGTGAATCGCCGACGATGACCGGAACGACCGAATGGCCCTCGCTGAGGCCGGTAT